>JADMIO010606946.1_pt1 | contig 80800 bp, 62 predicted proteins | sample 8958161 | NCBI WGS metagenome assembly JADMIO01 (sample SAMN16585339, study PRJNA669376) | soil metagenome | isolation source: Crop rotation soil | place: USA: Cullars Rotation, Alabama | collected 2011
GCGACAACTTGTCCACGTGGAATTCTAAGCTTAGGATCCCAATGTGCTGGAAAGATCCAAATGTCGTCATTATTGGTTACAATAATTCTGCTGCTTTCCTCAAAGCCTTTTATTTTGTTCTGATATACCCACGAACCATTAATTTTCTTTAGTAAATACAATCCTGTATAACCTCCAACGAGTAATAAATCGGGATGATTCGGAATAATAACGCCTTGCCAGGCACCATCAGTTTTGGCTATTAATTTAGCCGAAGTGCCATTTATTTCAAAAATTCCGTTTTTTTCAAAAGCTAAAATCGAATTTCCAAAAACACCAATATTCCAGACATTTTCAGACATTCCGTTGATATATTTGAAATGTGCATTTTCTCTTTTTCCATTTTTATAGGCTTCCCAATCCATCCAGAATAAACCATTATCGGTTGCGATATACAATTTGTTCTGGTAAATCTGACTGCAGTATATTTTGGTTTCAGAATTTGAAGTGTCCAAAATTCTCGACAAAGGCGAAGAAATCTGAATTAACGAAATACCTTCTTTCATGGTTACCCATAAATTGCCTTCTTTATCTGTTTTCAGGTTCGTGACATAGTCGTTTTGCAACCCCATTTGTTTGTCAATATGCTGAATCAGTTTCCCGGCACTATCCAGAACTACCAATCCGCTCTGACGCGTTCCAATTCCAAAATAGCCATCAGAAAGTAAAATCCCTGTTGAGATCTGATTTTGCTTCAGTATATAATCGGCTTCGGTAATCAATGGTTTTAACTGATTATCCTTATAAATGAAAAGTCCGTTTTTTTGAGTAAGTAACAGCAGACCTTTTTTGGTTGCTAAAATTTTTCTGATTTTCAATCCAATAAATTCTTTGCTATTGGGTAATGGAACTAAAACATTGCCTTTCAGTTTCAGCAAACCTTTAACATTATCACAAACATAAACACCATCAGCAACTTCAAAGAAATCATCAAACTTACCGTGAGATTGTATTATCTTGATTTTGTTATTTTTATAAATAAATATTCCGCCATAAGAGAGATAAATCACCTCATCACCCCGAATAACAGTATGGAAAACATCTCCAAAATTCCTGGCAGATTCCGGAAGTAACTTGACTAAAGAAGTATATTTATACTGCCCGTTTGGCAACTGCACAACATAACCAAAATCACCCTGTGCGCCAACATACATTTTGTCTTTTTTATCGATCGCGAGAGAACGAACCATGCTTTTGTTATCGGGCTGTGTAACGATATGCCATCGGACGCCGTCAAACTGCATGATTCCGAAATGATTGGCAAAAAACATCATGCCTTTTGAATCCTGCAGAACATCCCAATTCTCTGAAGCAGCTTTGTAATTTTTAGGGCTGTAATTGGTGATGAAAGGAACTCCAATTTTTTTAATCTGAGCATTAAAAAGTTGAGGCAAATAAAATATCGATAAAACTAAAAGTCTGCTTATATATTTCGTCATGTCATTTCGGTCTGTAGGTTATTTCATCGTGAATTTTTAAAAATCACAATCTTAAAAATGCTTCTTTGGGAAAAGCTATTCTTAAGTAAAAGACCTTTTTTAGTCACGTGTCATTAACAATTCAGCATTAATACACGAGTAAAAAAAAGAATGTCCTATTTCAAATATATAAAAATTTATTTTAATGCAACAAATTACATTAAACAATAAATATTTTGCAATGAGATTTTTGTAAAGGGTAAAAGGTTAAGTGTTAGAGGTTATGCGTTAGAACCTGAAACCTGAAACCTGAAACTTGAAACTTGAAACTTGAAACCTGAAACCTAAAACCTGAAACTCTAAAAAAGCAAACCACTCAACTCCTTATAAGTATTAAAAAGTATCGCTCCTTCTTTTTCTAAATCTTCAGCATTATAATCATTGGCAAAACCATATACCTTAAAACCTCCTTTGGTTCCTGCCATTACTCCCGCGCGGCTATCTTCTACCACAATACAATCTTTTACTTCAAAACCCATTTCTTTGGCGGCATGCAGAAAAAGTTCCGGATCGGGTTTCCAGCTGTTAATTTCATAAGAGCTAAATATTCTGCCTTCAAACTTATCGAGTAAACCCACCGCTTCAAGATTTAAACGGATTTTATCAACCGGTCCGCTGGATGCCACACAATACGGGATTTCTAATTTTTCTATAAATTCAAAAACGCCTTCAATTGGGGTTACTTTTGTTTTAAAAGCTTCAAAACTTCTGCTGCGATATTCATTTTCAAAATCCTCCGGAAGTTTTTTGGCAATTGTTTCTTCTATATGTCTAAAACAGTCTTTTAAATTCCTGCCGTTAAAATTGCGATAGGCATCTTCTATATTCATTTCAAAACCATGCTCAGCAGCCATTTCAAGCAATATGCCGTTTCCAATTTTTTCTGTATCCACTAAAACTCCGTCACAATCGAAAATAATACATTTCGTATTCATACTTATTCTTTTACTTTTTTATAAAACGAGAATTAAATCCCGGGGAATGTAAATTACGAAAAATATTCTGTTTAGCTCAAATTTCTTATTCGGCAAGGTTTTGAAAAACTTATAGATTTAAAAGAAGTTAAAATAAAATACCTGCAAGGTTTTGAAAACCTTGCAGGTAGTGAACAGAACGTTTTATTTTATCATAATAATTTAATTACTAACAAGTTGTACATATTTACACCTATTATGTATTCTTAATTAGCTTTTGATTTGTACTTTTATGTGAAGTCAAAGCATAATTAATAAAAATTAAAATATCCGAATTTTGAAAAAACATCTTTTATTAACCGTAATTCTGGCTGGTAATTTTGCCATACACTCTCAGAACAAAATTGTTACCATTACCAATTCACTTTCTGTAGAGAGGGAATTTGAAACAATTGAACTTACTAAAAAAATACTAGGTTTGCCCTCTTCTGTAAAATTGGAAAATTATGCTGTTAAGGAAACGGCTTCGGGTTTCGTTTTAGAAAGCCAGGCTGTTGATAATGACGGGGACGGTGTTATGGATGTTTTATTATTTCAGCCCAAAATAAATGCAGCCTCCCAAAAAGAATTTTCGATTATTCCTTCTGATGCTTCATCGGGGTCAAAAAATATAAATTGCTATTCCAGATTTGTTCCGGAGCGAACCGACGATTATGCCTGGGAAAATAATAAAGTAGCGTTTAGGACTTACGGTCCTGTTGCGCAAAAAATGGTAGAAGATAATATTCCGGGCGGGACTCTGACAAGCGGAATTGATGCCTGGCTCAAAAGAGTTGATTATCCGATTATCAATAAATGGTATGAAAAAGCCACTAACGGAACCGGAACGTATCATAAGGATACTGGCGAAGGTCTGGATAATTTTCACGTAGGTGACAGCCGCGGAATTGGCGGAATTGCAGTAAACGTTGACGGAAAATACTATTTCTCAAAAAACTTTATCAGCTGGAAAACCATTACGACAGGGCCAATCAGAACAAGTTTTATCCTGACGTATGCAGATTGGGATGCCAAAGGCAAGAAAATTACAGAATCTAAACTCATCAGTCTTGATTACGGAAGTTACCTTTCGCGCTTTGAAATTGCAATTACGGGTACTAAAAATATTGCAGCCGGAATAACGCTTCATGACAAAAAAGGGACGATTGGAACAAATCTTAAAGAAGGCTGGTTAAGCCATTGGGAACCTATTGATGATTCTGAAATCGGAACCGGTTTGGTTGCCCCGAAAGGAACTCTAACTGGTTTTGATAATCATGTTACGGATGAAAAAGATTTAAGTAACCTCTATGGGAATTTAAAAGTAAAAGATAATAAAGCGGTTTATTATGTTGGTTTTGGATGGAAAAAAGGAAGCCCGTTCCAAACCCAAAAAGAATGGGAAGTCTATTTAAGTTCTTTTGCCCAAAAAATAAATAATCCGTTGATTGTTAAGGTAAAGAAATAATTCTGAGGAATCACATATTTTCATATTCACAGTTCGTATTTTGTTAGTGAGATTACTTCTTTCCTTGCCATATTTCAGCATAGCCCAAGTTTTCAACCTTGGAAGACGTTGTGGCAATATATCGTTAATTTCATATGTACCCAAGGTTGAAACCTTGGGCTATGGTAAATATTGAAGATTATTTTTACGAAATCTCTAGTGAGATGCTTCTTTGCTTACAATAACTTATTTTCCTGCCGGAAAATAATTCTCTTTCAAAATAATTTCCAAAGGAATATAATGCGTGCTTTCGACCGTTTCTTGCAAAACCAGTTTTTTATATAAATAATTGATTCCCATATACCCCTGTTCTTCGGGTCTTTGGTTGATCAAGAAATCGATGATTCCTTTATTGAGGTATTCTATATTTTCTTTTAATAAATCGTAGCCAATAATTCTAACGCCTTTTATATTGTTTTTTTCTAAAAATCCCGCCACGATGTAAGCTCTGGAGTTAGGAACAAAAATGCTGTTTATTCCCGAAAACGTATCCATATGTAGCTGATCAATTCCCGAATCTTTTATGGTTACTTCAGAAAATTTAAAGTTGGTCAGCTCATCGTGATCTTTAAAAAAAGAATAAAATCCATCGATTCGTTGCAGATAGACAGAAGTACTTTCTATTTCCCTTGCTATTTTAAAAATCAAAACCTGTCTTTCATTTTTAACCGCAAAACTAATCAGCCTTCCGGCCAGATAACCACTCTGAAAAGCATCCTGTCCGACATAAGCATGTTCCTGACTGATCTTGATATTGGAGTCTATCATCACTACCGGAATATTCTTTTTTTCATATTCATTTAAGAACCGGACCGATTCTTCATAAAATATTGGGGCAAATAGTAAACCGTCACATTCATAATCCAAAACTTTTGCGACTGATTCTTTAAAAGACGTTGTATTAAAATCGTAGAAAAAATAATCCAGCACAACTCCAAATTTTCCAAACTCCAAAGCGGCTCTTTCAATTCCGGTGATCTGGCTTTTCCAGTATTCCAGATTTTCATACTTAGGCAAAAAGACAGCAAAACGAAACTTTTTGTTTAGCGCCAGATTGCTTGCCAGAATATTTCGTTTGTAACCGTATTTTTCAATGATAGCATTTACTTTATCTACATTTTCCTGCGCAACCTGTCCCCGATTATGAATTATCCGGTCAACAGTTCCAGGTGAAACATTGGCTAATTCTGCTATTTTTTTTATCGTTATGATATACTTTGTCTTTAAGTTAAAATGATTCCGTAAACGTGTAAAATTAATTTTTTTTGTCAAAGATAAATTGTTTTAGTTAACTTTTTCTATACATTTGTAAAAATCCGTGTGCGTACACGAAAAAAACACAAAAGCTGTTTTGAGGAGATAAAAACACTTAAACACAACATAATCAACACACTGTAAAATGATAATTGATTCATTACAAAATGCCGCAAAATATTATGCTTTGCATCCTAATTTCAAAAAAGCTTTTGATTATGTCAGTCAAAATGACATCTCAAAATTGGAAGAAGGTGCTTTTGAAATCACGGAAGGTTTAAAAATAATTGTGATTGCCGGCGACGGAACAACCAGAGAAGAAAGTATAAAAGGTTTTGAATGCCACGATAAAAACATTGACATTCAGATTTCGATACAAGGGCCCGAAACTTTTGCGTGGAAACCAAGAGAGAAATGCGTAAGTCCGAACGGAGATTATAACGATGAGAAAGATGTACGTTTTTTTCACGATGCTCCGGATATGTTTTTTCAATTACAGGAAAACCAGTTTGCAATCTTATTTCCGGATGATGTACACGCTGCGATGATTGGAGATGGTTTATTAAAAAAAGTCGTTTTTAAAGTAAAAATATAAGTTATGAGTACCATTCAGAATTCAATAGATGTTATTGTAAAACAAGGAATTCTTCCTTTGTATTTTAATGCCAGTGAAGAGAAAAGTATCGCAATACTAAAAGTGTTGTATAAAGCCGGAATCAAAGCGGTTGAATATACCAGCCGTGGCCCTGAAGCCCTGTCTAATTTCAGGAAAATGGTTGAAGTACGAAATGCCGAATTGCCGGGAATGCTTTTGGGAATTGGTACCATCAAAAATATTGAACAGGCACAGGAATTTTACAACATTGGCGCCGATTTTTTTATAAGCCCGGGTTTTGTTGCCGAAGTTTCAGATTTCTTACGAAGCAAAGAAGTTTTGTATGCTCCGGGATGTATGACGCCTACCGAAATTATTACAGCAGAAAATGCGGGAGTTAAATTTATCAAGCTGTTTCCGGGAAATATATTAGGTCCGGATTTCCTGAGCGGTATAAAAGATATTTTTCCAAACCTGATTTTTATGCCTACCGGTGGTGTAGATACTACTTTGCAAAGTATTGAAAGCTGGTATTCAGCAGGAGTTTCGGCAGTTGGAATGGGAAGTAAACTCATCAGCAAAAAACTAATGGATTACGATGCTTATGATACCATAGAAAAAGAAACTTTACGGGTTTTGGATTTAATTGAAACCGTAAGAAATAAGTAAAAAAAATAAAAATCATATTATAAAAATGGATTCAATATTTAATCTTAAAGGAAAAATTGCCCTTATTACAGGTGGTGCCGGAGTATTGGGAAGCAACTTTGCAAACGTTTTGGCCAAACAGGGCGTAATTACCGGAATCGTTTCCCAGTCAATCGAAAAAGCAAATAATACGGTTGCAGCCATACAAAAAAATGGCGGACAGGCATTTGCGATACAAGCCAATGTATTAAACAAAGAAGAATTAGAAAAGGCAAAAGATTTTATTGTTGAAAAATACGGCCGGCTGGATATTTTGATTAACGCAGCCGGAGGAAATATGCCGGGCGCAACGATCAGACCTGATCAGGCGATTTATGACTTACAAACAGAAGATTTACAGAAGGTTGTCGATTTGAATATCATCGGAACGATGCTTCCTTCGCAGGTTTTTTCAGAACTTTTTGCAAAACAAAAACAGGGCATTATTATTAATATTTCATCGGCGTCAGCGCAAAGACCGTTAACGAGAGTCGTAGGCTATTCCGCTTCAAAGGCAGCGATAGATAATTTCACACAATGGATGTCTGTTGAGCTGGCCTCAAAATATGGTGAAGGAATTCGTGTAAATGCTATTTCTCCGGGGTTTTTTATCGGAGAACAAAACCGTGCTTTATTACTGGAACCGGATGGAAAATTAACACCAAGAGGCGAAAAAATCATAGAACATACCCCAATGGGAAGATTCGGAACACCGGAAGATATTGACGGTGCACTCTTATTCTTATGCAGTGATATGTCGAAATTCGTAACCGGAACAATCCTGAAAGTTGACGGCGGATTTGCTGCGACAAGTATTTAAAAATAACCCCCAAATATAATATAATGGAACAAACGTTAAGATGGTTCGGCCCAAACGACCCGGTTTCTTTACAAGATATTTTACAAACCGGCGCCACCGGAATTGTAACTGCATTACACCATATTCCAAATGGACAAGTATGGGAAATTGATGAAATAATAAAAAGAAAAGTTGAAATCGAACATAAGGATGGTGATCCTAAAAACGGAGCTTCAGGCCTGATATGGTCCGTTGTAGAAAGTATTCCGGTTCACGAAGATATTAAAAAACAAACGGGGCATTATCTTCAATACATTGAAAACTATAAAGAAAGCATTAGAAATCTGGCTTTGTGCGGCATAAAATGCATCTGTTATAATTTTATGCCGGTTTTGGACTGGTCAAGAACCGATTTATCATATGAAGTAGCAGACGGATCGAAGGCTTTGCGGTTTGATATCAATGCTTTTGCTGCTTTTGAATTGTTTATTCTGAAAAGACCGGGCGCAGAAAAAGAATATTCTTTGGAGCGAATTCAAAAAGCCAGAAACCATTTTGACGCAATGTCTGATGATCATAAAGTAAAACTACAGCAAAATATTCTTGCCGGACTTCCGGGTGCAGAAGAAGCCTATACTGTCGAAGATTTTCTGGTTACGCTAAGCGGTTATAACCATATTGACAGACAAAAATTAAAAGATAATCTTTTCTACTTTTTAAGAGAAATTATTCCTGTAGCAGAAAAAGCAGGCGTTCTGATGGCCATACATCCTGACGATCCTCCCTACCCGATTTTAGGATTACCAAGAGTCGTAAGTACCGAAGAGGATTTGATTGAACTTATGGGGGCGATTGATTCCAAATCAAACGGATTTACAATGTGTACCGGTTCTTATGGTGTGAGGGCTGATAATGATTTACCGGGAATCGTAAGACGTCATGGTGATAAAATGAATTTTATTCACTTAAGAAGTACGGAGCGCGATAAAGAAGGCAGTTTCTACGAAGCCAATCACTTAGAAGGAGATGTTGATATGTACGAAGTCGTAAAAGCGATTCTGGAAGTAGAAAAAAGAAACGGCAGTAATTTGCCAATGCGTCCTGACCACGGGCATCAGATGCTGGATGATTTAAAGAAAAAAACAAATCCGGGATATTCAGGGATTGGCCGATTAAGAGGTTTAGCCGAATTACGCGGACTTGAAATGGGAATTAAAAGATCTATGTAACATTATAAATTTTATAAGTAATGTTAAAAAAATCTCGCAAAGCCGCAAAGTCGCAGAGAACGCAAAAACTTTGCGCTTTTGCGACTTTGCGAGATTAAAATAAACTAGTTTGAGAATTGACCACTCTCAACTTATCACAAAAAAAATGCTTCAAACAACTAACTATCATGACTTTCAAAAACCAACACATCGGAAAATACCGGAATATCTGCGGTATTTTTACTCTTTTTTTATTTATTCCTTTACCTTCAATTAGTCAGGAATTACCAAAAATCCTGAACCAACAAAAATCATCAGCTAATTACCTTCCTGATTTTAGCTATGCCGGATATCATTTTGGCGAAAAAAAACTTCCTGATTTTCAGGGTAAAATTGTAAATGCAACCGATTATGGCGTAAAGGCAAATGACGATTTAGACGATTCAAAAGCACTTTTAAAAGCGATAAAAGCAGCCAATGCTACAGAAGGGAATGTTATCCTGCAATTACCTGCCGGAAGGATTATCCTAAGCGATATATTGTATATCGAAAGAAGCAATTTTGTGCTTCGCGGTGCGGGTTCAGGAGAAAACGGAACAGAAATTTACTGCCCCAGGCCAATGATGTATCTCAAAGATCCTGAGGCTTTGGCAGAATTAAGAGAATATCTTACCACTTTTGATAAAAGACAAAGAGAAAAGGAAAATAATATCGATTTGCCTTTTTCACAATATGCCTGGTCGGGAGGCTTTATCTGGACACAAATTCCGAATGAGCGGGTCAAATCCTATCTGGACAAATACGAACCGACTCCAACTGTCTTAGCCAAAGTCAGCCATGGAACTATGGGCGAACACACTATAACGGTTTCTGATGTAAACGGACTGAAAGCGGGAGATGTTGTAGAGTTGGAATTGTTTAATAAAGACGGTGAAAATGGCGAAATCATCAAAGATTTGTACAAAGGCGCCAATGTGAAACCGGGATCTCACCACTGGCAATTTCCAAAATTACCAATTGTAAGACAACAGGTTGAAATTACTAAAATTTCAGGTTCTAAAGTAACATTAAAAACACCGCTTACTATTTCAATAAAACCAGCTTATCAGGCACAATTGACAGAATGGAAACATCTGAACGAAGTCGGAATTGAGAATCTTCGTTTTACTTTTCCTGACATTCCGAGAGTGGCACATCATGTTGAACCGGGAAATAATGGTATTTTCCTGACCCGTGTTTTTAACAGCTGGGTAAAAAATGTCGTCATAACCAATGCTGATAGCGGAATTCTGGCGGAAGAAATAGCCAACGTTACTATTCAGGATATTGTTACCGACGGAAACCATATGGCACATTATACCGTAACTTTAGGCGGAGTTCATAATGTTTTGGTTCAGAATCTAAAGGTTTACAACAAAGCAGTTCATCCGTTGAGTTTCAATACATTTGCGACCAAAAATGTATATAAGGATTGTGAAGTTTTTGCAGATCCGGTTTTAGATCAGCATTCGGGTGCTAATCATCAAAATTTGTTTGATCATATTACGGTGCATTTTAGTACGGATCAAAAGAACAGTTATGCTTTATTTGGCGGCGGAGGTGCTGATTACTGGAAACCTTCACACGGGCCTTACAGTACTTTTTGGAATCTGAATGTTCAGGTTTCAAATCCTGAAGAAATAACAAAACCTATATTGCTTTACGGAATGAAAGACGGCCCATTCGCCAGAATTATTGGTGTGAACGGAAATGCTAAATTCGAAGTAAAATACGAACCGGATCCTTATATCGAGTTTCTGAATCAGTCAATGGAGAAAGTTCCTTCGTTGTATGATTATCAGCTGCAAAAAAGATTAAAGTAAGTTTTTGCGTAAAGTTATAATCTCGCAAATTCGCAGAGTCGCAAAGTTTTTTATACTAAACTTTGTTTTTAATGTCTAGTTTGTCATCCTGACGAAGGAAGGATCTTCGCGAGTAGCTCCGAAATCTAATCGACAATCTTTGTAGAGTTACTAACGAAGATCCTTCCTTCGTCAGGATGACAAAAATGAGGATAAATGTATAAGAACGAGAAGAATACTTAACTTAAAAACCTTCGCGCCTTAGCGCCTTTGCACCTAAAAAAATAAATGCTATGAAAAGAATAATAGCTCTTCTAGTCCTCACCCTTATTAGTGGAAATATATTTTCCCAGAATAAATACCGCCTTAAAAATATCTCTACCACCGACGGGCTTTCTCAGAGTTCTGTCATTGCCATACATCAGGATAAATTTGGACAGATGTGGTTTGGAACCCGCGACGGTCTGAATAAATATGATGGAAGCAAATTTACCATTTTCCGAAATGATGCTTTTGACAAAACGACCATCAGCAACAATGATATTCTGGCAATCGAAGAAGATAATTCGGGAAAATTATGGGTCGGAACGTACAATGGACTTAATTGTTATGACCCTGTTTCTAATGTATTCAAAAGATATTTGCATAACAATACGAATCATACCATTAGCAGCAACGCCGTTTGGTGCATAAAGGAAATTGGTAACGAACTGTGGTTTGGTACTTCAAAAGGACTGAGTATCCTGAACAAAAAAACAAATCTTTTTTCCTCTGTTTTTCATTCCGATACAGATATTTCTACTTTACCCAGCAATAATATTTTAAACATTATAAAAAACAAAAAAGGAGAAATCTGGATTGGAACCACAAAAGGTTTATGCAAACTTATAAGCCGAAAAAACGGCAAACTGACATTCAGAAATTATCCTTTAAATCCTGCTGTTCTCCTTAATGTGCAGGCAATTGCAGAAGATTCGCAGGGAAATTTATGGATTGGTACAAAAAACAAAGGACTATTGAAACTTGACGGATCTACAAACAAGTTTGTCCCTTTTTTACCAGCTGACAAATACGCAGAAATAAATCCGGACATTCGTTCTTTGGTTTTTGACAAAGAAGGTTCTTTGTGGATTGGTGCTTACGACGGAATTTACATATACGGCAAAGATAAAAGCCTCGAAAAAATCAATAACAGCAATAACAATAACGGAATTGATAAGGTAAAATCAGTGTTTGTTGATAAAAAAGGTTCTGTCTGGATTGGCTGCTATTATAAAGGTGTCAATATCTGGGATGTTTCTAATGTCAATTTCTCGAATTACAATCAGAATTCAAAAAAGATTCCGATGAGTTTTGATGTAGTGAGTTCGATTATTGCAGACAAAAACAAAAATATTTATTTTGGTACAGAAGGCGGCGGAATAACCATTTATAATCCAACTACTTCTGCCACGACTTATATCAATAGCAAAACCGGGCAAACAAATAAAAACGACATCAAGTCAATGTGTCTGTCTGAGGATAATGTGTTGTGGATTGGAACTTTCTCTAAAGGAATTTCGGCTTATAATACGATTTCAAAAAGAATTGAAGACAACCGGATTTCTCCTGAACTAAGTGAAATTTTAAAAGAAACGGGTGTTTATTCGATTAAAACAGCATCAAACGGAATTGTCTGGATTGGAACTTTTGGTAAAGGCCTGGTTCGGTATAATTCAATTAATAAAACTTTTGAAATAATCGGAAACGATAATACAAAACCTTATTTCCTGACCAATAATATCATCCGAACCATTTTGGCAGACAAAAAAAATAATCTTTGGGTTGGCAGTCAAAACGGGCTTAATCGTATTTCACTGAATAATTCCAAACCAAACCATTATTCGATTCAGCATTACTTTTACGATAGTTCTTCTTTATCCGGAGATGATATCCTGACTTTGTTTGAGGATAGCGGTAATAAAATCTGGGTTGGGACAAAAGCAAAAGGCCTTTATTTTTTTGATGGAAAAAAATTCAATAAAATCAATTTAAGAATTGGTAATACTGTTATAACTTCTATACATTCGATTTTAGAAGATGACGACAAAAACCTTTGGATCAGCAGTAATCAGGGAATTATAAAATATAGTACAACTCAAAAAACAGTTGTTCTGTACGATCAGAAAGACGGTTTGGCAAGTAACGAATTCAACGATAATTCTTCATTAAAACTGGATTCAGATAAATTTTATTTCGGAAGCCCTTCCGGTGCCACTTATTTTGATGCCAAAAAAATATCGCTCAATAATTATGCGCCTCAGGTTTTAATTACCAACCTGAAAATTAAAAATGAAACAATTAACCCAAATGATACAGCCGAAATTTTAGAGAAAAGCATTGGTTATACCCAAAACATCACCCTGGATTATGACAAAGCCAATTTCTCAATCAGTTTTGCAATTCCGAATTACATCCGGTCCAAAAATAACCAGTATAGCTACCGCCTGATTGGTCTTGAAAATAACTGGACCACAACCAAAAACAGCGAAGCAATTTTTGCCATCCAGAATCCCGGAACTTATATTTTTGAAGTAAAGGGTTCCAATAACGACGGTGTATGGAACAGCACTCCTACTACACTCACGGTCACTGTAAATCCTGCACCGTGGCGAAGCATCTGGGCTTTTTTATTGTACGGAATCCTAATCGGCCTGGCATTATACGGTTTGATGTGGATTATAAAATCGAAAGCCCGATTAAAACAAAAATTAGAACTGGAATACCTCGAAACCAAACGCATTGAAGAAAACAACCGGGCAAAACTGGATTTCTTTACGAATATTTCACACGAGTTCAGAACACCCCTAACATTAATTCTCGGGCCGTTACAGCAAATATTGGCTGATTATAACGGCACCAACGAAATGTACAAAAAGCTGCTGGTAATAGAAGGAAGTGCCAATCATCTTTTAAGCCTGATCAACAGATTGATGGATTTCAGGAAACTCGAAAATCATCAGGTCACACTGGAATCTGCCAACGGAAATATTGTAAAATTTGCCCGTGAAATTTTTCTTTCTTTTATTGAATATGCCAAAGACGGCGGTTATAACTATACTTTCGAATCTTCAGAAGAAGAAATCCTGGTTTATTTTGACCGTTACAAACTGGAGCGCGTTTTCTATAATTTGATTTCGAATGCTTTTCGGTACACTCCAAAAGGCGGAAACATCCATATCAAAATCAGCCATGACGATGCCAGCTTATTTATAGCTGTAGAAGATTCAGGCGTTGGAATTGCAGAACAGCATATTGACAAAATTTTTGATTTGTTTTTTGAAATTCCGATGCACAACAATGTTCAGAAAAACTATAATAAAGGAACAGGAATTGGCTTGTCAATCGTAAAAAACATTGTAAAACTTCATAAAGGAAACATTGATGTTGTCAATAAAAAATCATCCGAGGGGGTAATCTTTACGGTGACACTTCCGCTGGGCAGCGCACATCTTCAGGAAAGTGAAATCATTAAAGATTTTAAAATCAGTGATGATATCGAACAGTATACATCTCAGCTTGAAACCGCTGAAATAACGGAACATGAAGACATTGACGATTTTATCGTGAATGGAGAAAAACAAACTATTCTGCTTGTTGAAGATCATAAGGTCTTGCGAAACTTCATGAAAAACCTGCTCAAAAAAGAATATAATATTATTGTAGCAGACAACGGAAAAACTGCTTTGGAAAAAGCACTTCAATATGCTCCGAATCTGATTATCAGCGATGTTATTATGCCCGAAATGGTGGGCACGGAACTTTGTTCTAAAATAAAGGAAAACCTGAAAACCAGCCATATTCCGGTAATATTGCTGACTTCGAGATCTTCTTTGGTGTATAAATTTGAAGGACTGGAAAGCGGCGCTGACGATTATATCAGTAAACCTTTTAATTTAACCGAATTTAAACTGCGAGTAAAAAACCTGCTGAATTCAACAGAAAGACTGAAAGCTAAATTTTCCAGTGAAGACCATTTTGTGCCTTCTGAAATAACGGTTTCTTCGCTTGACGAGGAATTATTAAAAAAAGCATTCAAAATTGTGGAAGATAATATTTCGAACGAGCAATTTGATATTCCGTTTTTCTGCTCAGAACTGGGAGTAAGCCGTACGATGTTATTTTTAAAAATAAAAGCATGGACGAATTTTACGCCAAATGAATTTATTCATGAAGTACGATTAAAACGTGCCGCCCAATTATTAGAATTAAACAAATTAAACGTTTCTGAAGTGAGTTATAAAGTCGGTTTTAACAATCCGAAATACTTTAGCAAATGCTTCCAGAAAAGATATGGAGAAACTCCGTCACAATTTGCTGACAAATTTTCCAAACCAATGTCTGTATTTTAAAAAATCCAGTGTTTTCAAGGCTTTAAAAAAGGGTATCTGTATTTTTAGATACCCTTTTTTGTATTTCTATATCGTTTTCGGCTTATACATTTGTCATATGAAATTCAAAAAAACAAAATTCATATTACTACAAATTCTATTCATGATGTTAATAATAGGAATGAGTTTATTGCTTTTTTATTTTATCTAACATTAACCTTAAACCAAAAATGAATGTTTACAAACCAAAAAATTAAGCCGCTTAAATGGTGCTTTCTGGTAGTCTTATTACTTGGAAACATTGTTATGAATGCACAGGAGAAAAAAGTCACCGGAAAAGTTACTTCCAGTGAAGACTCACTCGGACTTCCTGGTGCCAATGTGTATGTCAAAGGATCTTCTGTGGGAGGATCTACAGATATGGACGGAAATTATTCTGTTTTCGTTTCAGAAAAAAATGCTGTTTTGGTCTTCAACTTTGTAGGATATCAGACAGTTGAAATTCCGGTGGGCAACAAAACTGTGGTAAACGTGAGTTTAAAACCAGATACCAAAAATCTTGAAGAAGTAATTGTTGTGGGTTACGGTACCCGTAAAAAGAGCGACATTACAGGTTCAGTTTCTTCGGTAACGGCAAAAGAGCTTACGGCTTATCCTTTGCTAAATGCAGAACAGGCTTTACAGGGGCGTGCCGCGGGTGTTGCTGTACAGTCTAACAATGGTGGTGAACCGGGAGCTCCTGTAAAAATCAGGGTTCGTGGAGGAACGTCTATCAATGCGAGTGGAGATGCTCTTATTGTGGTAGATGGTTTTGCAGGTGTTTCTATGCCGGCACCTCAGGATATTGCGTCTATAGAGGTTCTGAAAGATGCTTCTGCAACTGCAATCTACGGATCCAGAGGTTCCAACGGGGTTATTATGGTGACCACCAAAAAAGGAAAACCAGGAAAACCGGTAATCGAAATCAGTAACTCAACTTCTATACAAACCGTTAACAACAAACTGCATTTATTAAACGCAGATCAGTTTGTAGCGTACAGAAAAAGTTTTACCACACACACTGCAGCCGGCGAAAACACAGATTGGCAGGATGTTATCTATCGTGACGGAATGGTTTCGAATACACAATTGTCTTTCTCGGGTGGTTCTGATAAAGTAAGATATTATGTTTCCGGAACTTATTTTAATCAGGACGGGGTTGTAATCAATTCAGGAATTGACAAATACACTATTGTAAGCAATCTTGAAGCTGATCTTACTGATAAGTTTAAAGTGGGTTTAAACACTTTTCAAAGCAAACAAAACAAAGAAGGAATTATCAGCCAGACTGGTGCGGGTGGTACGGGTGCTGCGGGGGTAATTGCTTCAGCATACCGATTCATGCCGGATAAAGGGATTTATAATGCTGATGGCACTTATACTTCTACAGCGCCAATCGGAGACGATATTGATAATCCGTACGCTACTGCGATGGAGAATATTTTAGAAACTGTTTCTATTGTAAACAGAAATAATTTCTTTGCTTCTTATCAAATTACAAAAGATCTGAATTTCAAAACTACTTTAGGTTTAACCGATAATAATTCACAAACCGGAAGATTTACACCTTCTACTTTGATTGCCGGAAAAAACATTAAGGGAGAAGCTTCTGTAAACAACACCAGATTTTCTTCTTTCCTGACAGAGAATTATTTGACTTTCAAACGTGAAATTATCGAAAAAGGAGTTCTGACCGTACTGGGAGGTTATTCATACCAAAAGAATAAAAACGAAAGTTCGTATGCCGCTTCAAGAGGATTTTTGACGAATACAAACTCATACCGCAATTTAGGGGCCGGAACTGTATTCTTAAAACCGGATTCTAATTTATCAGAAACAGAATTGATTTCTGCTTTCGGAAGGCTGAATTTCGATTATGATGATAAATATTTACTAACATTTACTGCCAGACGAGATGGTTCTTCAAGCTTTAGTAAAAACTACAAATACGGAACTTTTCCATCCGGAGCTATTGGATGGAATGTTAGTAAAGAAAATTTCTTAAAAGACAGCAAAACAGTTTCAAACCTTAAATTAAGAGCAAGTTACGGAGCAACTGGTAACCCGTCTATCGGGGCTTACTCTACGCTTTCAAGATTCTCTGAAATTTATGATGTGAGCGGTGACGTAATTGTAAATGCAGTTCAGCTGACCTCATTGGACAATCCTAACTTAAAATGGGAAACTTCATACCAACAGGATTACGGAATTGATTTAGGTTTATTTGATAACAGAATCAGCCTTACAGCAGATTATTATAAAACGATTACCAAAGATTTATTATTCAACAGACCGCTTCCGGGAGTTTCAGGAATTGCTTCACAGCTTCAGAACGTGGGTGAATTAGAAAACAAAGGATGGGAACTTGGAATTAATACTAAAAACTTTATTGGGGCAGATTTTACCTGGTCAACAAGTTTTAATATTTCTTCAAACAAAAACAAAGTACTGAAACTAGCTGATAACAAAGACCTTTTGATTAACTCTGCTCCGGGTCACTTCCTGGCAACAGAATCACAGATTTTAAGAGTAGGACAGCCGGTTGGATCTTTCTTTGGGTTTATCTATGACGGTGTAATCCAGCAGGGAGAAACTGTTTTACCGGGTAACTTTGAAACTGCGCCGGGTGGCGAAAAATTCAGGGATGTAAACGGTGACGGAAAATTAGATTCACAGGACAAAACGATTATCGGGAATCCAAATCCGGATTTCATCTTCGGTTTGAACAATGATTTCACTTATAAAAACCTGGATTTAAATATCTTCTTTCAGGGATCACAGGGTAATCAGATTTTGAACTATACTTTGATGGAACTGGCATCAGGAAACAACAATGCTACAACAGAAGTACTGGATGCATGGACTCCAACCAATACCGATACCAATGTTCCTGCCAATGCCGCAAGAACAAAAAGAATTACATCAAGATTTGTTTATGATGCAAGTTACATCCGTTTAAAAAACATCTCTATAGGATATAGCTTAAGCGAAAAAATTGTTTCGAAAATAGGATTAAGCAAAGTTCGTTTTTACATCAGTGCACAAAACCTTTGGACGATTACAGATTATCCGGGTTCAGATCCTGAAACCAATTACTTAAATGACACCAATTCAAGAAGTAATACCAATTTAGGATTGGATTACGGAGGTTATCCAAACGTAAAAACGTTTACAGCAGGATTTAATGTAAAATTTTAGTCTAATAAAAAATATTATGAAATCGCCAGGATTCAAAATCAAATAGCAGAACTCAGAATGGCGATTCCATATTCCGTTAAAAAACAAATATTATCCACATATGAAAAAATATATAGCTTTTCTTTTCTTCGGGACACTCGCTTTCTTTAGCTGTTCTGATCTGGAAGAACATCCGGTAGGAATTATTCGTCCAGAAAACTTTTTCAACAATACAGACGATTTGCAGGCAGCTGTAAACGGAAGTTTTGCCAATATTGCTCACAATAATTATTGGGGAAGAGAATTTACAATTGCATTAATGCTTAGGGATGACATGGCCGATATTGGCGACAGAACTACTCAGGCAGCACGTATTGATGTAAATGACATGAATATGAACGATACCAATGCACTTGTGGCCAACTTCTGGCCTCAGTCGTATGTAATCATTACAGCAGCAAATCAGGCTATTGAAGGTGCTAAAAAAACGCCCGGAGATCCTGCAAAAGTAAACGCGATTGTGGCTCAGGCTTATTTTGCAAGAGCTTTTACTTATTACCATTTAGTACGCCTTTTTGGAGACATTCCGTACATTGATTTTGTTGTAAACGATGTTTCTCAGGTAAACTCATTAAGCAGAACTAAAGAAGCTGATGTTTATCCAAAAATTATTGCCGATTTAGAATTTGCAAAACAATGGCTGGATGACAAGCCAAAAGTAAAAGCGGTTCCGGGCAAAGCTACTGCAGCAGGATATCTGGCTTCTGTATATTTAACTCTTAAAAATTATCAAAAAGCATACGATGAAGCCAAATTTGTAATTACAAATGAAGCCAAATTTGGCTTAGGATTAGATGCCGATTTTCAGGATTTGTTTAATGCTACAAAGGCGGCATCATTAAAAGAACCTTTGTTTACAATTGATTTTAACAACCTGACATCAGGTAATTATGGTCAGGATTATACGGCATTTTTTACCGGTTCTTTAAAAGACGATAGCTACAGCTACGGTCAGGGGTTTTCTGTGGCTGTGCCATCTCTGAAAGTTTTCAACACCTGGGATCAGAGAGATTACAGAAGAGCGGTAAGTTTTGATACTATCATCCGAAAGAAAACCGGACCTGGAGGTTCATTACAAATTTACCCTTCCAGTGATAACGAAAAAGCACCTCGCCCGCATATTGCCAAATATTATCGTTTTCCAGGAAAAGCAGGTGCAAACGGAAGAACTTCTCAGCACAACTACATCACCATGCGTTACGCCGAGGTATTGTTGACTGCTGCTGAAGCTTTAAATGAAATTACTCCGGGAACTACAGAAGCTGACGGTTATGTTAACAGAGTTCGTGCAAGAGCCAGAAATAAAGCCGGTAAGCAAGTTTCTTTTCCTGCAAATGTAACTCCGGGTTTATCTCAGGCTGATTTCAGGAAAATGGTTATTGACGAAAGAAGATTAGAACTGGCTTTTGAATATATCAGATGGTATGACATCAAAAGGCTTCAGAATGGTCCAGAAGTATTTGGTCCGAACGGTTTAGAACCGCATGCTAATTTTGATCCTGCAAAAGATTATTTATGGCCTTTGCCGGGAACTGAGTTGGCAATAAATCCTAATCTGGCTCCTAATAACCACGGTTATTAAGGCCTTATATCTTAAATTTACTTATGAATAAAGTTAATCACATATTATTTATTCTTGGGTTTGCACTGCTGTTTTCAGCGTGCAAATCCAAAAATAATGTTCAAACCAATTCAGCTTCAGATTCCAATAATCTTCTTGAAACCCGTTACAGAATGATGATGGAATATCCTGTAGATTCTATGTCAATGCCACGCAGCATGACCATAAAATCCAATCTCATAAAGAAAGTACCTTCGCGAGATTGGACAAGTGGTTTTTTTGCCGGAAACTTATGGCAATTGTACCGATTAACAGGAAATCCAGATTATAAAAAACAGGCCGAAAAGTGGACTCCTTTTAGTAAAAAAGAAAGTGTAAACAAAGGTTCCCATGATGTCGGTTTTAAAGTTTTCTGTGCTTTTGGCGAAGGCCTGAAAGTCGAAAAAAACAGCGATTACGAGCAAACAATCATCAAGGGAGCCGAAACTTTATGCACGCGTTTTGACGAAAAAGTGGGTGCAATCCGTTCCTGGGATTTCAACAAAGAAATCTGGGATTATCCCGTTATTATTGATAATATGATGAATCTGGAATTACTTTTTGAAGCATCCAAATTATCAGGCAACAAAAAATACCATGATATTGCTGTACAGCATGCCAATACCACGCTAAAAAATCAGTTTAGAAAAGACAACAGTTGTTATCACGTTATTGATTATAATCCGGCTACGGGTGCTGTAAGAAAGAAAACAACTTTACAGGGTTATAATGATGATTCTGTGTGGGCACGCGGTCAGGCCTGGGCAGTTTACGGATTTACTATGTCGTACCGATATACTAAAGACAAAGCCTATATCGATCAGGCAGAAGCCACTGCAGCCTTTTTTATGACAAATAAAAACCTGCCCGAAGACGGGATTCCGTATTGGGATTTTAAAGATCCGGCAATTCCAGATTCAGCACGCGATGTTTCTGCCGCAACTATAATGGCGTCTGCTTTATATGAACTTTATGGTTACACCAAAAATGAACATTATCTCGCTTTCGCGGATAAAATAATCAGGACTTTACATTCGGAAAAATACATTTTAAACAAAGAAATCAATGCACCTTTTATTCTCGATCACAGTACCGGCAACTGGCCAAAACATGATGAAATCGATGAACCTATAGTCTATGCCGATTATTATTTTCTGGAAGCATTATTAAGAAAAAAAGACTTATAACATATGAGAAAACAACCTTACCACTATAAGTCTTTTTTTGCGTTAGTTTTTGTTTTTCAGTTTTGTCTGGGCAGCGTTTTTGCCCAGACAAAAACTATAATGCGGACAAAAATGAATATTAATGATAATTGGCTTTATTTAGAAAACAACACGCCAAACCTAAATGATGCTCAAAAAGCAGTCAACTGGACCGGAATAAATTTACCACACAGCTGGAACAGCGAAGATGCCACAGACTTAAATCCGGGCTACAGACGTGATGCTAGCTGGTATCAGAAAAAATTAAACGTTCCTCAAATTGATAAGGACCAACGCTATTTTTTATATTTTGAAGGATCTAATGTGACCACCAGAGTATATGTAAACGGAACAGAGGCCGGTGGACATATCGGCGGTTATATCGGATTCACAATTGACGTTACCCAATATATCAAAGCCGGAAACAACGATATTTTTGTTCGCGTTGATAATAGTTATGATATCGAAATTATCCCGTCCCAAAAAAGTGACTTTTTTATTTATGGAGGAATTACACGTGATGTCTGGTTTTTATCCAAATATAAAACCAATATTGATAATCTGAAAATTTCAACTCCCGAAGTATCGGCTAAAAAAGCTTCCTTAAACGTTATTGCATCTACTATCAATCCTGATAATGCCAAAGAACTTTCGTTAACGGTAGTTTTGAAAAATCCGAAAGGGAAAAAGGTGGCGAGTAAAACAGTTCCGGTTACGGATAAAAAATCTTCTATAACTTTTGAGAACATCAAAAATCCTGAATTATGGGATACGCAAAAACCTAATTTATATACGGTAACTGCTATTTTATCTGAAAAAAATCAGGTTAAAGACAGTGTTAATGAGAAAGTGGGTTTCAGATGGTTTGAGTTTAAAGATCATGGCCCTTTTTACCTTAACGGAAAAAGACTTCTGATTCGTGGTACACACCGACACGAAGAACAAGCCGGAGTTGGTGCTGCCATGAGCAATGCACAACATCGTGCCGATATGGAATCGATAAAAAAAATGGGGGCTAATTTTGTTCGTCTGGCGCATTACCCTCAGGATCCTGAAGTTTACAAAGCCTGCGATGAACTTGGTCTTTTGGTTTGGGACGAATTGCCTTGGTGTCGTGGCGGAATTGGTGATGAGCTCTGGAAAACCAATACCAAAAATATGCTGGCAGAAATCATCAGTCAAAATTATAACCATCCAAGTATTATTATCTGGTCTTTAGGAAATGAAATGAACTGGCTTCCGGATTTTCCCGACGGGGATAATACAGAAAAAACAAATGCTTTCTTAACCGAAATAAATGATATTGCGCATACATTAGATCCAAACAGAAAAACAGCTATCAGAAAATACTATGAAGGCTCGCATATTGTTGATGTCTTCTCCCCTTCCATCTGGTCTGGTTGGTATTCAGGAAGTTATAAAAGTTATCAAAAAGCCATAGACGTTTACAAAAAAGAATACAAACATTTTATTCATGCTGAATATGGCGGAGACAGTCATGTCGGGCGTCACAGCGAAAATCCGATAACCGGTGAAGGCATTATAAAGGCCGAAGGCTGGGAAGAAGCAATTGTGCAGACCAAAGTGGCCAATGTGGCACAAATTGGGGATTGGAGCGAAAATTATATCGTCGACTTATTCGACTGGCACTTGCATATATCCGAGAATGATCCAACGTTTGTGGGTAATATTCAGTGGGCATTCAAGGATTTTGCAACGCCGTTACGTCCCGAAGATGATATTCCGTACATGAACCAAAAAGGATTGGTGGACAGAAACGGAATTCCGAAAGATGCCTATTATGTCTTTAAAAATTACTGGAGCGACGAACCATTCGCCTATATCGAATCCCATACCTGGACAGAGCGTCAGGGACCTGAAAACACACCAAGAACAATTAATGTTTTTAGCAATTGCGAAAAAGTAACCTTATATCACGACGGAAAAAATCTTGGAGAAAAACAAAGAAATATTGCCAGTTATCCTGCTTGTGGCCTGACGTGGGATATTAATTTCAAAAAGGGAGAAAATGTTTTAGTTGCGATTGGAAAAAATAAAGAAGGTAAAACAGTATCAGATACCTTAAAAGTAAATTATCGTTTTAACAAAAATGAATCGGCTGTATCGCTGCAATTATCTTCAGAAAAACTAAAAAACGGAAACTATCTTGTGACGGCTATTGCGGTAGATAATAACAATTTACGTTGTTTAGATTATGAAGAAAGCGTATATTTCCAATGTCTTAAAGGTGGAAAAACCTTAAAAAACCAGGGAACTCCTACGGGAAGTGAATCTATTAAAATGGCAAACGGAAAAGCTGCTATTGAAGTTATTCCCGATGGATTGAATATCCCGATTGAAATGACGGTTCTGAACCAGAATTTTAAAGGGGAATATTTGAAGATTCCTGTTCAATAAAAAAGCTTTGTTTATGCCATAAAGGCGCTAAGGAGCAAAGTTTTAAAAGTTTGTTTGTCAGAATGACAAAAATGAGAAAAAACTTTGTGTCTTACCGCTTTAGTGATAAAAAACACACCAAATAAAAAACAAAATAAAAAATGAAAAAACTATTAACCACATTATTCCTGACAGCTTTTGCAATTGGACAATCGCAAGGTCTGATCTCGAATGTCCCAAACCGAAACACCACTTCATTAAACGGAGTTTGGAATTATATCGTAGATCCTTATGAAACGGGATATTACAGCTTTCACCATGATGTTTATGATCAGCAGAAAAAACCAAGTAATGCGGCTTATTTTAATAATTATCATGCTGTAAACAAACAGGAACTGGTTGAATATGATTTTGATAAATCTCCAAAAATAAACATTCCTGGCGATTGGACTTCCCAGGTTCCGGAACTTAAATATTATGAGGGAACAGTCTGGTTCAAAAAATCTTTTGATTATGATTTAAAAGAAAAAAAACGACTTTTTGTGTATATCGGAGCCATTAACTACAAAGCCGATGTGTATTTAAACGGAAAAAAACTGGGAACACACGAAGGAGGTTTTACACCATTTAATTATGAAGTAACTTCAATCGTAAAACCAAAAGATAATTATCTGGTTATAAAAGTAGATAATACCCGCCATAAGGAAGATGTCCCGACACTCAATACCGATTGGTGGAATTACGGCGGAATTACCCGTGATGTTACTTTGATCGAAGAATCAGAATCTTTTATAGAAGACTACACTATTCAGTTAAACAAAAATGATAAAAACAAAATTTCAGGTTTTATCAAAATCAATAATTTGAACCCAACTCAAAATCAGGCTTCTGTTACTATTCCCGAATTAAAGATTAATTACAAAGGAAAAGTCGGTGCTGACGGAATTTTGAAATTTGAAATTCCGGTGAAAAACGTTTCGTACTGGTCTCCTGAAAATCCTAAATTATATGAGGTAACAGTAGATTTTAATGGACAAAAATTAAAAGACAATATTGGTTTCAGAACTATTGAAACTCAGGGTGACAAAATTTTATTAAACGGAAAACAAATCTTTTTGCGTGGAATTTCAATCCATGAAGAAAATGCAAAAGGCGGCCGTGCAAACTCCGAAGAAGATGCTCTGCGTTTATTAAACTGGGCGCAGGAACTGGGTTGCAATTATGTACGTCTGGCACATTATCCGCATAACGAAAACATCATCCGAATGGCCGATAAACTGGGCTTAATGGTTTGGGAAGAAATTCCGGTTTACTGGACTGTTGAGTTTACCAGAAAAGAAACGTATCAAAACGCTGAAAATCAACTAACATCGGCAATAACAAGAGATAAAAACAGAGCGTGTATCATTATTTGGTCAATGGCCAATGAAACTCCAATTTCTGATGCCAGAAATGAATTCATAAAAAATCTGGCAAGCCATACAAAATCATTGGATAATACAAGATTAATTAGTGCTGCCTTATTAACACAAAGCGGTGCAGACGGCTTTGGAACCATAAATGATGCCATTGGTGAATTTCTGGATATTATTGCCTTCAACCAGTATTTAGGCTGGTACGGTGGTAATCTGGAAGACGCAGAGAAAATTTTATGGAAAACCAAATACAATAAACCTGTAATTGTGTCTGAATTTGGAGGCGATGCCAAAGCCGGATTACATGGAGAAAAAAACGAACGCTGGACAGAAGAATATCAGGAATATCTATACATTCAGAACCTGAAAATGATTGAAAAAATTCCGCATTTAAGTGGTTTAAGTCCGTGGATTCTGGTAGATTTCAGATCACCAAGAAGACTGCTTCCGGGCATTCAGGATGAATACAACAGAAAAGGTCTGATTTCAAATGACGGTCAGAAAAAGAAAGCTTTTTATATCATGCACGACTGGTATGCAAAGAAGAAAAAAGAGCAATAAAAAAATTTTTCTTCATTAGCAATTCATTAACAAAAAACAAACTGTAATTATATGATTTTTCTTCATTATTAATTTACTTTGTAATCATTCTAAAAATTGTAATCCTATGAAAAAAATTTATTTACTGGCAGTTACATTGTTTGCTGCTTTTACAGTTCAGGCACAAGATGTAGTAAAATTTGCTCCGCTTGATGCTAGTCCGGTTGATATTTCTTATTTCCCAAACAAAGCCGTTAAATTCAAAAAAACAGATAATCCTAATCCGGTTGTCAAAGTTATTTACGCAAGACCTTCTGCAAAAGGAAGAACTATTTTTGGGGATGTTGTGAAGTTTGGCGAAATCTGGAGAGTAGGTGCTAACGAAAATACAGAAATCAAATTCTACAAACCAGTAACTATCGGTGGTAAAAATGTTCCGGCAGGATATTACAGTTTATTTGCTATTCCTGAAAAAGACAAATGGACAATCATCATCAATAAAGAATTGGATTTATGGGGTGGTTACGCTTATGACGAAAGCAAAGATGTGGTAAGAGTTTCAGTTCCTGTAAAATCAGTATCTGAAGTTATTGAAGCTTTATCTATTGCATTTACTACTCAGGGTAATGTCGCTAATTTAGTTATCGGATGGGATAAAACAACAGTTGAATTGCCTATTACGATCAAATAAGTTTTCTAAAAAAATACATCTGAAAAGAGACACTAATTTTTTTTAATTAAGTGTCTCTTTTTTTTATAACTTTCATCAATTAACTAACCAACAACCTTTTAAAGCCAAAAGATGAAAAGAAACCCTATACTGCTCTTATTTCTATTGACCATTTATACCAGTTATTCGCAACAATTTAAGGCGACTTATGAACAACTAAAAGAATACGAAGGTATTTATGAATCTGTAAATAAAACTACTCTCAAAATAGCTGCTTCTCCAAAAGATACAACACTCTATGCTATTATAAACGAAAGCAGATACAAATTAAAAACAATAGATAAGGACATTTTTGAAAATATGTCTGGTGAACAAGTTACTTTTAATAGAAAAGCCAATATCGTTAGTGGTTACTCTACTGAGGGAAATACTTATAATCTGATTAACAAAAAAGTAGTTTTTCCTAAAGAGATGTGGTATCCAAGATTGAATGCTCCAAAGGATTTCAAATATGTGTATGTACAGCCAAAACAGGAACCTGATGGGATAATCACAGCAAACCTTGATAAATCGGGCTTAGATAAAACATTACTGAACGAAATGATGTCAAAGATTGTAGACGGTACACTTCCTAATGTTCATAGTGTTCTGATTATAAAAGACGGCAAATTGGTATTTGAAGAATATTTTTATGAATACAACAAAACCAAACTTCACGAATTGCGATCGGCAACAAAAAGTTTTGTTTCGGCCCTGACGGGAATTGCCATAGATAAAGGTTTTATTAAAAGCAAAGATGAAACGGTCCTGTCTTATTTTCCCGAATACACCTTTAAAAACCTTAACGAAGATAAAAGAGTGATTTCTATCAAAAATCTTCTCACCAATCAAAGTGGCCTGGATTGTGATGTGAGCAACCCAAAATCAGAAGGAAACGAAACAACAATGAACAATTCTCCGGACTGGATACAATATACACTTGATTTACCAATGATTGATGTCCCTGGAGGAAAAGGAATGTATTGTTCGGGAAACCCGATAATACTGGGCCGCATTATTGAAAAAACAACGAAAATGCCATTACCTGAATTTGCAAAACAAACTCTTTTTAAAGATATCGGAATTAAAAATTTCGTTTGGAATTTTAAACCCGATGTTTCCAGTGCCGAAACTTTCTGTCAGCTTTATTTAAGTCCTAGAGATATGGGAAAACTGGGTTTACTCTATCTGAATCAGGGTGCATGGAACGGAAAACAGGTGATTTCTAAAGACTGGGTTAAAGAATCCCTCACAAAACAAACCGTTGTTCAGGGCGTGAATTATGGCTATTTGTGGTGGCTTAAATATCTGGATGTAAATGGCACACGTTTTAATGGAAAAGCTGCACAAGGAAACGGGGGCCAGAAAATTTATATTTGGGAAGAACAAAATATGGTCACCATTATTACCGGAGGAAATTATAATTCACAATCTCCTAGTGATCAGATTATTCAGAAATATATTTTGCCTGCGTTTAATAAAAAGTAATCCTGAAAAGACATGAAGAGCTGGAAAGTAAAGAAGTCCAGTATCATGATAAAAAGAGATGTATAAAAAATCCCTTTAAGAGTTTTCTTAAAGGGATTTTTTATACAATATAAGCCAAATAAATTATGTAGTCACAATAGATGCATCTAATATTTTATCCAATGTAATCGGCAAATCCCGAACACGTTTTCCTGTTGCATTAAAAACTGCATTGGCAATTGCCGGTGCCATACCTACCAAAGCTGTTTCACCAAGCCCTTTAGTTCCCATAGGATTACTGATTGGATCTTTTTTATTCACAAAAAATACTTCCTGCTTTTCAATATCGGCATTTACAGGAACATGATAATCGGCAAAATTATTATTGATCGGACGTCCAAACCGATGATCGATTTCCAGCGCTTCCATCAATCCCATTCCGATTCCGCCAACCGCTCCTCCGTACATTTGTCCCGCAGAAGTTTTTTGGCTGATTACTGTTCCGATATCAGCGCAGGAAACCACATGGGCTAATCTGATTTTCCCGATATTTGGATTAACCAATACTTTTACAAAATGTACTGAATAGGAATAGATAGAGTATTTCTTTGCTTCCTCGCTTCCTTTTGATTCTTTTTCTGCTGTTAATTCTTCTAATTTATTAGCTCCAAGCAATGAAACTACAGAAACTGTTTTGGAACTGTCTTTTTTAGAAGTTACAAAACCATTTGCTAAGGCAAGATCATCAGCTGTTGTATTTTTAAATGCAGGATTTTCAGCCGCAAGTCCAAGTGCTTTACTTACCAATAAGTTACAGGCATCATGAACAGCAGAACCTACTGATGAAGTAGTTGCCGATCCGCCTTGGGTTGGTCCTTTTGGGAGTCCGCTTTTACCCATTTCAATTACAACATTTTCTACAGGCAAACCAGTAATTTCAGCTCCAATTGCGGTCATCATAGTAGCCGTTCCTGGTCCCATATCGTTGACACTGCACTGAAGAACCAAATTTCCGTCAGCTAAAAATTTTGCTTTTACTGAGGTTGTATTTCTATACGATCCGAAAGTTCCGGTTCCCATTCCGTAACCCACAAGCCATTCGCCTTCACGGACGCTTCCCGGTGTGTTTTTACGGTTTTTCCAGCCAATTTTTTCCATTCCGGCTTCATAACAATCGACAAGGAATTTACTGCTCCAGGGCTTGTTTTGTTCCAGATCTTTATCGGCGTGATTTAGTTTTCGAAACTCAATGGGATCCATATTTAATTTATAGGCCAATTCATCCATTGCACTTTCTAGTGCAAAAGAACCTGTAGCTTCTCCGGGTCCTCGCATCCAGATAGGTGTACAGGTATCAACGGGAACAATACGATATCGGGTAGTCACATTTTCGCAATTGTATAGGAAACGCGACATGTTAACTGTGCCTTCCATAAAATCTTCATACGAAGAAGTCTGCGCTACGGCTTCATGCGTTAATCCCAGCATTTTTCCATCTTTTGTAGCTCCCATCCCAATCTTCTGAATGGTAAAAGGGCGATGTCCAACGTTGGTAAACATTTGCTCACGATGAAGCACTAGTTTTACAGGTTTTCCGAGTTTTTTTGCTCCAATAAGCGCTGCAATTTCATACGGCCAGGTATGCAATCCCATACCAAAAGCGCCTCCAAGATATTCTGAATTTACAGAAACATCCGTTGGCGGGATTCCAAATACAATTCCAACACTTTTTCTTGTTCCTTCCACACCCTGACTTTTGGTGTAAAGCGTCGGTTTATCTCCATCCCATTTAGCAATGATATTAGCGAGTTCCATCGGATTATGAACTTCTGTCGGAATGGTATATTCTGCTTCTAAAACTACTGCTGCATTTTTATACCCGTCCTCAGTACCTCTGTGATAATCATCACCTTTTCCTGATTCAACTTTTCTTTCTTTGTCTTTTGCTTTATTAAGATCTGTTATATGTTCTTCTTTGATGTAATCTGCCTTTATTAAACTTGCTGCATATTGCATACGCTCAAACGTATCTGCAATTACAAGCGCAATAGGCTGATCATAATAAAGTATTGTATCGTCTTTAAAAATCTGCAGCGGCTGTCCAAAATTATGCGGATTTTTGGCTTCTTTATAGCCAGCCGGTTTATCTACATTTAAGTGTGTAATTACGCTTAGAACTCCCGGAGCCCATTCTGCTTTCTTGGTATCGATGCTTTTAATTCTTCCTTTGGCAATCGTACTTCCTACCAGACAGGCATAGACAACACCTGCTGTTTTATATTCTGCAGAATACGTTGCAGTTCCGGTTACTTTTGCAAATCCATCTACTCTGTTTATGTTACTTGTTTTACTCATAATTCAAATTATTTAGAGGCTGCTATAGTAAGTGCTTCGGTAATTGCGTTTGGTCCTAATGTTAGTTTAAAATCATTTTCACCATAACTTTTTGCTCCTTTCATGGCTAAATCTGCTGCATGTCTGAAAGTTTCTGCAGAAACTGTTTTGCCTTTAAGGTATTCTTCTGTTTCAGTAAGTCTCCATGGTTTGTGGGCTACGCCACCCATGGCTAGTCTTGCGTCATTTATAACATTATTTTTTATATCAAGACCAACGGCTACAGATATTAAGGCAAATGCATAACTGCTGCGGTCGCGTACTTTTAAATAATGAACGTATTTTGTGAAGTTATTATCCGGAATTTCGACAGAAGTTATAATTTCTTTGTTGTCTAAATTGTTGTCTTTTTCTGGTGTATTTCCGGGAAGTCGATGAAAATCAGCAAAATTTATTTCTCTTTTCCCTTTTGGCCCCTCAACCAATACTTTGGCATCAAGTGCAGCAAGTGCTACGCACATATCGCTGGGATGAACCGCAATACAACTGTCTGAGGCTCCAAAAATAGCATGCATTCTGTTTGCTCCTCCAATTGCACCGCAACCGCTTTTAGGTTTTCTTTTGTTACAGGGCATATCAGTGTTGTAAAAATAAGAACAACGGGTTCGTTGTAACATATTTCCACCAACGGTAGCCATATGCCTGATTTGTTGTGATGCTCCGGCAGCTAATGCCAGAGCCAGTAAAGGATAATTCTCCTTAATTGATTTATCTTCTGCAACCTGGCTGTTTTTTGCCAATGCTCCAATAGAAACTTTTCCGCTTAGAAATTCTATTTTCTTTAAGTCCAGTCCGTTGATATCGATAAGTTTGTCGGGTTCAGTTACTCCTTTTTTCATTAAATCGACAAGGTTTGTACCTCCCGCTATAAACATCGCTGAACTTTCTTTAGCAATACTCGAAACGGCTGAACCTGATGATAATGCTTTTATTATTTGAAAATTTTTCATGACAGCATCCCTCCTTCCTTAACTTCTGTAATGGCATCTACTATATTATGATAAGCCCCACATCTGCAGATATTTCCGCTCATGTATTCGCTGATTTCTTCTCTGCTGTTGGCGTGACCTTCTTTGATGCAGGCTATTCCGGACATGATTTGTCCCGGTGTACAATATCCGCACTGAAAACCATCATTTTTGATGAAAGCTTCCTGCATAGGGTGAAGTTTTTTTCCTTTTGAAAGCCCTTCGATTGTAGTCACCTGGGCATTTTGCTGCATGGAAGCAAGTGACAAGCAAGACAATATCCGGGTGCCGTTTACATGAACCGTGCATGCTCCGCACTGACCGTGATCACATCCTTTTTTGGTTCCTGTTAATTGTAACTGCTCCCTTAATAAGTCTAAAAGTGTTGTTCTTGGCTCTACATTCAGATTGTGTTTTTTGCCGTTAACTTCTATGGCAAGCGGAACTGTTTCCAGATATTCTGCTATTTTTTCATCCCATTTATTTTCAGAAGCCATCACCAGGGAAGGCGGAGACAATGCTAGAGCGGTAAGCAATCCTGACTTTTTTATAAAGTCTCGTCGCGACGTATTTGACTGATTGTCAACTTCGTTTGTATTGTTTTTTTTAGAAGCCATGAATACAGTTTTTAGGAATTATCAATATTGTCAATGGTAATCCTAACAAATTTAACAATACTATACGACAAATTGTTACAAAACTTACACAGAATCAATTTAAATAAGGGCTTCAATTTCAGGTGTCAATGCAAACTTTATATCCTTTTTTCATTTATCATTTTTGATATTGCTATAGTTATTGTCATTTTTTAAAATTGTATTTTTACATATTAAGCTTAAAAGATGCCTGATCAAAAAATAATTTATCTTGATAATAACGCTACTACCCGTCCTGATGAACGCGTAATAAATGCAATGCTGCCTTATTTTACTGATTATTATGCCAATGCCAATAGTGCACATCTCGCGGGACTTTCTGTAAATGAAGCGGTGGAACTTGCAGCATGGCATACAGCCGGTTTAATTGGTGCAGAAGAAAAAGAAATTATCTTTACTTCCGGAGCAAGCGAATCTATAAACCTGGCAATTAAAGGACTTGCCAGTCAGAACCGCAAACATATTGTCACTGTTGCTACAGAACATAAAGCTGTTTTGGATACGTGTTTGTATATGGAGAGTATTGGCTTCGAAGTTTCATATCTTCCTGTAAATTCAGATGGGATATTAGATCTGGATTTATTAAATAAAGCAATAACGGATGAAACCCTGATGGTCATTGTGATGATGGTCAATAATGAAACGGGAGTAATTCAGAATTGTAAAGAAATCGGCAATATCGCACATTCAAAAAATGTTCTTTTTATGTGTGATGCTACTCAGGCAGCGGGAAAAATCCCTGTAGATGTAAAATATTTAAATATTGATTTACTGGTTTTTTCGGCACATAAATTTTATGGACCTAAAGGTATGGGCGCCTTGTATATTTCATCAAAAGCAAAAATAAAACTGACTCCGCAAATACACGGTGGCGGACAGCAACGAAAATTACGCAGCGGAACTTTGAATGTTCCCGGAATTATTGGTTTTGGAAAAGCATGCGAAATCGCCCTTATAGAAATGAAAACCGACGAGGAAAGAATTAAGAGATTACGAAATCATCTTGAGGAAAACTTATTGAAAATAGAAGGGTCATTTGTAAATGGGAATTCTCAAAAAAGAATTTACAATACTTCGAATATTTGTTTTCCCGGAGTAAATGCCCAAAGATTAATTATCGCTTTACAGAATATTTCTGTTTCTGACGGTTCTGCCTGTTCATCTGTAACTACCGAACCTTCACATGTTCTAAAAGCTTTAGGGTTAGCAAATGAAAATGCATTGAGTTCTGTTCGGTTCAGTTTAGGAAGATTTACCATTTTTGAAGAAATTGAAGAAACAATTTCAAGAGTAACTACACTTATAAATGAATTACGATTTTAATTAATCAGATTATTGTAATCTTCGACTCTATCGATATCTATAGCTCCGTTTTCAAATAAAACTGAAGTAGTATCTTCTGCAAATTGGGTTATTATTTTTTTAGCTCCCTCCTGTCCTTTCAACTCAAGTAATGCATCAAAATATTTTTTATCAAATAATACCGGCGTACCCAGTGTTTGTGAATACGATGAAGCAATTATTCCTTTTTTGGTTTTAAAATATTCTTTTAGTAAATCTTCAAATACAGCACCTGAAAGATAAGGCTGATCGCAAACTGTAAAAATACATTTTTGTATATCCGGATGCAAAGTCAAAAGTTTTTTGAGACCTGCATTAATCGAAGTTGACATTCCATTTTCCCAATCCGGATTATAACAAATAATTACTGATTCGGTATAAAGTTCTTTCTGAATTAATTCATGGTTCGCTCCCGTTACAACAATGATAATGGAATTTGGCACAGCAGAAGCTGCTGCAATTGTATTTTCTAAAAGAGTTTTGTTTTTATAACGCAATAATTGTTTGGGTTCTCCTAATCTGGAAGAATTCCCGGCCGCCAAAATAATTATTGCTGTCAATTCACTCATCTTTCAGTACTTAAAGTATGTATTTTTTCTTTTTTGTATTTTAAGGAACTCCCATTTGCTCCACTCATTACAGCTTTAATTTCGGCAACAATTGCTAATGCGATTTCCTCCGATGTTTCTGAACCAATATCAAGTCCAACCGGACCATGGATACTTTTTAGCTGTTCTTCATTCGGAATAATACCTTCATGGCTAAGTTCGTCCAGCATTCTGTTTAATTTGGTTTTTGGTCCCAATATTCCGATGTAATTACAGTTTCGTTTCAAAAGTTGTTTTAATACCTCTAAATCATATTTGTAATTATGTGTCATTAGCGTAAAATAGGTTTGCGAATCGATAGCGATTTTTTTTGCTAATTGTTCCGGATTTATAACCAGTATTTCTTTGGCTTCCGGAAAACGTTTATTTGTAGCATAAGTGGCACGCCCTTCTGCAACGATAATTTCCCAGCCCAGGATGGATGCCATTTTTGCAAGTGGCTGGACATCATTTCCTGCTCCAACAATTACAAGCAAAACAGGCGGACTTATATATTCCATAAGTGCCTCGTTGTCAGAATCGTCTTTTAGTTTTGTTATAATTGTAGCGGTATTATGCAGCGTTTTTTCTACTTCATTTAAAATTTCCAATGCAAGAGAATTACTGTACAGAGGTTCAGCGTTTTCCCGGTAAAATAAAATAGTCCCAATTTGTGGTGCCATTTTTTTTAAGGAAAAAACGGTTGTCACAACTGCCTCTTTACGCTCTGCTTTTAATTCTTTTAAAAGACAAATCGGATTATTTGGTTCTTCATCATTGATGTATTCAAACAGTATATGTACAATTCCATTACAGCCTAATTGCAGTCCAATCTCAGAATCATCTTCGTTACTGGTATTGTAGGTTATAAGTTTATTTTGCTTCTGATTTATAGAAAGAAGTGCTTTCTTCAGTGCATCACCTTCAAGGCAGCCTCCACTGATTGCACCCGTCAGCATACCATCTTCTGTAACAAGCATCCTGGCGCCGGGCTGGCGATAAGAAGATCCTTCCACTTTAACAACAGTTGCCAAAGCTGTTTTCTTTCCTTCTGTTTTTGCTTCTGAATAAGCTTGTAGAATTTCGTTTATTTCCTTCATTGTAATTATGTACTCTAACAAAAATAAACGATTTTTTACTCAAATTCTATTTCCTGAGCACTAAAGAATAATTCAATTGTGATTTAATAATTTGCCTTTTATTATTCAGCAAATAAATTTTATCGGGATTTGTGCTGTAGTAACCGTAATAGATTTGCTCTGTTTCCGGTTTATTCCAATTCAAAATATAAATGGTTCCGTCCGGATCATCCTCTAAACCTCTTTCGAGATTATAAGTTCCTTTTTCAACCACTTTCGCTTTAGGCCCTTTCCCTTTATAGATACTGACCAATTCAAAAATATGGCTTTCCATTGTGCCATCTCCCTGATGTATTTTCAGTGTAGTTTTAATTCCTGAACAATCTGCACAGGGCAATGTGCCTTCAAATACAGAAACCTGATGCAAACTGTTACTATCTTCCAGAATGTCAGACTCAGTACTTCTTAACGGAGAGAGTAATTCATTATCATTTTTTGCAGAATTGCAGGATAATAAATGTACCATAACTAACAGTAAAAGTATTTTTTTCATAACATCTTTTTTTAAACAAATATAAAGAATATTCTTATTTTATTAAATTATACTATTCTCAAATTCAAACAGTAAATAGTATCTGACCATTGTAGAACAAATCAAACTTAATGCCAATACTATAGTATGTTTTTATGATGCAGCTGTTTTATTTTGACCGGAATATAAATTGTATGACTAAGTTTTGTATTTTTATTTCTGCGAACTAAACAGCAACCTTAAACCAAAATTATATGGGAAAATTTGTAATTAATCAAAGAACTAATGGTGAATTTCAATTCAATTTAAAAGCCGGAAATGGTCAGACCATCTTAAGCAGCGAAGGTTATTCTTCAAAATCTGCCTGTAACAACGGTATTGAATCTGTAAAAACCAATTCACAGGATGACAGCAGATATGAAAAAAAGGAATCAAAAAACGGAAAATATCATTTTAACCTAAAAGCAGGCAACGGTCAGATTATTGGCTCAAGCGAGATGTACGAAAGCGCAGCCGGAAGGGACAATGGTATTGAATCAGTAAAAACAAATGCTCCTGACGCTACAATTGACGATCAGACAGCATAATTTATAAAATAATGAAACTAAAAAACGAGGCTGTAAACCTCGTTTTTTTGCTTTCAAATCGGACCAAATTTCTTTTTATACCTGTTTAGTTCTTCTTCTGTTTTGTTTAATAGTTTTTCAAGGAGCATAATTTTATCCTCATAAAGTTCCTTTAAAGCGGCACTGTTGTCTGAATTGATCATTATACTGCCGTTATTATTTCCTTTTACTTTATTAAAACTATTAAAATATCGCTGACTGTCAAAACTAAGAATGTCTTCTACGCTGACTTCTAAAATGCGGGCAATTTCAACTAATTTTACAAACGAAAGAACCGTTTTTCCTTTTTCAATTTTACTATAACCCGCCTGGGTTACTCCTAGTTGATCTGCCATATATTCCTGAGTATAATTTTTTAACTCTCTAATGCTTTTAATTTTGTTTTTTATTGAAGTGGGCATAAGCTTGATTTGGGGAGTATTGTACAGCTAAAACAGTTCGCTGAATTTGCGTACTGCACTGTACCTTTAATACATGATTATGATACCACTTGTAGTAGGGGTTTGGTGAAGTGGTATTTTTTTATTTTTTTTTTGTAGTAATAATAAAACCGTATACTATAGCAACGACAATAAAAGCTACGTCGTAACCAAAAATTTCGTTTGATAACATGGCTATTTTTAAGTATTAGGGTTTTGTAGTTGCAAATTCCGGTCAAATTCTAAGTCCAGATACCGGTCAATTTGTTTGCCTATGGCAGGCCGGTCAAGGGTTTTAATTTTGATCCGTATTTCATTTTGGTAGACATCTTTTACGATCACATAATATTCAGAATCGATATTTCCGTGAAATCTGTAGATGATAATAAAGGTATAACATAACAAAGTGGGGACGATATAATACAATTCCATTACATCGGAGAAAACCATACAATAATAAGCGATGGCAGTAGTGGTTATAAATAAACCATTTTCAATAAGATAAGACTTCTTCTTTTTGAGTAATCCCAGCTCTACAATTTCATTAAAACTGTATTGCCAGCGTTTTGATCCATAGTGAAACTGCACCTGATCATGAGTAATAGTAAAGAACATAATAATTTAGTAGTTATATAATTGAGTGTTTATCCGGGGGCGTTTGACAAAGTGTGAAATCAAAACGGTTAACATTCTTACAAAAGGCATCCAATTACGTTGGTTTTGACCAAAACTTTGTATTCGCAATATTACGCATAATCCTGTTTTTTTTCTTACAAAGCATCTTATAGAATATAACTACGAGTTGTAATTAAATCCAAAACATCAATTTTTACTTATTCTTTTAATACCGATATAGCGATTTTCCTTATATATCTTTTTCATGGCAAAAAATCATTTTTTATGGATATTGAGAGGCGAAAGCTAATCAAAAAAAACAGATATAATCATAATCAAGGACAGTTTAAAGAAAAACTTAACATACAAAAAAAGCGGCTGATTCCGGAACAGAATCAGCCGCTTTAAACTTCTGGCAATTTATTATTATTCTTCTAAAATTTCACACGCAAAACCCAAATTCATAATTTCGTTTTGGATTGTTACAATCTGCATAATTTCTACATCATCAGCACGCAGGATCTTATCGCAGTCTTCGAGATCAAAAATAAAAGAAGCATTAGGGAATATCTTTTTAAGTATTTTTAAAATCCTGTCGGATTGTCTTTTTGAATTAACATTGGTTTTGAAAATCTCAATCATGACTTTACAAATTAATAAGTTTATTAAATCCGGTTATGTATTCTCAGTTTTTATTTTACTCAAAATTTTATGATCGATGTAAAAAGTTCCAAACGGGATAATACAAGCTAAAAGGACTTTCCATGTGGTGGTTTTAAATTTCCAGTTTTGCTCTACTCCTACACTCAAAGCATTGAATATAAAAAGCAAAAACAATGCGCCGTGAACAGGACCGAGTATCTTGGTTCCTGATGGATTGTCAAAAATATATTTTAACGGAACTGCTATAAAAATCAAAATCAATAGTGAAATACCTTCCAGAAGTCCAAGAATTCTTAATCGTCCGATGTTTGTTTGAAAAAAATGTATCATAATTATCTAAAATAAGGTCTGTTAGCAAGAGGTGAAAATGGCCACGGAATGGCAATAAAAATGATTAGTAAAGCAATAGAAAACCAGATAAGCATGGTTTTGAACTTATCTTCATCAACCGTTTTTCGTTTGGCAGCAGCCGAACCAATTGTAATCACAATAATGGCAATAAGCATTAAAACAAAATGAATCAGCCCAAAGAAAAGTGTGTTTATATCTTTTGATGCCTGCGCGAAATTATTCCAGAAATATTTAATTATGGGACTTTGAGAATACAGCACAATTCCGAGCATGAGCTGAATGTGGGCAATTGTGGCTGTCCAGTGACGAACAGAATTATCTGTTTTGGAAAAAGGAAGTTTTCTGAAATGGCCTTTATAAGCTCTTACAAGGGAATAGAATAAACTCAGAAGGACAAGCCATCTTACGATAGAGTGCAAAAATAGTAGTGTTGGATACATTGTTATTTGTTTTAGAAATAATAATGCAAATATAAATAAAACATACTAAGTAGTATGTTTTTGAAATTAGTTTTTCTTAAGATTATTCAAATACAATTTAAGTTCTTGTAAATAAACAACATAGAAATCATTATTTTCCGAAAGTTTACCAAAATTCCGTATTCCCCAATAGCCCGATAACACAAAAAGGGCCACTTGCTCTTCGTTTATTTCAGTTTTTATAACTCCTGACTGTTTGCCATTTTTTAGTGAAGTCTGCATAGCATTTTTTAGTTCTGTCGTAAGTTTAGAAAGTGCTTCACTAAAATGCAGATTTACAGGCGACATTTCCTGAGTAAGGTTTCCGGCCGGGCAGCCGTATTTTTTAAGAAGAAATTCATTTTCTAACAATAAATAATGCATCATTTTATAAATGTCATTTACAGGATCTTTGGAAGCCAATAAAGGTTTTACAAAATCGTCATGCATCAGAGGATACATAATTTCGTTAATCACGGCAAGTCCCATTTCTTCCTTATTTTTAAAATGATAGAAAAAGGCCCCTTTTGTCACATTTGTTGTAGCAATTATAGTGTCAATACTTGTTGCCTGATAGCCATGCGTATAGATTAATTCAAATGATTTCTGAAGGATTGAAAGTCGTGTAGAAAGTGATTTTTTCATAAAAAGATACCAGTTAGTATTCTTTGCAAAGGAATACATTTCTTTATAAAAAACAAAACGGCGCAGTAAAACCCTGCGCCGTATATGATTAGGAAATAAAGTCTTATATTTTATGAAGCTTATTTTTATTCTTGTAATTCCATAAAATATACAGTAGAAATAAGATGAGCCAGACTATAAAGATCACTGCAAAATAAATTTCAATAATAGACGGATGCAGATAATTAGGCTTGTAAAACAGATTATCCAGTGTTTTTACCTTTTCTGTCAATGCTTTCCTGTCAAAAGTATTTCTTATTCTGTTTAAGATTTCATCATTATGTTCCCTGAAATAAAAAGCATCCTGGGTTAATTCTTTTGGTTTAATCTGGGTTTCGATATTGTATTTTTTTAATAAAGTATCGAGTTTCTGAAACGAATAAAGCAATGAATCCTGCTTGTATTTATAAAGCAGCTGATGTCTTTTTACAGCATATTCAAATCTCTGTTGATCAACAGGAACATCATTTACAGGTACAAATAAGTTTTTATTCTGAAGAAAAATACAAATATCAGCATCATGGTACGGATCTGCTTCCCTGCCTTTGTATATGATTTCTGTACTGTCTTTTATTGTTTTTTTAGAAATGATTCTTTTAAGTAATTCCTCTTTGTCAAATGGCAAAATATCGTAAACTTCTTCTCCTTTTGATTTTAGTTTCTCAAAATAAGATGTCAAGATTTTTATAGTATCAATGCTGTAATAATGATCCTCCTGAATCGAAAATTTCTCTCCGTGTATGTCGTAATTAAGAGAATCTGTTTCTCTGACAACAGGATATGGTTCCGGATATAAAATGTTTTCCGGATTAAATAATTTCTGTGAACTGTAAGAGGTATAATTATACAGGAAAGGATTTAAAACATTCAGCAAAACCTTGTCTTTATTAAAATCGGATTCTGGCAGCTCGCTTCTAAGTTTAGCATTTAACCCGAAGCTGTAACTAATAAAAAAAGAGAAAGACAAAAATGAGATTAATAAGATAACAGCACCAACTTTAAAGAGATTGAATCCTGAATACGCCTGTTTGGAATGATTTCGAAGTAAAAAAATCAGAAAAAGAAATAAAAATATACCACTAACAAAGAAATGCGAAATGGAAACATCGTCATAAAATTTGAATCGGTAAAACTCGGTATAAATATTTATATTTTTAATGCCCTTAAACTGAAAATACCCATATACAAAATAAGCTAAATGAATAAGTAAAAGAACGATAATCGATTTGACGAAGAATTGCTGTAGTTTTTTGCTCATATAAATTGTTTTAAAACGATTTTATGAAAATACGCAATTTCTTTGGTTCAGGAAAGATAACACAAAGAATAAATATTTCAGTTTTGAAAGGTCATACTGATAATTTAAGGTTTTTCTTTTTTCTATTACAACTGTTTTTTGCTCATAAATGCTGCAATCGAAGAATCAGAAATCTGCGGGTTTGCTCCTGGCGATCCGGCTACTAATGCGCCAACCGCACAAGCATAATCAATTGATTCCTGAGGTTCTTTTCCTGTAAGCAGTGAAGTGATCAAAGCTGCTAAAAAAGAATCTCCTGCCCCTACTGTATCAGCAACTTTGACTGGGTAACCGTGATTTTCATATAATTTTCCTTTCCAGTATAATAGAGCGCCGTCTTTTCCTCTGGTTACGCAAATGGCATTTGTTTGGGTTTTTGAAGCAATAAATTCGACATTTTCCTGAATACCGGAGTGAGGGGATTTTAAAACCGAAGCAATTTCTACTATTTCTTCATCATTAAATTTTATAAAATCAGCCGATTTCATTAATTTTTCGAGAAGTTCATAAGTATAATGAGGTTTTCTCAGATTGACATCAAAAACCTTATAAATGGTAGTTTTTAGTACTTCTTCCAGCGTTTCTCCCGACACCTTATCTCTGCAAACCAAACTTCCGTAAATAAGTACATCAGCCTCTTTAATCAATGATTTTGCGTGGTCATTCAATATAATTTTGTCCCATGCCGCCGGGTATTGTATTTCATAACTTGCAGATCCGCTTTGGTCTAAAGTTACCTGCACCACTCCCGTTTTATATTCTTCCGAAATTGTAATAGCAGAAGTATCAAGACCCATGTTTTTAATGGCATTAATAATTGCTTTTCCATCTTCATCATTCCCCACACAGCTTATCATCCCTGCATCACAGCCCAGGCTTTTCATACGAAGTGCCACGTTTAAAGGGGCACCTCCAATTTTTTTTTCCTTACCAAAAACATCCCACAGTACTTCTCCGTAAGCAATTGCCTTAAGATCTTTTCCGTTTTTCATCCTTATTTTTTTATTATCCAGAAACATAAAAATAAACTTTTAATTTCTGCATACCTAAAAATTGGGATTTATATAACAAAAAAAGAGGCCTGTTAAGCCTCTTTTCCTTTATAAAAAGTTTATTTATTTAGTCCATTAAAAAAACAATCAAACCTCTCGCTCCATGTGCTCCTAAAACCAAAGATTGTTCTATATCTGCCGTTTTGGATGGGCCGGCAATAAAAGTTCCGAAACCATATTCCTGATTTCCAATTTTGTCATACGCCTGATGCATCGTAGCTATAATGTCTTTTTTATGAACAATTATAGCCAGATATTGAGCAATAAACGGTGCTACGCGTTGTCCTAAAAGATCATCTGTAACCCAAAGTGCACTGTTTTCTGCAACTCCAAAATGGGCTTTTACGATTGTCAATTCCACATCTTCAAGTGAATGCGGATCATCATTTTCCCAATTCAAACCGGCTATTTCAGAAAGCTCCGGAATAGTTGAAATAATACGTTTATTTAATAAATAATTGTTTTTTATAAACGCAGTTACTTCTTCATAATTGGCAACTTCCTCAAAATCTCCTCCAATACCTTTTAAAATCGTTTTATACGTTTGCAGAATATCAAAACTATCTGAACCCAAAACATTTAAATCAGGCAGTTCTGTTACAAAATCCGGTTGGTTTTGTTTTATTTTTTGTAAAATCTGTTCTTTACTGCTCATCTTTTTTCGCTTTAGCTTCTCTCGAATTCTTTTTATACCATTCTCTGAAAGATTCCTGCGGAACATCGGGCATTTCGCGTTGGTCGTACCATTTGTTCATTTTATTGTTCACAAGGGAAGGAGCATTTTTCATTACAAATCTTCCTGATTTTCCTGCCAGGTTAAAAATGGCTGGATTAGCCAAAACTGTTGCCATTGTTTTCATTGCAACTGTTTTTACTGTTGGCGTGTGACCTTCTTTTACCAAAACCTGACGCCATTTGTATAATTGATCATGAATATCAATTTTAACCGGGCAAACATTGGTACAGGAACCACAAAGTGTACTCGCAAATGGCAAATCGGCATTTTTGCTCATGTCTAAATTGGGCGCTAAAATAGATCCAATCGGACCGGCAACGGCATTATGATAACTATGTCCCCCGCTTCGTCTGTAAACCGGGCAGGTATTCATGCATGCGCCGCAACGGATACATTTTAACGAATTCCTGAAATCTTCCCTGCCTAATTGTGTACTTCTGCCATTATCTACAATTACGATATGTATTTCTTTTCCGTCTCTTGGTTTTTTAAAATGACTCGAAAAAGTAGTGATCGGCTGTCCTGTTGCGCTTCTCGCCAATAGTCGCAGAAAAACGCCCAGATGCTTTCGTTGCGGAATCAGTTTTTCAAAACCCATACACGCAATATGTACATCTGCCAGATGCGCACCCATATCGGCATTTCCTTCGTTGGTACAAACCACAAATTCTCCCGTTTCTGCAATGGCAAAATTAACTCCGGTCAAAGCAGCCCTGCGGGTCAAAAAAGTATCTCTTAAATGCAGGCGTGCTGCTTCGGTCAAATATTGAGGATCATTATTTCCTTTTTCTGTTCCCAGATGCTCATGAAAAGTTTCGCTAACATCCTCTTTTTTAAGGTGAATCGCAGGCAAAACAATATGGCTTGGCGGTTCTTTTCTTAGCTGAACAATTCGTTCACCGAGATCAGAATCAATTACATCAATTCCTTTTTGAGTTAAGTATTCATTTAAATGACATTCTTCTGTCAGCATCGATTTTGACTTTACAATCTGTTTCACATCATGTTTCGCCATAATAGAATGCACTATCTCATTATGTTCTTTTGCATCGGCCGCCCAATGTACAATTATTCCGTTTTTTTGAGCATTGGCTTCAAATTCTACTAAATAATCATGAATATTAGAGAGTACATTATTTTTGATTTGCGAAGCTGTTTCTCGCAGCAATTCCCAATCCTGAATCTGGTGAGCCGATTTATCACGTTTTGCACGAACAAACCAAAGCGTTTCGTCATGCCAGTTTACACGTTCTGTATCGTTGTTAAAACGTGCTGCTGCTTCGCTGTGTTCTATTGTTTTTTTTGAAGACATTTTTATCAGTTAAAATGAATGTCGAAAAGTCCTTAGTTTTCGAAGGAATTTAATATTTCGGCTATATGAATCGTTTTGATATTGCTTTTCTGTCTTTTCAGAATTCCTTCCAAATGCATTAAACACGACATATCACCACCCGTTATGTAATCTACATCGTGGTTTTGGTGATCTTTAATCCTGTCTTGTCCCATTTTTACGGAAACGGCTTCTTCAGTAACACAAAAAGTACCTCCAAAACCACAGCATTCGTCTTTTCGCGAAAGCGATACCAAATCCAGTCCTTTTATATTATGAAGCAATTGTTCCGGTTTAGAAAAAGCGGGTGCATTGAGTTCAGTCATTTGCGAAAGTTTTAATCCGCGTTGTCCGTGGCAGCTTTGATGCATGCCGACCCTGTACGGAAAACTTCCTTCTATATGGTCAATTTTCAACACATCGGTAATAAACTCCGTTAGTTCAAAAACTTTTTTACGTATTTCGTCAGCCAGATCCTGTAATTTATCGTCATGCAAATGATCTTTTACATGCAGGACACAACTTCCTGAAGGGCAAACGATATAATCAAATCCCGAAAAATTACTGATAAAATTGGCATCACAGCCTTTTGTTAAATGGGCGTAACCACTATTTGCCATTGGCTGTCCGCAACAAGTCTGTCCCATCGGAAAATGGACATCACAACCTAATTTCTGCAAAAGTTCATAGGTTGCAATTCCTACTTTTGGATAAAACTGATCGACATAGCACGGTATAAAAAGTCCGACTTTCATATTAATGTTTGTAAAATTTCAAATCGATTAAATCGTTCTGAATAGGTTTTGGATTCCAGTTTTCATGAATTGCCAACGCTGCACCCAATGCGCTCGCCTGTGCCATCGATGCGGCATACACTTCTATATCCGGAAAAGCCTCGGCTAACAGGTTCATAAAAACAGCATTTTTACTGAACCCTCCATCAACAAAAATTTTCTTTACAGGACTGTTGTGAATTACTAAATTAGTTGAAAAAAACTGTTGTTCAACGATGTCCATCATTAACTGATGATACGCAATTTCGTAACTTTTAAAAGTCGAAAGATCTCTTTTCTGAAAAGGACATTCTTTAAGAATATCATATTCATATTTTTTAGGATAAATAAAAGAAAAAGTAAGTGCCCTTAAATTGGAGACTATTTTTTTATCAAAATAAACATCCTTATAAGTATCAACAGGAACATTAAAATGTTCTGCTAATCTTTTGGTCTGAATTTCATGTTCATTGCCGGAAAAAAGACGGGCTGCCTTTACAGGCTTCTCGGTATATTGCATATAGCACAAACAATCATGCTGTAATTCTTCAAAGGTTAATGTTTTATTATTGAACGGATTGAGCGAAATACTCCAGGTTCCTGTGGATAATAAAACAAAAGGTTCTGTAAAATTGATCGTATACGGAATAATCGCAGACGAGCTGTCGTGCAAACCTGTTCCAACAGCTAAATCACCTTCTGTTTTTATGACATCTTTGCCATAATGCAGTGGTGGGAGTTTGTCTTTTATCTCTTCTTTCTGAAGCCACTTATGATACTTCATCTTTTTAAAATTCCAAAGATTGGTATGGCATCCGATACTCGTAATATCAGAATAGGTTTCATTGGTTAAGAGATAACTCAGATACTGAGGAAGGTGAAGGCAATATTGGATTTTTTCAAAAAGCTCCGGTTTTTCTTCTTTAATCCTGTAAATCTGCATTCCGGAATTCAAACTTCCTAAAACCGGTGAAGCTGTTTTGACTGCAAATGCTTCTTTACCTTTATATTTTTGATAAAAATGGTTTTTTAAATCCTCCGGATATTCTTTCAGATAATTATAAAGTGGTGTCAGAACTTCACCCTTTTTATCTATATACACAAAACTAGCACCATATGTGCTGAAATTAATTGCTTTCAGCACATAGTCTGATAATTTTTTTATTTCTGATAATCGATCGAGTATCCAGTTTTTGAGGAGTTCGATATTTTCACAAGGAAAACCATCTTCATCAACAGTTTCATCAAGATTTACTGATTTCTCCCAAACAATTTTGTAATTTTCATTGAATAAAAATACCTTCTTGTTTGTTTTACCAATATCAAAAATTGCAACTACATTCATTTTGAAAATTTTATAAGCCTGTAGCCATCGTTTTTAATCCTCTTTCTCCAATCAGATTTTTTCTGACTGTAAGACTGCGGTATAATTCTACCGGATTTAATGCAGCTCCCGAACGTAAACGGGCTTCAGCAACCAAAGCACGAACGTCTGTACGGAAAGCGTTTTGCAAAATTTCCTGTGCTTTTACTACATCATTTTCATCCTGTGCAATCTCAAGTGCTTTTCTGTCTACTGAAAGTGCCTGAGCATAAGCAATCATAATCGCTTCAACAGATTGCAATAAATCTTCTAAAGGATCTTTTATGTTATGAGAAGCATCAATCATCCAGCCTAAATCTTTGGCGTGGTTCATTCCCCTTGCATCCATTCCTTCAACTAATTCATTAAAAATCAAGAATAACTGATACGGTTTTAATGCTCCGGCAGTTAGATCATCGTCTCCATATTTTGAATCATTAAAATGGAATCCGCCTAATTTGTTTTCCATCAATAATAAAGAAACGATTTGCTCAATATTGGCATTTGGCAAATGATGCCCTAAATCAACCAAAGTTTGTGCTTTGTCACCTAATTTTTTCACGTATGAATACGATTGTCCCCAATCTGCAACGGTTGTAGAATAAAAATTCGGCTCGGCACATTTATATTCTAAAAACAATTTCCAGTTAGAAGGCAATGCATCGTAGATTTCTTCTAAACTTTCTAATGTATTTTGATACGCTTTACGGAAATTTAATTGTCCTGGAAAATTAGAACCATCGGCCAGCCAAATCGTCAAAGATTCTGATCCTAAAGCAATTCCCTGCTGAATAACTTCTATATTATGAGCAATTGCCTGCTTACGAACAGCTTTGTTTACGTTTTGTAATGAGCCATATCGATAAGAATGGTCTGCATTTGCCTGATCCTGAAAAGTATTGGAATTAACGGCATCAAACTTTAAATTATGTTGTGCAGCCAAAGCTTTTATCGCATTGTGATCTGTCGGAATATCCCACGGAATATGCAAAGAAATAGCACCCGAAGCATTATTTAAAGCATGAAGTAAACCTACATCCTCTATTTTTTCTTCTAAAGAGCGTGGTTCTCCACCTCCTGCAAAACGTCCGAATCTTGTTCCTCCGGTACCTAATGCCCATGACGGAATTGCGATTTGAAAATCAATCAGTTTTTTAATAATTGATTCTGTATCACTGATTTCAGTTGTTGTAAAAGCCAGTTTGTTTGTATGCTTTTTTAATAATTCTTCGTTATGAGATTCTATTTTATTGGATCCGATTAACATATTTTATGGTATTTTAATAGAGTTTTCAATGTATGAAAAATAACTCTTGTTTTTCTTTTATTTTTTATAATCGATTTTGTATTGTTTAAAGAATCTAACGTCCGGGTTATCGGACGTTAGATATTACAAAAAACCACTTTTGCTTAAACAAACTTAAAAAAACTAATTTTTATCTATAAAAGCCCATTGCTACCCCGCCGTCTACGTTCAGTGCATTTCCGGTCGATTTACCCAGTAAACCGCCAACAAAGGCAAAACAGGCGTTTGCAATATCATCGGGCAATATGATTTCGTTCAACAGGGTGCGTTTGGCATAATAGGCCGGCAGTTCTTCTACCGTAACTCCATATGCTTTGGCCCTCCCTTCGGCCCAGCCTCCAGACCAGATATTCGAGTCGGAGATTACCGCATCGGGATTCACCGTGTTTACACGGATTTTATCCGTCCCCAGTTCTGCTGCCATTAATCGTGTTAAATGGGCCTGGGCAGCTTTCGCTGATCCGTAACCCGGATTATTCGGGCCTGCAACAACAGCGTTTTTCGATACGATGTTTACAATATCACCGCCAAATCCCTGTTTGCGCATCACTTCGATTCCGGCTTTGGAAACAATAAATTGTCCTTTTACCAGAATATCATACAAGCGGTCCCACTCTTCCAAAGTATGTTCGGCTATCGATTTTGAGATACTGATTCCGGCATTGTTTACCAAAATATCAACGCCTCCAAAGGCCAGACAGGCTTCGTCCAATGCTTTTTCGGTACTTTTTTCGTTGGTTACATTCAATAATGTGCTTGATACGGCGTCTTTTCCAAATGATCGGGTAAAGTCTTTTGTTGCTTCTTCGAGTCTTTCTTCGTTGATGTCATTGATGATGACACAGGCGCCTTCCTGAGCGAATTTCTTTGCAATTGCCTTACCGATTCCTCCCGCTGACCCTGTAATAAGGGCCACTCTTCCTGATAATGGTTTTGGTTTTGGCATTCTTTGCAATTTGGCTTCTTCCAGTAACCAGTATTCGATATCAAAAGCTTCCTGATGCGGAAGTGAGGTATACTCAGAAACGGCTTCTGCACCTTTCATTACGTTTACGGCATTGATATAATATTCTGATGCCAGCCTTGCCATGGTCTTATCTTTGGCAAAAGTGAACATTCCAACTCCGGGATATAAAATTACCACCGGATTCGGGTCACGCATGGCCGGTGAATTTGATTTTTTGCAGGCGTTGTAATACTCTTTGTACATTGCTCTGTACGTTTCAAAAGCAGGTTTTAGTTTTGCTTTGATGGCATTTACATCGGATAAATCTTCGTCTGGATCGAGTTCCAATACCAACGGACTGATTTTGGTCCTTAAGAAATGGTCGGGACAGGAGGTTCCAAGCGGGGCCAGTTTTTCCAGGTCGTTGGAATTGATGAATTCCAAAACTCTTGCATCGTCTGTATAATGACCAATCATCTGGCGCTCTGATGAGCAGAATCCTCTTAAGATTGGGGCTACTTTTGCCGCTTTTAGTTTTCTGGATGCCTCATCTAAGCTTTCTATCTTTTGTCCTCCAAAAACAGGGCGTTTTTTTCCGTAGTTATTTTCCAGGTAAGTCGCACATTTTTCGATTACTTCCAATGTGTTGATATAACTTTCATATGAGGTGTCTCCCCAGGTAAACAAACCGTGGGAACCCAGCATGATGCCTCTTAGTTTTTTTCCTTTTTTTTCTGCTTCTTCCAAACAGCTTCTTAGTTGTAATCCCAGATCGAAACCGGGACGCTGCCAGCCTACCCAGCCGATTTCTCCGTTGAAGAGTTCTTCGGTGATTCTGGCTCCGTCTTTGGCCGCTGCAATGGCAATGGCCGCATCAGGGTGCAGGTGGTCGATATGTTTGAAGGGCAGAAATCCGTGCAATGGTGTGTCGATAGACGGGGCTTTCGAATTTAAGTCGAAGATACAGTGATTGAACAGTTCTACCATTTCGTCTTCAAATTCGATTCCTCTGTACACGTTCTCCAGGTTACGAAGTCTTTCCAGATAAAGTGCGGCACAACCTGACTTTGTCAGTGTTCCGATATCTCCTCCCGAGCCTTTAATCCACATGACTTCTGAACTGGTTCCCGTCAAGGGGTCTTTGTCGGTGATTTTTACCGAGGTGTTTCCTCCACCGTAGTTGGTCAGCTTTAAATCGGCTCCCAGTATATTGGAACGATAAATAAAAAGCGCTACTTCATCTCCTGCCAAGGCAGCGGCCCTGGACTCATCCCATAAATAGCTTACGTGCTTAAAATTCATATTGGTTATTTTAGACATTGGTTATATGTTGGTTAGTTGCTGTATTTATAATGAATTTCCGATTCCTACCAAAACAATGGAAAGCATGATGAGCCCTATTCCAAAAAGAAATGTGTTGAACGTTTTCTTAGAAACCCCCGACCATTCTTTCAAATAAAATCCCCAGAAATTAGCTGTCAGGATAATTGTTGCCATGTGCAGAATCCATGAACTTGCTCCGTTCCCTAATTTACTTTCACCCATTCCATAAAAGAAGAACTGCAAAAACCATAAGGTTCCGGCAAGCGCAGAGAAAAACGTATTTTTTGCAATTGGCGCTTTTGAACTTGTATAGTCACCAAAAGTTTTATTTTTAAAATTAAGATACATACACCAGATAAAGTTGGTTGTCAATCCTCCCCAAAGCAACACGATGTATGTTACATTATTCTGAAACAAAGGATTACAGCCATTGATAACGGCTTGTTCTGCCATTGGTTTTCCGGCTTCAATTCCGTAATTAAAAAATGAACTTAAAATACCTGAAATAACAGCGATTATAAGTCCTTTTACCAGACTGAAATCTTTGTCTTTATCTTCATGACCTACCGCAAAATCTTTTTCTTTCATAATTCCGGCTTTTCCGGAAACCGCAATTCCAATCAGACAGATTAAAACTCCAAATAAAACCACCTGACCGCCGGTATTAGAAAGCATATGGCTAAACGAAATCTTACCTGCTGTAGGATATAAATCATAATAAACAGAAGGAACTAAAGCTCCAAAAGCTGAACAGAAACCAAGTATAATAGAGTTTCCCAAAGACATTCCCAGATAACGAACTCCTAATCCGTAAGTTAAACCACCAATCCCCCAGACTAATCCCATTGAAAAAGTAAATGCTTTTATAGAAGGAGAAGCTGCTGCGATAATGTCAGCAAAATGCGGAATCGTTAAATAAGCTGCAATTGGCGGAACTATAAGCCAGGAGAAAAAACCGCCGATAAGCCAATAGCTTTCCCAAGCCCAGTTTTTTACTTTTTTAAAAGGCATATAAAAACTCCCTGAAGAAAAACCTCCAATGGAGTGAAAAATAATTCCGAGTAATGATTCCATGTATAAATTTGGTTTGTGGTTATTTGATAGTTAATCTGGTTTTGTAAAATAAGATAATGCAAAAAACATAACTATCCTGTACTATCCTTTAAGATTATGCTTTTATTGTTAAAATCCAAAGATAATTACAAAGAAGAGTCGAAATATTGTAGAGAAATAAATTTAAAATTTCTATTTTAGCAATCGATTTCGTAATTGTCATATCCTCAATTCTGTGAAAATTAAGAGATTTCCAAAAAACATAAAGCAAGCCTTATTTTCCTCTGCCTTTATTGTAAGAAAATTAATAATTGCAAATGTTCCACCGGATAAGATTAAAAATAATTTCAAATTATGTCTTTATTAATAAGAGAACATAATTTACAAGACCTACACAATGATTAAACTTATTAAAATAGATGAAGATTCAAGGGTTCCAAAATACAAACAAATTGTAGACTCAATCCTGCAGAATATCGCCAACGGAAATCTTAAGATAAATCAAAAAATACCTTCAATAAATAGTTTTAGCGAAGAGTTTTATATGTCAAGGGATACTGTTGAAAAGGCTTATAATATTCTAAAAGAGCGAAAAATAATTTCTTCGATCAGAGGAAAGGGGTATTATATCACCCGTACAAAACTGGAATCTAAGGTTAATATTTTGTTTCTTACGAATAAGCTGAGCGCCTATAAAATGAAAACCTACAGTTCATTTATCAATACACTTGGCGCAAATGCTCATACAGACCTGCATATTTATCATTGTGATGAAACGCTGTTTTTAAATTTACTGGACAAATTTGAGGGGGCATACGATTATTATGTCATTACCACGCATTTTAAAACTGATGAATTAAAGCATTTGAGTTTTACGGATGAAGTTGTAAATGCAATTCGTAAAATTCCTCAGGATAAATTGGTTATTCTGGATAATATTAAGCTTGGAATGGGAAGTGAAGTCATTAAAATTTATCAGGACTTTGAAAATGACATTTACAATGCATTGAAAGAAGGTCTGGCTAAAATAAGCAAATACAACAAACTTATTTTAATCTATCCTGATAAAGCGGTTTATCCATATCCGAGAAGAATTCTGCACGGGTTCAGAAAATTTTGTGTGGAGCATGAAATCAATTTTGAAATCCTGAGTGAGATTTATGATGACATGATTCTTAAAAAAGGAGATTTGTTTATCACAATTGAAGAATCTGATCTTGTTAATCTTGTAAAACAAATTCGCGATAAAGAATTTGTACTGGGAAAAGATATTGGCGTAATCTCTTATAATGATACACCTCTTAAAGAGCTTTTGGGTATTACGGTTATGTCTACCGATTTTAATGTTATGGGAGAAACCGCTGCCCGAATGATTCTTAATAAAGAAAAAGGACAGGTAAAAGTTCCTTTTAATTTTATCGATCGAAACTCGATTTAGGGAAAGCTCTCCATTTTTTTTGCATAAAAAAACCTCGTTTATAATTCTAAACGAGGTTGTACTTTCTTAGGTAAAAAATACTATTTTTTAGATTCTTCAATAGAAACTTTTCTAAACTCTTTTAAAAGTTTTTCAAGTTCTAACGTTGATTTACGTGCTCTTGCTCCAGCAGCTTTAATACCTTTCTCTGTTAGAGATTCAGCTTCTGTTTTGAATGTTTCGATTTCGGCGTTGATTTTTACTAATAGATCTTTCATGCTTATACTTGTTAAATTAAGGCGCAAAAATAAAAGTTTGCTTGATAGATAACGCATCTTTAATGTTAAAATTGTAACTGTTTTTGCGTATTCAGTTAATAATAATTTAATCAGTTCTCTTTTTACCTTATAATCAAATCATTACAAAACAGATAAGGTTGAAATTTATTTTATTTTTTTATTTTTTTTTCATTTAAAATAGTTACACGGGCTATCTGGACGAATAAAAGCCCTATTAATCTTTCATTTTTGTTTATCGTTTTATAATTCCTTTTGCTTTTTTACCACTCAAAATTATGGACTACTAAATTTTTAATGATTTTGATGCCAGCCTCAATTATAGCATGCAGCTGGTGAACTCTATTAATGATATAATTGCTGAATGATAGAATTTTTAAAGTTTTTTTCTTGATTTTTAGCTATTACCATAGATACAAAAAAGCCAGAATATACTATTTATATTCTGGCTTTTATCTAAAAACAACATAGGTCTGATTATGCTATTGAGGACATAATTTTACTTTTTAAAGAAATATAAGATTGATTTTCTAATGAATGAGAAGCAAACAGTGATTCAGCAAACTGTTGTTTAAAGTTTAAAGGATTTTTAAAATTCGCCCGCAAATCTTTTATAATTTCTTTTCTCGTTTTTGAGCCATCCAGTAAAAACAAATCATTAAACTCTTCTAAAAAAGACAATCCATTATACAGCTGCTTATTAAAAACGCAAACTAAGATATTTGTTCCTTTTTTATATAGTTTTAAAAATTCAATCAGTTCAAATTTATCATATACGACAAATATCAAACGATCAAAGCATTTGGTTCTACTCTCCTCCTCTTTTAAAAAAGCATCCGTAAATTCAAATTCCTGACTAAATTTTTTTTTGAACATTTTTACAAATACTCTTTTATTATCGCAGATTAAAATATTTTTCTTTCCCATAATTACATTCAGTTATTAACTTCAAAATCAGGATTAAGATTGAAATCTCAGACCTTAAATTTTCGTGATTTCAGTTACATTACTTTCAACAAAAGTTAGCAATTCGCCCATATTTCTTCCGTTGGTATTTTTATTCGAAATCGAAATGATGTGCTGATCTGCATCTTTGACATATAAAAAGAAAAAGTCTTTTGTTAAGATTGCTTTTTCTATCTGACTCCATTTATGCGCAAAGGCTCCCTGTGTGTATTGTGATTCCTGTTGACTAAGGCATCGGAGATAACACATGAAAAATAAAAACAGTAAAATTCTTTTCATCGTTAATGCTTTATATTTGAATAGTAAAACACTAATTTTTGGGGCAGAATAAGGAAACAGAGATTTCTGTTAAGGGAACGTATTTATAAAATATTACAGATTTAAGCCGGTATTTTTATAACAAGATTTGCAAAAGCAATTGAAATAATAATAACCTGATCAAAAGTCCTGTAATTAAATTATAGTAATTCAAAATAGTGATTAGAATGGTAGTAACGGCAAATAAATAAAAGACAAAACAGCAGAGATTACAACTGTGTACCATAAGATTTTTTCTGAATTTTAATTACTGAAGTAAGTGCTGATAAAAATATAGAGTTGCTATCTTTTTAGGAAAAATAGCTTAATGTGTAAACCGGTATATAAACCTAAAATATTTTATAATGAATAAATCCAAATAACAAATTTACTGAATATCAGTTAATTAACAAAATATATTATCTTTCTTTATTGAATAGCAATTTAAGTACGAATTATTTAATTCCCTTCTGAAGCTGATGAAGGGAAGGATCTTCTAAAAGTTTAATCTGATTGATTACAATTTGGGCAATTTCTGTTGCGCCTTTTAAAGAAAGATGTGTATCATCTTTTTTATCTTCTTTATAATATGGATTTTCTCCTGCTTTAAAATGCAAATGGAGCTGTTTTGATTTTTCCGGTCCATAAGACTGCTCGAGTAATTCTGTATGATATTCTAAATCTATAAAAGGTACTTTATATTCCTTCGCTACTAATCTGGTCTCTAAAGGATAATCTCCATGTGTAGGCACTAAAACGCCTTTTTCATTAAAATTTCTTCTTGCAATAGAAGTCAGTACTATTGGAAAAGCACCTTTATCACGCGTGTCTTTTATAAAACGAATGAGGTTATACCTGTAACTGGTATGCGGGTTTGTGTACCGGTCGGGGTCTTCAATTTTTTCGTCATTGTGCCCAAATTCGATTAAAACGTAATCTCCTTTTTTAAGTTTTTTACAGATAGAATCCCAACGGTTTTCATTGATAAAACTTTTTGTGCTTCTGCCATTTACAGCTTTATTTTCAATAACTATATTATCTTTAAAAAATGGCTGTAAAACCTGTGCCCAGCCATGCTCCGGATTTTTGTCCGGATCTTTTTTATTGGCCATTGTTGAGTCACCTATACAATATACTGTCGTTTTTTGAGCAGTACAATTCAGTGAGATGAAGCAGATGAACAGTAGGATTTTTTTCATTTTGACTTTAAAGTAAATAAGTTTTACTAATATTTCGTTTTTAATGTCTGTTTTTGCCTGCAGAGTCCATAAGTTTAAAAATTCAACTTTGAATCTTAACAGCTTTAAAAAATCATTTTGCCGCTGACGGGACTGTTGCTTTCTTTCCTATAAAAACTTCATTCATCAGGACATTTTCGGCATTCTCGTTTGATATGGCATTTTTGGCCGATTTTATTTCTATGTTATTTAAAGATATATTCCTGATTTTTTTATCGGGAAATCCCTGAATGACAATTCCGGATTCTGTTGCTTTATTACAGGAAATATTCGAAAAATGTATATTTGATATATCCGATTGAAAACCACTTCCTTCTCCGTGATAATTGGCGGTAATATACAAACAGTCTTCTACCTCATCTAATTGTATATTATTGACAAAAATATTTTTGATGAAACCTCCGCGGTCTGCATTGGTTTTGATGTAAATTCCTCTTTTTAAATATCCGGCTGTCCTGCAGTTTTCAACATACACATTCTGAATTCCGGCCGACATTTCGCTTCCTAAAACAACTCCGTGAAGTCCTTTAAAATTACAGTTCCGAATCACAATATTTTCACTGGGAGTTGCTGCATTTGCTCTTCCTTCATGATCTCTGCCTGCTTTTATGGCTACATTATCGTCACCGTTATTAAAATTGATATTTTCAATCAAAACATCTTTTGCATATTCAGGATCAATGCCGTCGTTATTGTAATTCAATGATTTATAACTTATTCCGCGTATCGTAATACTTTGTGATTTTAGCAAATGTAAACACCAGAACGGGGAATTCTCAATACGGATATTTTCTACTAATATATTTTTACAATTTAAAAACTGAATCATCTGAGGACGCAAAAAATAACCTTCTCCAAATTTTCTTTCCTCCAGAGGAACATTATTATGATTCATTTCCCGGCTGCGGTTTTTGCCTTCATTTTCTTTTGCTTTAAAGCTTTTCCATGTTTTACCTCCTTCGCCGTCAATTGTTCCTTCTCCTGTTATGGCAATATTCGAACAGTCATTTGCATAAATTAGCGGACTATAATTATAAAGCATTGTGCCTTCCCAGCTTGTCATGACCATTGGCAAATAATCTTTTGGATTGTCGCTAAATTTAATTTTTGCTTCTTTTTCTATTTTAAGGTTGACATTACTCACAAAATGAATGGGGCCGTTTACTTTATAAATTCCTTTTGGGACAATAATAGTTCCGCCATTGTTCTTTTTGCAGAGTGCCATCGCTTTATCAAAAACAGATTTGTTATTAAACAGAGAATCTCCTTTTGCACCCAGTCTGGCAATATTTATCTGATAAGAAGGAATAACGGGAAGCTGAATCCGGCTGACAACTGAATCTGCTTTTGCTTTTGGAAAATCAGAATTCTGACCAAATGAAATAAAAGAAATAAATAAAAAAATAAGATATCTAAAATTCATAATTATAAATTATGGGTGTTGTTACAAATCAGACTCATTTTGCATTTTTAAAAGCCAAAAACCTTAAAACTTAATTTAAGCGCATTTAAGACGTTATTTTACTTTAATTGCTGACGTAATTTATTTTTTAATAAAATGATTTATAAAACAATTTATTCAAGTGGTTTTCAATAAAATAAAATTATTGATTTTCTCATTTTAATAAATAATCATAATATTATTTCGAATACCAATTTGATATTGAATCTTTCAGAATATTTTGAATGGTGTATTTTTCTGCTTCCTTTTTTGAAAGCTGATGTGACCATGAAACTCTTTTTGCCGGCTGAAATCCTTCTCCCTTACAATTATATTCGGCATAAAAAGCATTTTTCTCTGCTTCCGGTTTAGACCAGTTTTCCCAGCCCTCCGGTTTTATATGTTTTCCCATATCGCAATTTATGTATACTGTTTTGGCATAAATCCTCCAGGGCCTTCCCAAATAAACTGCTGTTGCAGATGTTTCTGCTGTCAGTTTGCAATTTTTAAAAACAAAACCAAAGGCTGTTTCCTTTGGAGTGGAAGCAGCTGTTATATAGGAGTTTTTGAGACTGTGAATAATGCAATTTTCAAATAATGCTGTTGCTCCGCCAAAAATAAAATCGGTTGTGCCTTCAATATAGCAATCTTTAAAATACTGCTTGGCTTCTTTCCCTGATAAATACAAAGTGTCCTGATTTCCTGAAATAATACAATTTGAAACCTGTACACGGTTGGCGACAATTGATAAGGCAATTGCCTGCCCTTTATCACCGGAGGTATTTTTTATGGTTAAATTAGACATCGAAAAATCATCTCCTTCTACCAAAACCGTATAGGTATAAAAAGTACTGTTTCGCCCTAAATTTATTTTCGAAAAATTATCATCAAAAGCAATAATCGTATTTTCCCTGCTTTCTCCAACAAATGTCAAATGTGTGTTCCATTCCGGGATTCTTACTTTTTCTGCATAGGTTCCGTTTTTGATAAAAATCGTAACTTTTTCATATGGAAAAGAAGGGCAGGCATTTATGGCATCCTGAATCTTGGTAAAATCGCCGGAGCCATCCTGTGCTACCGTAAAAGTGTTATCTTTTTTTTTAACCGGAGTTTCAATTTGGGAAACTTTGACTTCGTTTTTAACAGCTTCTTTTGGCTCATTAGTCCTTTTTATTTTCTCCAATTGGGACTGAGCGTTTATTCCAACACTTCCAATTAATAAAAATAATATTGTAATTTTTTTCAACTGAATCATTTTAATTTATTTAGTTATTCTAAACCAATCCACTGCAACATTTCCGGAGTCATTTGTAATTTTTTCACTTAATGCAAAAAGACCAAGTTTAGCACCAATCCATTTTCCTTCCCTGGCTGTAAAATCAGTTCCAACTGCCTGATATTTTTTATCATCCAGACTGTAAAAAAAACTGCATACTGCTCCTTTTTTTACTTTTAGCCTGAGATATATTGTGTTGCTTTCTACTAAAACAGGTTTTGTTTCTGTTTCTGAAATTGTTTTGGTAAAAGTTCCTGTTTTCTGGTTTAAATATAATTTGCCGTTATCATTCTTAAAACACAAATAGCTGTAATCTAATCCCATTACCAAAAGTCCGGTCGATTCACCATTCAAACGGGAATTAAATGTCAGTTTTGCAGTTGCCGTAAATTCTTCGGCAGGAAATTTTTGCAGCAACAAATTTGGTGCTTCAAAAATTCTCTTACTATCCTTTATACTTTTAATACAAAATAAATTAAAATATCCTGAACTTGTCGGAAAACCCCAGTTGATCTGTGAGTTTGCCTGCCATTGCCATTGTAATCCTAATTTAGGTTCGTTAAATTCATCTGATTCTGCCGGAACTTCTATTGGATATTTCTTTCCGACGTTTGGTTTTCTGAAAGTGGTAACAGGCTCGCCAATTCCGTTTTTATCAAAATCCTGCCCCATTACCGGCCAGTCATTTTCCCATTTCATTGGCTGAAGGTGCACAATCCTCCCGTAAGCCCCTTTGTCCTGAAAATGTATAAACCAATCCTCTCCTGTCTGCGTCTGAACCCAGGCTCCCTGATGCGGACCGTTTATGGTTGTTGATCCCTGTTCTAAAACTTTTTTCTTTTCATACGGTCCCCAAACGTTTTTTGATCGTAACACTGTTTGCCATCCGGTAGAAACTCCTCCGGCAGGGGCAAAAATGTAATAGTAATTGTTTCGTTTATAAAACTTCGGTCCTTCAATAGTTCCTTCGTTTTCATGTCCGTCAATAATCATGACCTCATCGTTATTGGCTATTGTTCCTTCGGCATTCATTGTGCAGATAACTAATAAGCTTTTTATTTGGGCGCGGCTTCCTGCAAAAGCATGAACGAGATATACTTTTCCATCGTCATCCCACAAAGGGCCTGGATCTATAAGTCCCAGACCTGCTTTTACCAAAACAGGTTCAGACCAGGGGCCTTCTGCTTTTTTGGCTTTTATCATATAAATGCCAAAATCGGGATCGGGATAATAAATATAAAATTCATTGTTGTGAAAAGTAATGCCGGGTGCCCAGACTCCGTTTCCGTGTTGTACGTTGTTATACGTTTCGAATGGAGGCTGTTTGGCAAGTGCATGTCCCACAATTTTCCAGTTTACCAAATCTTTAGAATGCAAAATCGGCAAGCCGGGAATGCAGTTAAAAGACGAGGCTGTCATATAAAAATCATCTCCTACACGCACAACATCCGGATCTGAATAATCAGCATGGATGATGGGATTGGTGTATGTTCCGTCTCCATTATCTGAAATCCAGGCCTGGGCATAATTGTTTTGGACTGAAAAAACGGATAATAAAAAAAGAATGATTTTTATATTTTTCATTTTAAAACTTATATCGAGCCTTTTATTATCTGTTCAACTCTATGGCAGCCAAAATAAAAGGACCGGTTGCTTTAGGATCGTTGTCTTTTTTTCTTTCGTTTACATAGTATTCATACGAACCATCTCGGTATGGATTTCCTCCCAAACCGGCAACCTGACAACAGTTTGTTAAGGTAATTCCGCCATCTTCATCTACTTTTTTGATTAAAATTTTAGTCAGTCCGTCAAAAGCTTTATTGGCTATTTTTTTATATTTAGAAGGCAAATATCCTTTATTGGCTCCTTTTGCAAAAGCATAAGCAAACATTGATGATCCTGATGCTTCAAGATAATTTCCTTTTTGGCCACCTTTGTCTGTAACCTGATACCATAAACCGGATATATCCTGGTATTTTGCCAAAGCTGCCGAAGCATTATTTAAATAACTAACCAGTTCTTTGTGTTTTGGATGTTCTTTTGGAAAATAATCCAGTACATCAACCAAAGCCATTACATACCAGCCTAATGCTCTTGACCAGAAATTTGGAGAATTTCCTGTTTCTTTATTGGCCCAAGGCATCTCTTTGCTTTCATCCCATCCATGGTATAATAATCCTGTCTTAGGATCTGTTGCGTGAAGCTGAATCAACTCAAATTGCTTTGCAATGTCATCTAGGCTTTTTCCGTTTTCAAATGTAACCGTGTATTGTGCATAAAAGGGTTCTCCCATATACAAACCATCTAACCACATCTGATTTGGGTAGATTTGTTTGTGCCAGAATCCACCGCTGGCTGTTCTTGGCTGTTCTGCAAGTTGCTTGCGAATCTGCTGCAATGCTTTTAAATATTTATCTTCTTTTGATGTTTCATAGATATCAAAAAGAAGTCTTCCCGGTACAACCAGATCAATATTGAATTTATCAAATTCATAGGTTTTGATTGTTCCGTCTGCCTGAACTAATTCATCTACATAACTTCTTACATAAGCTTTATATCTCGGGTCGGGATTTTTTTTATATAATTCTTCAATTGAATGCAGTACCAAGGCATGAACATAATCCCATTTCGGTTTTTTAGAATCGTCAAGCATATAACTTTCCGGATGGCGTTTCATCAAAGTCAGAGCCATTTTATCAGACCATTTTGAATTTTTCGAAATGACTATATCCTTAGTTGTCTGTTCCTGAGAGGTTACTTTACAGCTTGTAAGGGCCATCACACAAACCAATAAAACCGACATCAGGCTCTTGTTTCTACTTTTTTTCATTTTAAAATATTTTATAAATTCTGTTATTCTTTTAATTCAATTGCGCTTAATAAAAATGCGCCAAAACCTATTGCTCCGTTATCTTTTGTTTTTGCGGTAAGATAATAATCATTGGTTCCGTCGCGAAACGGTTTTCCTCCCAACCCAATATTGGATGAAACGTTCAGAATATTGATTTCGCCTTTTTTATCCACTTTTATAAATTGCTTTACAAAACTGTCAAATGTTTTTTGGGCTATCCTTTTGTAGCCGGAATCCAGATATCCTTTATTGGCTCCTTTTGCAAAAGCATAAATAATCATTCCCGAAGCCGATGGTTCTACATAGTTGGCAACCATATAGGGCTTATCTGCAACCTGATACCATAACCCTTCCGGGCTTTTGTACTGATTTACATTTTTAGAAATCTGGTTCAGATATCCTGTCAGAACTTTATATTTCGGGTGTGATTTTGGAAAATAATCCAACGTTTCTACTAAGGCTACCATATACCAACCAATTCCACGGCCCCAGATTGTTGGGGAAGTCCCGGTTTGTTTATTTGCCCAGGCAATTTCCTTATTTTCATCCCAGGCCTGATAAACTAAACCAGTTGTTTTATCCAGAAGATGATTTTGAACGAGTTCAAATTGTTTTGCAATATCATCTAAGTTTTTTCCTTTTTCATATTTCACTGTAAATTGTGTATAAAAAGGTTCTGCCATATACAAACCATCAATCCACATTTGATTCGGATAAATCTGTTTGTGCCAAAACCCGCCGCCTGGTGTTCTTGGCTGGCTTTCGAGCTGATTTCTTAGCTGGCCAATAAGTCTTAGATAGCGTTCATCTTTGGTTTCATCATACAAATTAAAAAGCAGTTTCCCGGGATTCAGGTAATCTATATTGTATTCTTTGATATCATACTTTTTGATGTTTCCGGTGCTGTCGATCATTCCGTCAACATATTCTTTGATATAATTAAGATATTTTTTATCGTTTGTTTTCTGGTATAATTTTTCAAAACCAGATAATACAAAACCCATTTTATAATCCCATTTTGGCTTTTCATTTCCATCAAGCTGCCATGCTTTTGGATATTTATTTAAAATAGAAAGTGCTGTTCTTTCTGACCATTTTAGATCATAAGAAATAATATCTTTTTGCGAATCTTCCTGATTTTGTGCCTTTGTTTTACTAACAAAAAAGAATAGTAAGACGATAATAAAATTTATAAAAAATGGTTTTTGCATACTTTTTACTTTTTTATGTATTACAATTTACCCTTTTTGTTTAATACTTCTAATTGCTGATCCAAGTATTTTACAAATTCTTCCTGTGTTTTAATTCCGTTCACTTCTTGTTCCCATGCCCCTAAAAGATAAAATGAAGTTGGCTTTGCTGTCGGTTTAAATATCAATAAATAATCCAGATCTGTATCAGCAATGTTTTCTATGGTCTTTACTTCATAAAAAATAGCCATTCCTAATTTGTCCGGAACAAGGGATTGCTGGCCGTAAGTAGCCAAATATGCCCATTTTTTATTTTTGCTTTCTTTTTTAAGTAATTCTGTATTTTTCTGTTTTACGATTCCGGTACAAATTCCCTGAATTGCTTTTGAAGCTTTAAAAGTATGCTGTGTATAAAGCTGATCCGGTTTTATAGTCAGTTCCGACTGAAAATTAATTTTATCAGAAGCTGTTTTCCATCCGTAATAATCAATTTTTACAACCGACTCATTGGTTTTATTATAAACATATGCGATGGTTGAATCTACTTCGCGAAAGTGTAATTTTTCATTGTTTAAATAGCGGTCAATAGAACCAATTCCGATTCCTTTTCCGGCTTTTAAGATATCTGCGCCCCAATCGCTCATTTCGTGATAAGAGTCAAAATTATCCTGTCCCACTTTAGGCAAAATATTCTCTGCAGTTTTTTTTCCGTAAATGTCAATTGCATTTCTCCAGTCAAGATACAAACGATATCCAATCCTGTTATTTTCCCAGCCCGGTCCTTCATAACGTATATCAAACGAATGATCTGTATGTTCGGGCGCGAGTTTTAATCTGTCAACATTTTTAAAAACAGTTCCGCCAATATATTTCCTTCCTTCCCATTTTCCATCTGTTTTTGCGGATATTTCGGCATAGGTTTTATTCTTTTTTATATCATAATTCTGAGCATTCATTGTTATTCCTGCCAAAAGTAGAATTGCCGTGGTGATTTTTGTTTTCATTGTATTATATATTATTTAAAAAATTGTGTCTTAAAAATTGTATGGAATTACCATTAAAATCAACAGTACTTTCTGCATTTTTCACCTTATGCTTTTAGTTAAGAAAGGAGTCCGGTAACAGGCCGAACTCCTTTTTAACTGCTTCAAAAATTATTTACTAACTAAAAAACGCTTTTTAATAGGCCGGATTTTGTGGGAAATCATCATTTCTGTTTAAATCCAGTGCCGATTGAGGAATTGGTCTTAAAATTTTAAGGTTTCCGTTTTGTCCGTTAAAAACATTTGCATTTGTAATTTTAGGGTTATATAAAACGGTTCTTTCAACCAGTGTTCCTGTACGCTTTAAGTCGAACCAACGGTGGTATTCTCCTAATAGTTCTCTGCCTCTTTCGTCTAATATTGTATTGATATCAATTGTAGTCAGTACAGGGATTACTCCTGCAACTCCTCCTCCTGCTCTTCTTCTTACTTCGTTAAGACGTGCTAATGCTGTTGACGGTACACCGGCTTTAAAATAAGCTTCGGCAGCAACGAGGTATGTTTCACCTAATCTTGAAATTATAAAATCGCGTGTACTGCTTCTGTTGGTTGCAGCTGTAACAGGTGTTGTATTGTAATTTGCACTCGTTGCACCGCTGTACGGAGCCGTAGGATCATCAAATTTACGAACCGGAATCAGGTTATAATCACCTCCCGAAGGCGCAGATGAAGAATAAGTTCCCCAGGCGTGGTATACAAAACCTGCTGCTTTTCTTGAAGCATTATCTATCTCCCAGTTAGCTCTATCTGTAGGCGTAAACCATTTTGGCTCATAAAAATGGGTAATTTTCAACGCAGTTTTATCGGCTACGGTAAAGTAATCATAATATCTACTGTAGATTTGAGTCATAAAAGTCCCTTCCCAACGTTTATCTCCTTTTTCATATAAAGATAAAGCATAAACAGTAGGACATAATGTGTAACTTCTGTTCGGGTAAGGATTTCCGGCTGCAGATGGTCCTAAATAAGGGCCAAACCAATAGTTTTGTGAATTTCCCAAAGCAGTTGTACCTGCTGCATTAGAAGGTCCTGAGAACTGAACTGAAAATATAGTTTCTGCATTCATTTCATTTCCTGGTTTTACTACATTATCAAATGATACATTTAGTGCCTGACCATTAATTACCTCATCTGCCAAAGCAGCTGCTGTTGTAAAATCTGCAGAGGTTCCGAAAGTTTCGTATCCTTTTGTCAAATATACTTTTGCGAGTAAATTTTGTACGGCTCTTTTGTTAACTCTTCCTGTGTAAGCTGCAGTGCTGACTGCCGGAAGTGCTTCGTTAAGATCTTTCAGAATTTGCGTGTAAACTTCTTCTGCGGTATTTCTGCTGAAGGAAGTAACTGCCGTATTATAATTTTCTAATACAACCGGAACTCCGCCATAGGTCTGAACCAAAAGGAAATAGGCATTTGCTCTTAAAAATTTTAATTCTCCTACTCTTGTATCTAATGTACTTGTTTTCTCGGTTATTCCGGAATAATAGATCCCTTTATTTGCCTGTTGAATTGCTGTATAACATGTTCTGTACAATTGATCAACTCCCTGAGAAGATGAGGACAGGGTCAGGTATTTACTTAATCCTTCCGGTTCCTGGTTTCTACCTTCAGAATACATATCTGTACCTGCTTCAAACAACCACGGATCTCCTCCATATATATCTTTTAGTGCCGCGTAATTTGTATTTACTAATGATTCAAAACCTGCTCCGGTAAGGAAATATTGTTCTGCTGAACCAAAGGCACGGTTATCTTCTTCGATAAAGTCTGAACAAGAACTTAGTGTCGCTGCCAGTATTGCTATAAATATTGCTATCTTTTTCATTTTCTTTAAATTAAAATTTTAAACTTACTCCCATCTGAACGGTCATTGTAGACACACGGTTTGTTCCCAAACCAGCAGTTGCCCACTCCGGATCGTACCCTTCATAATCAGTAAACACAAACGGATTTAGCACATTAACATAAAAACGCATGCTTTTAAGTTTCAATTTATTTAATAAATCATCGTTAAGACTATAGCCTAATGCTATGTTTTGAACTTTTACAAATGATGCATCTTTATAGAAAGCCACATTATTTGTATCGTAGTAAACCCCTGCACCACGAGGCAATGGATTTGTATTTGAGTATTGAGCCGGAATACCAGCTCCGTTGGCAGGAACATACCAGTCTCCCAGGTCAAATTTCTGACGTCCCCTGTCTGTTACATCAGCAAAATTATCATGGAAACTACTGAATACTGTCATTCCCTGATTGGTGATCAAAGACATTGATAAGTCAAATTGTTTTACTTTTAATGAAGTAGAAAAACTTCCTGACCATTTAGGATCATAGTTTCCTAAAATAGCCCTGTCATTATTAGCATCAATTTTTCCGTCATCATTTAAATCTTTTACTCTTGCTTCTCCCGGTTTTTGTCCATAGGAAGCTGCCAGAGCAGCATCTTCCGGCTGCCATACGCCATCAAAAACAAAATTGTAATAAGAATGGATATTTTCTCCTATAAATAAATTATTACCAACATCATCTACTTTATCCTGACCATAAATAGATTCTAATTTATTAACATTTTTGGTAAATGTAAAACTGGTTTCCCATGTCACATTTCTGGTCTGAATGTTTTTGGTTACCAAAGCAATCTCAATCCCTTTATTACTTACAGAACCTACGTTTGAAGTAATGGTAGGAACTCCCATTTCGAATGGCAATGCCTGCTGAAATAATAAATCTTTAGATAATCTGTCGTAAACGTCCACACTACCCGAAATTCTGTTTCCTGCAAATCCGAAATCTAAACCTAAGTTTACCTCTCTTGTTTTCTCCCAGCTCAATTCTGTATTTCCAAGACTTGCTGTTGTAAATCCATTAGCAACTGTACCATTAAAGTCATAATAAGTCGGCACTTTTAAAAGGCTTAAACTTGAATACGGAGATACATTGTCATTTCCTGTATAACCAACACTTCCTCTTAATTTAAAATTAGTAATAAAAGAAAGATTTTTCATGAATGATTCTTCATGCAGGTTCCAACCTAAAGCAACAGAAGGGAAACCCGTCCATTTATTACCTTCAGCCAAAACTGAAGATCCGTCATATCTTACGGAAGCCGTTAATAAATAACGTCCTTTGTAGGCATAATTAAAACGGGCTGCATATGATTCCAGTGTATTTTTATAATACGGAGTATATACACCTGAAGGAATTAAAGCAATATTTCCAGTTGGGGTCAATGAATAAGTCGATTGTACTCCTGATCCAAGATTATAATAACCTGTTTCAAAAGGATTTTCTCTTGATGATGCAAAATACGTTTCGTTAGTATTCGAATAGAAACTCTGAAGTCCTAAAAAGCTAAATACGTGAGCATCTTTTAATGTATAATTGATATTGAACTGATTGTCCCAGGTGTAATTAAAGTTTTGCACATTTGTTACGTCTCCGGATGGCAACCCTTTGTTTTTAAGTCCAAAATCTGTCTGAGCACCAGATGATCTTCCTTCTCTTGCATCCATTTTTCCGGCAGAGAAAGTAGATTTAAATGATAACCAGCTATTAACTTTATATTCTGCAAATATGTTACCAATGGTAGTCCATCTGCTAATATCATCTTGTGTATTGGCAATTTCCAAAAACGGATTATAAGAACCTGTTTTATTTATGGCCGAAGTTCCGTTTGGATATTTTAAAGTACCCGGTTGTTGCGCATAGGTACCTACGATTTCATTTCCGTCGGCATCAATTGCCCATGGCGAAGTAAATGGATTTTGTCTAAAGGCTTCCTGCATTGCATTTGGACTTCCTAATTGTTCTTCTGTTTTAGATATAGTAAGATTTACTCCAAATGAAATTTTATTATTTATTTTATGATTAAGGCCCGCTTTAAAGTTGTATTTCTCAATACCTTCATTGTCAATTACCCCAGTCTCTTTTTGCTTACCTAAACCAATGTTATAAGACAATCCGTTTTCAGAGCGTCCCGAAACGTTTAGATAATTGTTTTGCATCATTCCCCCTTTGAGTATATGATCTTGCCAGTTATAACTTTGATTGTTGGCTACTCTCTGAAATAAAACAGGATTACTTCCCGCCTGACCAACAGCAGCTTCCAATTCATTTTCATTAATATCATTGTATGTTGGATTTGCAGCCGAAATTGTAGTGGCTAAAAATGCCGACTGATGGTAATACCACCATTTCTCAGGACTCATCAATTTCGGCAATCTTACCGCTTGTTTGTTTCCATAAGAACTGTCAAAAGTTACCGTTATACCTGATTTAGCATTTGTACCACTTTTAGTAGTAACGATGATAACCCCGCTTCCTCCTCTTGAACCGTAGATTGCTGCAGAAGATGCGTCTTTTAATACGTCCATTCGGGCGATATCCTGCGGATTCAGAAAGTCTATATTATCTGTAGGTACACCATCTACAACAAACAATGGTTTTGAACCATCTTTATTAATAGAATTTGCTCCCCTGATAACGACATTAAAACCATCACCTATTCGGCCGGAATTAGAAGTTACCTGAACCCCGGCAATTCCTCCCTGAATAGCTTCCATCGGATTGGTAACATTTCTTTCTGTGATTTTGGCAGCAGACAGAGTGTTGATTGCTCCTGTAAGATCTGTCTTTTTAGCAGTTCCATACCCAACGACAACAACTTCTGTTAGTGTATTAGATTGTTCTGACAGACTTACATTTACTTTAGATTTTCCGGCAACACTAACTTCTTGTGTCTGAAAACCTAAATAGCTAATTACAAGGATTGCCTTGCTATTAGTAACGTTTATTTTAAAACTTCCTTCAAAATCTGTTGAAGTTCCGTTTTTTGTTCCTTTTTCCTGGATGTTTACTCCCGGAAGTGACAATCCCGCAGCATCTGTAATTTTCCCTTCAATTACACTCGACTGAGCGTTCATTGTATTAATCAACAGGAAATTCAGGAAAAATAAAAATACAAGATTGTATTTTATTTTTTTCTTCGATAATTTTTTAATGTTCATAGTTTGTTTAATGTGGTTTGGTTAATGATAGTTTTTTTAATTTTTAACTGATTCTACTTTTTTCTCATTGATATAGGTATTTATAAAGTTTATATTTTTTACGTTTTTTAATAAATAGAGAGAATCTACTTTTTGAATCTTCACATTTTTAAGTGTAATGTTTTCAACTGGTGATTCCTTATAACCTTCTGCCCAAACGCTGTACTTTCCACCGTTTTTGACAGTTACATTTTCTAAGTTTATATTTCTGATTGTGGGTATAAAATTTCCCGTTTGCGAACCGTAAACATTGTAGAACATATTTAATTTTAAAACACATTCCTTTACAGTGCCCACTTCAAGATTTCTTACATAGACATCTTCAATAACACCGCCTCTTTTGGAGTTGGTTTTGATACGGATGGCACGATCAAGGTTTGGACTGTCCATCACACAATTTTCTACAAATACATTATTTACGCCTGCAGAAATCTCACTTCCAATCACAACTCCTCCATGACCGTCTATCATTTTGCAATTCTGAACAATGATATTTTTACTCGGAATCCCTACTCTTCTTCCGTCTGCATCTCTTCCTGATTTGATTGCAATACAATCATCCCCTGTATTAAAAGTGCAGTTCCTGATAATGATATTCTGAGAGTATTCGGGATCACATCCATCATTGTTTGGTCCGTGGCTATTGATTGTTACTCCGTCAATAATCATATTATTTGATTTTATTGGATGTAAAATCCAAAAAGGAGCATTTATAATTTTAATGTCTTTTATTAAAACCGTATTACATTCAAAAAATTCAACAAAACCTGGGCGCAAATAGCGGCCTTCGCCAAAAACTCTTTGTACAACCGGAATACCTTTCTCGGCCATATCTATTAATACTTCACGGTTCTCAGGATCGTTCTGTGATGGAATTCCTTTTTTCCATCCGTAATTTTTGCCTCCTGACCAAACCCACCAGTTACTACTATCAGCCTGGCCATTCAGGATTCCTTTTCCTGTAATAGCAACATTTGTTTTATTTTTTGCATAAATAAGAGGAGAATAATTCATTAATTCTGTCCCTTCCCAGGAAGTATGCACCAAAGGATATTCTTTGGAGTCTGTGCTAAAAAGAATTTCTGCATCGTCTTCCAAATGAAGATTCACATTGCTTTCTAAATGAATAGGTCCGGTTAGGTATTTTCCGTTTGGAACAACTACTTTGCCTCCGCCATTTTTAGCACATTCTTTTATTGCTTTTTCAAAAGCCGGTGTATTAGAGGTTTTACCATCTGCAACAGCACCAAAATCTTTTATATTATAAGTCTTGTCTGAGAAATGCGTCTGAGGAATGTTTTTTACAATTAATTCCATGTTTTTCCATGGATTCGATTCAGAAATACCGGAAACCTGTTTTCCGCACGACCAAAACAATAGCGCTATTAAACCAAAAATGGAAAATGATGATACCGCTATTGACTTATTTGTAATCATTTATAAAGTATTTTTCAGTTTAACGCAATAAATGTAAGCTTTCATGTAATCGATTACACGAAAGTAAAAAAATACTTTGACTGAGCCAAATTTATTTAGAAATAATTTATATATTTAATTTTTATTATGAATTATATTTACACTTAATGTAAAAAAACATATAAATTATTATCATTGCAATATCGAAAACGTTTTATATTTCAATTGTGGTAATCGATAACAATTTATATGAATTATATAAAAAAGATGTACTTTTGTCCAGTAATTAATTTCAATACTTTTTGAATGAGCGAAAAAATAACCATTTATGATATTGCCAAGAAATTGAATATCACTGCTGCTACAGTTTCAAGAGCGTTAAACAACAATCCAAAAATAAAAGAGAGCACCCGTGAGTTAGTTATCAAGACAGCGGCTTCCATGAATTACAAGCAGAATAAACTTGCGCTGGCATTAAAAAGTGGTCGTAGTAATAATATAGGAGTTATTGTTCCGAGAATTGACAGCAACTTTTTTGCTTCAGTCATCAGAGGCATTGAAGAAGAATTACACCCTCATGGTTACCAGGTTATTATCTGCCAGACTCATGAAGATCCTAAACGGGAAAACGAAAACCTTTATACCTTAATTGATGCTCAGGTAGATGGCATTCTGATGTCTGTTACAGATGTAACAAACGAAAATACCAGTGCTTTTCATTATGTTTTGGAAAAAAATGTACCCCTTATATTTTTTGACAGAAGCAAACATATCGATGGTGTGAGTTCAGTTACAATTAATGATTTTAAAGGAGGCTACATCACCACAAAACATTTGATAAATGAAGGATGCAGGGCCATTGCTCATTTCTCAGGAGATCAGTCTCTTGAGATTTTCAAAAACAGGTTTTTGGGTTACAAGCAAGCTTTGTTAGATAACGGAATAACATTTAAAGAAGAATATGTTATTCGTACTAAGAGTAGTGTTGAGGCCGGAAAAGAAGCAGTCAATCGATTACTTCAACTGGAAACTCCTCCTGATGCCATCTTCTCTTCGAGTGATTTTGCAGCCTTAGGAGCTATTCAGGAATTAAAAGACAAAAACATTAGTATCCCCCAAGAGTTTTGTGTGGCGGGTTTCAGTAACGAACCATTTACAAAGTTCATGGAATTATCGATCACTTCTGTTGATCAGTCACCACTTGAAATGGGAAAAATGTCGGCACGTGTTTTCTTAGAACAGGTTGACAAAACCGATACTATCAAAATTGAAAAAAAGGTGGTTCTTGCTCCGGAATTACACATTCGTAAATCGTCAACACGAATCTCCCAATAATTTTTTTAACCATATAAGTTATGTAAGTTCATTATTAGATTGAATTTATAAATTACAAAAAATAACCCTATAGATCAAAAGGATGATTTATAGGGTTTTATAATTTATACAATCAAGTATGAGTCTAATTTAAATGAACTTATATAACTTATATGGTTCAGATTTTATAAAGAGACTCCTCTTTTCCATGGAATAAAATCATTTTGATTTAGGATTGCCGCTTTTGTTTTTATTGTACCGCTGGCAACATCAATGATGAATTCCAACATTTCGTCAGCCATTTCGTCAATAGATTTTTCACCTGTAATAATTCCGCCAGTGTCAATGTCGATAATATCAGACATCTTTTTAGCCAGTTCAGTATTCGATGAAATCTTCACAACCGGTGCAATTGGATTTCCTGTAGGAGTACCCAAACCTGTTGTAAACAATACCATATTTGCACCCGAGCCTACCATTGCAGTTGTACACTCAACATCATTTCCCGGCGTACAAAGCAAAGTTAATCCTGGTGTAGTTATATATTCACCGTAATCAAAAACACCAGTAATCGGTGAAGTTCCTCCTTTTTTAGCAGCTCCGGCAGATTTCATTGCATCGGTAATCAAACCGTCTTTGATATTTCCCGGAGAAGGATTCATATCAAATCCTGAACCCGCATCAACAACCGTTTTTTCATACCATTGCATTAAGTCTAAGAAACGTTTTCCGCTTTCATCCTCAACACAACGATTTACTAATTCCTGTTCTACTCCACATAATTCCGGAAACTCAGAAAGAATAGTCGTTCCTCCCAGAGCAGCCAGTAAATCTGAAGTTACGCCCAGAGTCGGGTTTGCAGAAATTCCGGAGAATCCATCTGAACCACCACATTCCAGACCAATTCTTAGTTTAGATAATGGTGCTGGTTCTCTTTTTATATCGTTTGCTTTTTTATTGCTTCAAAGGTATCTTTTACAACACTGCTCAGCATGGTTTCAATAGTTCCAATAGACTGCTGATCATAAATCAAAACAGGTTTTTTACTGTTCGGATTAATAGCATCCAGTGCATCTTTAAAAATCTGAATCTGAAGATTTTGACATCCCAAACTCAAAACAGTAGCTCCGGCAACGTTTGGATTATTTACATAACCAGCCAACAATTTGGCTAAGCTGTGAGAATCCTGACGAATTCCACCGCAGCCTCCCTGGTGCGTTATAAATTTTACTTCGATGTTATTGAATAAATTAGCATCATTAGAAGCTGCTTCATTACCAGCTCCTCCTGTTTCTGTCTTTACTAAAGAACGTAACAATAATTGATAGTCATTTTCTTTAGGCTTCATTAATTCCTTCTCGAAAATATCTTTTAGGATTTCGATGTTTCTGTTTTCACAAAAAACCAATGGAAAAAACAACCATACATTTTCAGTACCAACCTGGCCATCTTCTCTGTGATAGCCCTGAAAAGTTCTGTCTTTCCATTTGTCAACATTTGGCTGAATCCAACCAATTGTTTCCGTCTTTCCGGTTACTTTATCACTTTCATGTTTTACATTTTGAGTAGAAAGCAAACCACCTTTTTCAATTCTGGCGCTTGATTTTCCGACTAAAACGCCGTACATAATAATCCTGTCTCCTACATTAAAAGGAATCAGGGCAATTTTGTGCTTCATTTTTACATCAGACTCAATTGTAATATCTTCTCCTTCAAAGTTAATCACTTCTCCGGCTGCCAGATTTACTAACGCTACTGCTACATTATCAGTAGGATTAACTTTTATTAATTTTTTTTGCGTTTCCATAACTTCGTATGCGGGGGTTCTTGAATTATTTATTTTTAAAATTGGCAAAACCTTGTTCTACACCATTTTCATCAATTTCTTTTAGTGCCAGTGCAATAGATTCTTTTAATGAAGGAACTAAAGTCAAATCTTCGTCCCAGAAATTTTTATTTTGCAAAGTCAATTCAGCTACTTTATTATAATCATTTGATTTCCAAACTTCATCAAAAAAAGCAACAATATCTTCACTATCATTTATCGGTAAACTTTCCCCTTTCCATGTTCCTTTATAAAAGCGAATTAAACACGCAAATGCGAAAGTTAAATGTACAGGTAATTTTTTATGAATGGCAACATATTCTGTCAAACTTGGTAAAACACGTACTTTGAATTTAGAAATCGAATTTAAAGCAATTGAAGATAATAAATGTTTGATAAATGGATTTCTAAAACGATCCAGAATTTCTTCAGAAAAACTTGCCAGTTCTGCTTTATCCATATTCAGTGTTTCGTTGATCTCCTCAAAAACAGCTTTGTTTACGAACTCTCCTGTAAATGAATTATCAACTGTTTCCTTAACCGTTTCGTTTCCGTAAAGCAACGAAATTGGCACCATAGCGGTATGCGCACCATTCAGGATTCTAACCTTACGTGTACGATAAGGCTGCATGTCTTCTACAATTTTTACATCTAAATCTGTTTTCTCAAACGGAAGTTTTTCTTTTAATGTATCATCACCTTCAATAACCCATAAAAAGAAGCTTTCGGCACTTACAATCAAATCGTCTTTATAAGATAACTGACTGTTGTATTCTTCGATCTGGTCTTTTGGATAACCGGGAACAATTCTGTCAACCAGTGTATTATGAAAAGAACAACTGTTTAAAAGCCAGAAAATAAATTCCTGTTCCAGTTTCCAGTCCGTAGCATATTTTAAAATAATTTCTTTTAAAGTATCTGAGTTGTAATTAATTAATTCACAAGGAATAATCGTTAGCCCTTTTCCAGGAGCACCTTTGAAATACTTAAATCTTTCATGCAAAAGTACGGTTAATTTTGCAGGAAAAGATACCGGAGGCTGCATTGTAGGCAAATCTGAAGCGATATATTCAATACCGGCTTCTGTTGTATTTGAAATAATAAAAGCCAGCTCTTCTTCTTTTGCCAAAGACAGATATTCCTGAAAGGAAGCATAAGGATCAACAGCTTTTACAATATTGGTAATCAATTCATTTTCCTGAATTTCTTTTCCTTTTTTTACACCTTTCATGAACAAAGTGTACAAACCGTCCTGAGCATTAATCATATTCACCAAACCTTTGTCTATAGGCTGGACAACTGCAATCCCGGCATTAAAATCAGCTTCCTGATTTAATTTTTGAAAAGCATACTCTACGAAAGCTCTTAGAAAGTTCCCTTCTCCAAATTGTACAATTTTTATTGGAAGTTTATTTGAAAACTCCGAATTTGATCTGTTTATTTTTTCCATTATAAATCCTTTAAAGCATTACAAAACAACCATTAAATCATCTCCTGACTTGTATTTTTTAAATTGTAAAAGAAACATTACACCTGAGTGAGTAAATAAATTTTGCTGTGAGGAGTGACAAAATTTGTTTTGCAAGCGTAATGCTCAATTACAATCTCTAAAACTTAAAAAAAACTGCAAGTCAAATAAGAAATCGGTATGATTATTCCTTATTTATTTTTAATATTTTTTATGATCTCAAGAACCTGACTTACTTTGGTTTTTAAACCTTCAAAATCATTGTTATCAAGTATATCTTTTGAAATTAATTGTGATCCTAAACCAACACAAAATGCACCGGCATTCAGCCATGAACTTAAACTTTCGACTGTCGGATAAACACCTCCTGTAGGCATTATGTTTGTCCACGGACATGGCCCTTTTATCGCTTTTATAAATTCCGGACCGTAGGTATCAGCAGGAAATAATTTTACGATTTCGCATCCTAATTCTTCTGCCCTGGCTATTTCTGTAAGCGTTCCGCAGCCCGGCGACCATAGAACTTTACGGCGGTTGCAGGCAATTGCAATATCTTCCCTAAAAACAGGTGTTACAATAAAATTAGCACCTAAACTCATGTACAAAGAAGCTGCAGCAGCATCTGTAACAGAACCAACACCCAAAATCATTCCCGGCAATTCTGCCAAAGCATATTTGTTTAAAGCTCCGAAAACTTCATGAGCAAAATCACCTCTGCTTGTAAACTCCATCAGTCTGGCACCACCGTCATAACAGGCCTTTAGTACTTTTTTGCTTAATTCAATATCCGAATGAAAAAACAGCGGAACCATTCCGTTTTCTTTCATTTGTGAAGCCACTTCAATTCTTGAATATTTTGCCATTTTTATTTTTTTATCTTGATACTAATGCAGAACCATCACCATCAATCATATTCTCAACTTCTTTCAATGTTACCATATTATAATCACCCGCAATAGTATGTTTTAAGCAACAAGCCGCTACTGCAAAATCTAATGCTCTTTGGTGATTATTATATTCTAACAAACCGTAAATTAATCCGCCCATAAAAGCGTCTCCGCTTCCTACACGGTCAACAACCGGAGTTACTTCTTTTACAGCTGCATTATAAATTGTTTTTCCATCATATAATACACCGCCAATTCTTTGGTGTGAAGCACTTACCGAATAACGAAGTGTTGTAGCGGCTACTTTTAAATTCGGAATCAGTTCAAACAATTTATCATATAAAGCCGGAAGCGATTTCTCTTCCTGATAATTTGGGCTTACTTTTGGAACACCCAACATAAAATATGCTGTATCAATATCTCCCAAAATCACATTACTATATTGCAGCATTTCCGGCATTACTTCGCTTGGCGTTTTGCCATACTGCCATAATTTTGATCTGTAATTTAAGTCGCAGGAGATTTTTATTCCTTTTTTATGTGCCACTTTAATAGCTTCTAAACAGGCTTCTGCTGCACTTTGGGAAATCGCCGGAGTAATTCCGCTCCAGTGAAACCACTCTGCACCTTCTAAAACTTTCTCCCAGTCTACCTGACCTTTTTGAATAGTTGACATTGCACTGTGTGCACGGTCATAAACCACATTACTTCCGCGGGTTCCTGCTCCGGTTTCCAGAAAATAAATCCCTAAACGCTCTCCTCCGTAAACAATGTTTTTGGACTCAACATTCATTTTTCTAATTTCTTTTAATGCCGAACCGCCAATTTCATTTTCAGGTAATCTTGTTACAAATTCAGCATTTACGCCATAATTTGCTAAAGAAACACATACATTAAACTCTCCGCCTCCGTACGTAGCACCAAATGCTGTAGATTGCGAAAAACGTAAATGTCTTTCTGTCGATAAACGAAGCATGATTTCTCCAAATGCAACTACTCTACTCATATTGTATTTTTTTTGCCAGTATTTTTTTTTCTTTTTTTACCATTAAGAGATTAAGAAAATAAAGTTTTGAACTAAATAAACTTAATGTCTTAATGGTGAAAAACTCTATTTAAAATTTGAAATATTCTTTAGCATTGTTATATGAAATATCAGAAACCAGTTTTCCTATCCATTCCATATCATTTGGAAGTTCTCCTCTTTTGATTTCGTCTCCTAAAAGATTACATAAAATACGTCTGAAATATTCATGTCTTGGAAAAGACAAGAAGCTTCGTGAATCGGTAAGCATTCCAACAAAACAGCTGATTAATCCCATATTTGAAAGGGCATTTAGCTGCTTCGTCATTCCGTCTTTCTGATCTAAAAACCACCATCCTGATCCGAACTGAACTTTTCCTCTAACACTTCCGTCATTAAAATTTCCAATCATCGTTGCCATAACTTCATTATCAGCAGGATTTAGGTTATAAATGATTGTTTTAGTCAGTTTATCTTTGCTGTCTAAAGCATTTAAAAAGCCTGATAATTTTTGTGCCTGCGGATAATCCCCAATAGAATCCCAACCGGTATCAGGGCCTAAGATTCTGTGCATACGTGCATTATTGTTACGTAAAGCTCCTAAGTGAAACTGCTGTACCCATCCAAATTCGTGATACGTTTCGCATAAAAATATTAAAACAGCACTTTGGAACTTTAAAGCTTCTTCTGAAGACAAGGTTCCGTTTTCTCTTTTCTTTTTGAAAATGGTATTGATTTCGTTTTCTGTAAAGTTTTCGAAATAAATCTGATCTAAACCATGATCACTTAATTTACAGCCATTTGCATTAAAGAATTCAATTCTTTTTCTTAATGCCGAAAGTAAATCAGCATAAGTATTAATTGCAATTCCGGACACATCCCCTAATGTGTCCAGATATGCATTATAGCCATCGTTAGCAATTAAGATAGCTTTATCAGGTCTGAAAGCGGTACTCATCTTTATTCCGGCAGAATTGTTTGCGAATTTCTGGTGAAATTCTAAACTATCAACTGGATCTTCTGTAGTACAAACCAATTCAGCGTTTACTTTCTTAAGGAGGTTCTGCGTGCTGTACGCCTGCGAGTTTATTTTTTCTGAAGTTTCAATATAAATTTTCTCAGCTGATTTTTCATTCAGTAAATCATAAATATCAAAATAACGGGCCAATTCTAAATGCGTCCAGTGATATAACGGGTTACGCATCGTATACGGAACTGTTTTTGCCCAGTTTAAGAATTTATCTTTATCTGATCCGTTTCCCGTAACAAACTGCTCGTTGATACCCAATGTACGCATTGCACGCCATTTGTAGTGATCTCCGTTAATCCAAACCTGTGTAATATTATCGAAGATTTTATCTTCTGCAATAAACTGCGGATTTAGGTGATTATGATAATCAATAATCGGCTGATTTTTAGAGTAATTGTGATATAACTCTTCAGCATATTTATTTTCTAATAAAAAATTATCGTGTATAAATGTGGTATTTGAACTCATGTCTCTTAAATATAATTTGAAAATTATTCTTCGTTAGAAGGTTTTCCGATTGTAGCAAGGATTCCGCCATCAACATACAAAATGTGACCGTTTACAAAATCACTGGCCTTTGATGATAAAAATATTGCTGCTCCCGCTAAATCACCCGGGTCTCCCCATTTGGCTGCCGGCGTTCTGCTGATTATAAAATCATTAAACGGATGTCCGTCCACTCTGATAGGTTTTGTCTGTTCTGTAGCAAAATAACCTGGCCCAATTCCATTGATCTGTACATTATATTTCGCCCATTCGGTCGCCATATTTTTGGTCAGCATTTTCAATCCTCCTTTTGCCGCAGCATAAGCAGAAACAGTATTTCTGCCCAATTCGCTCATCATCGAACAAATGTTTATTATTTTTCCCTGCCTTCTTTCAATCATTCCTTTGGCAACATGCTTAGAAACGATAAAAGGGCTTACAAGATCAATATCAATTACTTCTCTGAAATCAGCAACTTCCATTTCAAGCAACGGAATTCTTTTGATAATTCCGGCATTATTGATTAAGATATCGATTGGCCCGACTTCATTTTCAATTTTCTGAACAGCTTCAATTACTTCTTTCTCTTCTGTTACATTAAATCTGTAACCAACCGCATTGATTCCTTCACTTTTAAGTAATGCCACAGCATCATCAATTTTTTGTTGTGATGAATTTCCGTTAACCACTATTGTTGCTCCGGCCTGACCTAATCCTTTTGCCATTGCCATTCCCAGTCCGTGTGTACTTCCTGTGATAAGGGCAACTTTTCCTTTTATATCAAATAAATTTGTCATGATTATTATCTTAAGTCTGTGATTTTACAAACATCCATATCTCCGTAATCTAAATTCTCACCAGCCATTCCCCAGATAAAAGTATAATTACTGGTTCCTGAACCGGAGTGAATTGACCATGGCGGAGAGATAACAGCCTGATGATTGTTCATCCAGATATGTCTTGTTTCCTGCGGTTGTCCCATAAAATGGCAAACTGCCTGATTTTCCGGAATATCCAAATAGAAATATACTTCCATTCTACGATCGTGAACGTGAGCCGGCATAGTATTCCAGACACTTCCTGTATTTAATTCTGTCATTCCCATCTGCAATTGACAAGTTGTAACCACACTTCCAATAATCATTTGATTTACCGTACGGTGATTTGCCGTTTCCACTGCGCCTAAGTTTAATTTATTCGCTTCAGCCAAACTTACTTTTACCGTTGGGTAAGTAGTATGAGCCGGTGCCGAATTAATGTAAAATTTAGCCGGATTTTTGCTGTCATCACTTTTAAAAATCACTTCTTTATTACCGCTTCCGATATACAAAGCATCTTTAAATCCAAGTTCATACGATTTTCCTTCAACCAAAACAGAACCGCTTCCCCCAACATTTATAATTCCGATTTCTCTTCGTTCTAAAAAATATGGCGCTTTGAGCGGATCAATAGTTTCTAAATTCAAATCACCTTTTACAGGAACCGCAGAACCGGCAATATATCTGTCATAATGAGAATATACCAATACGATTTCATCCTCCTGCATCAAATCATCAATCAGGAATTCTTTTCTTAATTCCTGTGTATCATATTTTTTAACTGCTTCAGGGCTTGACGCGTATCTTGAACTATATTTTGTCATAATTTTTAATTTAATGTAATCGATTGCACAAAATTATATTTTTATATTTAAAAAACCATAATTCAAGCTATAATTTATTTCAATTTTAAGTTTGAATTAGTATGATCTGATTAAAGATCTGTAATCGGGCTGTATTTTGGTACTAATGATTTCATTACAATCCATCCTGTAAGGTAACAAATGGCACAAATAGAAAAAATGATAAAATATCCCGCTTCAATTCCATGAAAACCCATAAATGACATATTTGTTTCTTTGGCATGATCAAACAAAACCCCTGACCCTTTATTAATCAGCGTTGATCCAATTCCACCTGCCAGACCACCGATTCCTGTAATGGTTGCGATTGCTTTTTTAGGAAACATATCTCCAACTGTTGTAAAAATATTGGCAGACCATGACTGGTGAGCTGCACCGGCAATTCCGATAATAATTACCGGAACCCAGTAACTTATATATCCCAATGGCTGTGCGATTAGCGCCAATAAAGGAAAAAACGCAAAAATCAACATGGCTCTCATTCTTCCTTCGTATGGATTCATTCCCTTTTTCTCAACGAAATAAGTTGGTAACCATCCTCCAATAATCGACAATAAAGTAATCATATAAAGTACAAACAATGGCAATGCTGCCTGTGTTGAGTCCATTCCGTAAACAGAACTTAAATATGCTGGTGTCCAGAATAAAAAGAACCACCAAACGCCGTCTGTCATAAATTTTCCGAAAGCAAAAGCCCAGGTTTGTTTATACTTGAAACAAGCTGCAAGCGAAACTTTTGTAGTAGTTTCAGGAACGAAACCTGCCAATTTACTATCAGCGATATCATCTTGCTGAATATAAGCCAATTCTTCTGCCGTTACTTTTGTATGCTTTTCAGGTTTATCATACATAAACATCCAGAACCCCATCCACACAAATCCCAATGCACCAATGATTATAAAAGACATTTCCCAGCCAAAAGATTTTGCAATAAACGGAATTGTAATGGGTGCCGCTAAAGCACCAACTGTTGCTCCTGCATTAAAAATACTGGTTGCAAATGCCCTGTCTTTTTTTGGAAAATATTCTGCTGTAGTTTTTATTGCTGCCGGAAAGTTTCCTGCTTCTCCAACTGCCAAAACGAAACGTGCAAAAATAAATAACGCCACACTTATATTGATTACCAATGCCGTATCGCTTACTGTACTGATTATTTCTTTTGAACCATGAAATCCTACAAACCATTCTCCGGTGATAATTCCTGAAGTGGCTATACCGCAAAAAGCATGCAGACAAGCACCAACAGACCAAATACCGATAGCCCATAAAAACCCTTTTTTAGTATCTAACCAATCTACAAATCTTCCTGCAAACAGTAATGACACGGCGTAAAAAATAGAAAACAAAGCTGTAATATTTCCATAGTCGTTATTGGTCCAGTGAAATTCAGGAGCAATAAAATCACTCCATGTTAAAGAAAGGACCTGCCTGTCTAAGTAATTAATTGTTGTGGCAAAAAACAACAAGGCACATATACTCCAACGATATTTTCCAACTTTAGTGCTTGTGTCATTCATTGTGACTGAGTTTGTCTGGTTCATGGTAGTGGTTATTATAATTTATAGTTAGCAGCTATTTAATTCTTATGACAGTACTATTTAAAAAACAAAATAAGTAAAAAATTAAATAATGTAATCGATTGCACAAATATAGTTTTTAATCTGTATAATCCAAAAAAATTAAATAAAAAATTATTTTATCAATATAAATAAATATATCATACAAAAAATACATTACTAAATTACATATTAAACAATATATCTGTTAAAAGCCAATATGTGAAAATCATCCGTTTTAGGTAATAAAATTGTCCTGAAATAAGTAGTTTTTGCTGAATTTTAAATGATATTTCAAATTCATTGAGAATGAAGCAATTTTTATCGTTTCGTAGATCTGGTTAGGAAAGAAATTTCTACATTTGATTGTATCTCAAAAATAATTGCTAACAAATTTTATTAAAATTGAAAAAATTAAAAACCTCCATTTTAAAAAGAGTCTTCTTAAATCTGTTTTTATGTTTAGGAATTCTAAGCCAGCTTCAGGCGCAGAATCAGGTGATTCCACTTTGGAATAAAATTCCGGGAGAATTAAAAGCTGCTGATTACAAGGAAAAAGAAGAAATAAAAGATGGAAAAGTACAAAGTACAAGTTTGGTTACAACACCAGCTTTAAGCGTGTTTTTGCCAAAAGAAATGAAACCAAATCAAACGGCTGTTATTATTTTTCCAGGCGGGGGTTACATGCATTTAGCCATTGATAAGGAAGGTACTAAAATTGCCGAATGGTTTAATAGCATCGGAATTGCAGCTTTCGTTTTAAAATACAGACTGCCAAATGATAAAATCATGATTGACAAAACGATTGGCCCTTTGCAGGACGCACAGGAATCAATTCGAATTGTGAGACAAAATGCTTCAAAATGGAATATTGATCCGAATAAAATTGGTGTAATGGGATTTTCTGCAGGAGGACATCTGGCCTCTACTCTATCTACACATTATGATGATAAAGTTTATGAAACAGCCTCTAAGGCAAGTGCGCGTCCTGATTTTTCACTTTTAATTTATCCAGTAGTTTCTATGCAGAATGAAATAACGCATAAAGGCTCACAAACCAACTTATTGGGAGATAACCCTTCGCAGGAATTAATTGATTCTTTTTCGCTTTCCAGCACAGTGGGATCCGAAGCTTGGAATTCACGTGACTTGAAGTCGCGG
>JADMIO012610630.1_pt1 | contig 80797 bp, 63 predicted proteins | sample 8958161 | NCBI WGS metagenome assembly JADMIO01 (sample SAMN16585339, study PRJNA669376) | soil metagenome | isolation source: Crop rotation soil | place: USA: Cullars Rotation, Alabama | collected 2011
CGCGACAACTTGTCCACGTGGAATTCTAAGCTTAGGATCCCAATGTGCTGGAAAGGGTAGGTCCGCTGGCAGAGTGTCACAGTTGTGACACTCTGTGACACTTTGTGACGAAGTGTGACAGGTTGTGACACTGCTGGACCAGCCGACCGTTTCGCTCAACCGAAACACCCAAGCCTCTGAAATTCTCGATTAGTTCCTGTTCCTAACGCTTGGCACGTCCGTTGTTCTGGTGTTGTTTGCGATTACTGAAAACGAGAGTCGCTTTGTTGAACTTTGAGTTGAGGAGAAGACATGGGCCGACGCATGACGCTGGACGAATTTCTGAAAGCATTTACTGACGAAGAAACGGAGTCAGTGTCTGAGGCGATCAGTGTCCGCGTAAGCGATGCCGAGGTGTATCGCCTCGGCAGGTTTTTCATCCAGTTAATGGGAGGCGTGGCCCAATGTTTACGACGTCCGCCAAAAAACGGGCGCCGATGTCGACGACCAGCACGTAAGAAAGAGCGCGGACCTTCTGACCCTCTACTTACTGATTTGTCTGAGGAACGCACCAATAACGATGACGATCTGATTCATTGAGTAGTGAGTAGGAAACTTATGAGTACATCAACCCAGGCACTGGAATTTCCGCCCGACGCGAAAATGGTTGAAGGCGAGGAAGTCGCGACAGACACACAGGACGCAATTTATTTCCCCGTCTGCCAACGCGATCCCAACGACATACGAACAATCCTGCGGCTGGCTATTGCCATGATCCTGTTTGCGACACTCAGTCTCGCCTTGGCAGGACTTCTTACTTACAAGCTCACGCAGAGCCCATCTCTAATAGTTGTCGAACGTACCGCAGACGGCGATCGCGTGGTTGGCGATGATCAGCACTACACGCTCTCTGGGCCTGTGCAAGTGCTTGCAGACCGGCCAGGTGACGGCGACAAGAAATTCCTGGTCACGCGCTGGGCGGAAAGCTTCTTTCAGATTGACCCGCGAACGCGCCGGGAAGACTTGTCGCGCGGGCTCAAGATGATGACACCCGAAGCAGCGGTCGCGCTTGTAGAAGAAGTCAAGCGATCAGGTGAGTGGGAGACGCAAAGACGCGAAGAGTGGCAAACCGTCTGGAAGCCTCAGTCTGTCACCCTCAGTCGCGACGATCCTTACAAGGTCCAGGTGATAGGACAGCAGGAGATCACGAAAACGGTAGGTAGTGTTGTCCAGCACGAGAGCCGGCAGCTCGTGTTCACGGTTGCACTGCGACCAGATACCGCTAAACGGACTGAGGACAACCAGAACACTGGCTTCCGCATAGCCGGCATCACTGAAATGAAGATCTTGACGCCGCAATCAACGACGGCGACTGAGAAGAGTCCGGCCGCCATTTCCGTAGCAACGCCACAATCTGCGCAATGAGGAGACGCCATGAACATAATACACACATTGATAAGCGTCAGATTTGTGATCGCGTTCACAGTGGCAGTAGTGGGCGCCTGTGCTGAAGCGCAGGCACAATTGAAACCGCTGACGCAGCGTACAGCGACAGTCAAACGCGTACCAACGTCACGCATAAACGTCTTGAATGCTCCCGAGTATCTTTCAGGAGAAGCCAGCATTTCTGTCGCTGCCAGCTTAAATCCGTTATTGCGGATCGGAATGGCCCAGAACGGCGTGACGCTGATCGAATTTCCAGCCAGTGACAAATTCTTTGCTGTTCATGCCGGCAATTCCGACTTGGTGACAGTCGAGAAGTCTCCGACTCTCAAGCGCGATCATCATCTAGTGCTGCGGGCCGGTAACGGCTTTCTCTTCCCGAATAGGCGAGCACGAGGTCCACAAGCGATCACCCCCGCCACCACCATTATCGCGCAAATGGATAGTGGCATAGCCGTAACGTTCCTAATCTATCCGGTGGCTTTGCTAAAGCAGCAGGCGCATCGAGTAGTAATCAGTTACAACACGGAAGAAGTGGTTCATACCCGCCGCTCAGCAGGATTGGCTACTAACCTAACAGGAATACAGCCAAATCCCGATCTTCCCGCGGTTGTCGCAAAGCCGATTATCAAGCCCGAACCAGAGCCTCCGATCCAGATCAAGCCAATCGAACCTGTAAACGTTCAGCCGCCACGGCCAGACTACAGAGAACCGGCCGAAGCTGCCTTGCGCGACGCCTTCAAAAACCCAAAGTGGTTCAGGCACTGGACCACCGAGCGGCATGGCCTAAGAATCTCTGTTCTGCCGACACGTGATTTGAACGACACAACTCGTCTCGTCGTCTTCGCCGTTCGCAATGTTCAATCTGAGACTTTGCGTGTGGTCTCGGGCTATCCCGATCTCTACATCGAGACGCTAAACGAACAAGGTCGTGCGGTCGAAACAGGAACCCGAGTCCCCAGGCTACATCTCTCTTCCAGTTCAAGCGACGGCGCCATACCGGCTCGTACTACGCGCTACTTCGCACTCGTTTATGAAGTGCCGATTCTTGGCGCTCAGCAACACCTAAAGCTCGCAGTGGCGCACATAAGTGCTGCCGACGAACCAGCTACAGCCGATTTAACCGTCACAGCCAGGTAAGGAGTCAGACCGATGCAGCAACCACAAACCACTCAGGGCGCAGCGGGATCGGCAACGCACATAGTTGCGAATGAGAATCCGTATCTTCAGGGCGTTGCAAGCGAGGCTGAGAAATCTCAAATCGCAAGTGGCAACGGCTCGGCTGAGACAGACGACGAAGAAGCCGCGGCGCTGGCAGAGATTGCCGCGGAAAAGACAAAACGAAAGCAGCGGTGGCATCGCCGCATTGCTCAGGCGTTTATTGCAGCATTACTGGCAGCAAGTGTGGTTACCGCAGTAGTGATTTACCGGCAACGCAGTACGCGAGTCGAATACGGGCGAGCAGCCAGTCAGCCGCGAACTCTACCGCCTCCGAATGCCGGCACTACAACCGGCCGCGATAACCGCACTGAGCAAGCACTCGAGCAAATGCAGCAGTTAACGGGCGAAAATCACTCGGCCAGGAACGCTCAGGCACAAGCGACGGCTAATCGAGATGGCGCAGCGAACAGCGGCACTGGCACTTTGACTAACGCACCTGTCGATGCTGAGCACCCGTTTCAGATGCCGCCGAACTCATCGGATGCCACACAGAATTCGACGATGTCCGGCAAATCTTCGCCTCCCATTTCGGGCGCCACAAATGAGCAGCCGGTTCGTTCCCAGCGCAACGCTGAAACATCGATTTACGTTGGCGAACGCACTGAGGAGCGAACGCCACCGGCATTGCGGAACTCGGAACGAACGTCAAGTAATCCAATCCCAATCAACGTAAGCCACACCGAACCAACAGTAGCGTTGCCACCATTTGGCAGCATGCTTCCAGTACGGACAATCGGAGGTCTGTACACGTTGCGCAGTGGCGCGCTCGCGCGCCTGGAGCTTACCCGCGACATGGTCGGAAACGGCTGGTCCATGAAACGTGGAACGATACTCGTCGGCAATACTAAAGGCGGCGAATATGACCGGGCTTACGTTGCGATCATTGGCTTCATCGATCCCGAGAGCGGCAAATTCGTGAAGCTTGGCGGCGACGTACTCGGAGGCGATGGCGCCGCAGGGCTGAAAGGCAAAGCAAGACAACTTGATAGCCGATGGACGCGCATTCTTAGTCAGCTTGGCAATGCCGCCCTCAGCGTCACGACAGCAGCGCTTGGCGGACGAAGCAATGGCACGGTGATCGTCTCAGACGGAGCACGTTCGTCGGTGATTAATCCAGTCTCAGAAGAACTAAACGGTGTATTTGGCGGCCCGTCGGATCTGAATAGACGCGCCGGATTCGTGGAGATCGTTGCGGGAACACCAGGTTATGTGATGGTGACTGATCTACCAGCCGCGATCAAAGGCACGGAAGCAGGTGCTGAGCTGGATGTACAGAGTGTGGCCGCCCTGTCTGACGTAGATGCCGTTCGGCCAGCGACTGGAATCAGCGAGCGCGAGTTTGCTGAGCTAATTGCCAATGGCTCCCCCGAAGAAATCAAAGCAAAGCTACCCAGAATGTCACCGGAGATGCGCAAGATCGCTTTGGCCGTCCTGGAGCCATAGTGCGAGGTTCAGCACATCATGGAACTACGAGATTCAAACAAAACCAGTATCGATCCGCGACGATTGGTCCGCGACGAAGGCACGCATGCCCTGGCGAATATGCTCGCGGCCACCGGATACATCCCGCAGTCGCACACATTGTCCGATGTCGCATTAGCCCTGCGCCAGTATCACCCGATCCTGTTCGGTGGACCACGTGGCTCGGGCAAGACTTCACTCGGTGAGGCATTAGCGCAAGCCTGCAACCTAACCCTTTTTTACGTTCCCGGAGTTGAAGGACTGACTACTGGCGAAGTGCTTGGAAGCTGGCGAGTGCGAGCTCAGGAGCAGGCTATTGAACACTTCATTCACAGCGGCACGGATCCACGGACAGCACGATTGCTTGTGTGGATGGAAGAGTTCTTTGAAAGAGGAGAATTTCTTGATGCCTTTGCTTATGCCAGCGAAGCGATTGACCGTAATGAGCCGCCGCCAGTGTTGATTGTTGATGAAGTCGAGAAGTTGGAGCTAAAGATTCAGAACCTTCTACTGCAACCTCTGGCTCGTGGCTGGGCGAATGTGCCCAAACTGTCTGGCGTAATCGGTGTTCGCGAGCGCGAGCATAGACCGATAGTGATGCTCACCAGCAACAATCTAAAGATGCTATCTGAGCCGCTTCGTTCGCGCTGTTTCGTCACTTGGATGGACCTGGCCACCGCAGAAGAAGAAGTGCAAATCCTGCGCGCCAGAGTTCCCGAGGCCGGACCTTATTTGATTGCCGCAGCCGTAAAGATCACCCAGCTGATCAAGTGGGACATGCCGCAGGTAAGGGACAAGCCAGGACTGCGCGAGTCAATCGATCTACTCACGGCCCTGACCGAGGACGGAGTGACACTGCTGACTGAAAATGTGATCGCTGAGTACCTCGCTTGTCTTGGTAAGGAGCAAAAGGAACTCTCAAATTTACGAAAGGCATTGGCGCGGCTCGAAGACGCGGCGAACACCAAACATCCGGAAATCGATCCGTGGGTGGAAGCAGCTTTTGCAATAACACAGCAGCCGATGAACTCGGAAATGAGAATGCCACAGGAGGTACACGCATGATGGACTTACGACACAAACTTCCCCTGATTACGACCGCCGTGGTTGTCACGTTGATTATGGCTACCCGATTTATTTCGAGTGTAATGACTAACGATATCGGCGGTGTCGATCCACGCATAACATTGCCGCCAAATCAGGTACAGGAGATACGGGAGCAACAACGACGTCAGCAGGTGCGGGCATTTGCTAGCGTCTCCGAAGGCGAAGTCGCACGCACCGAGGAACGCATCCGTGAGGCGACTGCAATAGCACTTAGTGTCAGTTTGTTCGCAGCCACTGAAGCGCTGTCTCGGCGTATTCCGGCGAGTGAACTTGCTCTGTTGTCCGGTGTCGAAAAGGCTGGCCTCTTACCTCCCGGAATGCGGCTCATCGACAACTCAGCGCTTGTCACTTCGGAGCGTGGAACACTTCAGGTGCGTTACCGGCCCGAGCCACTTTGCATTGAAGTCGTCTCAATTGGAAGGGAACGAACTGACGGTCCGGCGTTGCTGATCAGGGTGCCTTCCATGAATGCGGGAAAGGATGAGACCAGGGATGTTGTGCTTTACATGGCGACTCGTCTGGACGAAATCACAGTCCCGGGGCCATTCGCAAGCGAAGCACAGATCATTGCCTTGGGTTTCGCGCATGAACCGCTGCGGGGAGTGACGCTACCGAGTCTCGACACAGCGAAATGACTGGCAACTCAGAAGGAGGGTTAGATGCGATGGTAGCTAAACCGGAACGGATTAAAGTCGAAGTAAAGGACTCAACCGAAGGCGAAACGCGCACGTTCAAGATTGTCGTGATGGCGCCAAATAGTGACTTCCAGTTAGCGGACTTACTGCGACAACGAGGTGTCATGGCTCCGCTCAATGGCGAGCTCAAACAGGCTGTGAAGGCGGCGACTCAAAACTATTTGGCAGGTGCAGAGGAACGTATCTCGACACTGACAAAAGTTCACACGGCAGCACCGAAGGCCGGCAATAACAGGAGCCGAAAGGACCGGGTTGCAACTCGTATCAGCCCGACTTTGGCCAGTACTTCTGAACTACAACAAGGGAGTACAGCGGGTAGCAATTGACGACTGCGACTCGCTGAGACAAGACTCAATGAACAGACTAATACACACAGCGCTGTGGTTCAGATTCGAGATTCCGTCGAGAGAATTTGGAGCCTTGCGAGGTGCTTTGCACCTGAATTTATTTGACACGTCACCCCTTCAGGTGCACACGCACGCAAACTTTTGCATGCGTATGTAGACAGCGGCAAGGGAAGGACTTGCGACAACGCGCATGCAAGCGCATGCAATTGTTTGCGCTTGCTTGCCTGAGACTTTCGTTTCAGAGACGGCAAATAGAGGGTGAAGGTAGGTCATGATGCGACCCGAAAAAGAAAGAACAATCTCCTATCGGATCACCGAAAAAGAGTGGCTCGAGATCGAAAAGCGTGCTGCAAGAGCAGGCGAGAGTCCGCACCAGTGGGCCCGCTCTGCGCTACTCGAAAAGCTCAACCGCAACGGTGAATTGATGCCAGCTGAGCGACTCTTATTCCAGTATCTGATACGCGCACAGTACCTCGTAACCCAGGGATTTCAATTGCTCGCGGACCACAATTTGACCAGCGAAGAGTGGAAAAAATTAAGAGCCAATGCGAAGCGCCGAGTCCCCGAACTGGCCGAGGCCGCGCTGGCCAGCTATGCCGAATACAGCGGCTTATAGAACGTGAATTGGTGCGTTTATCGCAAGGCGAAGAGGACGCAAGGAAATAACGTTATGGCGAGCACAAGTGCCTTTACCGAAGAAGGAAGAACGCGCATCAGAAACTTTCAGCGGCGCGTTTCCAGTTATTTGATCGTCTGGATCCTGGTTGCTGCCGCGGCAACCGTTGGCTGTATCTACCTACGGACCAGATACGGCTATCGACCTCTTCAAAGGCTCTACCTAAGCCAGTACATCAAAGCCTCCATCAAATCCTTTCTGCCACTCAAGCGGCCTTCGAAATACACTCTCCTGGTACGTGTAGTTCGCGATGAGGCAACCGGCAAAGAGCGCATCTTTGGTTGCACTGACGATCAGGTTACGCCCGTCAGAGATGAGAGTGGCCGCGTCAAATTTGATCCCAAGCTCGGCCCGTTTTTCGAGTTACAAGCGGGCATTCCTCATAAGTATTTCTACTGGCGATCTCTACCGCAAATGGACAAACAGATGTACGTCTGGTTCAGGGATCAAATATATGGCAGTCGGTCCCTGATCGGCTTGTATTGGTTCTGTTTTCTTCCGCTTCCTTTGATTGTCGCGCTTGGCATGTTCGCATCAGTCAAGCTCGACATGAGAATGAACGAAGAGTACGAGGCAGGTGAGTTGCTGCGCGGTGTACGGATCCTAAAAGCGAAGGAGTACGCCCGTGAACACAAACGACAAAAAGCTGGTATCGGACTACCGGCATTGCTTCCGGAAAGACCAGAATTATGAAAAACAGATTGAGACCGAACAAGCGATTACGTCAACGGCTAATCACCAGCTTCCGCGATTACTTTGGGTTTGAAGAAGCCCCGACATGGATCAGGATTCCACGTGCTGATGAGACCGAGCACGTCATGCTTCTCGGTGATCCGGGTACGGGAAAGAGTCAGTGCATTCACCATTTTCTCTTGCAGATTGCCGCTCGTCAGCCCGCCGAAGCTGTGGTGATTTACGACCCGGCCTGTGAGTTTGTTAAGCGCCATTACAGCCAACAACGCGGCGACGTTATCCTGAATCCGGTCGACAAAAGATCGCCTTACTGGTCCCCAGCCGTCGAGCTCGAATCTCTGCCCGACAAGAAGCTGTTAGCGGAGAGTTTCCTACCCGGCAAGCCGGATGCAAACCAAGCCTCGACCTCTGGCTTCTTTCTGAAAGCGGCACGCGCCATCTTTGGACTGATGCTGGAGCTTAGGCCAACTCCGGCCCAAATGATCGACTGGCTCAGAAGCGAGGACGCCATCGATAAGATTGTCGCGGGTACCGAACAAGCACACCTGATTCCGAAGAATGCTCACGGCCAACGCGCCGGCGTCCTGGGTGTACTTTCCGAACTTGGCGAGATCCTGCGCTACCTTCCAGAGCGGCACCAGTGCGAGTTCGAGATCAGTCTTTCCGAATGGGCGCGGCGTCGCCGAGGATGGATTTTCATTACCTCGAGAGCGGATATGCGGGACGCGTTGCGGCCTTTGCAAGCGGCATTCATAAACGTACTGATGAAGCGCCTGATGTCAGTCTCACCAGAGTGGGGGCAGAGGCATCCGTGCTGGCTCATAGTTGACGAAGTTCATTCTCTCCACCGGCTGCCGGCCCTTTATGAAACTGAAACTGAGGGACGTAAGTATGGACTCAAGCTGATTCAAGGAACCCAGGGCAAAACACAGTACGAGGAATACTATGAGCGGTTGTCTAAAGCCATGTTGGCAGCTCCCAGGCTCAAGCTCTTTTTCCGCTGTGGCGAATCTGAATCGGCCCGATGGATTAGCGACACCATCGGAGAATATGAAGTCGAGAAGCCGAGAATAGGTACGACCGCCAGCGTGGAAGATAGGGGTCGTGATGCTTTGAACTACTCGACAACGACTGAGCACCGGCAGGCGATCAGCAAGGAAGAGATCATGGCTTTGCCGGATCTTCACGGCTACTGGAAATACGGCGACACAGTAGTGCCGTTCAGGTTGCCATTGGCGCCGGTCAAGCTTGTTACGAGAGGCTTTATCGCTCGTGAGCTGCCGGCGAGAGAGCCCGATCTGAGTGAACTCCAGGCGAAGCCCGAAGACACCAGCCATACTCCGCCGGAAACAAAACAACACGAACACGTACTTGCCGAGAATGAAACCATTACGTTTGCTGCTGCTCCAAGGCAATCCGAAGCCCACCACGAAGCGGAGACGTCCGATCTCGCCGCTGCGGAACTTGGAACACGAGAGTCATCAGAAGGCAATTCTGAACAAATCGAGATTGAGAACAATGAATACGGTCCTCAGCAAGAATAGACACGACCATGATGACTCTAAGCAAAGCCTTGGCAGCCGGTCAGGCCAAGGATTACTTTGACGCTGAATACACCAGTGCCCAGGAGAGCTATTACAGCGAAGGTGAAGTCGTTAAAGGAAAATGGTTTGGCCGACAGGCTCAGGTATGGCAGCTTCAGGGAGAAGTTAATTCTGAACACTTCGAGCGTCTCTGCGAAGGTCAACACCCGCTGAGTGGCGACCAATTGGTCCGTCACGTTACCTGTCATAAATACGAGAACGCCTACGGCGAAACAATTGAAACTAGTGAGCACAGAGCGGGCTGGGATGCAACCTTCTCAGCGCCGAAGAGTGTGTCGCTCGCCGCTTTGGTCGGTGGCGATAAACGAATACTCGCAGCTCACGATCGCAGTGTTGATGTCGCTCTCAACGAATTAGAAAAGTACGTCCAAGCCCGCATCGGCGGCAATCATCCAGCGCAGACCACTGGCAAGATGATTGCGGCCAAGTTTCAGCATGACTCAGCTCGACCGGACCGGAGTACGGGTTATGCCGCGCCACAACTCCATACCCACACAGTCATCTTCAACGTTACTGAAACCGAAGACGGTCGAATTAAGCCAATTCAACCACTCGAGCTATATCGCAGTCAGCGTTACGCCACGGAGATCTATCGCGCCGTTCTCGCCACGGAATTGCAAAAGCTCGGATACCAGATCGCCGTCGACCCGCGTACTGGCGCACCCGAGATCAGCGGCTTTAGTAAAGACTATCTAGTCGCCAGCAGTCCGCGCCGCGAAGAGGTTCAGCGCGAAGCCGCCGAGATGAAAGCGCGTCTGGCTCAGGAAGGAATCAAAGTCGAGGATGGCGCCGGACTGCGCCAGGCAGCGGCGAAGACAGATCGCATGACTAAGCAATACGACCGGGAACAAATGCGCTCTCGCCATTTGGAAATGGATGCGAGATTTGGGGAGCAAGCATTCCGCGTGGTCGAAGGCGCTCAACTACGTGGCGCCATGACGCTTCCCGACGAAGAAATCGAGTCTCGCGCCCGAGAGTCTGTCACTTTTGCCAGAGAGAATGCTGGTGAGCGCGAAGCAGTCGTTGACAAACGCACGGTGTTAGTTGACGCGCTCAGAAGAAATCTAGGCCTGACGACTTATGAAGCAGTTATTGGTGAGTTCGGGAGGAACATCGAGAACGGTAGCTTCATTCAAATAACCAGAAATCCGGGCATTGACGAAGTCACCACCTCGCGAACTGTGGCGATGGAGCAAAGCAACATCAACACGGTAATTGCCGGTCGTGGAACGCAGGTACCAATCCTTGAGGGCGAACAATTCGACCCAGTGCTCAGCAGTATCAGCAAGAGCCAGAAACTTACGCTAAACGAGAGACAACGCGGAGCAGTTGAAACGATCCTCGGAAGCACGGATCGAATCATCGGTTTGGAAGGATTGGCCGGCACAGGGAAGACAACGACTCTCAGTGTATTGAGAGAAGCAGCCGAACGATGTGGTTACGCAGTTCAAGGTTTCGCACCGACCGGAACTGCGGCAGATTTGCTTGCCGAAAGCGGAATCCGAAGCTCAACATTACAGAAGTTTGTTGCGACGCCTCAGATAAATTCCGCTACCGAAGACAAGATGCTTTATGTGATGGATGAATCCTCACTGTCCGATACTCGGAACATGTTTCTTTTTCTGCAGAAGGCTGGCCCATCAGCGCGAATACTTCTGGTCGGCGACTCGGGACAGCATCAGGCCGTGGAAGCAGGTGCTCCCTTCGAGCAATTCGTGAAGGCCGGAATGCAGACTGCCAACCTGGACGAGATCGTCAGGCAGAAATCGGACTTGCGAAAGCCAGTTGAACAGCTCGCACAGCGCGACGTCGTTGGGGCGGTGAAAACGCTATTTGACCAAGGCAGGGTGACCGAGATTGTTGACGACGAGGAGCGTTTGAGAGCAATCGCCAGTGATTACGTGAGTAACCCCAAGCGTACTCTCGTCATATCTCCAGCTAATCAGGAACGGGTGGCCATCAATTCAATAATTCATCGCGAGCTCCAGGAACGAGGCACCATCAGCGCGGCAGACCACGAAACGAGGGTCCTCGTACTTCGTCAGGACATGACCGGCGCAGAACGAAAGTTTGCTCTTTCTTATGTGCCGCAAGAAGACATCATTCGGTACAACAAGGGGAGCAAGGTATTTGGAATCAACAAAGGCGACTACGCCCGCGTGATGAGTACTAGTCAGGCGGACACCGAGCTTACTGTCAAACTCCAGGACGGACGGGAAGTTACCTATAACCCCAAACGACTCTCAGGTGTTTCCGTTTACAAGGAAGCCAGCCGACAGTTCGCTGTTGGCGATCGCATCCAATTTCGTGCGCCGTTTCGAGAAGCGAATGTAAAGAATACTGAGTTGGGAACAATCACTAACATCGCCGATGGAGATTTCACGGTTTCGCTCAGCGGCGACCGTGTCATTACTTTCGATCCAGAACGGTTTCCGCATCTGGATCACGGCTATGCAGTAACAAGCTATTCGTCTCAGGGCAAGACAATGGATCGAGTTCTAGTGAATGCCGAAACGACGGAAACAGAGCTGCTCGTTAATCAAAGAATGGCCTATGTTGCTGTCTCCCGGGCCAGGCTCGACGCTCGCATTTACACAGACTCTGCTGCGGATCTTGGCAGCGCGTTGGCCAGACGAAGAGATAAGACGATGGCTTTGGAAGCACTCAAACAGGTCGGCAACAATGACAGTGTAACTGACTTAAATGCGCACGCTAAGTCGCCTGAGGGTACGATGGCTCTTCCTGGCCGCCGTGAAGACGTAAATGCTGATTCGATCCCACGTCTCAAGGGCCGCTCTATTCTGGCTGAGTCCAACGTCGCGGTCGCGCAAAAACGATTGAACGATTTTGAGAGGGCGAAGCATCTTTACAGCTTCGAGATCGATGGCGAGCAATGGTCACTCGTAAGCGTAGACCGTCGGTGGGGAATTAAAGAGCGTCAGATCGATTACAGCAAACGAGCAGTCTCTGCATACCGCAAGAGGCTCTATGGAGCAATAAACAATCCTCTCAAGTTGTATGGGCTTCGCGACTACAAGCAGAACGCTGCGATCGCAAAAGGACAGATCAAAGAGACACGACGCCAAATGGATGAACTTCGCCAAATTCGCGAAGCCGTTACTTCCTGTCTCGACGATCGGAGAGCCGGACTTCAGACGGAGGTTCGAACCGAAACAGAATCGGCGCAAAAGCTAAACCACACGTTAGAGCTTAAGCTGGATCTCCACGGCATCTCAGGGGAAGAGAATACGCTGCCAGAATTTACTGAAAAGGAGCAAGACCGACTCGAAGCAAACGCCAGAATCCTTCGCGACCCCAAGCTGCTCAAAAACCTTTTTCAGCATTTCGAACGGCATTATGGGATGACCACTCAGGGTATCCAAACGATCGCGGCTCGTGCAGGCGAAACTTTTGAATTCGCCAAAGACTGTTTAGCTGAGGTCAATAATGGTATCCGAGCGTTCAATGAAAAGTGTGAGCTCGTCCCGGTTTTATTCAAAGGAACCAATGGAGAGGAACAGACCGCGACGCTTTCTGATCTCAACAGGCAAGCGACCGGTAGAAGTATTTTTGCTCGAATCTTGAATGACTCAACCGCGCCGCTTGAGCGTGTAAAGGAAGCATTGAATCAACGTAGCCAGGATCTCTTACAGGAGCGCACGACTGTCAAGAGTTTTGTTGAGGCAGCGAGCGACGTCGCAAATTACTATCGAGAAACTTTTACTGCCAACGTTAGAGCCGACATTGCAGCTCTTCATCAGCCAACGGAAACTTACGAACTAAAGGACCATACACCGTCAGGTCCGACAAATATAGATGAGCACTTAAAACAGGTCCGCCAAACGATTGACTCTTTGCAGAATGGAGCAATTAACGGAACTGGAATAGAAGGGGGCATAGCTGAAGCTGAGACAGCGGCATCTGAGTCCTTGGCGGCGCTGATATAAACCCGAGCGACTCGGTAGCCGGTGGTGGGAACCGGCTACCGAAGTCGGAACCCATCAGGATACAAGCGTACTGCTCGCTAACAACTCACCTTCAAGCTCTGCAACTTGAGCGTCAATCACTTCGTACACGTGCAACTCTCCGCAGCGACTGAAAGCGACATGCTTTGCTCTGCTTGCAAATACTTTAAGATCCGTGGAGTTTTCAAGCGTTTCCATTAGTATGAACAGGGCGGCTGTAGGTTGGTCGCCGCTGCGAGAAATTATTTCTGCCAGAGCCTCGACCTTCCTTAGAACGGACTCGTCTTCGATCGCGACGGGTGTTCGCAAGGATTCGAATGTTTCGACGATGTCTTCGCCAGCCTCCGCGCGGCTAACGAGTTCAGCGACGAACGGGTCATTCAATTCCAAAGCGAAACGGATAATGGTCCGCCACTGCGGATTGATCGTTGTGTCATTGATCATTGATTCAGCGCGGCGTTTGGTAGCATCGCTGACTGTGATTTTGGTTGTTTCGGTTTCGTGAGGTGTGTCTTGGTGCGCTATTGCGCTACTATGCGTAGTCATGACTGTCTCCTTTGTAACGAAAGGTGATGGTCTAGGGTCGGCTTCGTGTTGACCGCACAAGTCGGCCCGCTGCTTTTTTGGAGGCGTGGCCGCACTATAGCACATTTCTTCTCGCTCGCATCCTCCTAAAAAACAATTCGCAAGTTTGTGTTTAGGACCTTGCCATTCGCGTCGTGTTTACCTTGGCGCGTTCGCATCTTGTGGCTATAATGGCCATGAAGGAATGACTTTGTAGCTACGTCTTGGTACGGGAAGAACGAGGCAAGCCGAATGAAAAGCGTGAACATCGCGGAATTGAAGAATCGTCTGAGCGTATATCTTAATGACGTGAAAGCCGGTGAAGAAATTCTGGTGCGCGACCGCAATCAGCCCGTCGCGCGAATCGTCCCACTCGCGCGGTCAAGGGACGAAGACGAGGAGTTGCTGGCGCTCGCCTCGCAAGGGAAACTGCGCCTGGGCCACGGCGTTCTGGACGAATCCTTCTGGGCGATGCCGGCGCCGCGTGTCCCTGCCGCCGCGTTGCGTCGTGCCGTCGAACAGGAACGCGATGAAGACTAAGGGCAAGCGAAAGCCGGCGCCATCGACGACTGCATTCTGGGACACGAGTGCTCTCGTGCCGCTGTGCTGCTTCCAGCCGCAAAGTGCAAAAGCGAGGCAGGTGGTCCGGACCTACAGCCGGCAGGTCGTCTGGTGGGGAACCGTAATCGAGGCCGTTAGCTCATTAAATCGGTTAACCCGTGAGGGAACGTTAAGCGTTGATGAGAACAGGCAAGCCTTTGCACGCCTTGACTATTTGCGTAACCGCTGGAACGAGGTTCAACCGACCGAAGAGGTGCGAGAGCGTGCCGAGCGCCTGCTTCGTATTCACAATCTTCGGGCGGCTGACGCGCTCCAGCTTGCTGCTGCTTTGGTATGGTGCGAGGACCGCCCGCGCGGTCGAGCGCTGATCGGTGATGACGGTAATCTCGCTGAGGCGGCGCGTGCGGAAGGTTTCACCATTATCCGGTTGTCTTAGTCTTCAAAGAGTGCCCGCATACGAAGGTTTTTTTATCATTTGATTACCTCAACTGAAAGATCACGGAAACTATGAACTACTTTGCCTCAACCCTGATAAACTCGGTCGAGCTATACTCATCTGTTTGCCTACAGTCAATACACGTGAGTTGAATCCGACACTCCAGCGTTTGGTCTTTAGCGGATGCAAACGCGAATTGCAGACTGCACATGTGACAGTGAACGGCGACATACCATTCGCCCGAAATCCAATCTAGCATTGTGTTTAATTGACGCGCCGAAGTCTCATGCATTTACTCTCGCCTGCTATATGAAATTCATTCAGAGAATCTTTTCTGAAAATTTCCGCTGTATTGTCATGCACAAGGACGATAGATGCAGTCCTACCTTGCCTCTGATTTAGTTGCTACTCACCAGCACAAAGCCGGCCCAATAAAACGGATGGTGATAACGGCGATCCTTCAGTAGACGTAGTGATGCTTCGCGTAAGGCCTGTGACTTGTTCCGACTGTTTGCGTCGTTCTGGCTAGCCAGACCTTGATAGAAACTTTTCATCAGTCGAGAGGTACTTGCAGAATTTACTCGCCACTGGCTGACCACCACGGACCGGGTCCCCGCCACAAGAAAAGCCCAGGACATACCAATCACGCCTTCACCTGGACTAATCCTGCCGTTACCAGTTTCGCAAGCGGAAAGCACAGCCAAATCTGCATCAAAATTCAAGTCCATAATTTCACGCGCATGTAATAAGCCGTCGTTTTCCGTTTCCTCTTCAGTTTTGGTCAGCAAGAGATAAGAATTCAAAGGTTCTCGATTATCGAGGACTCCGTGAGTGGCAAGGTGAATTGTGGCGTATTGTGGCGCCAGCGTCTTAAAGGTCTTTTCATCTGCCTCACGTCTAACGAGTACCTTCTTCGTCTGCGTCCGAGTAGTTGCTGCTATAGCAGCAACTTCGACTTCTGTCTCCGGTAATCGATTCAAACTTTGTTTGAGGTTTCCCTTCCTATCGATTACTGGATTTCCGAACGCTATCAGTGATTGCTGGCTGTTTTGCTGCCGCCGCCGCAGAGCCATTTCGTTCAGCACGCTGAATGAAGGCGCATAGAACAAAGAGTAATCTTGTATCAGGTAATTACCGCGTCTGTTGGTTAAGGCCTGAAACGGCAAGGTCCAAAGAAACTCATCGGGAATGATGCATATCGTATTGATGTTCTGAAGTTCATTAGCCACCGGGTCGATTAACAATCGGTAGAGCTCACGTCCCAACGAAGCGTAGTCGGGCTGACGTTCTGCCAACGCAGCATGGAAGTCGATGACTTTTCGTCGAAGCTCATCCGCTTTGACCGGGAGATTCACATACTTTAGCTCGTGATTCGGGCTGACTCCGTTGCGTTTCAGGATGAAGAGCCCAACTTTGTCTCCGGTGACAACGTATTCCAGATACACCAAGTCATCTGTATGTACGAGACTGTTGAGGTTTGCGGCTGTCAAAGGACGAGCGGGACCGACCCTCAGCAGTAAGTCAGGATGCGCGGCAGCAAACCGATCCTGAAACACGACGAGGTCGTTGGTCACGGCGTTCAGCTCATTCTGAAGTTCACTTGGGGGTTCACCGCTAGGTTGTGATTTGATTTGTTTTTTGATGGCAAGGTACTTGTTCATCAAAACTTCCGCTTCGGCTTTTTCATCCTCGGTAGGTACGCTTCGTAAATCACGTTTATTATTTCGAACTGCCTCCATTAACACCCGCGCCTTTGCTCGTTCAGCGTAAAACAGTGCTTCGAAGTTGTCGCCGCGTTCCGTCAGCAGCTTCACCATCGTCCGGTATGGTCCAACCTTGTTCTCAAAAAAGAGCTGCCGGCTTTGTTGGCGGCCCACCACCTGTTCACGCAATTCTTCGATTTGATCAATCGCCTCTTTGAGGGTAGTAATCGCTAATTCGACTTTATCGTCGGCTGCATATGCCTCACCGAGTGTGGTGCTTGCTAGATATATGAGCTTTGGTAATCGAAGTGAACGTGCGAGCATCAATGCTTTTTCGGCTAATGCGGCAGATTCGCCATAGTCGCGCATCGCAAAATACGTTTGCGCCGCGCTCCAAAGTAGTTCAGCTTCGCGATTTTTCGCGTTTACTCGTCGCGCAAGTTCGAGACTCTCGTTTATCGCTTTCAACGCACTTGGAAAATCCCTCTTGACCGTTAGAACACCACCCCGGCCCGCTCCAGTGGCAATTTGGACATCCACCAGTTTCGCAGCGTTAGCGCGTTCCATACTGCGTTCAAAGAGCTTGAGAGCCTCGTCATCGCGGCCCTGTCGCTGTTCGAGAATCGCCAGGTTCAAGAGCACTCGAGCTTCTTCTCTCGCATTTCCTTGCGACTTGTAGATCGCAAGACTTGGGTCGAAGAACCTTTGGGCCATTGCATAGTCCTCCTGCTCGAGAAAAACAGAGGCCTGACCGCTCAGGATACTTGCTTGGGTGTTCTGATCTCCTGAACCCCTTGAGACTTGGTGAGCTCTGCTCAAAGATGACAACGCGTTGGTATATTCACCGATCTCGGAATGGACGTTTGCTATGGTAATCAGCACATGTGCGATCGGTAAGTTGTACAAGGATCCTGAGCCATTGAGCTGCTCTAACAAAGCACGTGCCTCACGCAGTTTATTGAGTGCCTCTGCATGATTACCATTACTGAGATCGACCTGGCCCAATGTGTGTAGCGATCGCGCTCGGGCATACTCAATTGGACCGAGAGATTCTTGCGTGGGCTTCGATTTCATGCGTCCAGTGATGGCCAGGCTCTGTTCGGAGTAACTCTGGGCCTTTGCGTACTCTTCCATGATGCAATACAACGCGCCCAGATCCGCCAGGACATAACTCAGACTGCTTTCAAGTCCAGCTTTTTCAAATAACTTTCCACTCGTCTCGTATGCCTGAATAGCGTTGACAAAATCATTCGTTCGTGAGGAGGTGCGACCTAGATAATAGTAAGTCTTGGCTAACAACTCGGGTTTCTTAAGTCGGTCCGCGACATGAAGGGCAAGCTTGTAAATCTCTGTCGACTTGGTAGCTGATCTCTGGCGTGGCCCCGAAGAGGCGCAACCAAGCAGTGCATTCCACAGAGTAACGTTGACAAGTTGCGCGTGCTTGTCTAGCAACAGTTCGTTTGACGTGTCTTCTTTCGGGTCCCCACACAGCACGGACGCGAGCTGAGCTTCGGAGTCAATAGTCTGGACCGATTGCGCATTTGCGACAGACGTACCGAGGACGAGGACCATGAAGCTCCATTTCAGCATGGTCGAACCGCTAATCGGACTGTGCGTCCGGCGTTGCTTAAGCACCGAGACTTCAGATCCACTGTTCTTTTTACCAAGTACTAAAGGGCTCTCTTTACATTTCATCATGTATCTAAAGACGGGAGAAATTGACCGATCTTCCAGGGGGCCGTGGAAAAAATGTTTTGGCCCACTCTGAGCAAAAAGTATTCTTCAAACTGGAAGTTCGGTCCATTTTCCCCGTCATTAGAACTAAACCCCAGAATTGCTAACCAACCTGTGCAAGACGAATTGGTACAAATCATGAAATCCCGAGCTTCTCGATTAGACCACAAGCTCATCGGCGAATCGGCCCCCATGAAGGCGCTGAACCGTCACATTCGCACCGCGGCAGACTGCAATTTGACGGTGCTGATTTGCGGCGAATCTGGGACCGGTAAAGAACTTGTAGCACGCGCGATCCATTCGCAGAGCTCACGTGTCCAGAAACCGTTCGTCTCGCTAAATTGCGGCACGCTTACCGAAACGCTGTTGGAATCGGAGCTCTTCGGCTATGAACCAGGCGCGTTCACCGGCGCGGTCAAGAAAAAGAAAGGTTTGTTCGAAGCTGCTCACACCGGAACAATTTTTCTCGATGAGATCGCCGAAATGTCTGCGGGTTGCCAGGTCAAGCTTCTTCGTGTGCTCCAGGAGAGCACGGTTAGGCCAGTCGGGGGAAATGCCGAGACCTCAGTGGACGTGCGTGTCATTGCGGCCACTAATCGCAATTTGGCCCATGATGTAGAATCCGGTCGCTTTCGCGCGGATCTTTATTACCGTATCGCCGTTCTTACCATCACGACGCCACCTTTACGGGACCATTCATCTGACATCCCACAGTTGGTTGATCACTTCTTGCGACACGCGCAAAGAAGCTCGGCCCGTTCTGGCGAACATATGATTGAGCCGGACGCGATCACCGCGTTGATCTCTTACACATGGCCCGGCAACGTTCGCCAATTAAGGCATGTCGTGGAACGTCTCGTGGCCACATTGCCGGATGCCGTGACGATCACAGCCCCGGATATTTACAGAGCTTTACCCGCAGCCACTTTCAGTAGTGCTGTATCGGAACTCCCGATCTTTGGTGAAGAGGACTCGCTGGACGCTTTTCTCGATCGAACCCTGCTTAATCTGTACGATCATCTGGTTGCTAAGACTGGCAGTCATTCCCAAGTTGCTAAGTTACTGAACATGGACAGGGTTGCGCTTTATCAACGAATAAAACGCGTTCGCCAGCGGGTATTGCGCCGAGCTAAGGCGTTTTGAGACAAACACTGAACTCTGTAAGAACTGGAGTTGAAATCGCAGTCGAAGTCTCTGCGCTTATGCTGCTTTCTTGATAGTGCGTACACTTTGGAGCAGTTTGCGCGTTAGTTCTGATTGAGGGTTAAGTCTGACAAGGCCTTCGAACTCACGCTCAGCCTCATTCAATAAACCGACTCTTGCATAAAAGACACCCAGCGCCAGATGAGAATTCGATTTTTTGAGATGATTTAGTTCCTGGAAATCTGCAGTTGAAAGAACCGCAAACTTTATCTCAGGAGCTGAAGCCGAAGGTGAAACGACTTTCTTTCCATCGACCACTGCGGTCACAAACCATGAGAAGATTTGACCACGACGCAGCGGTGTCGGTGCTTCCCATTGTCTTTGAGTAGGGGACAGCTCTTCGCTTTGACTAACTCCGTTGCCGTCCTGGTCCAGCACGTAAACTCGATAACTAGAAGCACGCTGTAAACTCTCCCACCGGAAAACCGGTTTTGCTTCAGTTACAACTCTGCGTACGGGATAAAGCAGTCTAAAATCCTGTGGACCATCATCGTTGCCGCGCACGCCGCCTGGTTCACCCGAAAGATGTCTCAACACCTCAGAGGGTTCGATCTGCTCAGATAACGCCGCTCGCGCTACGTACTGACGACTATGCCCAGAAATTTTGTCGAGACCTGTAATGCGACCATCTTTGTCGATAGTCACTTCGCCGCCGGCATCCTTCAGTATGGCAACTCTCGCTGAGTCTTTCACGCTTGCTGCCGGCGTTGGAGTAATACTTGGGCTCTGTTCACTGTCACGATTTGTTTGCTCCTGCTTATTGGCTTGAACAGGGCCAGATCTTTTGGACAGAGCAATCACTCCGATAAGTATCGCTACAGCTACGAGCACGATCGCCGCCACTGCATATACTGGACGTATTTGTAAGCGCTGCCACACCCACGGAGCCCCTCGCATATCGTCATGGGATTCGTAATGGGTGGGACGATAGGACACCTTCATTTCGCCAGCAGTAGCCTCACGAAAAGCGAGAAAACTGCGCACGTCTTCGCGGCAGCTACCGCAAGTACTTAAGTGAATATTGATTATTTCCCGCGTCTCTTCATCGAACGTTTCGTCTGCTAGGCCGACGAGCTGATCAAAATCGAGGTGCTCATTTCGAAACCAGAACTCTGGTTCAAGAGTGAAGTTGAATGGTACAGGACCACGCTGCCGTTTTAACTCCTCGATAAATCGCCGATCGCAGGCTTGGCACTCCGCGGTGTGGACAGCAGCCGCAGCAAGCTCATCTCCTGGTAAGGCACTCACGCAGAGCTGTTTAATTTCCAATTCAGATAAGTGGCGGGTCATTAGAGAATTTACACTCCTCACATTATCTAAGACGGGAGCGATAGCCGAATCTTCCAGTTAGCAAAAAATTATTTTCACCCTAGCAATTCAGTTTTTAAGCGGCGGATGGCGCGAAACCGCCATTTGTATACATTTTCTCGCGAAGCTCCCAGTTCATCTCCCACACTGGCGCCATTCATAGGCATTCGCGCGCGAAGTCGCACCACTTCCTGAACAGAGCGGCCCATTCCCTGAGCGATTTCATTCCAGTTCGCAATTTCCGCTGCTCGCAACATCGTGAAGAGGTCCTCTCCTGCTTCGTCTTCAAAGCTCAAAGCGAATGCGTCACGCTGCTCGGTTGGTAGCTGAATAACTGCCTGCCACAGTCGCACCAGCAACTCGTTGGCTTCGACGTGAGATTCGTCCGATCGAGTGCTGGAAACGAAATAAGTATCCCACTTCGCTGGCGATGGATCGTCTAACGATTCTATCTGCTCATCTTGGATATCGAGCAAGTAAGCGATCATGCGGACCAGTACATCAATTTCAATCGGTCCTCCGATCCAGTAAAACAGCTCAGCTGCAATCTGCGACACTGGTGCGAATCGTACGTCTTCATCCGAAAAGTGGAGCGACTGGAAGGACTCCAGTTTTGTCTCAACGTCTTGCCACGGTAGGTCTGAGAACGCGCTCTTTCCAGTGTTTCGCCACGGTGCAAAGCCGCACAATATTTCACCATCGTGTTCCCATGAGACGAGGTCTTTATGCCGTTTCAAGAAATGCCGAAGACCATCTTTTAGGCGGGTACGTGCCGGTGATTTGGCCCGAAGGAAATCCGTACAAGTGTTCGAAGCAATACGTGAGACATAGAGCTCGAAGTTGTCTATCTCAAAACGAGAGCCTGAGTGAAGTTGATGCAATACCTGCACAACCCGCGTCATTGATTCCTGGTACAGATCTTCAGCGTCTTGATTGTTTCCATTGACACCTTGTGCGCTCACGTAGAAGGCAAGCCTTCGTCGCAGCACTTGTCTAATTAGCGGCGCCGCACGAATTGTGACGAGCTCATCAAGGTGCTGTTGCCACTCTTGCTCATCGCGCGCGGTAAGATATGGCACTAGCACGTTATCCATCTGATCTGGGCTGGAGAATTACCGTCCCTCATTCAGCGACGTTGCCGCTAAGTAAGACGGACTTGGCTGTTAAAAATAATGGGAGACTATTTATAGCACCACAGCAAAGGCTTACCTGGTCCAAAGCTCGATTCTTGATCGTTTACGGCGAGAGCTTACTTCGTGTTGAATCGTGGATGAAAGTTCCATAGGCCCGCGCGCCCTTGACACCACGGCTCTGAATGCCTACGCCGACCGGAGGAGGAAGTACATAAAGCTCCTCCGTTCGGCTTGCCATTCTAGCCGTGGTGTCAAGGGTACGCTGCGCCGCGCTCCGTGATTTGGAGGTGGCCAAGCAAAGCCTCCCGAAAGAGGAAAGAACGTAAAAACACTATAGTTGCCGAAGAGATAAGCATTGCGTCTGAAAATCTTTAGTTTCAATGGAAGCGATTAATTGAAGCACTGCCTGATAGGTTCTCCTAAACCGCCGGAGCTCCTGAAATGTTGCTGTTTGATCGAACTCACATTGGAAACAACATTCCTTAGCATGCAGAGGGCCATTGCTGCGAGCGTATAACGCGCACCGATGGAATAACTGCTATTATGAGGATTAATAGGCTTACGACCGATTAAGGTGTCAGCTCTCAGGCTGACGTGGCATGATATTTTGAGGCAGGCACGAGTTGCCTTACGTGGCTATCGATAAGGAACATCCTCTATGCCTCCAGAAATCTGTTGTCTTACAATTAGTTTCATCGAGTTGATTTTCAGCCTTAGTTGCCCTGCGATTTTCCTGTGCTCTCTTAATCTACGGGCTGGTATCTGAGTTGGCTATCTTCGACGTCAAAAGCTGGCGGGAGCGATTTTCGAGAGACATCCTTTTCGGCGAGGAGGATATCTTCATTGCTTACTCCCGCAGGGACGGTGCGGTCTACGCCCTGAGCTTGGCGGAACAGCTCACCAAACTCGGTTTCTCCTGCGTTTTAGATCAGCTGATCGGCTCTGGGAGCGACCTCCCGAAACGGCTCATACGCGCACTGAGGAGGAGCCGTATGCTCGTCGTGGTGGTGACGGAGGGGGCGACAAAGTCAACGAGTGTCTACCAAGAGATAGAAGAATTCGTTAAGACGAAGCGGGTGGTCATTCCCGTTAGCGTTGAGGGTGCGTTCGAAAGGGCTCAGTGGTCCCATTTGGTGGCAGGCGTAGCGCCGGAGCGCGAGAGTGCTGAAGCTGTCTCGCTCGGAGGCCCTTCCCCCGTAGTCATTCAGCGGATCGTAAAGTCTTTTGAGTTCATCCGCAGTAGGCAACGGCTGCGAAGACTCTTTTTTGTCACAACTCTCGGGACGTTCCTTGTCACGGTATTCTTCGCCCTACTCTTCTCGGCCCAGGTGCGCACTTTTCTGGACCAGGTACTCAGACTCGCCCCGCCCACGCCTTCGCCAACGCCCACGGTCGGGTCTACACCGATACCCATTGGCACACCGTCGAACACTTCCCCTTTTGTAAAGCTGCTTCCTCCATCGGCGGGGTGGCTGATTGCAAGTCTCCTCTTCGCGCTGCTCATGTTTCGCGAAGCTCTGTTGTCCCGCGGCGCCAGTCTCGGCGGCGTTGCCACTGATTGGGTTTATCATCGGTTTACGCTCAGTAAGTTTTACAGGAGGCGGGCTCTGCGGGACTACCAGCAGTCACTGCTGAGACAGTTCAGCAGGTTGCGCGCGCCTTTCAAGTCGCAGAGCTCCCCAGCCGTCGACATTTACATCCCGCTCAAACTCTTCGATACCACCGCGAACCGAACACTCGACCCCTTCGGCGCTCTGTCCGAATACAAGCGCTTGGTGATTTTAGGCATGCCGGGCAGCGGCAAGACCATGCTGCTGAGGCGAATCACAGAGACCTTCGCAGAGGGAAGCTTTGGCGATTTGCCAGACGAACCCGTACCCGTCCTGATGGAAATCAGCAAGCTGCAAAGCCCGCAGCAAGATCTGATGGAGCAAATCTCAGACCTCTTGCGGGACAGCAAGTTTCCTGACGGCGACGCGTTTAAGCGTTACCTCACGCGGGGCAAGTTGATTCTGCTCTTCGACGGGCTGGACGAGGCGGGCGACGGCGATCGCCAAGGGTGGTTCGACGGTATCCGGAACCTCACGGCTGTGTACCCGTCCAGCCGCTTCGTCGTCACCTGCCGGCCCTCATCATACCGCGACGAGTTCAAATCGATAGGGGCCAAAACGCTGACTATAGAGGAACTGGACAATCAGCAGATTCAAGACTTCTTAGCCCTGCACCTCGCGCAGATGGGCGCGGCGAAGGTGCAAACGGCTCAGCCACGTACGGCCGTTGAGCAACTTATGGGAGTTCTGCGCCAGTCGCCTAGGATTTTATCTCTCGCCCGCAATCCCCTGCTACTGCGCCTAATAGTCGAGCTTTACCTCAGTACCGGATTGCTCTCATCGACGAAGTCGGCGGCCGATTTTTACAGGCAAGCAGTGGACACGCTTCTGAGAGACAGGACAAACGAGCGGAGCCAGTTCAGTGCCGCCGATAAGCGGATGGTGCTACAGGAAATCGCCTTCTTCATCAGCCGTGGCGAGAGCCTCGCCAACCGCCTCTCCATTGAAGACTTTCAAGTGAGCGAAGTCGCGGGGAAGGTCCCAAAAACGAGGTGGTCGTTGGACGGCAGGGCGGTGGCTCGAATACTCGATGAGATTGTCGAGCGCAGTAACTTGCTCATCTCGGACGAGGTTTCGACCGGCAGTAAGCGACGCTACAGGTTCTCGCACTTAGTCTTCCAGGAGTTCTTCACGGCGGAGCGCTTAATCGACGACCCCGCCCTGCTAATTGAATGTTACTTGAAGAATCCAGACGGCTGGCGAGAGGTTGTGAGACTCTGGTGCGGTATGGCCCAGGAAGCCGGAAGCCTGATTCGAAATCTCTACTCCCTCGATCCCGCTTTCGCACTTGAGTGTCTCGCCGACGCACGCTCAGTGGTGTTGATGGAGGTTGGCGACATCATCGGCTCTGCCCAAAACTCTTTCTGTGACGAGGGCGGCGACGGAACGGCGACTGAAAGAGCCTTCGGTGCATTGGCATCCAGCGGCCAACCTTTCAGCCATGAGGTCTTCTCCTTTTTAGAGGTGCGGCTCGATGCGACCGAGGAGCCGCACTGCCGCCTGAAGGCGGCACGCGCCTTGGCGCACACGCAGTCCGTCACAGCCGCCGAGGTCATAGCACGACACTACACCGACCTTCCAGAGGTGCGATCCCTCCTGGCGGGAATGGGCGACGCGGCGGTGCCCGCCTTCGTGAGGCTAGTCCAAGAAGGCAAAGACGGGTCGGCGCAGGCACTCGAAGACTTGCGCGCGATCGGCACCCAGACTGCGCGCGATGCACTTACCGCGCTCGTCCCGCTGCTCGGAGAACGCTTCGAGAGCCTTAAGCAGCAGAAGCCGTCGCTCAGGATTGACTTCGCAGGCCGCACAGGTTTCCACATCAATCGGGACGAAATCCTGACGCTGAGGGTTACAAACGTCGGAACGGAAACCGTAAAGGACGTGCACGTTGAGTTGGAGGACACATCGAAGTACACGGTCAACACGCCGGCCGACAGCCGTGCGGTGAATATAGAGCGTTTGGGGGCGGCCGACTCTCGGGAGATCCAGTATGCGATCAAGGTCACGCAGCCAGGGTTGATCACCCTGCAACTCCGCATAGGTGGGGGCATCTACAAAGACGCTCTGCTCGAAATCACCGCCGTCAAAGACAACCCATACTACTTCGGGCCGCCGGTGCGGAGCGCGCATAACTTCTTCGGGAGGGGCCGCGAGCTTCAGACCAGCCTCGATCACACCATGAGTCCCGGCGGCGCGCACACGATGATCATCGGTGAGCAGCGTTCCGGCAAAACCAGCCTCCTTTTTCAAATAAAGGATCGGCTGACCCTGCCCTACGTTCCCATCTACATCTCATTCTCGGGGATAGAACGTGAGGGAAAGATGGCGATGAGCTGGCTCCTCTACCGGATTGTAGAGGAGCTGAAAAAGGGCGGATATCTCGACGGGAAGAGCTATTCGACTCCGCTGAATTTCTGGAGTGACTTCACGGCGCGCCTCGCGCAGATTATGGAAGGGCTGAAACAAGATGACCCCAACCGCAAGCTGGTGCTGCTGTTGGACGAGGCCCATCTGATGAACAAAATCGGCGAACAGTTTCAGGAGGTGTTGCGCGAAACCTTCGCCCAGTTCGTCGCGGAGCTCAGGGTCGTGCTCGCCTGCTACTACGACTTCTTTGACGATCTAAGGACCAGTTCGTCCCCACTCCACAACATCTTTGAGTTCCTCTTCCTGACGCCCTTTGAGGGCGACGACCTGCGAAGGCTCATCGTTGAGCCAGCGAGCCGCTTCGACTTCGAGTACGAGAAGGCGGCCATCGAGGCGGTCACCACCATGAGCGGTGGGCACCCTTACTACTGCCAGTACCTTTGCGCGCGCAGTTATGGCGAAGCAGAGAACGAAAAACGGCGGATGATCACCCGCCAGCATGTTGAGGCGGCCCGCCAACAGGTCTTAGCCAACGACAAGCAGAAGTTCCAGAGCGGCTACTGGGACAAACTGCGCGCAGAGGATCGGTTCTTCCTAAAGCAGATGGTCTCGGGTGAGTCCACGAAGAACGTTTCTAAGGACATGGTTAACCGTCTGGTCCATAAGTTCGTCGTTAAGGAATCCAGGGGCAAGTATGTCTTTACTGCATCACTCTTCGAGGATTGGGTGCGTCAGTTCGTCCACGAACAGATGTGATCGACTCCGAACATTCTCACGACTGGAGGGAAGCCAATGTCAATTGAATTCGCTCCCAACAACAACAAGGTAGGGAAGCTGCTCTTTACGGGCAGGACGAAGGACCTGGACGAAATCTTCAACTACCTGCTCGCGGGCCGGTGTGTCGCCCTGTACGGCGAGCGCAGGGGCGGCAAGACGCTGACGTTAGAAACAATTCAGGCAATCATCAGCGGCGACATAAACAAATACGAGAAGGATCTCGCAGATCAGACGCTCCGAGCGGCGGTGCCTGGATGGCAGGCGAAGCTAGTCAAATATTCAGCGATCTTCATCTCCCTCCTTGGTACACGCACGGAAGGCGAGTTGCTGCTTAGGCTTTTGGAGACATGCCGGCAGGTTGGGCTCGTTCCCCCAGCCTCCTCCCTCGCCGCTAGCGGAAAGGGAGCCATCAAGAGGGCCGCCGCTAGCACACAGCCCAAAACCGTCGAAGAACTCTTGAAACTCGTCCAAGTTAAGCTAAAACAGGTAGACCGCAGCCTCGTCATACTGATGGACGAGATGGAAGTGCTCGGCACATACCTCAATAATTCCGGGGGCGCGTTGGCGGAGTTGTTTGGAGACAGGATCAATTATCCAGACATTTATTATGTCCACGCTGGTTCGTATAAGTGGCGTGAAAGAGTCGACAGCCCTGGCTCGAACTTCACACATCTTGAGGCGAAGTACCTGAGCCAGATCTCCAGGAACGACCTCATCACCTTCCTGCTTAAGCCCCTGAACGACGACACCGTCAAAAACTCGATCGCCAAGCTTACCGGCGGCAAGCCGCTCTATGCGCAGTACCTCGGCCAAGCGGCTGTTGACAACCGTCTGCTAACTGAGGAGGAGTTGCTTGAGAACAGCGTCTACGCCTCCTTACGCGAGCAGATCAGTGACAACATCTTTAAGGAGAGGGGCCTCGACGAGGGGTCGAAGAAAATCCTAGCCGCGTTGGCGCACCACCCGCACGTCCGCAGGAAATGGCTCAGCCGGCGGCTGAAGCTCAATGAGCCGGAGGTGGCGAATAGGCTCCACAAGCTCGTGGAGTTCGGGACGATCTACAGGTCACAGAGCCACCTTGAGAATATTATAACCGAGTTCAAGCAACTCCTCCGCAGTGGCCGGGGCGCGGACACCGCGATCTTCGGCAACAGATACGCCATCGTCGGCAAGTTCATAGAGAGGTACGGGCGGGAGCAGTTCGACGACCCCGCCAGGTCGTCGCCCTTCTACCTCAGCGCCCTCCGCTGGGCAGGCGCGCTGGGGATGTTAGCTTTGGCGATCGTCCTTTACTTTTATACGCACCCTGGCTCGGAGCGTAAGCGGTTCCCGCTCCGTGATGGCGTAGTGGAGCTTGAAGTTCCGAGCTCCGTCGAAGATGACGAACAGGGCGCGCTACAAGTTTCCTTCAGGAACCCCGGCCCGCAGACCGTTGACTCACTTAAGCTCGTGTTCGACTCCGACCACATCGTCTACAACAGGGGAGGTTCGTACACCGTGCCCTTCGAGAAGGTGGAGGCCGGCAACACGAAAATCGAGACGATCTCCTACCGCGTCCTGCCCGGTCTCCAAGACAAGCTGGACAGCAGATTCTCGGCCGCCGATCAGATCTCACACTCTTTCGAGATAAGAAGGAGGATGGTCCCTCTGAAGAAATATATCGTAATCCTCAGCCCGCTCTCCGCATTAATCGGATTGCTCATTCCATGGAAGGATTGGGCCTCCCTTCTCGGCGCACTCAGGCAATTGGTCGGTGGTGGTCGCGAAACTTAACCTAGAGAAGAATGACCACCCCATTATTTTTAAAATAAAAACTCGCAGGCTATGGAACACCGTGGTCTCGATGCCGCAGCGCCGGAACGGAACACTTTTGACGCTGACGGCAAACCAGATGCCTGAGCAGAGCATTAGGAAAGATGCTCAAAAATCGGATCATTCCAGTCGATAAATGGCTAACTAAAGATTGGACCCGAACTCCTGATAGCGAACGAAAAAAGTGAGTTAAACTCCATAGTACCTACTCCGGTCTGACGCCGAACGAGGTGGTCCAACAACACTCACTCTAATCGTCCAACCTTTCCTATTTTAGGCCGGTAGCGAAATTGGGAGGAGCTCATCGCTCGAAAACCTCTAGTTTTCAATGGCGGTGTTTTAAGGGAGGCTTACAGGGCACGGTTTCGCGTCCGCGGAACCGAACACGATACGCGTGATAGCGCCAAACCTCTATCGTAAGAAAGGGAAATAGAGATGAAGGATTTTTATTAACGTTGGTAAGGTTGCGCTTGGTCCAAGTTGCCCCGCAGTTCTTTACAACTTGAGCACTTCAAGCACAATATGCAACGTATGCACAAGCGTTTTTGTTAAGCTTTTTTCGTAACTGTTGAAAACAAAAGGCTCTTAAAGCCGACTCCTAAGCGGAAGGTCGCGCGTTGGAACGGCGATCGCCCCATTCACGTATTTGTTCGTTCAGCAGCACCCAAAACGCTGCAAAACCTTCAACACAGGCATCAAACTGGGAAGCGAGCAGTGGTAAAATTTTAGAGAGCTTCACGGGATTTTCCACGCCAAACTCGTACGATAAAATTCCCTTGCCTTTTTGACGCACAACGCTCGGCAGCAATCCTATTTCCAGATTTGGCTCAACTTGGTGATGGAACCTGTTCCTATAATTCTGCGTCTGCTCGACAAACTCTTTAGAATTGATCTCACTTAATTGCTGTAAGAAGACATCGAAACCAGTCCACCCTTGAGCCTCAGCTAAAGGTCTAAAGCCTTCAATTGCCTTATAGGTGATATCTCTATCTTTGAAATCCTTAAACGTGAAGCGCAGAAGTCGTGCTGTTTCTCGCATCAATAGTGATGAGACATAAATTAGGCTGCTTCGCAATGCATATGGATAATCGATCGTAACTCTAAATAAAGGTTCCACCATTTCCAGCAAAACCCCAAACTTTTCATCCTCGTCTTCAGTCTCGTTGAGTATTCTCGACCAAACCTCTAAACGTCTACCCCGGGTACAAAAGTGATTAAGTCCATTTAGCAATTCGTTTGTGTGGCCATCAGCCATCATATGAAAGATCATCCACGAAGGGCCTTGAGCTGAGGTGGAGGCAATTTTGTGCTGTTCGAAGGAAAGAAGTTTTTGAAACCAAACGTTCTCCTCGTCCAATAAATCATAAAATCTCGAATGAAATTCGAGATATCGTTCTTTACTCAGCATACGTATTTATCGCGCACGATGAATTCGAACGCCGGAAGCATCATCGTTGTTTTAGTGAGACCTACCCTGTCCGAGCTAAGGAATGACGAAAATAGCTCAGTTAATGATGACCGAGTCGCCAAGCTATATCGGAAGTTACTTCTTCCGTTGAGCTAAAGCACTTGCAGCCGCAGTTTTCGCAGCTGCACTGGTCCGACCGTCGCGTAGAACCTGTGAAGCTGCTGTAGCTGCACGAGGCGACGTTCGTTCCTTGGGTGCCCGGCTTTGAGTGAGAGCGCTCGCTGCTGCCGTTTTGGATGCTCTGCCCGAGGAGGGATTATCCAATACTCTTGCCGCCGCCTTTGCTGCTCGTCTCCCAGTTCCGTGTTTCATCGTTAAATCTCCGCTTACCGAAAAATCAACGGCGTCCGCCGCTGCGGAAGACGCTATCATAAGCAGGGCGAAAATGGAACACTGTTTCACGCCTGAAACTGCCTAGCTTAATGATCTCTTTAAATTCTTCAGCGTCTTTATTGACGTTCAGCCATCTCGCGTTTCGTATCCCCAATCGATTTTAGCATTCGATCTGTATCATCTTCACCACTGAACACGTTCTTTAATCACATCTTGCCGTATTCAATTATCCTGTGGGCGTGGACAACATTGATAAGGCCGTAGAAGAATACGTTACACGATATTGCACTCTTTCGGGTGCGAGATCCTAGAGGGCTTTTTCGATTCAGTTTTGCAGAGGGCTGTTTATCTAGTACGACAATCCTCCCAAAAAGTATTGACTTGAGTTGTGAAACAGGAATATCTTTCGCCCATTCTCGTCAATGGCTGAACTCCCACGAGCCTCTGCCTCCTTGCACACTCGCTAGTTCATCCGCTTCCGTTAGGCATCTGTTTCCGATTTGAAATTGCTTAGGAGGATGACTATGAAAAACACGAATCGAATCAAAGCCACAGGTCTAGCGATACTCATCGCGCTAGTTGTTTTGTTCCCGTCTCAAGGGAATGGAACGGCAACCTCCCAAGTGACGGGCGTTAGACCGCTTATACTTTGTTACGTGTCACTACCCTTAGATAAAGGAGACTATGAGTATGCAGTGGACAATATTAGAGCGTCGGTTAGTCCGCTCAAGATTGCTCAACTTCATTCTGCTTTTGATTTGCTTAATCCTCACATCTCTACATAGTAGTATCGCCCAGCCCCAGCAAACACAGGTCGGAGCTAATTCGGCTCCAAATAACTCTTCAGAATCCGCTCGGATAACTGAGCTTGAGAACAAAGTTGATAAACTTACCAGCAAAGTGGATTCCGAATTGAGGGCAGCCGATATACGATTTCAAACGATGGCTCATTCAACAGATCGGGCTTTTAGTGTGTTATTTGCACTAGGCGCACTTGGTAGTTTGCTGGCAGGGGTGTTCGTAACATTGTCATGGCGACGAGAACACAAACGTTACGAAGGCGAGCGAACATTCTTCGAAAAGCTTCAGAATGAGAGTCACGAACGAGAAGCGAAATTTGCGGAGCAACAACACAAACGTTACGAACGCGAGCGAAATTTCTTCGAGAAGCTTCAAAATGAGAGTCACGAACGAGGAGCGAAATTTGCGGAGCAACAACTCAGCTTGGGTAACAATTTCTTATCTAGATCTGACGCGATGCTATCGGGGCAGATTGAAAGCATAACGAAGCTTGGGGACGTAATTGACTTGGTTAGGAAAACTTATGAGACCCAATTAAAGCGGGAGGAGAAGCAGAGCGAAGATCATGAACGGCTAGAGAAGATGAACGAAATAGTTTCAGGTTTCACGGAGCACTACCAGTCGCAGTACAATCATTCACGCGATCTAATTCTTACGTTCAAAGATCATTCTCGAATGGCTTGGACCCATCTCTCGCCGCAAGAGGAAAGCCTCACAACTAGAGCTCGTATGTATTTCGAGACGATTCCTGAATTTGTACTTAGTCAGCAAAGAACGAAAGACCCGTATGAATTTGCTCAGGTGTATCAACTAATGGGAGTAAGCGCCTTTTACGCAAATGATATTGATGCAGCTGCAAAATATCTGGAGACAGCGCGTACTATTTATGCGACTGTCGGTACGCGGCCCGAGGATCAGTATCCACAAGCTTTCTGCAACCATTTCCTAGGACTAGTCGAAAAGAACTGGCGCCATGTTGACCGACCGCACGAGGCAAATCTGGCGGAGGCAAAACATCATCTTGAGGACGCAAATCGACAGCTATCGGCAAAGTCGGGGGAATTCCTCACGCCCCTGACTCTAGCTGAGGTTTTATCGTACTCCGAGAGGGACCGAGATAGTGCACGAAAACTACTCGATGAAAAAATTGACCTACTCGTAACCCAAAAATCATCCGTTGTGGGTCTGGACGATAATCAGCATACCCTACTCGGGCGCGCATATATCCTTCGAGGCAATCTTGATTTTCTGGATGGTCAAATAGATCAGGCTTTAATTTGGTACAAGCGATCTAACGACCATGATAAACAAAATCCCTACGCCCTATTATCAATCGCCCACGCAATGCTAAAGAATACGAGTGAGAAAGCAGGATTCTACCGACACGGATTAGAGACCCTTGAAGCATCAGGAGCGACTGCCAAAAAAGAGAACGCGGTTAGAGTGACGGCATTAGCATGGGCGGTAATCGCATCACATGAAATAGGTGATCAGCAACGAAAGGACAAAGCCTTGAAGGAACTTGATATGATTGGTTCTAATATTAGGCTAGTGGCCAATCGCGAGCCATTATTCTTTTGCCCTACGGAAAAGACCTTAGTTACATTTAAACGGTTAAGACAGAACCTTGCGCGGTATATAAGTAGCGAATAGAAGCCAAACACCCATAATTATCTTTCATTCCTCGAACAGAGAGCATCTGCCCATGCGCTTCACTCGCTGCGCGACGTTTTGCCTGCATTCGTAGAGCGGACGATCGTCTTCGGTCGAGAACCACAAGCTGGAATATTCATACACCGGCGGAACCGAAGAGAATAAGACATTATCCACACCATCGGAAACCCTTGCTCGCAGTTCGAGTTTGTTGCCAACCGCAGATTCGGATACCCTGGATCAGCCGAAAGTTTGGGTTAGGACCAGGTGACACAATCGTTATCTGCTTCGTTGAGGTTTTCTCTGAGAGTCCACTACTTAATATTGAGTACACACGTGCGTAATTTCAAAATGACATGTTATTATGTCGCCTCCAATTTGCCCGCACAGTTGCCCGCACAATTCAGTGCGGAACAGGCGGCTGGAGCGGATATAGCGGACAATGCGGAATTTAAGAGTGTGAGTATTTCTTAGGGTTTTTGAAATCCCACGATTTTAGGCGCGTAGCTCAGGGGTAGAGCACTACCTTGACACGATACTTTTCGACTTTCAGTACCCGTCTGAGTTCCATCTACCTCATTTAATATCCAAATTACTTCACGCACTTAAGCCATTGGCTTTTCATGTTACGACCGAGGCGCGTGCATGGCGTTAGTGTTCATTACGCACTACATAGAATTCAAGTATCGGAATACGCCGTGATTCAAAAATAAGGCTGCGGTCTCCATTCACTTCGTTCATTCCGTCCGAGACATTCAATTAGTTCCCCCCTCTCCAGTCCGATTGTGCCACGAGAGCCCGTCCGCACAACGCTTCGCTTCGCTGCGCGTGCTGCGCTTCGCTCCGCCCCTTCGGGTGTGCGTTCGGGCACCCACTCGTGGCCCAATGTCCCTACGAGGGGGAAACACTGTTTTCAGACCGAAGGCTTAGGGCCGAAAGACACCGCGCGGTGTTATCGGCGTTGCAGGAAGCCGACACCGCGAAAGGGTTGCCGACTATCAGATCGTAGTTGAAAGAAGGAATCTGACGAGAGGATTTTGTTGACGCTCAGTAGTCGTTGTGCTTGGCCCAAGTTTGTCCCGCAGTTGTCCCGCAGTTCTTTACAAACTGAGCACTTCAAGCACAATATGCAACGCATGCACATGCTTTTTTGGTGGGCTTTTTCGTAACTGTTGAAAACAAAAGGCTCGTGAATCCGACTCCTAAGCGGAGGGTCGCGCGTTGGAATTGCGCGGAGAACACCAACTCAAATCCAAAAGTACACTCAGTCAATGTTAGTAGCACTGTGACAGCAGTTCTTAGACTCAAATTCCGTAACAAGTACCCTGCAATGATGGGAGATTTGCTCTTATCTGCTCCTCTCGTTTCGCAGAATTTCTACATTCCGACTCGGGACGGCCAACTAATCTTCTCACCAGGCGCAGACAAGGTTCCGTTCTCTCTGCGCCAAAAGGTCGTAGTTATTGACGACAATCTTGTAATCGGGTGGGCGGGTGATGCTTATCCGGCAAACGATGTGATCACTGGATTGCGAGAGAAGAACGAATCAACTCGACTGACTCGGCAATCCTTTGCTGAATACTTTAACTCGCTGGACGATTCAATCAAAAACAGGAATACCTCCTTTCTTGGATTTTTCAAAGAATCAGATCAATTGCATTCTTTTCATGTTAAGTGCAATCACTTTTCGACTGCGCCCTTGGGTGACGTGGCTGTTATAGGCTCGGGAGCCGAGGACGTGGTTGATTATGTGCAGAACGCCAGTATCTTGCCTGCACCTCCAACCGATAATGTGGTAATACCTGCGGTGTTAACAATGATGAGTATCTCGGGGTCACTACTATCCTCCGAAATTCAGTCCGATTATAGCCTGCGCAATCTTTTCGGTGGTGGTTATGAAATTGCGACCATAGTAGGTGGCGCGTTCCAAAAAATTGAGGATATGACGTATCTGTTTTGGAATGCTGTAGTAACTGGCAATACTGTCGATATTGCTTATCCTCATCGATCGTTTCAAATCTCTTACTTAGACGACGTACTCTTAATTCGAGTGGACTCCATGACAAAAAATGGTGGAGTGACTATTTATCCAGTGACTCCAATTTACAAATACGTTGATCCTGATGATTTTGTGGGATTGGTGCCGAGTTCGCTGAATTCAAAATTCATTTGCAACTATTTTACGTTTCGGGATGTGCACGGTAAAAACGTAATTCTCGTACGCGCTGAATACGTGGGAGAAACTGGAGGGACCTTTGTTCGGTTCAGGGAAGAAGGTTGGAAGCCGCGGTATTTCGAGGTAAACAAGGACCAACTTCAACAGGTTTCCGAACATATCCTTCATCAGTTTAACCCGTCAGACGAAACAGCGTCACCGTAATTGCGTTCCAAAGTTCACCGTCAGAGTTCAGCCAGAGACATGGATAAATAAACGGCGAGCACGAAAAGAGCGCGTGGGATCTTGAGGTATGCGAGTAGTCGAATGTGTCGCTTTCAAATATTCGTCTTATGCAGTGTGGAGAGCCTTGGCACATCAAAGCCGGACCGTTATGCACATTTTGTGAAGCCCGGTTGGCGCTACCATTCTGTTTCTGTTTTCAGCGTTGCCGATCTCCACAGGCTGGTGGGGAGAATGTCAATCGGATGCTGCTTTATACCAGAAGTCCGGTTTCTGTTTTTATGTTATGTTCTTGAATCCACGCACGAATAGATAGTTTGTCCAGCTTCATCATCCTCGCCGCTTAATGCTATGCAACGGGCCGTTGAGCTACTTTTAGTTGTAGGCATTCTTGTTAACCTCATAAAGGGTGCTGACCTGATTTTGCGTCCCTACCAGCAAAAATGGTTACAGGATAAATTTGACACTCTTACACTGAAGCTTGACTATTCCAGACCTCTAGATTGGTATGTCAGTACGTCAAGGAAAAGAATTTATTGGATTTCAATTGGTGTGTTTATTGTGGGTTTATATGCACTAAGCTTTCTGTATGAGAAATTCGTTGGTCTTGGTGAGTTGCATGAATTTAGAACTGGGTACGAATGGATTATTTGCTCAGTTTTATTCCTTATTTTACTAATGCGAGACTTAATCAAATATTTCCGTAAGAGAGACAAAGAAGAGCAAGAGATAAGTAAAGGTCCAGAACGTTCAACGGTCACGGAATGGATAATCGGATGGGTAATGTCGAGTAATGGTTTTGCAGGTCAAATACTCAGAGTCCTTTTGATGGGGTTTGGAGCAAGCATGATTGTAATAGTGTCATTCTATGTTTTGGCCCTGTACCTATCTTTCCTCATTAAATGGCTACTACCCCCAGGTAAAGAAGGTCACATCGGTTGGTATTTCCTGTTAGCATTCCCTGGGACATTTCTTCTCGGTTTTGTACTCATTTTTAGTCTGCGTGGTGTCGTTGCTTCGTTTTTTATCATCACACTGTCTATAGTTTTCCTGCTTACTGAGCTACTGCTTAAATGCCTTCGGGCAATCTTTTGGCGTATCGCTGAATACAATAAAGGTGCTTTTGCAGCAATCGTTCTCCTCGTGACAATTGTTCTGGGGATAACTGAACTGTACCTAAAAACACGGACTTTGCCTGTATCGTCTCCAACAGCTCCGGCTCAAACCTCTCCTTCTACGCCTAATACTCTTGACACAGCCCCGAGAACTGGACCAGAGAAATGTTAGTATTTCTCGTTCGACACCTCCAGAGGAGCAGCGTAACTGTCCTTTGCGTCTCGTTGAGTTGAACCGCAATAAATGCGTTCCCTACAATACTCAGGCAGACTCTCGAAGATGAAGATGAGGGACTCACCTTGTGATACCAGGCACGACCTCAGCTTGCTTTGACGGCTGAAACGTCTATAAATACTGCCTGGTATCATGTAGTAGTATGTGTTCGCATGGCGCTCAAGGGATTTTAGGTCCGCATGTTAGCCGTCGGGCTGATCATGAATCTCCACGCTCTCACCAACAGATCAAAGTCTCGCAATATTTCGGCGATTCAGAGATAAGGCTGATCTAGCTCATCGCTATGGCGAATTGAGGCGGAGTGATCAAAAGGTAGAGCCCTCCCTGACTGCGTCGGTCGGAGTCCACACTGGACCACACCAACAATAATTCACCACTGACGTTTATTCAACGACGGGCAACACTACAGAGCTGGCATTCCCACCGCCGAACCAGATACTCTGCGTCGCCTTTTTATAGTCATTCTTCTTCGCGTACATAATATTCTCGACGTACGTTTGCGGGTTGCGGTCGTACAACGGGAAGAGCGTCGATTGCACCTGGACCATGATTCGATGGCCCGGCCGAAATACGTGGTCCACGTTGGGCAGTTTCCATGTGTAGTGCTCCACTTTGCCTGGAGCGAGTGGCGAGGGCTTCGCAAAGCTTTTCAAATAGCGGCCGCGGAAGATTTCAATACCGATCGCTAATTCATACCCGGCCATCGACGGCTTCGCCCCTTGCGAGGCGGCTTCTGGAACGTCGTTTGGATAGACGTCGATGAGTTTAACCACCCAGTCGCTATCAGTACCCGTCGTGGATGCAAACAACTCCACTTCGGGTGCGCCCATGATGTGAACTCCCTTTTCGAGCGGCGCACTCGTCCAGACTGCCACGTCCGGACGACCAGTTACGAAACGCTGGTCATGGACCAGCCATGGCTTCCACTGAAGGGGATCGTCCATGGCGATCGGGCGCGGGATGAATGGAACTGGCTTGGCAGGATCGCTGATGTACTCTTCATGTCCGGTGGCGCTGGGCTTGTTGAACGTGGCCACTCCGTCTGCCGCCAGATAGATTGGCTTCGCAGTGCCCATAGGCCAGCGTTGCGACACGTTCCACTGATTCACGCCGGTCGCATAAGTGAGCACCGGGGGCGTCCTGGGATCAGGGCCACCCTTCAGCCAATGATCGAAGAACGGCTTCGCGTACTTCACGCGCCATTCCAGCGCCGTGTCGCCCGTGAAGGTGATCGCACCGAGGTCGTAGCCATAGTGATTAAAGCCCGAGTGTCGCCATGGACCGATCACGAGTGAAACCCGGTCGTTGTTCTTGTCCTTTGGTTCGAGCGCGCGATAGACGGCCGGGGCACCGTAGCTGTCTTCCTGGTCCCATTGCCCGACCACGAGCATCGTCGGCACCGTATGCGGCCGGGCCGCGAGCCATTTGTCGACGGCCTGCAGCGACCAGAAATCGGTGTAGGCAGGATTCTCGAGAAATTTGCGGATGCCGGGTACACTCTCGGCGCCGACCATCTTCACAAAGTCCGCCATCGATCCGGCTTCGAGATAGCGCGTGTAATCGTCGCCTCTGCCGAGAGCGAATTCGCCGCCGCCGTTGCCCTTGTTGAATCCCTGGCTCAGTGGAAAGCCGAGCGAACTGATGCGAAACGCGCCGTTGTGGAACCAATCGTCGCCCATCCAGCCATCGACCATCGGGCTCTGTGCGATCACTGCCTTAAGCGCCGGGTGTGGGTTGATCAACGTCATCAACGCCGTGAAGCCCAGGTAGCTCGAACCGATCACGCCGACGTTACCATTTGCCTCCGGCGTGTTCTTGACCAGCCAATCGATGGTGTCGTAGGCATCGGTCGCTTCGTCTATACCGGTCTTGTTCAATGGTCCAGAAATCGGTCGATTGAGGATCCACTCACCTTCGGACCTGTACATGCCGCGGATGTCCTGGTACACGCGGATGTAATTATCTGTGACAAATTCCGCGTCCATTACTTCGAGTATATCGACGATGCGCTGGCTGTTGACACGGACCGTCGAAGCGCTTGCGTTATAGGGAGTGCGCGATAGCAGGATTGGTACTTTGGTTACGCCCTTTTTCATGACCACGACGGTGAAGAGTTTCACGCCGTCGCGCATTGGGATCATGACCTCGCGCCGGACATAGTCGGCGGACGGAAGTGTCTGATCGTACTTCTCGACGACGTCCGGCGTCATCGGTGTAACGCGCGGCGGCGTTTGGGCGATAACGAACGTACTTGCGAATGAGAGAACGGCGGCGAGCAGCGTCAAGCAGCGAGCGTATGATCTTTTCATGACGCTACATTATAGAACGCACCAAAGGTTGTGCAATCGCGCTCACCGCGCTGCGTGAGATGGCTCGACACGAGACCGGGGAATTGAAAATCAAGGGTTCACAGGGGTACGTAATCACGGCTTCCTGGGATCGGAATCCGGTGCCGTTGCAAAATAGCACATGCTAATTTCAGTGCTTGAGCAGCAGCTCAGTGCGATCGTCTTTTTCGAAACCCCAGGCAGCGCGATGCTTCTCCATACCTCGTCGATGCTTAGCAAACCCACGCTATAAGACTTCCAGGCTGCGAAAATCCGAGCACAAACTTCTGAGTCCGTTCCGAGAGGAACGGCAAACAAAAAGTCACCCTACCAATGAAGTGAAGATTTGCGAGAAAGTGGTCAAATGTGGTCCATGTCCGTACCTACACGGTATTCACTTGAAACCTATACAGTGGATCCTCGCCACTCTGTGGCGATCTGCCGTCAACTTCGCCGTCAACGTTGAAATTCAAGTTTGTAAGTGACTGAATCGGCGAGGATTGTGAGCGTGAGCCCATTTACTGAGCTAATCGATCGTGGACGAATTAGCGGCGCAATTTGCCGAGGTAAGAGTGAAGGCAGAGCCTTTCCTGTGAAATCTTGAGGAAGGCCCGAAGCATGACATAGTAGTCTGGTACCATTTTTCCCTAAGACGGTCTTTCTTTATAATTCAAAACTCGTTTGATGAGTATCAGAGCTTCGTTCCGAATATAGAGTCTCGAAATGGAGGGTATTTATGGACATCGGAGAATTGGCGAAACAAATGACGGCAATGCTGATTCCGGTTTTGCCTTACGTTGTTAAAACTAGCGACAAGTTTCTTGAAGAAGTCGGTAAGGGGATGGAGGACGAAGCAGTTCGACTAGCGAAAGTGCTGTGGACCAAGATACGACCAAAAATCGAAAGCAAACCCTCAATCCTGGACGCCGTTAAAGACGTAGCAGAGCATCCAACTGATTCAGATGCACAAGGAGCGTTGCGACTGCAGATTAAGAAGCTGTTAACAGACGACAAGGCTCTAGCTGATGAAGTTAGAGAATGGTGGAAAGAATCGGGCGCAGCCAACCTAGTGGTGACTGCAACAGGCGAACGAAGTGTTGCGATTGGTGGGGATGTAAGAGGAACTTCAATAACAACAGGAGATCAATCCATTCACACGGATAAGAAATGAACATCCACTCGTGATTAAAGGAGAATAGAGTAGACGCTCTCTTTCACGATTTACCTCATTCCTTCAAAACGATTCAACAATAGCGTTAGCAGGACAACTCTCAACCGCAAAGAGCAGACGCCTATGGGTCAATCCCAAGAATTGAAAGCTGCACTCGCACGTTTATTAGCTAGCACGGCTACAGACGAGGATCGAAGTCTCTTGCACTCGGCATTTTTGAGCGAAACGCTAGTGACTGGCCAGCGAGCGGTTGCAATCGGCGGAAACGCGTCCGACGTAATTATCACCACTGGAGACCACAATGTAGTTCTTTCCTTCAAAGACGCAGACAAGGAAACTATTCAATCGATATTAACGTCTCTCGCTTCGGCCGCGTTTGAAAATGGTCGCTCTGAAGACGAACTGCTTAAGGCATACCGTGACCACCTGCTAGAGAGAATCAACAAAATCTATATTCTTGGCGAGCTTGAATCCCGATCACTCGACCGGGTGTTTGTTGAGTTAGACGTAGTTGAGGAATACCGCCGGCCTTTACTGCACGATGAGTATATGGGACTGATGGATATAGAAATGAGGCGAAGGCGAAGGATCTTCGATCCTATATCCGATGACGACAAAAAAGACTCCACACGGTCGACCAGCAAGAGAACAATTAGACCAGAGGAGTTATTGCGAACTGGGACGCGGGCAATCATCACAGGCGCTCCCGGCTGTGGTAAGAGCACGCTGCTGCGTTTTCTAGCATCGCACATTGTTTCAGAGGGCCAAGGCTTCCCAGTTTTTCTCGAATTCAAGTCCATAAGTAACGAATCCTTGAAAAGCGCGCGGAACGACATGTGTGCTTTATTGTTCGATGAAGCGCTTGCTCGCCCGCTAATGTTAGAGGGCCCAGAGCGCGAACGATTCAGGAGGTTATTTTTCGCTCGGGTAGCGCTTGGAACGGTCGCCATTTTTCTCGATGGTCTTGATGAGATAAGCGGCACCGACTTCTTCGCGCGGCTATGTACATCCGTCAGTGATTTATCGACTCATACTCACCATAACAACACCATTATTGTTTCAACTCGTCCTTATGCTCTACATAAAACGCGTCTCATTGGATTTAAGGAGATGGAGATCGCTCCTCTCAAGGAAAACCAAGTCGAAGCTTTTTTGCGTCATTATTACAGCGATGCTCCCGGTGCCGACCAATTATTAAAGTCATATCGCCAGAAACGGCCCTTACGGGAATTGATGCACGTGCCTTTTCTGCTGATTTTGATTGTGTATTTGCACCGCAACCAAGGAAGTCTAAGAGAGAACCGCCTTCAACTCTATCGTCAGTTAGTACTTCAACTTGCTGTGCAATTGGACCGCGAAAAGCAACTGGAACACCCTACGTTTCAGATCACGGATCCAGATGGCACCCTAAAACTGGATTTCCTTAAATTCGTGGCGTTCGAAAGGCTATTTGTGGACAAAGTGCGTGATACGGCAACTAGCGAAGAGGTATCACGAACGGTATTTACCGGAGAAATATTAGTTCAAAAGGCAAAGCAGTTCGTTCAAAAGCATAATCTCCATAGTATCAGTCCTTATGTGCTGGCCGCCGATGTAAAGGCAACGCCCTTACTCCGCGAAATTGGCGCAGACATATTCGCTTTTGCCCACCTGATTATTCAGGAGTATTTGGCCGCAATTGAACTCTCTGAACGTCCCGGATCAGAGAATTGGTTCTATCGTGGTGTCTTTAGAGCCGTTGCGGAAATGGAAGTCCTGCCGATGGCGCTTGGCTTCGCCCAAGATCCAAATACTTTTTATGAAATGTTGGAGCACATGCCCGAGTCACTCACGCTTACAAATTTTCGACTGAGGGCCCGGAGTTTGAGCTACGTGGATGGTCTGAGTTCATTTCACGTTGACAAACTAGCAACGCGATTGTGTGAATTCATCACCGGTCAAATCTCACGATCGAGCATGCCTCAAACTACAGAACGTGACTTTTCGTCGGCGCTGGTAATTGCATTAAGAGGGCATGAAAGCGCCGCCGATGACTTCAATGTCCAGAGTCTATCGGAATCCATTATCCGTAGTTTTTCCGAGTCTCAGGTCGACTATCTTTCCTCAATCGTCCATCACATTGTCGATCTTTTTAATACTAACCAGCCGTTCTCGCGCAGACGCACAGCGGAGGCTCTGGGACTACTTGGGGCTGAATCGGCAGTCAATATCTTGCTCAAAGCGCTGCGAGATGATGAGAAGGATGTCAGATATGCTGCGGCCAAGTCGCTTGGACAGATTAATGCACAAAGCGCCGTTCCGATTCTGTTGGAAAGGCTTTCGTCAACAACCTCAGAGGAACGGCAATCTGTAGTTGAGGCTCTCGGATTTATGCGCGAGAAGAAAGCGGTTCCCGAGTTGATTAAAATACTGAACCAAGTAGGAACGGAAGAAAAGGAGATACGAGCAGTTGGCTCAGCGTTAGGTGAGATCGGCGCTGATCTTTCAGTTCCGGCTCTCCTTGAGGCGCTGAAAGACCCTAGACATGTGGTAAGAGAGGCGGCTGTGAGTGCGTTGGGAAGGGTCGGTTCGGCTAGGGCGGTCCATTCTCTTGCGGAGGCACTCAACGATCCTGAGATGACGGTGAGGGAGAAGGCTGCGGGTGCTCTTGGTGAGATAGGCGGGGAGGATGCGACGAATGCTTTAAGCGCTGTTATTTTTGACGGCCTTTACTATAGCGCGTGCACCGCGTTGAAAAAGATTGGTACGTACGATGCCTTTTCGCTGCTAATTGATGGACTTTCAAGTCCGGTAGTAGAAATCCGAAGATCCGCCGCCGGTGGTTTGCGAATAATGGATCATAGACAGGCGGTTTTGCCATTCATCAAAGCATTAACGGACGTTGATGATAAGGTTCGCGAGTATGCCGCAGAAGCTCTGGGTAGTATTGGAAACGATAGCGCCACAGTACCATTAATTAATGCTTTGAATGACAGGCATTCCTTTGTGCGAAGACACGCAGCCCAGAGTCTCGGACGTCTTAAAGCGGCCACCGCGATCCCTGCACTGATCGATGCTTTGAATGATCCAGATAGCTTCGTCACTTATTATGCCGCTATAGCGCTTGGACAAATCGGTGACAATTCCTGTGTGCCACATTTAAGGGCATTGTTTTCGAGGGATGAGTACTGGATTAGAAAAGCGGCACTACGTGGCTTAAGAGAGTTGACCCATCAAGACGCTCTCGAGTTCTTGTTGAGTGTTATGGCTGACCCATCTGATGTGGTGAGGGCAAATGTTGTTCGAAATCTTCGCGAGCTTGGGACTCCAGCTGTAGTCGCTCCGCTGGTTAGAATGCTTAAGGATCCCGCACCAATGCCCCGGCAGCTAGCAGTAGAGGCATTGGTCCTACTCAACAGGGATCACTTTGTGAGAGGTTTACAAATCGCGTTTGGCGATTATTCCGAGGATGTAAGGCTGACAGCGGCAGGCATGATCGGCTACTACGTTGAAGACGCTGAATTGATAAAACCTCTGTCTTCACTTGCTGAGACTGGCCTTTCGGCGGAAGTCAGATGCGCTGCTTCTGACGCTATATCAAGCCTGAATCTCAAATTGAAACTGTTAGGTGATGGGCCCTAGTTTTTAAAGTGGTAACTAGATAAACGAATAATTGCTGAATTAAGCTAATTTCAGAGATAGCCAACAGTGACTCAAAATCTGATCCGCATGCCTTGCCCGACTCTCTCGAAATCTCACGTCCAACAGCGGCAATCACGGCGGCGGCCTGTCGCAGTTTCGCGGCTTCTAGCCCGGCACTACGAATTTGGCCGGCAGCATCGACCTGGCTCACATAGATTTGTCTATTAGCGCCAAGTTCTAGCTGATAGTTTCTGTTCGACGCCGGCGCGGGCTTGATTTGCTCCGCGTTGAAAACCACCAATCGCTTGTCCGGCGCCGGCATTCACTCCGGCGATTTGGGTGCCAGCCCGCTTGTCTATGGCCTTATTTATCTCCTTTTGATACTGCTGCGACGAGAAGATGATGCGGTTGGCAATCGTCTCTTGATTCTGAACCATGTCGCGACTGTATTGTGTCGTAGCATTGGTGGCAACTCTCACGCGAGCACTGACTCCCTCGATTTTCGGCGTGCTTACCACTCCTCTGAGTATTGGGGCCTCGGGTGGAATCATGGATTCGGTCACTTCCATGGCCTTCTCGATCCTACCTACTGACGCGTTTCCCCGCGTCATGCTCAGATCGCGCTCGGCCCCGGCAATGATGTTGCTAACTTCTCGGATGTTACCGATCCGCGTAACCACGTTCGCCGCACGACCTTCACAAATTGGGTGCTGTTTGGTGACGTTCTTGGTGCGCACCAATCGATTACGGGATTGTCAATGATAAAGGACCGCTTGCATACACAGACACCGAGTTCACGATGCGTTGGAACGGGCAAATCGACGGCGCTCTGGTTGTCAAGATATGATCTGAATGGCAATCTCACCAGTGACGGCTTGAATACCTACAGCTGTGATGCACGGAATCGTTTGACTCAAATCACTGGACCGGAGGTAAGCGCCGGCGATGCCGACGGTGTCTGGATCGCTCATATATCGGAAATGTTCAGCCTGAAAGGCGGCGGGATCTGGCGACCTGCAACCGCGGTCGGAGTCGCGGCTGGCCATTTTGCCCAACACAACACACGTCACGCTGATGGCGCGCATGTCAATAATCGTCCAATGGTGAACGACTTTCTCAATGCGAGGGCAGAGAAGCAATAAGGGAGAAATAGCAGAAGGTTAAGGAAAAATGGAATTCAGTCCGAGTAACCATGTAATTAAACTCTGTGTTCAGGGTATGCGCCTGGAGGAAAAAGGCAAACCCGAAGAAGCAGGCAGAATATTTCTTCAAGCGTGGAACGAAGCAACGAATGACTTTGAAAAGTACATTGCTGCATATTACGTGGCTCGACATCAAGAGGATGCTCGCGAAAAATTAAAGTGGTTCTCAGCTTCTCTCGAATTTGCTTTAACGATAAATGACGTGACGGTTGCGAGTGCCTTTCCTTCTCTATATTTGACAATCGCTAAATGTCATGAGGAATTAGGCAATCGCGACATCGCACAAAAGAACTATGAATTAGCAAGTTCGTTCTCGGACCAGCCGTCTGATAGTGGTCCGTTTTATCACGGGACGAGAGCAGATCTGCGCTCTGGCGATCTTCTCACAGCCGGCGGCAGTTCTAACTACAAGACCGAACTCATAATGAATCACATATATTTCACAGCCTCAGCTAACGGTGCGGGTCTTGCCGCGGCCTTAGCCAAGGGTGATGGACGTGAACGTGTTTACATCGTTGAGCCGACGGGGAACTTCGAAAATGATCCGAACGTCACAGACAAAAAATTTCCAGGCAATCCAACTCGATCTTATCGTAGTCGAAAACCATTGAAGATCGTCGGCGAGCTAACAGATTGGGTGCGACAAACCCCTGAGCAACTTCAAGAATGGCGACAGAAGTTGGCGAACGTCAAAGGAGAAATTATTAATTGAGTGACCTCCTCCCTAAAAAACAACGCAATTAAAACTAGAGGTTCCGGGCGACTATGATGCGAGGAGGCCTCGATGCGGAAGAGCAAATTTATCGAACATCACAATGATTGCAGCTTCAAAGCGATCGACGCAGGACGAGTAAGTTGCCTGGCAGTGGTCTGACTTGTGACGGTGTTGTGACGGGAATTCAGATAAAGGCATGGGCAGCGGATATAGCTGCATAAAGAATCATCAAAAACCCCAGTAAAACCGCTATGGCTGCAACCTGTTTTAATCATTAGAGTTAAGGATTTGCGTATTTTCGGATTATGAATCCCACGCTCTAACCATCTGAGCTACCCCGCCATGCCTTTATTATCAACTATTTACTACCACCCTCAAAGTGCCGGAAACCTCACTTGTGACGGTATTGTGACGGCGCTGATTTTTTAGCATGACTGCCTCGCCTGCGCCAACTGGTAAATTGCGAACGTAACGCTGACTCGTCGAGATATTAGCGTGACCCATCAGCTTGGCTATGTCATATGCGTTGAATCCCGCCTCGCCTAACCTCGTGCCATAAGTGGCCCGCAGATCGTGCCAGACTAAGCCCTCGATCCCCGCATCCTCGCAAGCCCTGATAAATGCCCTCTTGACGTCAGCGAATGGCTTGCCCGTCTTCGGAAAAAGCCAAACATAATCATCAGGTCGTTTGCCTTTGCAGAGTGGCAGTAGAATTTCTCTGACTTCGCTGTTCATTTCGACAATACGCGGTCTATTACTTTTGGTTCTGTCGAAAGTGATCAGGTTGCGGAAGAAATCACACTGCCGAACCTTGAGGGTCAGTTGCTCGCTCTTACGTGCGCCGGTGCCGATAGCAAAGGGAATCATCGTTGCCAAGTGCTGCCGTTTGCCGGTGCATTGAGCTAGCAGCCGCGGTTCCTCGTCGGGTAGCAAATACCTGTAGCGTTGATTCTGCAACTTGATTCTGCTAACCCGACTGCAAGGGTTTGAATCAGCCAAGCCCCAAGTCACCGCAAGTGAAAATATCCGCGACAATACATCGATCTCATGTTTGACGGATGCCGGACTGCGCTTCGTTTTGCGCTTCGTCACGGTGTGCAATCTTGCGCTTTTGAATTTCTCGATTGCACCTGGCGTGATCTCGCCTAAGGTCTTGCCGGCGAAGGCTAGAAGCAACGGACGCACCCGAAAGCGATCGTGTTTCCACGAGCGCTTGTTATTCTTGGCCCAATTTAGAAACGTGTCCTCACCAAACTGATCGTTTGCCTCATAAGGATCGCCGACAAACTTAGCAAATAACATCGTTCCGAACTGCTTGCCATACTTCCCATCAAACACGTCGCGCTTTAGCTTGATCTCAGCTTGTTCCGCACTTTGGTACGCGCTTCGGGAATTCGTCCACGATACTTGTGGTTCCCAAAGTCGTACCACCACGTTTTGCCTCTTTTCTTAACAGTCAAAGAACATCACCTCCGTTCGGCGGTTGCAGCCACAGAGGTTTGGCGAATAGTACCTGAGCTTGCCGCCCGCTCCAAACTTCATTTCTCATTGTCCTTTGTCCACTCGACAATCTCATCAAAGTCGAAGCGTAGTAAGTGGCCTACCTTGCGGTAGGGAATACGGCCCTGAGATTTCATCACGTAAAGAGTGTTTATCTTGATGCCGAGGAATTCGGCGCACTGTTCTGGGGTCATCAATGATCCAGACGATCTAGGAAGTCTGCTCGATGGTTGTTCGTGTTTATGTAGCATTGGACTGTCATTTTCGTTCGGACGTTTTTTTTGACCTAGCGTTACACTTTGCAACATAGGGCCTGTTCAACCACTGTTACATTCTGTGTAACTCCCTGAGGGTTCTGCGACTACGTACTTGCCAAGCTTAATATCCCAGGCAGTAGCGAACTGACCATCATTGAAAAATATGGTCCAATAGCACTGACATTCACCAAATACGATTTGCCAGTGCATGCGCAAGACAGGCCAGCCAAGCCTCGCTACGCCTTATCCCCGGCATTAGTTGAAGAATTTTACGAGTTCCTGCGGACTGAATACCTGCCGAGCCATGCATTGCCTCACCTTGGGGCTCAGGACTACACGGCAATTGTTCTCCAAGCCGAGATCGGCGCTCGTCTAAGTGAACTGCTGGGGATACGAAGCTGCGATATAGATTGGGAGACGGGCCGGGTGCGTCTCATTGGTAAAGCAAAGCCGTATGGAGGCAAGCGTGTTCGAACCGTTCCCCTAACACCGTTTGCGATGGAGGTGGTGAGCGTCTTCGAGAAAATTTTCAAACCCATGTTCCCGCAGGGTGCTGCAAGCGAATATCTGTTTCTCGACAAAGACGGAGACCGGCTGACGAAAGACCAGTATTGCAGAAATTTTAGGAAGATCGTCGAGTTAGCGATAGACGCGGGACTGCCGTTACCTGAAAACATTCGGCCTCACGACCTGCGGCGCACTTGCGCGACAAATAAACTCGAGGAAAACCCACTGGCATGCAGGAAAGTTCTGAGGCACGCCACTTATACTCTCCGCCTCGGCTTGATTCGACCTCAGTACGTATGTAGGACGTGGGGCCCGACTCAAGCTTATGCTCGAGCCCTAAGCTTCGAAGGATTTTTGAGACAAATCAGCAATCAAAGGAATTATGAGTCTTAGTTTGAAGTCGCAGGATATGATAAATGGAAACCCAGGCCGCCCATTGCACAAGTCGAAATGAAGACCCGTCCATTTGTGATTAAAATTCTAATTGTACTGTTCGTAATCGGCACTGCTGCGAGTCTGATCGCCGTCATTTCGCTGAGCTTCCCAAACAGCTTCCTTGAACCCGTCTGGAGATTAAATCCACACGCTCGTGAGGGCTTTGCTCGCATGGGTGGTTGGTCAGTAGCATTGATGATGATGGTCTGTATTGCCTGTTTGCTTACGGCGATCGGCCTGTGGCGTCGTTTACGATGGGGTTATTGGCTTGCGATTGCGATGCTGATCGCTAATCTGGCCGGAGATGTTATCAACACCATCGCCGGTACGGAACGCCGAGCAATTATTGGCATGCCGATAGTGCTGTTTCTCTTAATTCTCTTAATGCGCCGGCGAACCAGAGAATATTTCGAATATCGTTAATGCCGCAGCGCTCGCCTTAACATTGGTAGTCACATAGCGCACTCAGGTAGATCGTGTTCGCGACTTAGCTCCTTTCCGCGTCGCAATGGATACATTTGCCACGGTTAGCACGTTTCGGTGAAACGAGAATCGTCATCAGAGCAAGTATGTCGTCTAGTTGTTAGCCATGCGTTTACATCTTGTACTTGTTTTGGATCGATAGCAATTAAACCGTCTCCACGGCGACATCTGTGCGGATGGTGGCCCGCGCGCCTCGTTGTCGCAACATTAAATCGAGCGCGAAGTAAACAAACGCGATCGCGCCTACTGCGAACACTGTGTCGCCGATCATTCTCATCCAGCGTAGGTTTTGCATCAGCTGAGTTTGCAGAAATTCCGGGCTCCGCGCCGACCAGTAGCCAACCGAGACGGATTGATAAGTCTGTAACAAGCCGACCGGGAGCAAACTCAAAAGAATTTCCAACATGAGTCCGATGTTGATGGCCCAGAAGGCCAGCCAGATCGGTCTGTGCTTCCAAATGATGTCAGGTTTCATCGCGCGCAAGCAAAACAACATCAAGCCGAGACCAAGGGTGCCGTACACGCCGTAGAGCGCGCCGTGTGCGTGCACCGCAGTCGTGTTCAGGCCCTGCATGTAATAGAGCGCGATGGGCGGATTAATCATAAACCCGAAAATTCCGGCGCCGACCAGATTCCAAAATGCGACCGCAACGAAGAAATAAACTACCCACTTGTACTGCGCCAGCCAGGGCTTAGCCTTCGCACGACGAATGTTCGCAACTGCTTCGTAACCGACTAGCAGTAGCGGAACAATCTCGAGAGCACTGAAAACAGACCCGAGCGCCAGCGCGACTGTCGGCGTGCCTGCAAAATAAAGGTGGTGGAGTGTGCCGATAATGCCGCCAGTCAGATAGATCGCGCCAGAAAGCAGCGAGGCTCTGGCCGCGCTCTCTGCGTGAATCACGCCGAGCTTCGCAAATAAGAACGCGATCACAACGGTAGCAAAAACTTCGAAGTAGCCTTCCACCCAAAGATGGACCACCCACCAGCGCCAGTACTCGACCACCGAAATGTGTGAACGCATTCCCCAAAAAAGTCCCGGGCTATAGAAGAGTGCGATGCCCGTGGTCGAAAGAAAATAAAGAATGATGAGCGACTTCGCGCTGCCTTTTTGCTTCAACGCCGGAATCGCCGTTCGCGCGATCAGAAACAGCCACAGGAGCAAACCAATGAAAAGCGCTGCTTGCCACAGTCTTCCCAAGTCAACGTACTCATAGCCTTGATGTCCAAACCAGAACCAGAGGCTGCCGGGGAGTTTGTGCATGACTGACATCCATTGCCCGGCCATCGAGCCCAGCACGACAATTAGTAGTGCCGCGAATAGAACATCGACACCCAACTTCTGATACTTGGGTTCATAGCCGCAAATGAACGGCGCGATAAAGAGACCGGCGGCCAACCATGCCGTCGCAATCCAGAAAATCCCGAGCTGCAAGTGCCACGTGCGCGAAACAACGTAAGGAAGGTACTGCGCGAGCGGAATGCCATAGAAGCCCTGGCCTTCGACGCCGTAGTGCGCGGTCACCATGCCCATCGCTATTTGCAGCAGGAACAAAAGCGTGACCACGATGAAATATTTGACTGTCGCTGTCTTTGATGGTGAGAGCTTCGCACCGATCATCGGATCTCGATTCGGAATCTCCTGCGAAACAACTTCGCCTTCGCCTTTGTGCGCGTAGAACCAAACCATCCAGCCGATGCCGGCGAGCAACATGATCACACTGACGCCGGTCCAGATGACGGCGCTACTCGTGGGAACGTTTCCCACTAAAGGCTCAGACGGAAAGTTGCTGGTGTAAGAAATCGTGTTGCCAGGGCGATTCGCCACCGAGGCCCACGCGGTCCAGAAAAAGAAAGAGCTCAGTTGTCGAAGCTTCACCGGATCGGATTGCGCGTTCTTCTGGATCGCGTAATTGCTGCTGCCTTCGGTGAACAGCGTCGAGTAGTGCTTCAAATTCGCTTCGAAGGCCTGAGCGCGAATGGGTTCGATCGTCAAACGACCAGTGGATGCGTCGTAATTGTTCTTGCGCATTACATTTTGAAGGCGTTGACGCAGCATTGCTTGCTGCTCGGAAGTAGCTTTGTCGTATGGTTTCGCGAAGTCTTTCTGGGACCAATCGTCAAGGATGAAGAGCGATTCGCGGTGCAAGTAGTCCGCGGTCCAGTCAGGCGCAACGTAGGAACCGTGACCCCAAATCGAGCCCATTTCCATGCCGCCCATGGCCTGCCAGACGTTTTGTCCGTTTTGAATGTCGTCACCGGAGAGCAAGACGCGTCCGTCTGTAGTTGCAACCTCGCGCGGAATTGGCGGCGCTTGACGAAAAATTTCAGTCCCTACCCAGCCAAGAACGCCAAAGGAACATACAAAGATTGCAACGAAAACTATCCAAAGTTTCTTCATTACGTCTTGCTCCTCAGAATGTGGATTGGTCTATTGGAAAAACTCATGGATCACACCCAGGAGCAAAGCACGTGCCCACACGGAATTCGCAGTTTGATTGCCGTTTTAGAGTCGCTCTTGCGGAGAATGAATGAACAGGTGCGAAGAATTTCGCAGTGGGTAGAGCTTACGAGAGAGGCGCCCTACCGCAAATTAGACCACCAGGCGTCGCATCAATCTTTGCTTCACTAGTTCAACCAACAAGAGGTAGGTGGCCGTTGCAAGGGCGATGAATAGTAAGAAGGTGAGTGGAAGGGGAGTAAAGCCCATCACTGATCCCAGTCGCGTATATGGAAGCAACGTTCCGAAAAGCACGATCGCAATCGTGGTGATGGTCAAGGCAAAACTCGGTCTGCTGCGCAGCGGGTTGCGCGCGGTACGAATAACAAAGATAACTAATGTCTGTGTCGCCAGCGATTCGACAAACCAACCCGTGTGAAAGAATTGCTCTGAAGCAAGAAAGACCTTGAGCAAGACGAAGAACGTTAGAAAGTCGTAGATCGAGCTCAAGGGACCGATGTAGATCATGAAGTCGCGGATTAACTTGATATTCCAACGCTGCGGCTTGCGAATGAATGTCTCGTCAACCGCGTCAGTTGGAATCGTCACCTGGGCCAAGTCGTAAAGAAAATTGTTCAAGAGGATTTGTGTCGGAAGCATTGGCAGGAATGGTAAAAATACGACCGCGGCAGCCATGCTGAACATGTTGCCGAAGTTTGAACTGGTCCCCATCAACAAATACTTCATCACGTTTCCGAAGGATTTTCGGCCCTCGATAATGCCGGCGTGCAGAACGTCCAATCCTCGTTCAAGCAGAATGATTTCGGCCGCGTCTTTGGCAACATCGACAGCGCTTGAAACTGAAATGCCGACATCCGCGGCGTGCAGTGAAGGTGCGTCGTTTATTCCGTCGCCCAAGTAGCCGACAACATGACTTCGGTTTTTCAGCGCCAGAATGATCCGGTTCTTCTGCGCCGGTGAGACACGCGCGAAGACGGACGTCTGCTCGACGATGTGGGCCAGAGCGGGATCTGAAATCTTGTCGAGTTCCGTGCCTAATACGATGCGGCCTGAGTCCAGCTCGACCTGTGAGCAGATGTGTTGTGTGACCAATTCATTGTCGCCGGTAAGAATCTTTACCTGAATGCCGTCTTGTCGCAGCGCGTCGAGGGTTGCTTTAGCTGTGGGTAATGGAGGATCAGAAAAAGTCAAGAATCCGGCGAGCACCAGTCCAGTTTCATCATTCGCTGTGTACACGTCTTTAGCCGGAACTTTCGCATACGCCACAGCCAGTGAGCGGTAGCCTTTGGCGCAGAGATCGCGGTAAGTGTTTTCGATACGTGCCAGAGAGTCGTCTAAAGGATGTTGCTGATTATCCACTTCATAAGAAGTACAGGCGGCGAGCACGCTTTCGGGGGCGCCCTTCGTTATAAGTAGTACTTCGTCGTTATGCTTGACGACGATTGAGACGCGGCGTCGCTCGAAGTCAAACGGTATCTCATCCACTTTCTGATAGTCATGAATATCGGGATGGTCGTGCTTGAGAACCGCGGTGTCCAGTGGATCACTGCGATGACGTTCTTTGATGGCCTCATCAAGTGGGTTGGTGATACCGGTTTCGTGCAGGCTGTTGAGGAACGCGAGCAGAAACACCCGCTCGCACGGCGCACCGAAGGGGTCGAGATGTTGTTCCAACGACATCTCGCCACTTGTTAGCGTGCCGGTTTTGTCACTGCACAGCACGTCGATGCTGCCGAAGTTCTGCATGGCTTCGAGATGTTTCACGATCACGTTCTTGCGCGCCATGTGCACGGCTCCGCGGCCCAGCGTGACGGTCGTGATCATCGGTAGAAACTCAGGAGTCAGACCGACAGCAAGGGCCACCGCGAATAACAGTGATTCAAGAAAGGGTCGCTGCAAAAGAATGCTGATCAGGATCACGAACAGCACGAGCAAGATCGTGGTCCTCATAATCAAAAAGCCAAACCGTCTGGTGCCTCTTTCGAATTCAGTTTCCGGTGCGCGCTTGGCGAGACGCGTCGCAATGTCTCCAAAGACGGTGTTCTTGCCGGTCGCTGTTACGACGGCGGTCGCCGTTCCACTCACGACTGACGTGCCGAGAAAAACTCTGTGTAAATCCTTTTCTGAATCGGAGCTGTGATCCGAACTTGCGGTTTTTTCGACTGGCAATGATTCGCCGGTAAGCGCCGCTTGCTGGACGTGCAGATCGCGCGTTTGCCGTAGTTCCGCATCGGCTGGAACCAGGTCGCCGGCGGCGAGCTTTATTACGTCGCCGGGAACTATCTCGCGCCGAGGAATCTCGATCCATTTGCTATCTCGGAGCACGCTTGCAGTGGGCGCAACTTCTTTGCGAATACTGTCGACTGCTTTCTGTGAGCGATATGTTTGAATGAAATTCAGCGCGACGCTGAACAGGACCATCGTGACGATGATTGAGGCGTTGATGACCTCACCAAGCGCAGCAGATATGCCACTGGCCACAAGCAAAATAATTGCGAGTGGATTTGCCAGGAGGATTAGCAGTTGAAAGAGAGGCACAGTCCGTCTTACGGGCGCAGGCTCGTTGGGGCCGAATTGCGCCAACCGCCGTTTTGCCTCACCTTGTGTAAGGCCCGATGGACTTGTTTCTGAAGTGGCCAAATTCACTCTGCCGTAGAGAAGTTTAAGTTTTGAAGGAAGCCGGCCGTGTCAGGCTCGCTGTTGCTCGATCTGTCTAATCCTCGCACGTAGCCACCCGGCTACTTCGCGCTCGAGCTTTGTCTGATTATCCTCCAACTCCAAATCCTGAATGGTTTCACCATCGCTATTCAAAGGAATGAAGTGACAAGGCACTTCTTGAGTTTTGTTCTCCGGACTCACAAATTCGAGCAGGTGACATTCGTTGCAAGGGTGAGTGCGCTTCGGATCGCCATAGTTAAGACAGGTAAGTGAATCCTGAAAGATCGATTTACTTTGCCACGGCGTGCGAACTGAACGTCCGTAACCGCCCTTTTCGATGAAGTCCACCTCAGCTTTGAGGAGCTCGAGAATATCGCGATCATCGGATGCCATGATGGTCAACCTCCTATTTCTTGACAATTCCCATACCGAACTGCGCAAGGAACATGCCACGTAGATCAGCGAGCATTCGTAAACACTATGAGTTTCCTCAGCGCGAATGTGAGTAAGCTTTCGCATCCAATGAGGAAAAGTCCACAACTGCAATGAGATTTGTTCCGACTTCTACTAAATAACCGCGGGTACGATGCTTGCGAGTTCACCGCTTGGGCCTATGCCTGAGCGAGGTGAAGGACGATGAAAATTCTCATTGGTTACGACGGTTCCGAGTGTGCCGATGCTGCCCTCGATGATCTGAGCCAAGCCGCATTACCACCGACTGGTGAAGCTCATATCTTGTCAGTCGCTGAAGTGTGGCTTCCGCCACCACCACCTTCGACTTACGAGATCATCGAAGAGGCGCGAAATGCCGACTCACCTGCTGAATTACAACGTGATTTTGGAAAGCACTGTGCGGCAGCGAAGGAGGCGTTGGCGCTCGCCGAACGCGCCCGCGATCGAGTGCAGGCCAGGTTTCCAAACTGGAAGGTTAGCGTTGATTCATCGTGTGGTTCACCAGCCTGGGAACTCGTTGCGAAGGCTGACGAGTGGAAACCGGATCTGATTGTGGTTGGCTCACACGGACGTACCGCTCTCGGGCGGTTTGTCCTGGGGAGCGTTTCCCAACGCGTCCTCACTGAAGCTCTGTGCTCGGTCCGAATCGCTCGCGGTCGTGTTGAAGAACCAGGTTCGCCGGTGCGAGTCATTGTGGGCACAGACGGCTCACCAGCAAGTGACGAAGCTTTGAGAGCCGTTGCTGCGCGTCAGTGGCCGCCGCAGAGTGAAATCAAAGTGATCACGGTTGACGATCCGTTAGCGCCTGAGTTCTTAGGAAAAGTGATTCCTCAGCTCGGCAAGATGCTTGAGGAAGATCGGCAAGAGGAGCGGGCCTGGCTGGAAAAGATCTCGAAACAGTCTCTCGACATATTGCGTGGAGCCGGGATCAAAGTTACGTGCGTACTCAGGGAAGGTGATCCGAAACAGGAACTCTGTAAGGCAGCAGAAGAGTGGAACGCCGACTGTATCTTTGTTGGTTCTGCCGGTTTCAGCAACCGCTTTGAAAGGTTTGTGCTGGGCAGTATATCCGCGGCGGTTGCGGCACGTGCGCATTGCTCGGTTGAAGTTGTACGCAAGAGTGCCAGGCAGAACAAGTAGATTCAGATGGTCCCGGATTTGGAGGGCACGCACATGATGAGAACGCTGAACAATGAAGAGGCGCGGCGACTCTTGCAGACCGCGCGGGTTGCGCGACTCGGTTGCATTGTGAATGGGGAACCGTATGTGGTTCCAATCAATTGCCATTTGCAAGGCGATTACTTGTACACCCACTCTTTGGCGGGATTGAAGATCGCGGGACTACGTGAGAATCCCAACGCATGTGTTCAGGTCGACGAAATTGAGGGCGACTTGCGCTGGCGCAGTGCGATCGCGTTTGGCAAGTATGAAGAGATCACCAAGCCCAACGAGCGCGCCGATATTCTTAACACGTTGCTTCACAGGTTTCCCATGTTAACCCCGGTTGAATCAGCCATCGCCGTTGACGGTTCAGCGCCAGAGGTCATCGTGTTTCGAATCAAGATCGAACGCCTGACGGGAGTTTCAGAGGGATAAACATCACATAGGCTCTCTCGCTGATGCAGCACGATCAAAGTACCACTCAAAAAAGTCTGGCTGAGCGCCGTGATGGCGACGTTGTGTTGCGGGATGGCTCAACGGTTCATATTCGCGTCATGACGTCGGCGGATGAAGCCGGCCTCTGCGCATTGTTGAACTCGCTATCGGAAGACTCCCGCTGGCTGCGATTTTACTGTTTGCAGAATAGCGCTGGACTCGCTGCCGAAGCTCATCGAGAGGCGAACCTTGATCAAGCTTTCGGCCTAATTGCGTGCAGTGGTGATGAGAAACGCGTCGTGGGCAATGCATTCTATGTTGCCATTGACGAGCAGCGCGCCGAGGTTGCCTTTACGATCGCGAACGACTTTCAGGGGCGTGGACTCGGCACTATCTTGCTGGGCCAACTTGCGGATGTTGCTGCGGCAAACGGGATCAAGGTCTTTGAAGCCGATGTGGTGGCGGCCAATCATGCAATGCTTCATGTGTTCAGGGAATCAGGGTTTCCGATCGAGGTAAATGCGAGCGCCGGACAGCTTCACGTAGTCTTTCCAACCTCTTTCAGCGACGAAGCACGCAAGCAGTTTGAATGGAGGGAATCAAACGCAGCCGTAAATGCGTTGAAGCTTTTCTTTGAGCCACGCGCTGTTGCCGTGATCGGCGCTTCACGTCAACGTGGCACCATCGGCGGAGAGATTTTTCATAATTTATTGAGCTTCGGATTCAACGGACCGGTCTATGCGGTCAATCCAGCCGCAACCTTCATAGAAAATGTCAAAGCCTACCCATCGATCGAGGCTGTTCCTGGTCCAGTGGATCTTGCTGTGATCGTTGTTCCTGGCGCGAAGGTGGTTCAAGTTGCAAGTGAGTGTGCGCGAAAGGGCGTAAAGGCGCTGGTTGTGATCTCAGCCGGTTTCTCAGAGACGGGCGAAGATGGGAAGCGACGACAGGCTGAATTGGTTAACGTTTGTCGTAGTGCAGGCATGAGACTGATTGGTCCAAACTGCATGGGCATCGTCAATACGAATCCAGCAGTACTACTCGACGCCACTTTTGCTCCCGGAGTTCCGCCACGTGGATGCGTAGGTTTCTCATCACAGAGCGGCGCGCTTGGTCTGGCGATCATGGAGTTTGCAAATTCACTCGGCCTCGGCATCTCGACCTTTGTTTCTGTTGGCAATAAGGCGGACATTTCCGGAAACGATCTGTTGCGATACTGGGAAGCAGATGACGACACTGATGTGATTCTGCTTTACCTCGAGTCGTTCGGAAATCCGAAGAAATTTTCAGAGATCGCACGCCGCGTTGGACGCAAGAAGCCAATCGCCGTAGTGAAGAGCGGACGGTCTGCTGCAGGTGCGCGTGCCACTTCGTCGCATACGGGAGCGCTGCTCGCTGCCTCTGACGTCACGGTTGATGCTCTATTTCGACAAGCCGGCGTAGTGCGCACCGACACGCTTGCGGAGCTGTTTGATGTTGCTTCGCTATTTGCAAACCAGCCGTTACCTGAAGGCAACCGCGTGGGGATCATAACGAATGCCGGTGGGCCTGCGATTCTCTGCGCTGACGCCTGCGAAGCGCGTGGACTAGAGATCCCGGTGCTTTCTGATAGTAGTCAGACTCGACTGCGCGGGTTTCTTCCAGCAGGCGCAAGCGTCGGCAATCCTGTGGACATGATTGCGTCTGCACCGGCAGAGCATTACCGGCAAGCGATTGAGATTGTCGGCAGCGACGAGAATATTGACTCATTGATTGTGATTTTTACGCCGCCGCTTGTGACTCGTGCTAACGACGTTGCCAAATGCATCGTCGAAGCGGTAGAGCACATCGACAAGAGCAAACCGGTGTTGAGTGTTTTTCTTTCCGCCCAGCAGCCTCCGCAGGAATTACGAACGACGAAACTCAACATACCCTCTTATTCATTTCCCGAGACTGCGGCGATCGCTTTGGCCCGTGCTACGCGTTATCACGAGTGGCGCGAGCGACGCGAAACATACCCAGCGAAGTTTGCAGATATTCGTGCGGACGAGGCGGCGGCCGTGGTCGCGTCTGCTCTTGCTCGCGGCGAAGGCTGGTTGCTACCGGATGAAGCGGCGAAGATCTGTTTCTGTTACGGCTTGCCATTGATTGCGCAAAGAGTTGTCACGAGTGCTGAAGACGCTGCCGCAGCGGCGGAGGAAATGGGTGGAGAGATTGCTCTGAAAGCCATAGCTCCGGGCTTGGTACATAAGACTGAAGCGGGCGCAGTGAGACTTCATTTAAATGGTGCAGAGATGGTTCGCAAGGCTGCGCGTGAAATGATTGAACGGCTGAGTTCTCAGGGATATTCGCCATCAGGCTTTATCGTCCAACAAATGGCCCAGCCAGGCATCGAAATGTTGGTTGGCGTCGTGCACGATCCGCAGTTCGGACCAGTAGTAGCCTGCGGCGCCGGCGGTGTCCAAGTGGAGTTACTGAAAGACGTTTCAATACGTCTCACTCCTCTCTCAAACGAGGATGCAACGGAGATGATCCGCCAACTTAAGACCTATCCATTACTGACGGGCTTTCGCGGCAGTGTTGCCTGCGATGTTACAGCGCTGGAAGAAGGGTTGCTGCGCGTAAGCGCGATGGTCGAAGACATTCCACAGATAGCCGAACTGGATTGCAATCCGTACGTGGTTTACGAAAGCGGCGCAACTATTCTCGACGCTCGCATTCGTGTGACTGCTGTTAAGCCGCGCCCATTGGTTGGTGCACGTCGCTGACTTTTACAACTTTTCAACTCACAAGTCTTCCATTTTAGGAAACCGTTCAACGTTATGTGAAAGCATTCAGCTTTCAGGATCACTGTTTTCACCCAGCGACCATAACCCATCAGAGAAGGTTTTCTTTTCTTTGGTCCAAGTAGACCTGGCGACGCACTCTTCGGGCAAAGCTAGTTCATCCTTCATACGCGAGATCGTCGTACTCCTCGTTGCAGACTTCGCAGCGAAACGGATTGTCTAAACCCGAGTTTATGGCCTCCATGTAAAGACGATAGCCTTCGTCGTCCACGTAAAGCTCCTTAGCGCACATGCCACAACGCACCTCGTGCTGTTTGTCGTCGGTCATGATCGAGGCGGCAGTGACCGGACTTTGCTGATTCTGATCTATAGAAGAGCGAACTGTTGACATAATCCCTCCAAGTCAGTTTTGTACATTCGAGTAACGATGATCGCTGTAACCGGCTACGAGAACCGGACAGGGCGCCTCACGAAGCACGCGATCGACGTTTGAGCCCAGCAATTTCTCGATAGTCCAGTCGTTGCCACTGACGCCGATGCAAATCAAATCGATCTCGTGCTCTCTGGCGTAGTTCAAAATCTCCTCATGAACCTTCCCGCAGCGCACCACGTTGACAAATTTGCACCACAGATGAACTTCCTTTGGTAATGTCTCCTGCAGTTTGCGCGCGGTGAATGTGTAGGCATTTCCAGTGCTGGACGATGACCAGGCAAGCTCGGGTTCTTCGTGTCCATTAGTGTTAAGCACATGCATCAAATGCAATTCGGCCTGATATTCCTGAGCCAGAGAGAGGCCGAAATTCATGGCGGTCTCTGAGTCTCGCGAGAAGTCATGAGCTATAAGAATCCGATTCAGATCGATTTCACCAGTCGACATACTCACCCACTCGCGTTCGAGCGGATGTGTCACAAGCACCGGACAAGGGGCGTTTCGGCAAACTGTCTCAGCGGTCGAGCCAAGCAGGACCGCAGCGCGTGGCCTTCGGCGTGAACGCATTACGATCAGATCAATCTTCTGCGCCACAGCCTCTCGGAGGATTGTGTTGCCAATGTGGTGAACGTTGGGTCGGAACAGTCCGTGCCAATCGAGCTGATCCATGGTGGCGAGGCCGATGTGGGGCACAAGCGATTCGACGAACAATCGATTCATTTGTGTTTTCAACTTCTCTTCATCTTTTTCTTCAGTAAAAGAATTCTGTTCGGTGCAATGTAGCAGGAAGAGCTTTGCTTCGTAGATGCGCGCCAACGCGACGGCATAGCGCAACGCTTCGTCTGATTCAGTTGAAAGGTCTGTGGGACAAAGAATGCGTTCGACTTTGATCATTGGCTCACTCCCGCTCTTCTAACGGCAAAGTCTGTGCCCGGCAAAATACGGTCAGTTCGAGGCCTGTTTGTGGGACACTGCGGAAAACGGCTCCTGTGAGTGCGAAGTTTTCCTCAATCAGCCACGGCTGGTTCGGTGATTTGAGGACGGAAGGTTTGCGCCGCAGGCAACCTCTTGACAATTTGTTCGCCATCCCTGAAGAGATAGTACATGGTGAAAACGACAAAGAATGCTTTCACAATGCCGCCCAGAACATTGCCGACCAGGTTCCAGGAGAACCCCAGCAAGAATTCGCTGGAACGTTTTAGCTGTTCGACAAGAAACTCTTGCGAGCGCAATGTATCGATCCCAAAATGGGACTGAAGCCACTCGGAGATGTTGATTGATTTGATTCTTCACCTGAAATGCTCCTTTAAGCGGTAAACCGAAAGCGCTTCTCGTCGCCGGCGGAACGCGAACTTCGTCATTTCTACGATGCCAATCGGCAATAGGCCGCAACTGCCGATCACGATCCAATCAGTAGCCGACGGCTCAACCGTCCCGAGGACTGATGCTAGTGGAGAAAAGTAGACCGCGAAGAGCTGTAACAACACGACTATGAATGCCGCGATCCAAAGGAAGGGGTTTCTGAAGATTCCGTCCGTAGCTGACCGGGTCCGAGAGCGGCAATTGAACGTGTGGCCGAGTTGGACCGCGACGAGAGCAAAGAGTGCAATTGTGCGCGAATGAGGACTTGGTCCATAAACCTCAAGCGCCCACATGTAAGCGCTGAGTACGATCGTCGCGAGCATTACAGCCTGCCAGCCAATCAAAACAACAAATGGTTTTGACAGGAGAGTCGTCTCCGCGCTGCGTGGCGGCTGGCTCATTATGTCTTTCGACGGAGGCTCCACAGCCAACGCCAGCGCGGGGAATACATCCGTAACAAGATTCATCCACAGAATTTGCAGCGGCAACAAAGGCAACGGCCAGCCGGCTGCGATGGCAGTGAAGATCACCAGCACCTCGCCAAGATTGTGGGAAAACATCATGTGCACAAACTTGGTGATATTCGAATAAATCGTGCGGCCGCCTTCGACAGCTCTGAGGATGGTCTCGAAATTATCGTCAGCAAGCACAACGTCGGCGGCTTCCTTGGCCACTTCAGTTCCGCGTTGGCCCATTGCGATGCCGATATTCGCTCGTTTCAAAGCTGGCGCATCATTGACCCCGTCGCCGGTGACTGCGACGACTTCGCCCGATTGTTGCAACGCTTCGACGATCCGCAGTTTCTCTTCCGGCGAGACACGAGCAAAAACATCAGTTGTGCGAGCCAGATCCGCTAGTCGCGCGGGTTCAGTGTCTATTAGGTCGCGTGCGTGAAGAGCCACGGGCCTCTCCTGGCCCAGTCGGAGTTCTCGTGCAATCGCGATGCCCGTATTTAACTGGTCACCAGTAAGCATCACTGTACGAATGCCTGCTGTCTTTGCGCGCTGGATGGCTTCTGCCACACCTGGACGTGGAGGATCGATCATTCCTACCAGTCCAACGAAAGTGTATCCAGTTTCCAGCGCTTCTTCGGAGGAGTGTTCAGCGTCCGTTTCGAAGTGCTTTACAGCCAGCGCCAACACTCGCATGGCGCGGTTTGCCATCTGCTCATTAGCGGCGGTGAATCTTGCGAGGGCGTCATCGTTAAGCGGCGCCGTAGCACCAGCAGCATCGCGATAACTCGAGCAAGCATCGAGGACAACAGCCGGCGCGCCTTTCAGAGCGGCGAAGTGCTGACCATCAATCTTGCGATGCAAAGTTGTCATGCGTTTTGTCGAGGCTTGAAAGGGTAGTTCTGCAATCTTTTGATGAAGCGCCCGCTCGTGTGAAACGTCGAGAACAAGCGCATCTGCGACAACGAGCAGCGCTGTTTCTGTCGGATCGCCGATGGTGCGCGTTTCATCAGTTGCTTCAGCCCGGAACGATGCTTCATTGCAGAGCACACCAATTCGAACTGCCTGTTGTAACAACGGATCGCCTTCGAGTGGATTCTCACGGTCCCCGATATCAATGCGTCGTCCATCCGAGAGGTAATACTCACGCACGGTCATCCGGTTCTCAGTGAGTGTTCCTGTTTTGTCCGCACAGATGACCGTAGTGCTTCCAAGTGTTTCCACCGCAGCGAGCCGGCGCATGATCGCGCGCTGTTGGGCCATGCGTAACACACCGAGCGCAAGAATCAATGTTGTTACCGCCGGGAGTCCTTCGGGTACTGCTGCGACGGCGAGACTGATACCAACTTCGACCATTAACCACAGACCATCCCCGCGCAGCCATCCTGTGACCATTACGATGGCCGCAATGATCAGAACGAGGTAGACCAACGTTCGTCCTAATTGTGCGAGTTGTATTTCAAGCGGAGAGTCCTCCTTCGTCGAAGTTGCAACGAGCCGCCCAATCTTGCCGAGCTGAGTGGCAGTGCCGGTGTTCACTACGATCGCCACTGCTCGACCGGCGGCGATGGCGGTCCCGAGGTAAAGCATCGACCGACGCTCTGCCAGCGGCATTTGTATTGAAACAGCGCGGATGTTCTTCTCTACAGTCGTGCTTTCGCCGGTAAGTGCCGATTCCTCTGCTTCGAGGCGTACAGCTTCAAGGAGTCGCGCATCAGCAGGAACCCGATCGCCTGCGTTCAGAATCACGATGTCGCCAGGAACAAGCTCTTCCGCGTCCACGGTTGATTCAAAGCCATTACGTCTTACGCGTGTGAGCGTGCGCGATTGGCGTCGCAGCGCATCGAGCGCTCGACCCGCTTGCCACTCAGTGGCAAAACCGACGGCTGTGTTGAGAACGAGAACAATCAGAATCGCGATCGCTTCAGCATCGTCACCTGTAGCCCAGGAGATAACAGCAGCAATCGCGAGCAGCGCAATCACTATGCTGGCGAACTGATCGACAAGCACCCGCCAGGCGGGACGAGATTGAATCCGCTGAAGCGCATTGAGACCGTAGCGAAGTTGGCGCTCGTTTAGTTCTGCCGGCGTGAGTCCGATTTTCGGATCGACCCCGAGTGAGAGCGAGACATCGTGTGGTTCGAGTGCGTGCCAATGTGTCTGGTCCGAAGCAGACGGAGCTGCTAGTGAAGTGATAGCCGATTTAGCAGGAATTGTCGCAGCGCACATCACTTCGTCCTTACAATCACACCCGCACCGCGAATCGCATCATGCTTCAATGCAATCAATGCTTCGTTAACCTGATCGAAAGGAAACGTTTGCACATGCGTATGCAAGGGAACGCGCGCTGCTTCAAGCAGAAACTCGCGACCGTCTTCACGGGTGTTGTTTGCAACACTCCTCACCATCCGCTCGCCGTATATCAACGAGTAATCAAATGACGGGATTGAACTCATGTGAATGCCGCCGAGGACAAGCGTGCTGCCCTTAGCGAGCGCCTTCAACGCGGTCGGCACGAGTTCGCCGGCTGGTGCGAAGATGATTGCAGCGTCGAGCTTGACTGGTGGCTCTTCAGCAGCATCGCCAACCCACGTTGCGCCCAGTTCATGGGCCAGCGCCTGGTGACGCTCACGATCGCGTGTGCAAACGTAAACTTCCGCGCCGCGAGAGCGCGCCAGTTGAATACAGATATGGCCTGCTGCGCCAAAGCCATAGATGCCCAGACGTGCTCCACGCCAGTCGTTTCCGGTCAATCCCGTAAGGCGCAGACATCGATAGCCAATTATCCCGGCGCAAAGTAGTGGCGCGGCTTGAACATCTTCGAAGGCGTCAGGTATGCGGTACGCAAAAGAAGCTGGCGCAACAGCATAATCTGCATATCCACCATTGACGCTCCAACCTGTGAACAACGCCTGGTCACAAAGGTTTTCGCGACCGGACAGACAATACTTGCATTTACCACACGTGCGATTAAGCCACGCTATTCCGACACGGTCGTTAAGAGCAAAGTCTGCAACCTGCGATCCCACTGCCGCTACACGCCCGACAATCTGATGACCTGGAATGACTGGAGATAGCCTTACCGGTAGTTCACCCTCGACGACATGCAGGTCCGTTCGACAAACTCCGCAGGCTGACACGCGCACGAGCAGTTCATCTTTGCCTGCGTTAGGCGTGGGAATATCACCTAACACAAGCGGGCGTGTATCAACACTTGCCGAAGTTTTTAAGATCCAAGCTTTCATCATCAAGCGAGGTGTTACTCCCGCCTACACGGTCAATATCTTTTTAGGCCGATCTCTGCAAAGTTCAAGTGTAGATGAGTTGTTCGTTTGTTCCCATGACGTTCTGGAACTCCGTCGATTTGTGAAGAAGGGCAAGGTTCGTGCCTCCTGAGAAACTAAAAAGGAACGATGACAAACAGCGCAATGAACGAAGCGTACACATCGTCGCCGCGAGTTTCCACGCACTGTTTGCGGAACTTTTCGCATGAATTTTCGGGAGGTGAGTACTTCCTGGTGAAACTCTTCGAATGATTGAACGGCATGTTCATTGCTCAGCTGTGAGTTGTTTGCGAAGGCTGCGGGCACTCGCAAAGGAAGGAGACTAACTTCATGAAAGTGAAAGATGTGATGACGCCAAATGCGAAGGCTATTTGGCTTACAGAGAGCTTGGCTGATGCAGCCAAGTTGATGTGGGAAAACGATTGCGGAGTGCTACCAATCATTCAAGACGGCCGGAGGGTTGTCGGTCTGATCACTGATCGCGACATCTGCATGGGGTCAGCGATGAGAGACACAAATCCGTCAACAATTTCCGTAGAGGAAGTGATGACGGGGCAAGTTCATGGCATCAAGCCAGAAGACAACATCGATCAGGCATTGCAATTAATGCAGCAATACCAGGTTCGAAGGCTGCCGGTTATCAATCCCGAAGGCGAATTGGAGGGCATTCTGTCTATGAACGATATCGTGCTCCACGCCAAAGCACCGGATGCAGCGGTTCAAGATGCAATCGATTACGGCGATGTTGTGAAGACTTATCAGGCGATCTGTCAGCATCCAGTACCTGCGGCAACTTCAACTGCTTCGGCGTAGCGCATTCGGCAGCAGCGACGAGCGGTGCTCGGCTCGATTAGTCATACTCCGGGCGTAACGCAGGTAAGGGATCGCCTTCGTATCGATTCCTATTTCTAAATTTAATCCGCACTCAATGTGAAAGGAAAAGACAATGAAAGAAGACACGAAGAAAGGAAACATGGAAGTGGCGGTAAAGAGTCCTGAGATGGTGAATCCGTTTCAGATGATGCGCCGCTTCACCAAGGATATGGAACGGCTGTTTGAAGATTTTGGAGGATTTGGCTTCCCCAATTTCTTCAGGACGGACTTTGCCCCGTTCCAGATGGAGTTTGACAAAGGCGAGTGGGTTCCTCAGATCGAAGTGCTTCGGAACAACGGAGAATTGATGGTGCGCGCCGATCTTCCTGGTCTCACAAAGGACGATGTGACGATCGAGGTGACAGACGATGTGCTGACGCTCTCAGGCGAGCGCAAGGAAGAAAAAGAGGAGAAGCGTGAAGGCTTCTATCGTAGCGAACGAAGCTACGGAAGTTTTTATCGTCAGATTCCTCTTCCCGAAGGCGCAAAGACCGAGAATGCAACGGCGACATTTGTTAACGGCGTACTCGAGATAACAATCCTGGCGCCCACAGTTTCAACGTCAACTCGGAAACTCGAAATTACAGAACCAACGAAGGAGAAATCCATCAAAGCCGCCGCGTAGGCGCGCTTTTTCAATTGGCCGGCGGATCCGACTTCGTTAGAAATCGGACCGCCGGTATCGAGTTTCATCTACAGAATGCACAAATCCGATAAATGACTCTGCGTACTCTGTGGATAAAAAAATGAAACCTAACTGATGCTTATACGTCGTCTGACCAGCAGCGGCATTAGAGCAAATAACAGGAGCGCCAGGTAATAAGCGCCTGCGGCAATCGGGTCGCGCGACTCAAAATATTCCCGCAACGTAAGCCCTCTAAGCAAAACAAGTCCGAATTCGAAAACAAGGCCGAGAATAAATGCCATCACGCCTGCTCCGAGCCGGTAAATTGTCCGCACGGGGAGTTGAAATCTGCGAACGATCAAGTTTGCCGCAATGATAATGACGAGAAGCATTAGCGGCACTTCCAATAGCTCGGCCATTCGTTCACCCAAACGCGGGACTACAAGCAGAATTCGAATTGGACCAAGTAGGAAACCAACGCCGAAGACAATAAGAAAGTAGACCAGAGCTGCTTTCAGGATTCGCTTCCACTCGCCGTTACGGCGAGACTCGGTTCGCTTCATCTGCACCGTCGGCGTTGCAATCGCGGTTTCACTCTCGTCAGAATTTGCGCGATGGCCCGTTATGCTCTCAATTTTTATCCGAAAGAAAATAGGTGTCAGAGAATGAGGTTTATCCCTGTGTTTTTGTGAGATGTAGGCGGGCTCCCACCACATCACCCGCTTCTGAAGACAGTCTTGTAAGTGTCTGCGCGCAGTTTCAAATTCTGGCTTGTCGGGAAGTTCTTCGTAGCTGCCAAAAACAATAACGCTGTACCAGTGGTTGTGATTGTTGATTTCATCAACTTCGAAGCAGACCAAGGGATTTGAACGCATCCACTCTACTTTTTGGCCGAGGGTCGTAAAGCAGTAGAGATAGCTATTGCCGTCAAAAGTAAAGTTGAGCGGCAACACATAGGGTTGATTACCATGCGCGCAAGCCAGCCGGCCATACTTCGCATGCGATAGAGCATCGTTACACTCAGCCCTGGACATCTCGTGAATGAACATAAACTCCTCCACCTTGTGCAGTCCATTCCCGCAACAAATGTTCCGGGAAGGAAATTCCGCAACGCCACATACATCGCACTCCGCCAGCATCTGTTGCTGCGAAAACCTCCGCAGTCATTGAGTGAAACCACGCTGAATATTCGCGGCAACATCTGCTTACTGCTGATTTTCGTAAGTGAGATAGCAGGTATGTCCGTTGCTATTACTCATTGCAGGAGGCCATTTACTCGTGCTGAGTAACAAGACGACACTAACGATCCGAGTGAGCCTCATTCTCTTGGTTGCGATCATCATCTTGATGTGCGGGCTCGTTAGCCCCGCATATGCGCACAAACGTTCAAGACCTGCGCAACAAGAACTGAGCACGCAAGAGAGACTTGAGGCCGAACAGCGGCTATGGGTTTTGGGTTACTGGGCAGGACCAGTTGACGGCAAGTTTGACTCTGATTCGTGTCATGCCCTGATAGCGTTCCAAAAGGTTGAGAGACGTGCGCGAACCGGAAAACTTACAGTGGCCGAGTTGAATGCTCTGCGCGCTGCGACGCGACCACAGCCGCGGTTCACGGGTTACCCGCACGTGGAAATCGATTTGACACGACAGGTACTTTTTCTTATCGACGAAACAGGCGAAGTCGCGCGAATACTGCCTGTCTCCACCGGTAACGGAGAGCTTTACATGGATCACGGTCAGATTCATCGTGCGCGTACACCAACTGGTACTTTCAAAGTGCTGCGGAAGATCAACGGTTGGCGCTTGAGCTCTCTCGGACTGATGTACTATCCAAATTACATCTTCAACGGCATTGCAATTCACGGCAGCTTTTCAATTCCTACTCGTCCTGCGAGTCACGGTTGCATTCGAGTACCTTTGTTTGCCGCGAAGGAACTCAGTTCGTTGTTACCCATCGGAATCGAGGTATTGATCTACAACAGTCGAGGGTCGGCTTAGCGGCGGCACCTTTGTTAACGTTCAATCACATGGGCCATGCAACTCGCCCACAAAGCAACCTATCCAGCTTTCTCAACCGTCTCCGACCTCATATAATGACCTCAACCCGATACGAGTTGAGGATTAAATGTCCCCCAGGAACTCGACTAAAGAAATACTCGTCGTCGATGACGACCAGGCCATACGCTGGGCGCTGAAAGAAGCGCTCCAGAGTTGGGGCTTCGTGCCCGTAGAAGCTGCAACAGTTGCTGAAGGTACCAAACTCTTCATCGCTCACTTACCAGCCGCGGTTTTGCTCGATATCGACCTCCCTGACGGTTCTGGGCTTGATGTGCTTCGTGCGATCAAGAATGAAGATCATGACGCAATCGTGATCATGATCACCGGCAATGTGCATGTAGAGAACACGATCTCCGCTCTACGCGGGGGCGCCTACGATTTCATCGGCAAGCCGATCAATCTCGAAGAACTCCGCGTCACGATCCGTAACGCAATTGAGACCCATCATCTAAGACGTGAAGTTGAGCAGGTAAGAAAAGAACGGGAGCGCGAATTTAATTTCCGGCAGATCGTGGGTGAGTCTTCCGCGATGAAAAAGATGTTGGGCCTTGCAGCGAAGGTCGCCGAGAGCGACGTTGCGTCAGTGTTGCTGCAAGGCGAATCAGGAACCGGCAAAGACCTCATTGCCAAAGCAATTCACTATGGCTCACAGCGAGCTGAGCAACCTTTCGTCGCAGTAAACTGTGCAGCCCTGCCGGCGACGCTCATCGAGTCAGAACTTTTTGGTTACGAAAAAGGTGCCTTCACTGATGCGAAAGCACGCAAGGAAGGATTGTTTGAGCAAGCCGAGGGCGGCACACTTCTCCTCGACGAAATTGGTGAGCTGGAACTTTCGCTGCAGGCAAAACTTCTCCGCGTTTTGGAAGAAGGAGCGTTTCGCCGGGTCGGTGGCCTGAAGGATATTCCGATGGACGTGCGCGTGCTCGCTGCGTCCAATCGCGATCTCAAAACAGAAAGCGAAGCGAATCGTTTCCGGCCCGATCTTTATTATCGTTTATCAGTTATTCAGATTGATATCCCACCACTGCGCGAAAGAGGGGACGATGTGTTGTTGTTGGCGCAGCATTACATCGACACGATCGGCGGCCGCCTTAAGCGCAACAGAAAGATTACCGGGTTATCGGCGGAAACAAGAGATGTGTTCAGAAAGTATCACTGGCCGGGAAATGTGCGCGAGCTGCGTAATGTGATCGAACGTGCTCTCATTCTGGAAGACAACGATCAGATCACTACTGAGTATTTGCCGGGCGGATTATTGATGTCGCCGCGTCAGTCAGCTTTAACAACCGGCGCCGACGGACCAGCTCAGTTTGTGCTTCCAGCCGAGGGAATCTCGCTTGACGAAGCGGAACTCTCCTTCGTTCGACAGGCCATCGCGCGCAGTGGTGGAAATCAAACGCGTGCCGCTGAGCTTCTCGGCATTTCTCGGGATCAGCTAAGATACCGGCTAAAGAAACTCGAGGAAGTTCAGGTAACCCCTGATCCGATAACTTGATCTCGCAGTCCCCCATGAGCGCCATTAATACAAAATCGGTTGATGCGACGCTGAATCCCGAAGAGGCTCTGGAGCGCTCGCAGAAGGAATTAGCCGACATCAAGTTCGCTCTCGACGAGTCGGCTATCGTAGCGATCACCGATCAACGCGGCATCATCAACTACGTCAACGATAAGTTTTGCCAGATCTCAAAGTACTCTCGCGATGAATTACTCGGCCAGGACCACAGGATTATCAACTCCGCGTATCATCCGAAAGAGTTCATCAGAGAGCTTTGGACCACGATAGCAAGTGGTAAAGTCTGGCGCGGTGAGATAAAGAACCGTGCCAAGGATGGAAGTTACTACTGGGTTGATACCACGATCGTTCCGTTTCTTAACGCCGCAGGCAAACCCTACCAATACGTCGCGATTCGTAGCGATATCACGGAGCGCAAACGCGCTGAAGAGCAGATCCGCGAACAGGCGGAACTGTTGGACCAGGCGCAGGACGCTATTCTGGTGCGCGATCTCGACCAGAACATTCTTTTTTGGAACAGGGGCGCTGAAAAGATTTACGGGTGGACCGCCGACGAGGTAGTCGGCAAGAACGCGAAAGAAGTCCTTTTCAAAGGCGCTTCGACACAATTCGATGCTGCGCGCCAAGGCATAATCCAAAACGGAGAATGGCAAGGTGAAATGCATCAAGCGCGACGAGATGGCGCTGAAATTATCGTTCAGAGCCGCTGGACTCTGGTTCGCGACGAACAAGGGCAGCCCAAATCGGTTCTCGTCATCAATACGGACATCACTGAAAAGAAACGGATGGAGTCGCAATTCCTTCGTGCGCAAAGAATGGAATCAATCGGCACGCTCGCCGGTGGAATCGCGCACGATTTAAACAACGTGCTTTCGCCGATTCTGATGGCGATCGACATGCTGCAGCTCAAGGCTAATGACGAAAGCAGCAAAAAGTGGTTGGACGTCTTACGCTCAAATGCCGAACGCGGCGGGAATATGGTGCGCCAGGTCTTGTCGTTTGCGAGGGGGGTCGAGGGTGAGCGGGTAGCTTTACAGCCAAAGCATCTGATCAAAGAGATCGTTAAGATTCTGCGGGAGACCTTGCCGAAATCGATCGAGATTAGCTTCAAAATACCAGATGATCTTTGGATTGTCTCAGCAGATGCCACGCAAATCCATCAGGTACTAATGAATCTTTGCGTCAATGCTCGGGATGCAATGCCGGAGGGTGGATCAATCTCGATTCGGGCTGAAAATGCGTTTGTAGACGAAAACTATGCACGGATGCATATTGAAGCAAAAGCCGGACGGTTTGTGATGATCACAGTGTCCGACACAGGCCCGGGAATGTCCGCTGAGATACAAAGCCGGATCTTCGAACCGTTCTTCACTACTAAAGAGATGACGAAGGGAACCGGTCTCGGACTTTCGACTGCTTTGTCGATCGTAAAGAGCCACGGCGGTTTCATTAACGTCTACAGCGAACTACATCGTGGCAGTCAGTTTTCCGTTTACCTTCCAGCCATCGAAACGGCTGAAGCCAGTGAGACAGGATTATCAAAAGCAGATCTTCCGCTCGGAAGAGGAGAATTGGTTCTGGTGGTAGACGATGAGGAATCAATTCGCGAAATAACGCGCGGTACTCTGGAAACCTTTGGCTATAAGGTGTTGACCGCAAACGACGGCACGGAAGCGCTCGCAATCTATGCTGATAAGAAGAACGAAATCGCAGTAGTGTTAACCGATATGGTGATGCCGTTCATGGATGGACCAGCGACAATCCGTGCTTTGCAGCGAATGAACCCAAACGTCAGGATAATCGCGGCGAGTGGTTTAGGAACTGCTCAGCGCGCGGGTGAAGGTGGATTGGAAGGTGTTTCTGTTTTCCTCACTAAGCCTTATACGGCAGAGAAACTGCTCAAGACTCTAGCGCAGGTATTAAGTTAGAGAATCGCTTCGTTCGGAAGTCTTCTCTTGTCCCACGGATCGGAGAAATACGGCTCGTGCGAGTGGTCATGACGATCCAGTGTCGTTAAATCCTGGATCGCTTTAAGCTCGCTTTTCGCAAACTGTGCTGCCGATCCGTCGAAAGCAATCCTACCCTCCTCAAGGACAATCACTCTCGTTTTTGGCAAGTTGGTTGAAGGAGCTTCGACAATTCCGATCTCGCCATTCAGAGTCTCAGCGCGATAATTTGCCAGGTAATGGATCTCGTGGATTTTTTTCGTGACGTACAACGATGAGATTTGATTGATATCGCGCGCACGGATCACCAGGTCGAGGACTTTGAGTGCCGCCATCGGATCCAGACTCATGGTTGGCTCGTCAAACAACATGATTCGCGGCCAGCCAATCAGGGCGCGCGCGATTTCAAGCCGGCGCTTCATGCCGCCCGAAAGCTCTTCGGGAAACTTACTTTCTTCTCCTTCGAGTCCGACGAAACGCAACACCTCTGCTACCGCTCTCTCGACCTCATCCTCAGACCAGCCATGTTCTTCAAGCCGGTAAGCGGCATTCTCGTAAACCGGTAGTCCAGTGAAGAGCGAGTCTTCCTGAAATACCATTCCCATCAGGCCACCACGCAGTGTGATGAGCTCTGATTCATCGAGTTTCTGAATTTCTTTGCCCTCGATGAAGATCTCGCCCGAGTCAGGTTTCAGCAGACCCATTGCCAACCGCAGTAACACAGACTTCCCCGACCCGGAGACGCCAGTGATGAGAATCATTTCACCGTGATTAAGAGTGAAGCTGACGTCATTAAGTGCGATGTTCTCGCCGAAGCTCAGAACAACGTGGCGAAATTCGATTGCCGGTATTTGAGACTTCATGACTATCTCTTCGTGCAACGTGTATGCCGCCGTTTAATTCTTTCGTTCAGAGGTTCTAAGGAACCAGGCTGCGCGAAATTCCAACTACGCTGCGAAATACCTCGCAACCCTTTTAGCTTTTGCGAGTGAAAAGCCAACGAAGCCGCAGTGGTACAGGCCATGCACTGAAGTGTAGCGGGAGGTATATGTCATGAAAATACTGTTAGCAATCGATGGTTCACCTTGTAGCGATGCCGCAGTCAATGAGGTTGCTCGCCGACCATGGCCTGAAGACACCTCGGTAAGAGTGGTTACGGTTTTAGAGCCTCCAATAACACCGACACCAGAAACGTGGGCGCTCCCGGCTTCTTACTATGAGGAGATCGAGTTGGGCCTGCGCAAGCAAGGACAAAACATCATCGCTAGCGCTTTACCAAAGCTCCAAGCCAATAAGGCGCTCTCGCTTAGTTCGATAATCGTGCTTGGCTCACCGCGGCCCGAGATACTGGATGAGGCGGAGACTTGGGGCGCGGACCTCATTGTAGTGGGTTCGCATGGCTACAGTGCGCTGAAACGGTTCCTCCTGGGTTCAGTTTCGCAGGCCGTTGTGTCTCATGCGAAGTGTTCGGTCGAAGTAGTTCGTTGTGCGCCAACGGAAAAAACGGCTGAGACTAAGTCTGAGCACAAAGAGAAAGAGTAGAAATGGCGAAAATCTTGATCTTAGGTGGCGGGTTTGGTGGCGTAGTCGCGGCTGAGCGTCTAGCAAAGCAACTCAGCGACGAACATCAGATTACGGTGGTGTCGCGCAGCCGGAATTTCGTTTTCTACCCGGCACTGGTGAGGCTGGCTTTCGGCAAATGCGAGAAAGACGACGTTTCATTTGACTTGCGTCGCACCATGTTGAACCGGCGTGTGAATTTCATAGAAGCCGAAATTGCACACATTAATCCGCTTGAGAAACAAGTGACTATCGCTCACGGTGAAGTTCAGGGAAAACTTCCTTACGACTATCTGATATTTGCGCTCGGCCGGCGACTCGCCACCGAAAGAATCACTGGCTTCTTCGAGCACGCTCATCATCTGCTCAACGTCGACAAAGCACTTAAGTTTGGCGACGCTGTTTCAAACTTTCACGAGGGGCACGCGGTCATTGGCCAGTGTGAAGGAGCACGACTACCGGTTCCGGTCTATGAAACCGCCTTTGCCTTGGCACGACGGCTCGAGGAGCGCGGCGAACGCGAGCGCGTCAAAATCACCGTTGTCACTCCTGATGGTCTGGATTCCGCGCTGGGAGTAGATGCCGGTGTTGCTCTCAACAAAGCACTTGCCGCACATCAGATAGAGCTACTGCATAACTTTCCGATTTCGACAGTTACCCGGAATTCGGTTTTCACAAGGCACGGAGACACAGTCAATTTCGACCTACTCATGCTGGTGCCGCCATTTACAGGCTCATCAGCAGCATCGTACATGGGAGCCACTGACAGTTTCGGATACATCCTGGTTGATCGAACGATGCGCGTGATTGATCACGAAGGGATATATGCCGTGGGCGACTGTGTAAACTTTGATGGACCAAAGATGGGCCACATGGCAGTCCGGCAGGGCGAGGTCGCGGCGGCGAACCTAATCGCCGAGATCGAAGGCCGCGAAGCGGTTGCATATTACTCGCATGAGATGCGGTTCGTCATTGAGGCACCCGGTGGTGACAGCATTTATTTACACAAGGACGTTTGGACTGAGGAACCAGGAACTATCAGGCAAGGTCGTTTTTGGAGCTGGGCCAAGCGTGTTCAGCAGATGTATTGGGAGCATTCGCATTCATAGTTTGCCTTAGGGAGGTAGTAATCATGAGCGACAATCGCACAATTCAGTTGGTGGAAATACCGATCGGAGGAAAGGGTGGATTCATTTGGAACCGTTTGCATGGAGAGCGTGAAGAGATTTGCGAGACGCTGGTCGGAATCTCTGGACCGAATTTCGATGTCACCCGTGAGTTGCTTCAAGCGCGCCTCCGGAAGATTGATGATGCTCTCGATCGCTTGATGTCAGGATCTTACGGCATGTGTTCTGAGTGTAGTCAACCGATAAACGAGATGAAGTTGGATGTCGATCCGGCAACGTCGCTGTGTCTCGAATGTTCAGGAAGCAAACCTGACTCGGATATTTCGAACAGTGAAACGAATGCATCCACCGGTGTCCTGCTCGAGAGCTTAAACGCTTACGACACGATCTTCTTGCGAACACACAATACTGAATATCGCATTTTGCTGCTCGACCCGAAGACCGGACGCGCTCTAGTCGAGGGCGGTAGTTATCTTCTCGAACCGAGCGAAGCTCTTATTAAGGGTTCAGCACTTTCGGGATCGGCTTTCAACGGGGGAGCAATCTCTATCGGCGGCCGATTGGAAATGTGGGTGAACGAAAGAGTCTTGCTCACCTCACCGGTGAGATCGGTTGAGGTGAAACACAATGCAACGGCGGAATCAGCCGAAGGTATCTTCGCGGCATTACATTGAATGCATCGCATAGTAAGTGCGGTACGGGGGGTTGAAATGAAAGCAAATGTTTTCCGAGGTAAGAATAGAATTGGGATCGAGGAAGTAACAAAACCGCGCGCTGCGGCGGGTGAAGCGATCATCCGTGTGACGCTGACGACGATTTGTGGAACCGATCTGCACATCGTGAGAGGCGAATACCCGGTCGCGCCCGGCTTGATAATTGGACATGAGCCGGTGGGAGTGATCGAAGAACTCGGCGAGGGTGTTTCGGGATACAACGTGGGAGATCGCGTGCTTGTTGGAGCCATCACGCCGTGCGGTCAATGCCGGGGCTGCTTATCAGGTCATTCATCACAGTGTGGTCACGGCGAAGGCTACGAGGCACTCGGAGGCTGGCGATTCGGAAATACGATCAACGGCGCTCAGGCTGAGTACCTCAAAGTTCCATACGCCCAGGCGAACCTCGCAAAGATTCCTGATGAGCTCACCGACGAACAGGTGGTCCTACTTGCGGACATTGCGTCAACTGGTTTCAGTGGTGCTGAATCCGCCCAGATAAAGATCGGCGATACAGTCGTGGTGTTTGCGCAGGGGCCAATCGGGTTGTGCGCGACGGCCGGAGCGAAGCTGATGGGAGCCTCGCTGATCATCGGTATCGATGGCGACGAACATCGTCTGGCGATGTCTAAACGCATGGGTGCTGACGTCACACTCGATTACCGGGACGTTGATGTGGTGGCCGAAGTAAAACGTCTGACCGGTGGTGGCGCTGACGTAGCGATCGAGGCTTTGGGAACGCAGCAAACATTTGAGAGTGCGTTGCGCAGCCTCCGACCTGCCGGAACGCTGTCTAGCCTCGGTGTCTACTCAGGCAAGCTCGCGATTCCTTATGAAGCCTTTGCCGCCGGCATTGGAGATCATCGAATCGTTACGACGCGGTGTCCTGGCGGCAAGGAGCGTATGCGGCGATTGATGGAAGTTGTTCGTCATGGTCGCGTGGATCTTACGCCGTTACTTACGCACACCTTCGCGCTCGACGACATAGGCGAAGCTTACAACCTATTTGGCGAGCGACTTGATGGCGTGATGAAAGTTGCGATTCGCCCATGATGAGCCGGGGATAACCATGAAGATACTCATTGCCTACGACGGTTCCGAATGTGCTGATGCAGCGGTGGAAGATTTAAAGCACGCCGGACTCAATGCGGAGACTGACGCGATAGTTATGTGCGTGGCAGACGTGTTTGTGCCACCACCGATGGGCGAAGTCGACAATAACTTTTCACTGCATATACCGGAAGGTGTTAAGCGTGCGCACGAGCGTGCACGACACAAACTTGAAGAGGCGGCGGATCTTGCCAAGCGGGTCAGTAATCAAATCAAATCGCACTTTCCACGCTGGAACGTCGACTCTCAGGCGGAAGCCGATTCACCTGCCTGGGCGCTCTTACGCAAAGCGGATGATTGGAAACCCGATCTCATAGTCATGGGTGCTCGTGGTCAGTCGGTTTTTGGTGGCAGGCTGATATTGGGCAGCATTTCGCAACGAGTTCTCTACGAGGCGCACTGTTCTGTTCATATAGGGCGTGGGCCGTACAAAACTCCTGATAAGCCAATTCGGCTGCTGATTGGTGTAGATAGTTCGGCGGATTCAAATGCGGCGGTGGAAGCCGTTTGCACTCGTCAGTGGCCCAAGGGAACTGAAGTTGCTCTGTTGGCTGTGGTTGATACCGTGATGCCGCTCACTTCCAATCCTTCGCAACCGTCAACTATGAAATGGATCGAAGTCGCGGATGAAAGCAACTGGAACCAGGTAAGGGAGATCTTTGAACCAGCCGCACAAAGACTTCGCAGCGCAGGATTACATGCGGAAGTATTGATTAGGCGTGGTAATCCGGCAGACGAAATTCTCGAGGAAGCGCATACCTGGGGCGCAGATTGCATCTTTGTTGGCGCAAGAGGCACTAGGGGAATCGACCGCTTATTGCTTGGCAGTGTTTCCTCTGCCGTTTCGGCGCGGGCGCACTGTTCCGTCGAAGTCGTGAGACCGAAAAATTAAACCGCAGAACGGGAGACCGATCGCCTGACATCATGGGAGAACATAGCGTCGAACGATACGTTGATGAGCGGAAGTCGCAGGCCTTCATGAAGGCGCTGCTGGAAGATCTTTCCGCACTCGCATGGATGCTCGAGAACGGTTGTATCGAGAGCGGCACCACGAGGATCGGAGCAGAACAGGAAATGTTCCTGATCGACCGTTATTTGCGACCTGCTCCTGTTTCATTGGAAGTTCTCAAGCACGCGCACGACGCGCGACTAACAACCGAGATCGCGCGATTCAATCTCGAAGCCAATCTCACTCCGCTCAGGCTCGAGAACAATTGTTTCAGCCGCATGGAACAAGAACTCGTCGAGCTGATCGAGCTGGCGCGCCATAGCGCGGCAATTCAGCGCGCTGATGTTCTCCTGTCCGGCATCTTACCGACGCTACAAAAATCAGATTTGACTCTGGACAATCTCACGCCTGTCGCGCGGTACCACGAGTTAGATCGAGGCGTAATCCGATTGCGTGGCGGGCCGCTTTCAATTCACATCAAAGGATTGGACGAGCTGCACCTGACCCACGACAACATCATGATGGAATCGTGCAACACAAGTTTCCAAATCCATATCCAGAGCAATGCGAAAGAGTTCGCCAATCATTACAACGTCGCGCAGGCGATAACCGCACCAGTGCTGGCAGTTGCCGTCAATTCGCCGCTGCTGTTTGGGCAACGCTTGTGGCAGGAAACTCGGGTTGCACTATTTCAGCATTCAACAGACGAGCGTTCGCGCCCGCAACTGGCACGCAACCAACCAACGCGCGTCAGCTTCGGCGATCGTTGGCTTAAGAATATCGTCGAACTCTTTCAGGATCAGATTGTTCGTTTCCGTCCCATCATGATTTCTGAGCCAGAGGACAATCCTTTTGAGGTACTGGCACGCGGTGAGACGCCTTTACTCTCAGCCTTGCGGATGCATAACGGCACTGTTTGGCGCTGGAATCGTGCCTGCTATGGTGTGACTGACGGGGCTGCACACTTGCGTATCGAGAATCGCGCCCTGCCTTCTGGTCCGACAATTATCGATGAAATTGCAAATGCAGCGTTCTTTACGGGCTTGATGGTGGCCCTTCCACAGACGTACGGCGAGATTTCGAAGCGAATGGTATTTGACGATGCGACGTTGAACTTTTTCCGCGCCGCTCGGCATGGGCTTGATGCTCAATTCCAGTGGATTGACGGACAAAGCCTTACCGCAAGTTCGCTAATCCTGGACCAACTGCTTCCGCTTGCGCGTCAGGGCTTAAGCAGCTCGCATGTAGCAAGTGAAGACATTGACAAGTATCTGGGCATCATCGAAGAACGGACGCGATGCGGTCAAACCGGTGCACGCTGGATAATGAAGTCGCTTCCCGAAAATGGGAACTCCGCTTCCAAAGATGCCGGCCGGAGAAGATTGACCGCCGCGATGCTAACAAACCAGAAGCAAAATAACCCGATCCATCGTTGGCCCATCATCGAAGATGCGGAGTGTGAAGAATGGGAACAGGGCTATCAAACTGTCGGCCAGTTCATGTCGACAGATCTTTTCACCGTGAAGCCGGACGACCTGGTAGATCTTGCAGCCAGTGTGATGGACTGGAGACACATCAGGCACGTGCCTGTTGAAGATGAAGAAGGACGGTTAGTTGGTTTGGTGACTCACCGCGGATTACTTCACATGATCAGCAACGGAAACCGCTCCACGGAAAGCGGTCCTATTACTGTCCGGCAGATCATGGTGGCAAACCCCGTCACGGTTTCGCCCTCGACATCATCGTTGCAGGCAATCGAGCTCATGCGCACCAATCGCATCGGCTGTCTGCCGGTCGTCGAGACCGGTCAGTTGGTGGGAATTGTCACTTCTTACGACTTCCTCGAAGCCACAGCCAAGCTCTTCCATCAGCATCTCTCAAATAATACGGAAGGATCACGCAGCCTGCCTTCGTGCATAGCGCTTAGAACTGGGTGAGGATTCTCGCGCAGAACAAACGTGACGTCCGCAAAATTCCACTCAAACTCTCCCGAAAAGACAAAATACAGCCTGTTTTGAACATTTTTGGCTTGGCATAAGCGTTGCGCTTAAAAGGCGACTGATCTTTTAGTTGGAGCCGATCGATGCCGAGCGCGCAACAAAGAGAAATCGAGAACCCATTACGGGTAACGGTAGAGTATCAGCAATCTGATCTCCCTTCGCTTTTGCAGGCGATTCGCTCATCGCATATCGGAAATCTGAATTCACTCCACAGTCGAGGGCAGGTTTTGTTTGCCGAAGGAGAGCAAGCCCGAGGAATTTATATATTGCGAACGGGCCGAGCTGCCGTTTCGATCACATCAAGTGAAGGACGCGTCGTGACGCTACGTATTGCCACGTCGGGCGATGTAGTAGGACTGAATTCGGTGCTGCGAAATTGTTCTTACGAGACGACAGTAAAGACTCTCGAACAGTGTCGCACAGATTTTATCCCCAGCGCGGAATTGATTGGGCTAATTCAGCAGAGCCACGCAGCAGCTCAGGCGATCTTGAACATATTGAGCCGAGAGCTAACTCAACTCACGGATCGTGCGAAGTTATTACTTTTGCCACAAACGGTATGCGGCCGATTGGCCAGGCTCTTGTTGGAGTGGAGTAATGACACGTCGCAAACAGTGCGAATCGATCGGGTTTTTACGTACGAAGAAATTGCTCAAATGATTTGCTCGTCGCGCGAGACAGTGACCCGTCTGCTGGGGAAACTTGCGCGACAGCAGGTAATTCGCATCACCTCAGATAGCATCCTGGTTTGCGACCGGCCTGCTTTGGAGAAGCTCGCGTTACTTGAAAATCTTGATGGTTTTCTTTGATGAGTTCAGAATTCGAGCACTCAACGTGACGGGCGTCACATTAAAACAACCAAAGAAAACCTAGAATACTTCACCGCATAGAACTCAGGGTCAGTCTTACTCAGGACAAATTGGGGAGGACCCTATCGTGTACAAACTGATCAAAGTACTGCTGCTTTGTAGTTTCCCATTAGTGGCAATTGGCTGGCTGAGCTCCAACGGCTCGTCGCACAATGGTCTACTGGACCAAAGCAAAGTTCCGACCTACAAGTCTGAGGACTATGTGGGCAGTGACGCTTGCAAAGATTGCCACGAAGATCAGTTCAAGGCGTTCTCACATACCTCTCACGCTCAGCTCGTCAAAATCAGCAGTTGGAATAACAAGGTAACCGGTTGCGAGTCCTGTCATGGTCCAGGTAAAGCGCACTCGGAAGAAGGCGACCCGAAGAAGATCATCTCTTTCAAGAACAAGTCATCGAAAGAGATCTCCGAGACGTGCTTGGGCTGTCATGCCGGCAGGGAAGAACACAATAACTTTCGGCGCGGCGAACACTGGCGCAACGACATCGGTTGCACTGACTGTCACTCGACTCATTCTCAACCAAGCGGACGGCAACTAGCGGCGTCGAATGTCTTCGTCTCACGAGCAAATGCGCAGAAGCCAGGCTTCTCCGATCTGAAATTGCTCAGAAACAGCGAGCCACAGCTTTGTCTCAGTTGTCATGGTGAGACCAAGCACCAGTTCAACTTACCCTTCCATCACAAAGTGCTGGAAGGCGCGATGAAGTGTAGTGATTGCCACAACCCTCATGGCGGTTTCGAGCTCAAGCAGACAAGACTAGCGACCGGCGCCGACGCCGCTTGCATCAAGTGTCACGCAGATAAGCAGGGACCGTTTGTTTACGAGCATGCTCCCGTCAAAACCGATGGGTGCATCGCGTGCCACACGCCACATGGTTCTTCTAACCCACGTTTGTTGATTACGAGCCGCGTGGCGCAACTCTGTTTAACCTGTCATAGCACGGCTCACGGCGTCGGCGCGGACGAGCCTGCCGGCCCACAGCACAATTTGAACGCGCAATACGCGAATTGCACCAACTGTCATATCAAGATCCACGGCTCGCGAACGAGTCCCGTCTTTTTCCGGTGAGTGAGGCCTAAGTGGGAGATTGCGTCATGAGCACGAAGCAAAAGAAGAATCTGCTGTACATCATCGGATTAGTGCTGGTTCTGTTCGCGACTATGTCGGGCGCTCACGCGCAGCAACCGTCACCTTCACCTTCAGCCAAAAGCTCGGAGTACAACGAAGCGCCTGCTGAAACCGGTGAAAAGGCCGGTGACTTCACGGTTATCTCGAGTCTCGAAGTTGGGTATCGTGGGCTTAGAGTCGACGGCGATCTCTTTCCAGCACAGTGGGATCCGAAGCTTGGAATTCACGTGACTTGAAGTCGCGG
>JADMIO011478646.1_pt1 | contig 80772 bp, 90 predicted proteins | sample 8958161 | NCBI WGS metagenome assembly JADMIO01 (sample SAMN16585339, study PRJNA669376) | soil metagenome | isolation source: Crop rotation soil | place: USA: Cullars Rotation, Alabama | collected 2011
GCCGCGACTTCAAGTCACGTGAATTCCAAGCTTCGGATCCCACTGTGCTGGAAAGCAGCATCAGCATTTTTAAACATGGGTGAATCGGGCAGGGTAAAGTCGGCGGCAGTTATTTTCCCAAACTTAATTTTGAGTTTTTCTTCCTTTGATTGTGCCTGTACAAACAGGGAAGTAAATAGCAATAACAGGCAAAAAAGAGCACAGTTCCGCATAAGTCTAAGTTTTTAGGGGTTAATTTAACTGGGAAATATGAATTATTTCGGGAAATTGCTAAAACGGTTTATGATATCTTTTTATTATGCGGGATTTCAAAAAAAACTCTGATTTTATAAAGCACACTGCTAATGCATTGGGTTTCAATTACTGCGGTATCGCCAAAGCACAAAAATTAGATGATGATGCCCGCAGGTTAGAGCAATGGCTGAATAAAGGCATGCAGGGGACGATGAAATACATGGAGGACCATTTTGATAAAAGAATTGATCCTGAATTACTGGTGCCCGGCGCTAGGTCGGTGATCACCTTAATGAAAAATTATTTTCCCTCCCAACAACAGAAGCCAGGGCTTCCAAAGATCAGCAAGTATGCTTATGGTAAAGATTATCATGAAGTTATAAGAGCTGCGCTTAACGAACTGCTCAAACAGCTTCGGGAGCGTATTGGTGAGATTCAGGGCCGGGGTTTTGTGGACAGTGCTCCTGTACTTGAACGCAGCTGGGCAACACGAAGTGGTTTAGGATGGATCGGCAAAAATGGCAATCTTATTAATAAACAAAGTGGTTCCTTCTTTTTTATTGCTACACTCATTACCGATCTTGAACTGGACCATGATGATGAAATGGTAAAAGATTATTGTGGTAGCTGCACCCGCTGTATAGATGCATGTCCTACCGAAGCTATTTTGCCAGATAAAGTGATCGATGCCAGCCGCTGTATTTCTTATTTTACCATTGAACTGAAAGATGCGCTTATTGATAAAAGTATGCAGGGCAAATTTGATAACTGGATGTTTGGTTGCGACACCTGCCAGGATGTATGTCCCTGGAATCGTTTTGCAAAACCACATAACGAACCTTCATTTGAGCCGCTTCCTGCCATCCTTAATTTGAGCACTAGTGATTGGGAAGAAATGACTGAAGAAAATTTTAAAGCGGTGTTTAAAAACTCGCCATTAAAACGAAGCAAGTATAGCGGGATAAAGAGAAACCTTAAGTTTATACAGTAATTCATTACCACATAGACAACATTAGAATTTCACATAAGGCATTTAAGTATTACAGACAGTACTATCGGTTTTATTCGAAATGCTCTCGCCAATTTTTTTCTACTGTGTCTATGTGCAAAGCCATTGGGCCCTTATGTGTCAAATTGTTTTGAATTAAATTATTTGCCGTTTCAAGAGCATAGCAATATATTTGAAATAGCACATTATTCACCCCTTTCTTCTCACATAAAAATTGTCTTATGAAAAAAATCGGTGTTCTGCACGGTAAAGAACGCTCCTTTCCAATAGGAGTAGTTGACCGCATCAACAGCAAGCATATAGATGGCATTATGGCCGAGCCTGTACAAATAGCAAAAGTGATGCAGGGCGAACCAACAGAGTATGCCGTCATCATTGACCGCATATCACAGGATGTTCCATTTTACCGGGCTTATCTTAAAAACGCAGCGCTTTGCGGCACAGCCGTTATCAACAATCCTTTTTGGTGGAGCGCCGATGAAAAATTTTTCAATAACTGTCTTGCGACGAAAATTGGCGTTCCTGTTCCCAAAACGGTAATACTGCCTTCTTATGACCACCCGACTGATACAACGGGCGAATCTTTTAGCAACCTGTCTTTTCCAATGGACTGGCATGGCATATTTGAATATGTAGGCTTTCCGGCGTACATGAAACCATTTGCAGGCGGCGGATGGAAGAATGTTTATCGTCTTGATTCTTTGGATGATTTTTATGAAAAACATCCCGAAACCGAACAGCTGGTTATGTTGCTTCAGGAAGAGATCGTATTTGATGAATATTACCGCTGTTATTGTATCGGCGGCAAACATGTACGCATTATGCCATACGAACCACGCAATCCACATCACCTCCGTTATGTGGCAGGTTTTAGTCCAAGCCCGGAACGTTATGCGTTGATGGAAGAAATTGTGCTGCGTATCAATCATTATCTGGGGTATGATTTTAATACTGTTGAGCTGGCTCTACGGGATGGTGTTCCTTATGCCATTGATTTCTGCAATCCTGCACCCGATGCCGAAGTAACGAGTGTAGGCCAGGAAAATTTTGATTGGGTAATAGAAACGGCTGCCAACTATGCTATTGAAAGGGCTCAGGCGCAGGAACCCGGCAAGGACAATCTTACCTGGGGAAAGTATATAAAGCATAGTGCGGATAAAGTGGCTCTATATTAAGTCTTGTGTGAAAGATTGAAATACAAAGCCGGTAGATGACTATCGGCTTTTTGCTTGCATGTTTATGCTCCATACAACTCATGCTCCTGTCTTATTTTGCCATATCAAAATCATTGCATTTCTTTAAAGGCAGAAAACTACAGCACACTTATCTCAATATTTATACATTATGGCGGCTATAAACTATAAACATTTTACCCTTGGTATCGAAGAAGAATATATGGTGATAGACCCGGCTACAAAAGAGCTGAAAAGTCATGACCAGAAGATCGTAAGTGAAGGACAAAAGATCATAAAAGACAAAGTAAAAGCGGAAATGCACCAGGCAGTGGTAGAAGTGGGCACAGATATCTGCCAAGATATAGATGAGGCCTATAAGGATGTAGCTGCACTTCGAAAAACCATTAAAATGATCGCCGGCGACCTTGGGCTTTCTATAGGTGCCAGCGGCACACACCCTTTCAGCCATTGGGAAAGCCAGTTGATAACAGATCATGTACGCTACAACGAACTGGTAGCAGAGTTGCAGGAAGCCGCAAGAAGCAACCTCATATTTGGTCTGCATGTACATGTAGGCATGGAAAGCCGCGATATGGCCATGCACATCGCTAATAGCGCCCGTTACTTTCTTCCACATGTGTATGCCCTTAGTACCAACTCACCTTTTTGGGAAGGCCGCAAAACAGGATACAAATCCTTTCGCAGCAAAGTGTTTGATAAATTTCCACGTACGGGCTTACCGGAGAATTTTGACACGTATGAAAGCTATGAACGTTTTGTAAACCTGCTTATAAAAACAAACTGTATTGATAACGCAAAAAAGATATGGTGGGACCTTCGGGTGCATCCTTTCTTTGGTACAGTAGAATTCCGGATCTGCGATGTGCCAATGACAGTGGAAGAAACGATTGCGATTGCAGCACTGTTCCAGGCTATATGTGCAAAGCTATACAAGCTACGCAGCCAGAATCTCAATTTTATTATTTATCCCAAAGCGCTGGTAATGGAGAACAAGTTCAGGGCCAGCAGGTATGGTATTGATGGCATGATGATAGATTTTGGTAAAGAGATGGAAACAAATACCCGTGGCCTTATTTATGAGTTACTTGATTTTGTAGATGATGTGCTCGATCCTTTAGGCAGCCGTCATGCAGTAAGTTATATTCATCGTATGCTGGAGCATGGAACAGGTGCTGACAGGCAGTTGAAAGTGTATGAAGAAAATAATTCCGATCTTGTAAAAGTGACTGAATTTATAGAGAGCAGCTTTCTGGCATAAAAGAAACCTGGGTATCTAAAAAAAAGTCCGCAACTTAAATTGTTGCGGACTTTTTTTATTGAAAAGGAATTTTGTTTATCGTTCATATGTTGTTATAAAATTACCAAACGATCCTGCTGCCACCGTAACTGTATAACTAAAAGAGAAAGTACCATCACAGGAGGAGAAAGTACCAGTGCCTACGGGCTTTATTGTAGCTGGCCCATAATTGGCATCATCATATAAATATTGTTCAGGAATATTTGTTTTAAAATTAGCCGGATCGCTCCAGTCAAGTTCTGCAGTAATGCTGGTACCAACATCCCAGAAATTATCTATAACAACTGTGCCACTCGTTGGACCGGTTGGTGTTACGGAAGAAAAAGTTGAAAAATAAGGCCCATAATCCGGTGAACCGCTTTGTGTATCAAAACAATTTGCATAGTCCCCTAAGAAATCATCCAATACTACCGGGCAAAATTTTTGAATCACCAATGTAAACGTGTTATTAAACTCAGCGATTGGTATGTCTCCACTGGTAAGTTTAATAATAAGTGTATCTATCTGGCCCTGTGCGTAGCCTGCAAATAAACCCCTTACATCAAAATCAGCCACTGTTTTTCCGGCAGGGATAGTAACAGAAGATGTGCCAATTTCATACTGTGCACCTTCAACTGCACCGGTGGGAGAACTAACTGAGAAGTTTATTTTGCGGTCGGTGCTTCCTGCAGTTGTGGAACCAATTGTAACGGTGTATGCAGATGCCGGATCATCCTGCACATAGTATGAAGCGCTGGACTTACCAGCAAAAGTTGCAACAGTCGGAGGGATTGTGAGAGTGTCTTCCTTCTTGCAACTCATGAACAAACCTATAGCTGCAACTGCTGTAAAAATTTTAATATTCCTTGTCATAGTATAATAAGTTTTTAATATTAATATCCTGGATTTTGCTGCGCATTTGGATTTGCCAAAATTTCATCCTGTGGTATAGGCAATGCCCAACGATAATCGTTTGCCGGTAAGGTTTGCCAATTGGTGCTTTGAACATCACTGGCAGCACGCTCTACTGGAAGACTCCTTCTTTTCAGATCAAAAAAGCGAAAGCCTTCAAAACATAATTCCTTATATCTTTCATTTATTACAGCATCAATAAGTTGATTTTTGTCAGGGAAAGTTACATCTGCATAACCTGTAATGCGGGCTTTTCTTACCTTATTAAGATCGGCAGTTCCAAGATCGAGTTCATTTGTTTCCCCATAAGCCTCAGCACGCAGCAAATACATTTCAGATACCCTGATAAGCTTAAGATCATTGATTGTTGGGCCCGATCCTGATCCCGGATATTTCTTTACGATCGAAGTATCCCCACCTGAAGCGCCAAAAAATACATTATACCTGGTATCTTTTCCCCTGGTATATTGACTTTTCAATTTGTCAGCAGGTTCAAAAAATACGTCGCCATTTGCATCCCGGAATAACAACTGGGGTTTCGATTCATTCCTATACTTCCAGATAGTTTCCGATTCGTTTGCATCTTTCCAGTAATTGATGTAATTCGATCCAGTGGGCAATAATGATTTGCCCGATAAATTAATAGCGTCTGTAGCGTAGGTAATTGCCGCAGCCCAGTCTTTTTTAAGCAATGCAACCCTTGCCTGGTAGGCTGCGATAGCAGCTTTACTTATTTCCAAAACATCATCGGGGGCTTCCTGTATTTGCGCTTCTGCACGGGCGGCAGCCAGGTCGGTTTCAATTTGAGCCACTACCTGCCCAACAGTATTACGGGATGGTTTTGCAGTAATATCAGACGTGAGCATAATGGGGACACCCAGGGCGCCGGCATCGTAACCCGGTGGCATAAAATGAATAAGCAATTCATATAAGGCCACACCTCTCAGGCCTATAAGCTCCGCTTTGATCTTTGCCTTCCGGTCATTCTCACTACTGGTGGTGGTTTTTACCTGGTCAAAAGCCCCCAGCACACGGTGCAGGCGATCCAGCATTACATAGTATTGGCCATAGGCTGCATTATGCTCATCCTCGCCTGCTGTATATTGCCATTTAAATGTAAACTGGCCCTGTCCCCGGTTTTCATTCGATATCTTTAGTTCATCAGAAAGTAAAGATGCTATGTAAACCTTATTCTCAGAGCTATTGGCACCGTAAACACCTAATAACCCTTTTTGAAGATCATCTACCGATGTAAATGCTTTTGTCTCATCTATAAAATCTGTCGGAGGAATATCCATTTGCTTTTTACAGGAAACACCCGCAACAAGAAGAAACAGCAGCGTAATTTTTATGATTGTATGCTTCATATCTAAAATTATTATTTGAATTTATTTAAATGTCAGATTGATACCTGCAGTATAAGTCCGTGGTACGGGATATTCATACGTAGCAATATTATTGTCGTCTTCCGGATCAAATCCTAGCCAGTTTGTCCAGGTATATAAATTCTGTCCCTGTACGAATAGTCTGAGATTGCCTACAATACGCAGCTTTTCCAAAATTGATTTTGGAAAAGTATAGGCAAGTGTTACATTTCTAAAACGCAGATACGAAGCGTCCTGGATGTCTTTAGAAGAGAACTGACGCTCTGTTACAGCATTCTGAATATTGGTAACATCACCAGGCTTCTGCCACATGTTCAACATCTCCTTTCTCATATTCCATTCCTGTAAAGCAAAAGCATGGTTCATCTGGAAGAAATCCTGGTTAGTAAAGCGTGAGAACCCTTGCTGAAAGTTAAAAAATGCATCAAATGAAAAACCTTTGTAAGTCACCGTTGTGTTGAAGCCGCCGATCCATGGAGCATTATTTGTGCCAAATTCCGCTACGGCGTTATCTTCACTGTAAAGATCTGTAAGCTTGCCATCTTTTGTATAGTATAATGGATTGCCTGATGCAGCATCGACACCAGCCCATTTAACAATATAATGAGAACCTAAGGGCAATCCTTCTTTCACAATTTCTGTCCCCTGCTCAAACTCTTCCACCTGGTCCAGGCTTTTTACCCTGTTTTTATTATAGCTTATATTTCCGCCAATTGACCAGGTAAGATCTTTTGTTCTGAAAATGTCCCCGCTCAGAACTAATTCCACACCTTTATTTTGAATAGTTCCGGCATTGATATCCTGCTCTCTAAATCCTGATTCCAGTGGTAATTTTTGCTTAACAATTGCCCGGTTTGTTTGCCTGTCATATACGTCAACAGATCCCCTGATACGGTTTTGAAAAAAACCAAAATCAATACCAACATTTAACTGGTTTACCTGTTCCCATTTCAACTCGGGGTTTCCTGCATTTGCAGGCACGATCGTTTGAGCACCAGCATATGTACCACTCCCATATAGGGGCCGCCAGCCATACCAACCCTGGCTAAAATTATCGGCACTGGCTGAGGAACCATAAGATATGCGGAAATGGAGATCGGTTATTTTCCTCCAGTTTGCTGCAAAGTTTTCATTAAGTACATTCCATGTAGCGCCTATCCCATAGATATTTGTCCATCGGGTATCGGGAGGCAATTGAGAAGAGGCATCTCTCCTTATGGAAGCATTTAATGTATATTTATCCTCATACGAATAATTTGCAAATAAGATGGCAGCATACATAGCTCTTTCAGCTTTGCTTCCTCCTACATCAGGTATCAATCCGTTTCCAACAGTACCGGGAGTGATGGCTGCCGGTGTATTGGGTAATTTTGGTTCAAGACCGTACCCTATATAATTAAAGGCAGAAGTGTTATCCTTGGTATATTCTGATACAAATTTTAAGTCTAATGCATGTTTTTCCTTAAAAACATTATGATACCCGGCTATTCCTCTTACAATGTATTCCATATTATGGTTATAGCCAGTAGAGTAAGCTCCACCACCTACCGTATCTCCAGCTGCACGATCGGGACCAACGGGAAAATCGTCGTTATTGGAAGAGTATGTATTGGGATAATCAGAGCGTTCGGCAACCGTTTGGCGGTAATCAATACCTGCATAACCTCCTATGTAAATGTTCTTGGTTATATCATAGTTTACGGTCAGATTAGCGGTTGCTTTTATTTGCCCGCTATTTTGCGCAGTGGTAGAAATACGGTCGTAAGCATTTGGCCCAACATGATTTTGTCCAACATTCACAGTGCCGTCTGCATTATACAAGCTTTGATAGGGCACTGCGAGATAAGCTGCAGCAAATGGATTGGCGAGAAATAACCCTCCCTCTGATTCAATAAAATTTCTTTTTGTGTAACCAAAACCACTATTGAAACCAAGGGTCAGCTTATCTGACTTATGATCAATATTTGCACGTACGGTATATCTTTCGAGGTCAGAGCGAAGACCAATCCCTTCTTCTTTGTAGTAGCCGCCCGACAGGTAAAATTTCGTTCCCCCGGCTCCCCCTGATAAATTAAGGTCATGGCTTTGGAATGAACCGTTCCGTTGAAATACATCCTGCCAATCTGTATTGATACCCCTTAAACTGTCGAGGGTACGGTCACGGCGGGCCTGCTCGGCAGGCGATGCGGAAGCATAAGTAGGATTGAGCTTTGAATTAACCCAGCCCGGCAGGCCATTGGGTAACTGGAGACCTAACATTTCCTGGAAACGAAGCAGTTCATCAGAATTCATCATCTCGAATTTTTGTATTCCAGGTTCTGTAATACCAAACTGGCCATTATAGTTTAATACAGGTTTACCTGCCTTCCCCTTTTTTGTAGTAATAGCTATAATACCGCCCGATCCACGGTTACCATACTGTGCAGTAGCCACAGCATCTCTTAAAACATCCACACTTTCAAAATCGTTGGGGTTCAAAGATTGAAACACGCCATCTTCAATAGGCATCCCATCCAGTATATAGAGAGGACTGTTTCCCCCAGTAACAGAAGATTGCCCCCTTATCTGTACTCTTGCCGAAGAGCCGGGTTGACCACTGCCAACAGTTACTAACAAGCCGGGAGACCTGCCCTGTAATATTTGGTCAAAAGAAGCATTCGGTACATAGTTTAATTGTTCTTTTGGAACCTTAGCGGCGGCGCCGGCATAAGCTGACTTTTTCACCGTGAGGTACCCGGTTATTACTACACCTTCAAGACTGCCATCTGAGGTTCTAAGCCTGATTGTATAATCGTTTTGTGTACCAATAGCTATTTTTTGGCTTGCAAAGCCAACATAGGAAACCTCTACTTGCTTAACAGAGGAATCAATACTCAAACTAAAACTACCTTTTGCGGTCGTAGTAGTGCTTGTTCCACTTTTCACAGTAATTGTGGCACCCTGCAGGGGCGCCCCTTTTTCATCCACTACTTTTCCCGTAATAGTGCGGGCCTGCGCAAATACCTGGCCTACAGCAATAATTGTACATACTGCTAAAAGTGCAATTTTTCTCGTCATAACAGTTGGTTTATTAAAAAAATTCTGGGGATTGGAAGATATCGGCGAAATGGCCGGACATTTATAAATAGAGTTTTATTATTCCTTTAACTTATTGCAATATTAGACAACAAATCAATTAGGATATGCTGCACCACTGTTTTTTTTGTAATTATGGATGTGGATAACCGACAAATATGCAGAATAAGTCATAGCCAGCCAAAAGGGTTTGTTGATTTACTTTTGCACAAAGTTCACGACGCAATGATCCGTGTAGCCATTCTTGATCTGTATGAAGGGTATGCTAACCAGGGCATGAGGTGTATCCGGGAGATTCTTCAGACCTTCTCTATCTCCAGGCAGATCAAGCTTTTGGTTGATGAATTTGACGTACGCTTGAAGTCAGAGGTGCCAGATCTTTCTTACGATATATACATAAGCAGCGGTGGTCCCGGTAGTCCTTTGGAAAGCGAAGGCAGTCTATGGGAAAAGGAATATTTCAACTGGCTGACGCAGGTGGAAGACTGGAATGGTCGTGAACTATCCCCGAAAAAGCATGTTTTTTTTATTTGCCATTCCTTTCAACTGGCTTCCAGGCATTATGGCATCGGGAATGTTAGTCCCCGGAAGTCCACTTCTTTTGGTGTTTTCCCGGTGCATATGCTGGATGATGCTTTTGCTGAACCCATTTTTAATGGCCTAAAAGATCCCTTCTATGCTGTGGACAGCAGGGACTACCAGGTGATCGAGCCGAATCACAAAAGGCTTCGTGAAATGGGAGCCAGTATTTTAGCTATAGAAAAAGACAGGCCGCATGTAGCATTGGAAAGGGCAGTGATGGCTGTAAGGTTTAATAAATATTTTGTTGGCACCCAGTTTCACCCCGAAGCAGATGCCATTGGTATGAGTATGTACCTGCAGACAGAAGAGAAAAAGAAAACTGTCATTGAAAATCATGGTGAAGCCAAGTGGCGGAGTATGGTTGAACAGTTGAGTGATCCCGGAAAGATCTTATTTACCCATGATCATGTTTTACCCAACTTTTTGAACCATGCTCTTAAAGAAGCTTTAAGCCAAAAACCTGAAGTTGTGGATTATGAGTTATAAACTGCAATCGTTGATCTTTTTTCCAATAAACACTTAAAGAAAATAATGTTTATACATAAGGCTGATTGAAAATCAAAAGAAATCCTATTTCTGTATTTCCTTTCAGGAAGCTGAATGAAATGACCGCCATAACACTATTTTTGCCCGCACTTTAAACAAGCTGCCCCGGCAGCTATTCCATGAAATTAACCTGGTGGAAAATATTATCGGTTGCTTGTCTTTTATATGCTGTAGTTGGCGGAATGCTAATGCCAGTACCTGCAAAGCCGATCGTTAACGAAAGTATCCGCAATCTTTATTATCATGTGCCTATGTGGTTTAGCATGATGGTAATGATGACAGTTTCTGTTGTATATGCCATTCTTTACCTGCGTTCCTCCAAACTTGAACACGATATTCAGTCCCGTTGGTTTGGCAGTACAGGTATGGTATTAGGTCTGTTGGGTATTATTACCGGTGCTATATGGGCTAACTATACCTGGGGTGCCCCATGGAGCAATGATATCAAGCAAATACTTGCTGCCATTGCATTGCTCATTTATGCTGCTTATTTTGTGTTGAGAGCTTCTATTGAAGATATTGATAAAAAAGCGAGGGTAAGTGCAGTGTATAACATATTTGCCTATAGCATGCTTATTCCTCTTTTATTTATACTGCCACGCATGAGCGAAAACAGTCTCCATCCAGGCAGCGAAGGTAATCCTGCAATAAGCCAGCATGATATCGATCCATTAATGCGTATGGTATTTTGGCCTGCTGTATTGGGCTGGACGTTGCTTGCAGTATGGATAACAACGTTACAGGTAAGGCTGCAAAAACTAAGTGATAAAAATATATTAGCATGAGGAAGAAAATAGTCAATAGTCAATGGTCGATTGTTAGTGAAAAAAGCAGTGCTGTTTATAAAGTCTTATTAACCCTTTTTACTATTTTTATAACTGTAGCTGTAAAGGCAGAACAAACAGCAGAGAAAGTACAAATGGCTGATGGCTTGCGCAGCAATGGAAAAATTTACGTGGTTGTAGCGGTACTGCTTACTGTGCTGGTGGGTTTATTCATTTATGTTATTCGCCTCGATAAAAAGATTTCAAAGATTGAGAAGTCAATGAACAGTTAAGTAACTGACAACAGTTTAATTGATAGGGATAATTAAATAAGGTAGGAGAACTGATACGATTGCATATCATGCTTTATTAATTATCATCCACATAACAACGATTGCTCACATAAAAACGATTCTATGTCCAACGATTTGCATTACAACTTTTTCCAAAGTGTAGAAAAAAGTTTTGACAAAGCAGCACCCTATACTGAATGGGATGCTGGTCTCCTGGAACAAATAAAAGCCTGCAATGCCGTTTACCGGATGCGTTTCCCGGTAAAAATGGATGATGGCCATATTGAAGTAATTGAAGCTTACCGTGTACAGCACAGCCAGCATAAAACACCCTGCAAAGGAGGTATCCGTTTTGCTGCTGAGGTAAACCAGGATGAGGTGATGGCACTTGCAGCACTAATGACATACAAATGCGCTATTGTAAATGTTCCTTTTGGCGGCGGCAAGGGCGGTATCAAAATCGATCCGCGTAAACATTCGGCGTACGAATTGGAGAAGATAACACGCCGCTATACATCGGAGTTGGTAAAGAAAAATTTCATTGGCCCCGGTATCGATGTACCGGCACCTGACTATGGTACCGGGGAAAGGGAAATGGCCTGGATAGTTGATACTTATACTTCGCTAAAGCCGGGCGAAATTGATGGCCTGGGCTGCGTAACAGGAAAGCCTATAACGCAAGGTGGTGTCCGCGGCCGTAAAGAAGCCACCGGACTCGGTGTGTTTTTTGGCATACAGGAAGTTTGCAATATGCCTGAAATAATGACGAAAAGAGGCATGAGTATAGGACTGGAAGGAAAAACAGTAGTAGTGCAGGGTCTTGGTAATGTTGGCTATCACAGCGCAAAATTTTTCCGCGAAAGAGGCGGTTGCAAAGTGATCGCCATAGCTGAATACGAGGGCGCTGTTTACAATGAAAACGGATTGAATGAAGAGGAGTTATTCCAGCATCGTAAAACTACCGGCAGCATTCTTAATTTCCCCGGAGCTACCAATATTATCCCAAGCAGCGCAGCACTTGAACTGGAATGTGATATTTTGATCCCGGCGGCTTTGGAAAATGTTATCAATTCTTATAATGCAGACCGTATAAAAGCAAGGATCATTGGTGAAGCAGCCAATGGGCCCTGTACTCCTGAAGCCGATGAAGTATTCGCTGAAAAAGGAATTCTTTGTGTACCGGATATGTACCTGAATGCAGGTGGTGTGACGGTTTCTTATTTTGAATGGTTGAAAAATCTAAGCCATGTAAGATATGGGCGCATGGAAAAACGTTTTACAGAAAACCTGAATGGCCATATACTTGGGCAGATGGAAACTCTTACCGGCAAACAGGTTTCAAACGAAGAAAGAAATTTTATCATGCATGGCCCTGAAGAAGTTGACCTGGTGCATAGCGGTCTTGAAGAAACGATGATAACTGCCACAAGAGAAGTAATGGATTGCTGGCATAAAAACCCATCTATACCAGACATGCGAACAGCAGCTTACGTTGTGGCTATTAATAAGGTGGCAACCAGTTATACAGCGTTGGGTATTTTCCCGTAATAAAAATTGCAATTGATACAAGAGAATAAAAAAACTGCCTTTCATTTCGGGAGGCAGTTTTTATTAACCCTTGCAAATATTTATCGTTACGCTATTTTATAAAAGCTGCTACATCTTTTTTAAACTGTGCGATCGATGGTTCATGAATGTACATCATGTGTCCTGATTCATAATATTTCATAGTGATGTTCTTTTTCAGGCTTTCTTCGATCCCCAAATGATCCATTGTGTATTCTGCACCGTAGAAAGGTGTTGCAAGATCGTAATAGCCATTTAAGCCCAATACCCTCAGCCCAGGATTTTTAATCATTGCTTCTGCCAGATCAACACCGGTGTTGGGTGTTACAGGATCGCCGTTGCCACCATTTTTATTGTGACGCCAATCCCACTCAAATCCTGGTGTTGTGTACGCTGATATATTATAGTACCTGTCTTTTCTGACTTTTAAGTCGCCATAGAAATAATTTAAAAACATAGCGATAAACGGCGGGCTGATAGCAGAGCTTTGCGGATCGAAAGAAGAAAACTCACTCAACAGATCCTGGTTGATCCCTTTGTATCTCGCATCAAGGCGGCCTACGCTTTCGTGTTTATCACGCAGTAATTCCTGTGTAAACTGTGGTTCACTTACCCGAAGGTTGGCTTTGGTCAAATAATCTTTGCTTAGCCCTGTATAGGATGATAATTTATTCAAAACAGCATCTTTTTCTGTGCCGAATAACCTGTCACCTTTCATTAAAGCAGTAGTGTATGCGCCCGCTGCAAAATCACGTACTTCGTTTAAAAATGTTTCAAGACTGGCCGGTTTGTTAGCTATCTTATTATGATACCATGCCACTGCGGCATAAGTGGGCAAATGCATGATAAAAGAAATATCATCTCCTTGTTGAAAAGTAAGCTGCCGCAGATCAAGCACCGTCGAAACAAGTATGATACCATTGAGTGCTATACCTAAGTTTTCCTGCAGGTAATACGCCACACCAGCCGAACGCATGGTACCATAACTTTCTCCGAGTAAATATTTAGTTGAATTCCAGCGGCTGTTTTCCGTTATATACTGTTTAATAAAATTGCTGATGGATTTTATATCCTGGTCAACTCCCCAAAAATCTTTATCCTTTGCTTTTCCACCGGCACGGCTTAAACCCGTACCAACCGGGTCGATCATCACAATATCTGTTACATCCAAAACAGAGTAATTATTATCCTCCAGTTTATAAGGCGGCTGTGGCGCCATTTCAGGATCGTTCAGTACAATTCTTTTTGGGCCCATTACACCAAGATGCAACCACATAGAAGAAGACCCGGGGCCGCCGTTATATGAAAAAGTCAGCGGTCTTCTTGACTGATCTGCTTCGCCATCTTTTGTATAAGCAGTAAAGCCTACCTGTGCAATAGGTTCATCTTTTTCATTCTTGATAACTAAGGTGCCTGCTGTGGCGGTATAGTTGACGGCAACATTATTGATCTTAATACTGTGGTGTGTAATTGAAACTTCTGCTCTTGGAACAAAAGGTGTATCAGATTTATCATTTGGTACAGATGGCGGTTGCTGGGCAATAACAAAAGAAGTGGGCACGAGCATTGTTGCAACAAATGCTGAAAGCAAAAGCTTTTTCATGAAATGATTTTTGATTGAATAAATATAAGCAGTGGGCAATTAGCGGGCAACATAGCAATTTTATCTGTACTGGCTTTTAGGTTTTATATAAGCGGCGGGGTGGAAGTGGTTATAGCAAAAGCTTTATTCGGCTTAATAGTAATTTAATTGTTGCAGTGAGTGACACAACGATGTTCCATAGAATTCAAATGTTTGGACACAAATAAATATGACTAATCCATCTCAGCATTCCTGGCTTCCTCTCTCAAATTCCCGAGCATATCTTCTGTCATTCTTTCAAGATCATAAGCAGCTTTCCAGCCCCAGTCATTTGCTGCCACTGAATCATCAATACTTTGTGGCCAGCTTTCTGCGATTGGTTGTCGGTAGTCGGGTTCATATTTTATAGTAAACCCTGGAATGCGTTTTTTTATGGATGAGGCAATTTCTTTTGGAGAAAAACTCATGCCGGAAATATTATAGGATTGCCTCACTGTTATTTTATCCGCAGGTGATTCCATCAGTTCGATGGTGGACCTGATGGCATCGGGCATATACATCATGGGCAGGTAAGTGTCTTCCTTTAAAAAACAATCATAATGTTTTTGTTCCAGCGCATCGTGGTATATTTCTACCGCATAATCGGTTGTGCCGCCACCTGGTGCAGATTTATAACTGATAAGCCCCGGGTAGCGCAGACTGCGTATATCCACTCCATACCTGTGATGAAAATAATTGCACCAAAATTCACCTGCATATTTACTGATGCCATACACCGTGATCGGTTCAATAATAGTTTGCTGAGGACAGTTCTGCTTTGGCGAACTTGGACCAAATACCGCAATGGACGATGGCCAGTAAACCTTCTGCAATTTTTCTTCTCTTGCTATATCCAGCACATTCAACAGACCCTGCATGTTCAGGTGCCATGCAAGCCCCGGATTCTTTTCGCCCGTGGCAGAAAGTATGGCTGCCAGCAAATATATCTGCGTAATATTTTGCCTTATCACCTGCACATGCAGCATCTCTTTGTTCATTACATCAAGGCTCACATAGGGTCCCGTTCCCTGCAGTAGAGGGTTTTGTTCCCGGAGGTCACTCGCTATCACATTGGCATTGCCATAGATGCCTCTTAGCGCCATGGTAAGCTCCACTCCTATTTGTCCAGATGCCCCAATTACCAGTATTTTTTCTTTTATCATAACAGCATGCAATTGAAATGAAATACAAAATATGCCTTTTATTTTTATGATACCAGCCGAAGTTTTATATGGCATCATCGTTGCGTCGCAATCCTTTCATCTAAATTACAAATGGCATCTTTTCGTGAAAAGTGAAAGGGTAAAAATGAAAAGCACCTCTTTCTTAAAGCAAAATCCTGACTCCCTACCTTCGCTGCAATGCGCATCATCATTGCCCATAACTATACCGATACTTCTTTTTCTGTAATCTCCTGGTCCTTGGCCAATCATTTGGCAACCAATGGACATGAGATTCTATTTTTTTCGCATCACCCACATTTTGAAGAACCAATTCAACCACAGCCACGCCTAAAAGTAATTGGCTGGCCAGAGAAAAGACCAACAGGGATCAAATCGTTTCTATTTTATTATAAAGAGCATAAGCGTTTCAAGCCAGACCTTGTCATCATACATTTTGCCCCAATGTACATTGCCGGCATAGCTGCATGGTTGCTTAGATGTCCAAACCGGTGGGTATATTATCACACTGCCGAAGCAGCCAATATTGCTGATACTGCACCTTCGGCTTTTACACATAAGCTGCGTTGCATCCGCAGGCAGTTGCTGTATAAATTTTATACACGAATTGTATGTGTCAGTCATTTTGCAGCGGAGGATATACAACGATATTTTGGTGTGCCTAAAAACAAACTGCAGGTAGTTTATAATGCATTGCCCGACAGGTGGAATGGAAACTTTGATAAGCCTTCAACGGCTCCAATAAGATTTCATTTTCTCGGCCGCCTTGATCCCTGCAAACGTGTGGTGGAAATGACAGATGCTTTTATTGACTTTATCAAACAAACAGGCGCCAATGCAGTATTACAAATTGCTGGCAACGGGTTGATAACTGAAGCAATAAAAGCAAAAGCTAAACAAAACGAAAACATCGTTTATAAAGGAGCAATACCTTATGATGGTGTTGATGATTTTATAACAGAAGCTCACTGGCTTGTCTGTCCTTCACTGGTAGAAACTTTTGGAATGGTAAATGCGGAAGCCATGATGAATGCAACTCCTGTACTGGCAAGCAATGCAGGTGGCATACCGGAAATAGTTATAGACGGAGAAACAGGATTTTTATCTGTTGGGTTTGAAGAAGAAGACTGGGTAAAACTATTCGAATCGGCATCAAGGTTTTTAAAAGAAGATCATGCTGCCTATAAGGCTATGCAGGAAGCCTGCAGGAAAAAGTATATAGAAAATTTTTCAATACCGCAATACCTTGCTGTATTTGATTCGTTGATCAGCGAATGTCGAAAATAAAGCCTTTAAAGCCGTTAGTTCGTTTCTCTTATTTTCGCAGCCAAATTACCGCAGGGTCAAATTCATTTCCACAGGATGCACATTTGTTATCTTACTTACGAATATCCAAAGCCTGGCAAAACACACGGTGGTATTGGTACTTTTTTACAAGGTATTGCTGAAAACCTGAGACAGAAAAATATTCGTGTTACTGTATTGAGTGTTTCTTCAGGGATTGATAAAGATGAGATCGTGCAAGATGGTTTGCTGACTGTCTATTACCAACACTTCAGCAAATGGCCCGCTTTAAAATTTATTGATTTTTCAAGACGTTTTAATAACCACATCGGTGAAATACATAAGCAATACCCAATCGACATTATTGAAGGGAACGAAATAATGTTTGCATTTATAAAAAAGATCCCCGGCATCTCTTATGTCATACGTATGCACGGTGGGCATCACTTTTTTACAGAGGCTGAAAAGATACCAACTGAATGGGAAAAGGTATGGAGAGAAAAAAGATCATTTTCAAAAGCGGATGCATTGGTTGCAGTAAGCAAATACACTAACATACGAACAGCACAACATATTGGCTTCGATCCTTCTAAAACTACCGTTATACCTAATGGTATTGATGTTTCGCAATTTCAGCCGGGCAGCAAAGCAGATATTGTTCCGGGCCGTATAGTATTTGCCGGTACGGTATCAGAAAAAAAAGGTATCCGCCAGCTTATAATGGCGCTACCGGAAGTCAAGAAATTTTTTCCGCATACACACCTCATAGTATTAGGCAACCTGAAAGCAAAACACAGGGAAACTGGTGGATTATATATCGATTACCTGCAGCAGTTTATTGATCCATCCGTAAAAGATGCTATAGACTTTGTAGGCTTTGTTGATAAACCAACCCTCCAAAATTACATCCGGTCTGCTGAAGTGTGTGTTTACCCAAGCCACATGGAGGCATTACCTTTTGCGTGGGTGGAAGTGCTGGCTATGGGAAAAACATTGATCGCCGGAAGACCGGGCCCAGGTCCTGAAGTGATCGATCATGGCATGAATGGATTACTATGCAATCCGCATGATCCTGCAGACATTGCACAAAAAATTTTGTATGTTTTTAATAACCCCGGTGAAGCAGAGAAAATGGGGGAAAAAGCAAGACAAACTGCCTGGGAAAAATTTGACCTAAAAAAACTGGCCGATACAAATATTGAGTTTTATCAATCTGTGATAGAAAGACGAAAGTTATGAGCCATGAGCAGTCAGTCGTTAAATAGTTTTAATCTTTTGACTCTTCCCTGTCACTTCTTCATCACATTCTGTCCGGCACTTCTATTCCAAGCAGGTGCATTGCATTTTTAATTGTGTGGCCGGTAAGCTGGCTGATATTTAACCGCAGTTGTTTCTTCTCTTCAGTTTCAGCATTTGCAATCGAGTGTTCAGTATAAAACGAATTAAACGTTTTAGCAAGATCATAGACATACAAGGCTACCGCTGATGGATTCATTTCTGCAGCCGCCTGCGAGACTGCGGAAGGAAACTGTTCCAATGCGACCATTAGCTTTTTCTCCAATGGCAACAATTGATTTCCCACCGGCAACCCGGCAACCGGCAAGCCTGTCTTCCGCAGCACCGATTGAATCCTTGCATAAGTGTACTGCACAAACGGCCCTGTGAAGCCATGAAAGTCTATCGACTCTTCAGGGTTGAAAACCATTCGTTTTTTTGGATCAACACGAAGCAGGTAAAACTTTAAAGCACCTATGCCAAGAGTATGATACAATTGCTTCAACTCTTCTTCATTAAAATCTTTTACCTTACCAAGCTCCTCTGTTTTTTGAGCAGCAACACTTTCCATTTCATCACATATATCATCTGCATCTACTACAGTCCCTTCCCTGCTTTTCATGCGACCGGTCGGCAGATCAACCATACCATAACTCAGATGATGAATACCGGCAGCGAAAGGCATCTCAAGCTTTTGACAAATAAGCTGCAGCACTTTCATGTGATAATTCTGTTCATCAGCTATCACATAAACACTTTCATCCATCGGAAAATCTTCGTACTTATGACGGGCAAGACCAATATCCTGCGTGATATAAACTGAAGTGCCATCTTTCCGTAATACTAATTTTTCATCAAGACCATCAGCACTCAAATCAATCCATACACTGCCATCAGGTTTTTTGAAGAAAACACCATTTGTCAATCCTTCTACCACCAGTTGCTTACCCAATAAATAAGTATCACTCTCATAATATTTTATTTGAAAATCGCTGCCGATGCGTTTGTAGGTTATATCAAAACCATCGTACACCCAACTGTTCATCATTTTCCAAAGCGCTATTGTTTCTGTATCGCCCTGCTCCCATTTCAACAACATGTCACGTACTTCCTTCATTAATGAAGTAGCATTTCGTGCTATTTCTTTCAGTTCATCTTTTATTTCACCTTGCTTTTCTGCTGATGTTTCTTCTTTCAATTTCTTGCTTAACAGCATCGCTTTATCAGCAGTTGCTTCATCCAATCCATTTATACTTTCCCCAGCAAGCAATTTATCGAGTAAAGGGTCTGCTTCTTTCTTTAGTGCATTTTCAAACATTACATAGTAATCTCCTACCAGGTGATCGCCCTTGATACCAGTATTTTCCGGAGTCGCTCCATTACCAAATTTTTGCCATGCAAGCATACTCTTGCAAATATGGATACCCCGATCATTTACCACGCAGCTCTTTAAAACATCATACCCACTTGCCTTGTAAATTTCGGCAACACTCCATCCCAAAAAAATATTGCGCAGATGGCCCAGGTGCAGTGGCTTGTTAGTATTGGGTGATGAATATTCTATCATAGCCTTTTTGCCATTGGCAGCCTGCCACCCGAATTGCTGCTGGTTATTCTCCTGTAAGAATTGCAGCCAGTAATTATCCGCCACAGAAATATTCAGGAACCCTTTGATAACATTAAAAGCCTTGATAGCGCTGCTGTCATTTGCAAGCATCCACTCTCCTACTTCTTTGCACAATGCATCCGGAGATTTACGCAGTTGTTTTACAAACGAAAACATGACTACAGTATAATCACCTTCAAACTCCGGTTTGGTTTCGTTGAGTGTGATCTCAGATATATCCGCTTCAAGCTCATATAAGCTCTTAAAAGCCTTGTGTGCCAGTTGCTTTAGTAAAACAGTGATCTGCATTTTCTTATTTTTTCGAAAAAAATCTGTCGGCCTCAGCCAACCCTTACGGTGCCGCAAATGTATGTGCAATCCGGCTACCTTTGCCGCCATCGGATGCTGTCATCGTTCATTATACAAATACTTAATTGGGTGTACCCTTTGTTCAGGAGGTTTATGCCTATGCAAACTTTCAGGTATGCAGCCTGCGGAGGAGGTAATACCCTGCTTGGTCTTTTTGTATTTTCTGCCAGCTATAATTTTATCCTGAAAAAGAGAATGGTGCACCTTCCCTTTGTAACTATCAGCCCGCATATTGCGGCTATGATCATTTCTTTCCTGGTAAGTTTCCCCCTGGGATTTTATTTGGCCCGCAACGTTGTTTTTGCTTCCAGTATATTGCGGGGAAGACAACAGCTGGCACGTTATTTTGCAACGGCCCTTGGAAGTATTGTCCTCAATTATATTAACCTGAAAATTTTTGTGGACCTGCTACACCTCTATCCTACCGCAGCGCAAATAATCAATGTTGTGATCGTGGTTTGCTTTAGCTACCTGATGCAAAAGCATTTTGCTTTTCAGCATGCAAAGAAGCATTGAGGTTGTCTGCTATTTTTGTTTTCCAAAAAGCCCTGACTTATTGCTCAATTTTTCAGATTGCCATCTTGCCAAAATGCGAAGCTGTACGAATTAGCCTTTGAAGAATGATGAAAATTTCATTTCTTTAATCTTTAGCATCACCGGGCAGGTACAGCATCAAACTTTGCAGCTGCAGGATTCCAACTCCTGCTGCAATGTCCGGACATGATCACCTGAATGAGCGTCTTGAATATTTTTTGAATTAACTTCTAAAACTATGTTATGCTTTTAGAAATCAATCTTGAACATTCCGTTTTAGTGCCGGTACTCTCTGAAGTAGTTGTTTCTTTAATATTATTTGCGGGCGGCTATTTTATTGGTAAATACCGCGAAAAATTGAAAGAACGGGGCAAAAATCTTGAAGAGTATGACTTTTACCCATTCGAGGCAGATAAAAATAATTTTCCCCAGTTTAATCTCAAGGACTTTCGTCTTGCTGTTCACTATTTTTTGAAAAATAAAGACCATACCGCTGCCCGGCAACTTATTTTTATTGGAGAGCAAAATAATGTTAGAGGAGAACTTGAATCAGTTGAATTGAAGCAATATGAAAAACTTTACCGCATATATCAGGGAGCAAAAATTGAAAATGATAATAATGAATTTCTTGAAAACTACAGGCGTATCGTGCATCTCTTAGGACAAACATTTAAAAACATGGGTATTGAAATTCTTCTTCATAACCTCATAAACCCAACACGCTCCATTATGGAAATTGAAAACGGTGAAGTGACAGGAAGAAAAATTGGAATGGGAACAACGATGCTTGTATTAGATTTGAAAAAGAGAAAAGCACTTAATGAAGACAAGCTGAATTACGAATTAAACATTGGCTCACGAAAATTCAAATGCACTACAATTCCTATTTTTCGAAATGATTATGGCTTAATTGGAGCCTTTTGTATTAACATAGACATTAACTACATCACCGAAGAAGTTTTAGTGATCAAAGAGCGCCTTGAAGATTTTTTTAAAAATTATTGTGCAACAAATAGGGTTCTCGAAGAAAATATTTTAGGTAAAGAGGAATTTGAAATGGCAAAAAAAGGGAAAAGGCACTGGAGAGAAAATTTATTAGCCGGTTAATGTATGGCGAGTTTATTTCAAAAACTTCGTCAGCAACACACCTGCATCCACATCTATCCATAACTTTCCTTCGGCACTCGCAGCAATAAAAATTCCCTTGTCCGAAGCCTGCATTTCATCAACATTCATTTTTAAAAGATAGCCTTTACTGTTTATACCGGGATAAATGTTTCGGTTCATTTGCGCTATGAGACCCGCATTGAGATCCTTTACTTTTTGCTGCAAATTAAAGTGGGTGTATTCTTTCAGTTTGGAAGTAATTGTACCATCAAGCAGTGAACTTGCAGTACGCACCAGGAACTGTTTTGTTTGAATGTGATAATCCAGGCTATCAAGCCAAAGTTCCTGCTTTTGCCCATCCCATACAGGTTTACCTTCAAGATAAAAAACACCTTTTGCTCCTTTCGATACAAACACTTTTACAATGATCCTGCTAATACCGCCCTGCAGTTTCATAGAATCAATACGGATCGTTTTTTTAAACATCCCCTTTCCGACCTGGAATTGTTTACCTGCCACCTGCGAGTTTGCAATAAGGCTCAGCGAATCGTAAGGCAACTGCTGCCCGATAAAAAGTTTAAACCCGCTGCGAGGCCGAAAGTCAGTGAGACCGGGCAACGGCTTACGGTTTAAGTCAGGTAATTGCTTCAGTTCTGGCTTTGCAGTAAGACCAAGGCTGATAAATAAACTATCACGGCGCAGTTCTGCCTGGCTTATTCTTATCTGCTCAGGCTGCGTACTTAAAAACCCAAAACCACTAATACGGTAGGGGGTTTGCAATGTATCCCACACAGCCTGCATATAAGGTTTCAGGCTAAAGGTCTGGAGCTTTTTCTGCATGTCCGCAATAGATGCATCAAGCTCTGTTTTTAATTGTGCCGCTACAATTTGCGTAATGTCTTTTCCAAAAAAACATACGGTGCATTTATCCACAGGCACAGGGTCAACACGGTTTACAATTACACCAAGCCGGTAATCGGGTTGCAACTGGAAGCGCACTGTAAATCCCGCATCTATACGTCGTGGTTTTTCACTTCCAAAACCACAGGTGCAGGAAGGTGACCATATTGAATTACCCATGCCAGTACACAATCTTGTGGAGCCGCGTACACCGTAGAAGCCGCTGAAAGAAACATACAGCACATTATTAAAAGCCCTGAACTGGAATGGCCCCCGTACAAAGCGAAACTGGTATCGTGTATCGCAGCCATCCATTACCCAATCGGTGGGATAGTTCGGTGAGGTATATAATGTATCAACAAAATTGTTGGCCCATTTGTAAATTGGCTGAAGGCCTATACGGATAGGTATATCAATATCGCTGGGCAACTGTGTATTTGCAACCACCACAGGTTTGTTCAAAGTATCGGGTGCCGGTGGTTTTATCACTTCCTGTGATGATGCAGGAAAATATACAAGCGCAAAGAAAATAGTAAGTATGGAAAATCTCATAGATGACGGGCTGTAGCAAAGATGAGAGAGAAACGAATTGAGAATAGCATCAAATATGCAAAGCAGGAAGATTGCAAAAAAATTAACCAACCGGGCCAAAATAGCTTAGTATTTGATTTGCCTTGAACTGCGAAGAAAACTTATCTTCATACAGTATTTATTTTCTGGTAGGAATACAATTTGGTAGCCGGCACAAGAATAAAAATTAAACATCGTTGTTGCCAATTTGCTGCTTCGGCACACAAATTGCTCACTTGTACTGCAACAATTCTAATCAACATTTAAGCGAATAATAAAAGATGAAACCAAGAATAAAGATCTGTTGTATCAGTTCCATAGAGGAAGCTATGACTGCTATTAAATATGGTGCATCGGCGCTCGGGCTTGTTGGCCAAATGCCAAGCGGTCCCGGTGTTATTTCTGATGAACTCATCTTTGAAATTGCAAGAACAGTGCCGCCGCCGATTGCTACCTTTCTCCTCACCAGTGAAATTTATGTAAGCGAAATAGTTGCTCATCATTTTAAGACTTTTACCAACACTATTCAAATTGTTGATGAATTAAGAGATGGCGATTACAAACAACTCAAAGAAGCATTACCAACCGTAAAAATCGTACAGGTCATACATGTATTGAACGAAGCCTCGGTAGATGAAGCAGTAAGAATTTCTGAACAGGTGGATGCATTATTATTAGACAGCGGCAATCCAACGCTGCAGGTAAAAGTATTGGGCGGCACAGGTAATATCCACGACTGGAAGCTAAGCCGTAAAATAGTGGAGCAATCAAAGGCTCCTGTTTTCCTGGCAGGCGGTCTTAATGCAAACAATGTAAAAGATGCATTGGATAAAGTACAGCCTTTTGGACTTGATCTATGCAGTGGCGTAAGAACTGATAAAAAATTAGACCCGGCAAAACTGGAAGCGTTTTTTAAAGCAGCAGGGGTATAAGTGAAAAGTCAAAAACTTTCGTTTGATATTACTTTCTTTCACGTTTGCCGTTTCACGTTTCACGCCTGCGCCCTTTCGTCTTTGACAGCTCTATCTGCTCATTACACTATCTACCACACTATGATACAGTTTATATTCAGGCAGCGTGTTATGGTGTCCCCCTGGCACAACATAAAAAGCATCTGTTGGTTTCATGCTGCTGAGTAATCTCACTGCATTTGGTAATGGTATCAATTCATCATCGGTACCATGCATTACTGTGATCGGCGCTGTTACCTGTTTAAAATATTCATTGGTCTCAAGGTTATAGCGAATAAGCCATTTGATGGGCAGAAAGAAAAAATAATTTTTAGAAAGTGAAGCAAGATCATAATAAGGGGTTTCAAGTATCAAATGCCTGCAATCTCTTATGGAAGCTAAATAAGCTGCAACACCTGTACCCATTGATTTACCATACACGACAATTTGGTTGGGCTGGTATTTTGCCCTTGCCATTTTATAAAGTTGCACCGATAATTGTTTCAGTCCTTCAATATTTATCTCCCCTGTAGAACGTCCATAACCGGGGTAATCAGGCATCCAGCATTCATATCCATGTTTTATAAAATAGGGAGCATAAGTGCTGTAATGCTCTACATTATAGCGGTTCCCATGAAAAAAAAGAACGACTCCATTTGTAGTAGTATCATCCGGCAAAAACTTAACTACATCAATTACCGTAGATGAATCAAAAGGAATTTTTGCTTCTGTAAATTTTGTTCGTACAGGGAAAGTAAAAACATGATTTATATCCAAAGCCTTTGGCTGAAAGAAAAACAGGTGCTGGTACGACCAGAACATGGCACAAAGCAGACCGTAAATAACTAATATCCAGCGAAGAGATTTAAACAATGTGATGATTTGAAAGTAAAAAGTAAAAATTCAAAAATAAAAAATGGGAATCAGAGAATTGAAAATTCCAGACTGCGAAAAGTAATCTGCTATTTATTTAAAAATCGGTAATTAATAATTTTGACTTTGCTTTTGCATTTTGACTTTTGCATTTTTGATTTTAATACAAAAGAATGTCTCTCAAAAAATTATGATACTCTGGAAAGGATGGCAGGTTATTATGTCCACCGCCATGTATGCGTATGAGTGTGATCTTTGAAGGATTTATCTTTTGCAATTGCTCACTGTGTTTGATGGGTATCAACCAATCTTTAGTACCATGAATAATGTAAGTGTGACAGCGCACCTGCCCGATCCATTTATCGGTACGCAAATGATAGCGCAGTACCCACTTGTGCGGCAACAGTGGCAAAAATCTTTTTATCACTTTTAAGAAACTGAAATAAGGTGCATCAAGAATTAAATAACGTGGCCTGTTATCGCTGGCAATTTTACAGGCAAAGCCACTGCCAATGCTGCGTCCATACACGATCATGTGGTCCTGGGGCATGTTTGATGTTAGTGTTTCATACACCACCTGCATATCGTTTAGCATGTCTGTTTCGTTGCGCTTCCCGGTGCTTTTACCGAAACCGCGGTAGTCAACCAGCACCACATCGTATTTATACCGGTAAAAATCACGGGCATATTTTCCCCAGCCTTTTATGCTGCGGCTATTACCATGAAAATATAAAACAAGGCCTAATGGCTTCTCTACATAAAAATGCAGGCCATTGATGCGTACGCCGGGCTCAACATCAAAATTGATCTCCCTAAATGGCGCATCATACTTGTAAACAAAATCCTGTGGGAGTTTTTCTGGTTTGAAAATAAACCGGTCCTGTATGAGATATACAATTAATGCCAGCAGTATGTATCCGCCACCAAGCCACCACCATATGGAAATAATAAGCATGAGGCAAAGTTGTGATTATTGAGTGGCGAGTTAGAAGTTCTTATTCTATTTCATCGGGTTGAACACGCTTTAGTAAAATGTTGGTAACGGGCGCCACGATCAAAGGGAATTTCTCGACAACGATATAGCTTGCATCCAAGCCAAAACCACGTTCTTCACTCAGGCCAATATCTTTTATCCAGAAATACAATTTCATGATAAGCTTTTCAAAAAACGGGAGCTCATTATCGTGGCTTAAATATTTTTCCATTACCACGAATTGAAAATCTCCCACTACATTATTTCTTTCAAGGCTTTCGTAACGGCTGGTTATGTTTACTTCCCTGTTAGTTACCAGGTCTTCAATAACTTTCCTGAAAAGCAAGTTTATCCTTGGCTCTACCCGAAATCCCAGCTTGAATTCAACACGTATTATATCGTTGGGGATAATATGCTCTACACTATATTCACTGGTATACGGATCATCCAATGTATCAACATGAATAAACCAAAAAATGTCAGCACGTTTCGGCTTACGGTTTAAAATAGAATAAATGATCTTATGCTCAATTTCTTTAGGATTATTGGCACTGGTGAGGTATACCAGGTGAGTAGCATATTTTGGAATCGTTCTGTCGTTGCTGAGTTCCTGTATCTGGGGTACATAATTTTCGAGCCGTACAAATTCTACGTAACGGTTCTTGATCTTCCTGCTGCGGAACCATATATACATTACCAGGAACAGGGCACCTCCAACAAAAAGCGTGATATAGCCTCCATGAGTAAATTTCTGCATTAATGCTACCAGGAAGGCGGCTTCTACAATAAAGTAGAAGATCAAAAATACCCATATTATTCCTCTTTTTATGCGGTGGAGTACGAGGTAATTAGAAAATAAAATTGTAGTAGCTATCATTGTCATAATGATAGCTAAACCATAAGCGGCTTCCATGCGGGATGATTCCCTGAAATACAAGACCACTCCAACACAACCCACAAAAAGCAATGTATTAATACCTGGAATAAACAATTGACCTTTTGCTTCTGAAGGATACCTGATCTTAAGACGAGGCCAAAGATTAAGACGGATCGCCTCACTAATAAGTGTAAACGAGCCGGATATCATTGCCTGGCTGGCGATGATAGCAGCGATAGTAGCGATAATTACCCCCGGAAGTATGAACCATTGAGGCATGAGATCGTAAAACGAATTTATATGCAACTTCTTTTTTGCAGCTTCGTCTATTAAGAGGCCATGTCTATGGGCAAGCAGGAAAGCACCCTGTCCAAAATAATTCAGGAGCAGGCATATTTTTACGAAAATCCATGATATGCGTATGTTGGGTCTTCCGCAATGCCCCAGGTCGCTGTACAATGCTTCTGCCCCGGTGGTACAAAGGAAAACGGCCCCCAACAGCCAAAAACCATGAGGGTAAGCAATAAGGAAATCGATGGCATAGTAGGGATTGAATGCTTTGAGAATGCCCCAGTCATCGGCCACATGCATACCGCCTAAAATGGCAAGCATGCTGAACCATACGAACATAACAGGGCCAAATAGCTTACCTATAGATTCCGTGCCAAATTGTTGCAGAAAAAAGAAAGCACAAAGTATTCCGAGTACAATAAAAACAATTCTTTGGGTATTGATGACATGCTCAAGAACCGGAAGTTTTATAAGCCCCTCGACAGCAGAAGTAATGGATATGGGAGGCGTAATAATGCCGTCGGCTAAAAGTGCGGCCCCGCCTATCATTGCGGGGATCACGAGCCATTTTCGTCTTCGTCTTACCAGGGCATACAATGCAAATGTGCCACCTTCCCCGCGGTTGTCGGCCCTTAAAATGAGGATGACATACTTTATGGTAGTTTGAAGCGTGATGGTCCAGACTATGCAGGAAAGTGCCCCGAGAATAAGATCCTCTGTAATGACCCTGTCGCTGATAATGGAATTGAAAACATATAAGGGTGAGGTTCCGATGTCGCCGTATATAATTCCTAATGCAATCAGCAGACCTGCTGCCGTTGCCTTTTTCATATTATTACTACTCACTGTGTGAAGTAAATTGTGGTACAAACGTACAGGAAATGCATCATTTCAATCTAGCAGGCAATCAGTTTTTGAGATAAACGCTAAAAAAGAAATGGCATTGCCGCCAATTCATCCTGCCGGTAACGTTACCGCCTCCAGGCCTACTCAGCAATTCGCAGGTTTTTATATCAGGGAAATAGCAGGAACTGCTCTATTTTAGTGGCTAAATACCAAAAGTGGATGGCCACGAATTGGCCACGGACTAGTGTCACCATTATTAATGAAAACATGGAAATTTTAAGCTGGTTCCTATATATTATAGCTGGTCTACTCTTAGGCAAAGTCATTTATGAGTGGCATCATGGAAGCAAAAAAAAGAAGCCTTGAGGCTAAAGAAAATGTATTAAAATCCTCCTTAAAGACCAACCCCTGCCACAATGAAAAAAATTTACACCTTACTATTAGTTTTATCATGCTTTACATCTTATTCTCAAAGTAAAGATGACAGAACTATCATTATAAGCGTTTCCGATAGCGCAAGTGCAAGAAGTGCCATTTTAAGATCGTTGATGAAAAATGAGCTGCTGATAAAAGACGTCGAAAGCAGGGATACTATAATTACTTATGCAGCGGATATCGGAAAAACTTATGTTGTTGTAGTGGCCTCCATCTCGGGAAGTGTGATACAATTAACCGGGTACTACAACCATAAAAAGTTCGACTATCCCGGATCTAAAAATTATATCGCTATCAGGTATTATAGCGCCAGCAAAACATGGCCGGTTTTGCAAAGGATCGCAAATGATACTGGCGGCTCGATTACTTATGGAAAATAATGATATAGCGAAGGTTTGTAAAGGGTATACAAGGTGGACGCAAAACAATATATTGACTAAATAAAAAAACTAGTTATGCAAACTGATCATCTCACAGAGGATTTACTTATACACGAAGAAGAATTTGAAAGAGCATCGAGCGGTAAACGATTCGTCAACTATCTAATTGATGTGATTGTATTTTACCTGCTAATGTTTTGTCTTGGAATAGTTATCGCCTTGATCTCACCAACATCACTTGATGATATAGGTTCTGATAATACCAGTTTTGGTTTGGTAGATCGCATATTATCGCTGATCTTATACGCATTATACATGTCAATAGTAGAAGCCCTCTTTAAGGGGAGATCGCTGGGAAAACTTATCACGGGCACGAAAGCGGTAAACCTGGATGGCAGTAATATATCTCTATCAACTGCTTTTGCCCGCGGATTTAGTCGTGCAGTTCCTTTTTGTGCACTCAGCGCATTTGGAAATCCCTGTAATCCCTGGCAGGATAGGTGGACTAATACAATGGTAATAACCCTGAGATCCTCAACACTAACTCAATAGAACATTCAATGAATGCTAACTGATATTTGAGCTGGAGAAGAAGGTGCTTAGGTAGGACAGAATGGATTTAATTATTTAAGACATCTTATATTTTATAAAGATCCAAATTTTGTAAAATTTCAGATGATAAGACATTCTTCAAGACTATTATTAAAAAGACTGAGCAATTTCACCAAATTCACAGGCATATTATTAGCATTAGTTTTTCTTGAAAGTTGTGAAGGATATAGGTGTGCAGACGGAACAGTAATTGATAAAATAACCAATCTTCCGCTTGACAGTGTTTTAGTAAAAGTCATTACAGGAACAGAAATTGTTTATACAGACACAACAGGGAAATTTGATGTGTGTAATAAATTTGGTGGTTGTGTACCAGACTGTAAGGATATTATGGTAGAGTTTTCAAAAGACAACTATACGACTATAATATTGAAAAATCCAGACAAAGAAGTTATTGTAATAATGGAAAAATAATGTTGTGCGGACAAAGGAAATTATGATTGTATTTTTAAACACTGTATTACAAACGCTATACTGCTTACTGATGATTGCAACACGGTTGGAACCTTAATCAGCCCGGCACAGAACATTTAAAACTCTCTTCTTTTCTCTCGCGGAAAAACATGATTTCCTAAAATCTCCCAAAGGGAAGTTGAACCCGCAGGCACAAAAAAAGCGGCCGAAGCCGCTCTGTCCCCCAGACGGGAGCTTTCTCGAACACTTTGCCAAATTAGTGGCCATTTTGGCGGCCTAAAATGACAGAGTTAATTAAATATCCAAGCTGCCTTGTTTAATTTTCGATTTAGCTGATTTAGCCGTTTTAACGACCTTCTGGCTTGTGGAAATGTTCATTCGGCTACCGGCCAATATTTCGGCAATAGAAATTACTTGAATTTTTTCGTACTCATGGTTGAACAATTTATTTGTATAAGAACCAAATTTTTTACTTTCCTTAACCAGGTTGGGCATTGGATATAGGGTTAATAGAAAACCCATCACCGCCTTGTCCCTTTCAATGGTACCATTTAAGTCCCGTATAACTGTTGGGGACAAAGTCTTGTCTGACTTGACACTGAAAATAATCTTTTTCGGTTCTTGCTTTTTTTTCTCACCTATATCAATCAAATATGCAATCCCGTCTATTCCACCATCCCCTCCTTTTTTTTCATTGATAATGCCTTTATTATTAGAATACGTCAGAACAGCCCATTTTTCAAATTCTTTTCTTGTTTTGTCTTCCTTTTTATGAGCTAACATTTCAGCGGCTCTGAAGTCTTTAGGTACTCCATTTAACTCAACATTTTCCAATATTGCCTTGTCTGAATCCTCTAGCCTTTTTAGAATAAGAGATATACTCTGATATGTAATATCAATTCCGATCCATTTTCTGTTTAAATGCTCAGCTACGGCAACTGTAGTTCCACAACCACAATAAGCATCCAAAACTGTGTCCCCTTTATTAGTGCTCGCGTTGATTATTCTTTCTAACAGTCCTTCCGGTTTTTGGGTGGGATAGCCAAGTCTTTCCTTGTCTTGAGTTGAAAGCCATCTAACATCTTCATCAATACCTTCATCTGGCTTTTTGAAAACAGTTCCTTTTGTATATGGTTGGAAAGCCCAAATATCCGGTAATGCCTGTCCATCTGTATCCTTCAAATACCTATTGTAAATAGGCCATGCTTCTCCTGCTGTAATAGTTATGAATCCCAATTCATACAATCTATCAAGCTTTTGATGTTGTGTTAAACTGCTTAAATCTTCGTCTAAATCTTCTATTACGGCACCTGGAACAGCCCAATGTCTTCCCTTAGCTGTCGGATTAAAACCCATCCATGTGGCACCACTTTCACCGCCTCTGACCCCGGATCCTGTCAAGACGTTTCCGTAATAATTAGTTTTATACCCTACAGAATCCAATATGAAATTCTCTTTTATATGCCCAGTCATATAAGGGCGCTTGGGATTATTCCATGTATAATCGTCTGTTTTAGTATAAAAGAAAATTACGTCGTGGATCGGACCATAGCGAGTAAGTTTATTGTGTTGGCCAGTTCTTCTCCAAATTATTTCATTTTGATATTCGCCCTTTCTGCCTGCACAGAAAATACTATCAACAATCAATTTAAGATAGTGACTTGCCGTAGGGTCGCAATGCAAGTAAAAGCTGCCATTCGGTTTAAGAACCCGGTATATTTCGGCTACCCTTAATGTTATATGGATCAAGTATGATAATAGAGAACCTTTGCTTAATACATTTTCCAGCCCAATGATTAGATCAATACTTTGAGTAGTAAATACGCCCCCTTTGTTTTCTTGAATTTCTTTTAATCCATGATTTGCAGCATCATCCCAAGTCCATGTATCAATAAAAGCCTGTGCTTGTGCCTGATCTTCCTTTCCTATATTATTATATATCTGATTGTAATTTCTTTTTGAGTTGAATGGTGGGTCTATGTAGCATAAATCAACAGTATCGTCTTTAATGTACTTCCGCAAAACGTCTAAATTGTCGCCGTAATAAAGTTTATTTGGCAGTGATGGCTGGGCGGATTTAACAGACTTGGATTTTGCCATTTTAGGTTAGTTTAAGAACAAACATAATAAATCAAACTGTGAATCTGTCACTGCACCCAAAGTCAGCAGCTATTAATTATAAAAGAAAAGCCCCGGTAGAAACCGGGGCCGCAACCAAAACTACTGCTTATGAGAAAAATTTAATCGATCTTGATTCCAGCCTGCAGGTTAGCAATGCCGGCTTGAATGAGGTTATCTGAGACCGCTCCTTTTTCAGATAGCATTTGCTGAGCCTTACTTTTTAACCACTGAGCAATTGCCTTCTGCTGTTGCGTGCCATTTGCGATTTGCGAATTGAGTTGCTGGAGCAATCCAGACCATCCATCCTGAGCTTGCGTACTGGTAAGCAGATCATTGAGCAGCTTGTAAGTAGCACCGCTCGATTCGGCTGTCAGCTGCTGGAAAAATTGAAGGAATCGGCCAGCCCGGATCGTACCTGCGGACACTGAATCTAGTGCGGTACCAGAGCCAATACATTTGCGCAAAGTATCAGCGAATCTGCTGTCTCTCATGCTAAGTGGATACGCCCCGATCAACGCCCAGTACTTCACTTTTAAGCTAAGCCGGATCGGAATTTGAAGATCACTTGAATCAACTTGAGCACTTGCATTAATACTAAATGATACCAGTAAGGAAATTAAAAAGACTTTCATATAGATGGTTTAATAATGATTTCTCCAGGATGATGATGAAAATGTTTGTGAGACTCCGGTACTACCATCTGTGGCAATACAATCGGTACAAAATATTTCCATTCCATTAATGCCTGTAATGGCATTTCTCTGTGCCGTTGTCATACGCGGTAACATGAATGTTTTTGTGGTTGAATTTACCTCAAGTGCTATTCCTGCGGAAGTAATGCCTCCGGAGCCGCCGACATAAAGGCCGTTGGCTGTAAGCCCCATAACCTCAGTGTTATTGATACCAAACTTTATACGATTAGCATTTTTAGACCATACTTCGTAATGGCCATCTGATGTATTACCTAAGAAAAATCCATTACTTGAACCTGTACCAGTAGAACTATTAGCAATCCTAATTTCTGCAGTTGTCGACGTTGAATTAGCATCAATCACTGCTGCTGGTGCGCCTGTTCCACATGCAATTCCAACAAAACCGGCACTATTTATTTTTAATCTGCTAATGCCCATTGTTTGGAACTCAGCAAAGTTTCCTGAGTAGCTTGTGAAGGCATTTATTGCCAAAAAAGTACCTGTTGAAATTCCATTAAAAAACCCTGTAGTAGTTCCATCGAAAGGGCCGTTTCCAATGTTCCATACGCCTGCGTTCGCAGTGGCTTGAGGAGCGATCGGAGAATAATGATAGCCAGCTCTGGTAATATACCCTACAGTGCCGCCGCTATTTGCAAATTGTATTATATCTCCCGTTGCAGATGCATGCGTTTGGGTTAAGGTAAACAATGGATTTGCATCGCCAGTATTTCTTTGGATAACTACGTTTTGATTTGTATTGCCAATAACAACGGTTGCGACGGCAGAAGTAGAATTGGCTCTAAGAGTAAGTGCATCTGTGGTCGTTCCTTTTGCTGTTAATACAGTTGAGCCGCTTGAAGGAGTTATTTCTAAATATCTTCCAACATTACCAACATCTAACCTTAACGCCTGGTTTGATGCTCTATACATTCTAAGGTCTGTACCGAATGTTATCCCATCGCTGAAAGTTGTACCGGCATCCGGCAATGCAATCTTTCCACCTCCCGTAGATGATCCCAGTGTCAAACTTGTTCCCGTGGCAACACCAATATTCGGTGTTGTGAGCGTAGGAGTATTCTGGACTACAAAAGTTGAGCCTGTGCCTGTTTGCGATGCAATAGCTGTAGCGTTTCCAACTGAAGTTATCGGTCCTGTAAGATTTGCATTTGTGGTCACTGTGCTTGCAAGTGTCGCTGTAGCTGCATTACCCGAAATATTTGCAATCGTATAAGTTCTGTTTGCGCTCAAATCCTGTGTAGTGCCATTGATCGTTATCGTTCTGGTTAATGGCACATATAGACCACTTAACGCACCTGTAGTTGCATAGCCTGCATCATTTGTCCACTGGCTGATGTTTCCTGTCTTATTCGTAAAATTCATTGCATTGCTTGCAGTTGCATAAGTACCGATTGGCTGATATGTTGCCGCTGCTGTACTGCTTAGTAAATAGCCCACGATTGAATGGTTTCCCCAACTATAGGCAGAATTCCAATGCATAATATCCAAGGTAGATATACCAGCCGCTGCAGCAGCAGAAAAGATCGGATCACTTTCTGTTATTGCCCCCAGGGCAAACACTTCCCACTTATCAGTTTTTTTTACGTAGACATTCCCATCTTCCGGCTTATATACCATGCTACCGATGCACCCCAGCGTATCATTATAATTCAACAGATCACAAACAGTATCCTGGATCGGCAACCGAAAGCCATATATTATAATTGACCTGGCCACAGCTTCAGAACTGCCACGCCGGTTATCAACTTTTTTCGGTGGTTGTGCTATGCTTATACAAGCAATCGAAAGGAATAAAATCGAAATTAATATTCGCATATATCGAAAGTTGTTTCCTTGTCAAAGGAGTATGTGAACGTGAGCATCGTTCTTTTATCTGTCTCGTCGTCGGGGTTCGTGTATAGGCTGATGGCATAATCAGTTGCTCTTATATAACGGCCATTTTTGAAAACTCTAAACCGGTGGGTAAAATAGTACTCGGGCAGGTACATAATATTTTGCTCACTTGGCGGATCCCATTGGCCAGACCCATCAATATCAATAGGAAGATCATTTGCTGTTGCCTTGGGCGAGTCATCGTTTACATTTAGTTCAACAGTCTCTTCAGGTTCCTTTACTTCAATTGTGACAGGATCCTGATCATACTCTTCAACTATTATATCGAATTCATCCGCCATTGTTTAAGCTTCTCTGCCACTTGCTTTTATTTGCCCATCCGCATAAGTAATTTCCACAGCATCATTTCTAATGCTGTGGAAATCGAACCCGTAAGACCCCTTTTTTAGCAATACATGTCCAGCTGGGAACTCTTTTGAAATACGATTAGTACCAGTCCTGGTAAAGTCGCCATCATTAATAGTGATCAAAGTCTTTTTAATCGGATCAGCGGTGGCAATCTTCAATCTGAAAACCCTGTCGCTTACATCCAAAGCAGATCCATCCGATTTTTTTTTAAATTCAAAATCGAACTTGAAGTAATTGCCCTCCTTTATTTTGAAAAGCAGATGAACAGTTACATCAAAATCTACTATGATGGGGCTATCGCAATTCATGATACTGACTGCTCCTTATATCTTTGGCAACTCTATATTTTCGGCAGCAGCTGCGAACAAATCCACTGCTGAATTGATTGCTTCCTGTGCTTCCTGTGCAACGATCTGTTCGAAAGAAAGCAATTCACTTTTAAGTATATCAACCTCACCGCGAAGAGCGGTTTTGAAATCTTCAGCAGTTAATTGCTGCCTGTTCGCCACAAGGTCTTTTGCACGCTGTTGAAACCCTTCAACATACTCATTTGCAAGGCCGCTCACTACAGGCCATTTAGCTGCATAAATACCAGTGAGAATCGCCATTAATTTGGCTCCTAATTCTTTTAATTGTTCCACGATCTTAAAATTTTAAAATGAATAAAATGATTACATGTTAGTATATACTAACTATACTAACATTTTAAACGTTCAACTACTTGTAATTGGATTCCACCTTAATGATTGGTAGCCATAAGCCTGCAAGCAATCCTCTATAGGTCTGCAATTGCCCAGCATTAAGGGAACCCCGGGCCTTATGCTTTTCCCGATAATCAATAAAGTTTTTTCGAAGGAGATCCACCTGCTGCGATACAATAGAACCACCTTTTCGGATACCATCCTGGAGTGCAATGGTATTGATCTCGCTTTCCACCGTAGCATACTCCGCTGCATAGGTTGAGAATTCTTTATCCTCTGCATTGATCATCTGCAGGTACAGTGCATCTGTATGCTGGGCACTGGCAATAACCGCCGCTTTTATGGCAGCGTCTGCAGACGGCACAAACTGAACTTTGCAACTCACTACGAGTGCAACTAATAGGACCGGGAAACATAATCTTAAAGCTTTCATTTGACTTGTTTTTATGTGATGAAAAAAATTATTTTTTAACTCCTATAAATAATACCTGCCTTCTATTTCGTGAACTATAGCTCACGTGCACCCAGGCAGGCTCTTTCTTTGTACCATACTCCCATATGAGCTGATCAAATGGCAACTTCAGTTTTTGTATTCTATCGAACAGCTGTTCATTTGTAGTACCATGGCATTGTATGTCCGCAGCTTCACCAACCATGTGCTGGCTTGTCTTAGATCCCCCAATAGCTTTGTTAAGACGAGGGCATCGATACCCGCTACTGATGTGAAGTGAAAACCCAATATCATCACGTAATGGCTCAAGTATATTGGTGCAGAGCGCTTTCAGATTAGCAATAACATTTTCATCAGGTGAAAACTGCTCTGCAATTTTCAGCCTGGTTGCTGCCTGGCTGGCAAGCATCTCTGAAAGCGTAAAGTGTGGCGTTAGGTTCATTATTCAATTGTTTGGCCTGTTTCCTTATCCTTTACCTCACTTGCTTTTGGCTTCGCACCATAAAGCGGATAGTTTGGATTTATTGAGTTAGTAAGCATGGGTAAGCAAGCCGTGGCAATCGTTATCACCCAATTTTTTATAAGTGTTCTGGCATCTCCAACAAAAAGATTATCGGGATTAACCAAAACCGCCTGTATGATCATTGCCAGCGCAACTTTTAATACGCTACCCGCCTGTGTTGTTAAGAATGGCTTTTTCATTTTGCTCTATTTTTAAATTCTTCCGGATCTTCCGGAGGAATAAGTTTTTTCATTTGTTCCTTTAAGGCCAGTATCTCTTTTTCCTGAGACTTTCTGTTTTCTTCACACGTGCGATGGTCTGATTCAGCATCGTGAACTCTTTGATTCAAAAGGAGAATGTGTGCATCTTGCTGATTTAGCCTTGTGCCTTGCTGAAGAACAGTAGCATTCAGAGTTTTGGTAAGACCTTCATAATGCTCGATGTATCCCTTGTTTTTTTTTACTTCCTCACTATCCTTCTTTGCCTTTCGTGAATTGACATAGGCTGCTACAGACAAATAACAAGCGACCGCTCCAAACACAACCGTGGCTATTGATTCGTAATTCATTTTTTCATGAGTGGGTTTGACGGAAATTCTTTAATAAGTAACGATTGAGAGTATATGTAATACAACCAAAAAACTTCCTGTACCAATCCAGATTGCTGCCTAAGTCCAAGTTTCAGTGTTACATACAAGGTTGCTGAGAAAATAACGCCTATCATCATTGCTGTTTTCCCAAGCTCATAGTTTCTGAAAGCGCCGTATATTTTCATGTATGATATCGCAAGCATAGCACCCCCCCCTACTATATTCATCCAGCTACCCTTGTTATCATATATCAAAGCACCACCAATACAAAAGGCGGCAATACCCCTGCCTATATAAGCCTTAAACAACGACGGATGATCTTTTCTAAGTGTCATTTTTGTCAATACTTAAAATGCCGGTCTAATATCCTTCACCAATTCTGCTTCCCATTTCTGCAAGTCACTTAAACAAAAAAGTTTACGATTATCGCTATTATCAAGGCTGCGTGCAGGAGAAATTTTATTGCTGCTATGTGTGCTAACTTTTTTCTTAACCTTACTGAAAAATCTTGTTGCTGCTTTTGATCGTACAGGTAATTTCCTATTTCTAAAATTGACAGCAGTACTGAATAAATACATATAATATAAAATGTTGCCATACCTCATGGTTAGTTATTTAGGTTTATAAAAACACATTCATCATCATTATATTCAGGTATCATGAAAGCAGTATCAATATCCGTTTCAGCATCTTCATCCCTGTAAAAAATTGAATAGTATCTTCCTTTTGCAGCATGAAGTACTTTAAATGCCGTATCATCACAAGAGGGTTCTGAATCACGAAAGATCAACTTTGTAAATACCGAATCTTTATAATATACCGGAGAAGGTTCCCAGCTCTTTACATACACATTAACCCCGGCTACATAAGCATAATCAGTGTAGAACCTAACTTGTGCAAAGCCGGCGCTTTCTCCGCCAATAATTTCCTTCTGACATGCAAGCAGAAAAATGAAAAAAGGCAATATGTAATAAACCCATCTCATTAATTGTAAACCCTTACCTCTATTATCACCAATTGGAATGTGTCAACAGCTGTATTTGATAAGTTTCTCTGTACAAAAGCTATTGCCCCAGGTGTACTATACTCACCCCCATATAACATTAATGGATTTGCTACATTGCCATTGCTTACAAGCACAATGGTTTTATTATTTACAAATTCATTACTTGACAAATTCATTTGGTACTGTCCAGCTCCATTCCGGGCCCATGTTGGAGTAACAGAAAAATCATTTTGCATCAGCGTAGTCACTGAAGGAATGCCAGTACCTGTTTGCTCGATTACAGCAACGTATGATTTATAAGGAAGAGCGCTACTACTGAGCCCTTGCCATGCGCTTCCATTATACCATTCAAACCTTGTTGTTGTGGTATTATAAATCAAAAGAGATGTTGCCGGGCTGACTATTGCATTTCTTTGAGTAGATGTCATTCTGGGAATGAGCATTCCCTTAGCATCACTTTGAAAATCTGCAATGGCGGAAGGATTACAACTGTCTGTACCTACTTTAAAATCTCCCGTACTTTTAAACCAACCAGCATGCCTGGTTAAATTGATTCCTCCAGCAGCATTAACTGTGGGCTGAACAATAAAATCAGTAAATGTGAAGTCGGTCCTGTCGCCAATTGTGTAGTTGTAGGTCCCATTAATGTTTACCGAGGTTTGGCTTCCCGCATTTGAATTATTTATTGCAACAGATCCTCCTGTGTGGTTAAAGTTCACATAGGCTGCTTTTAAATTGAGCGAACCCCTGCTGGGTCCGCCTCCATCGATTGTAACGGTGCCTCCTGCTATTACAGCTGCAATATCAAGATTAGCAGTTGATTGCAGCCGAGTATTGTAAATTGTACCATTCTGAAAATTTAAGTAATTCTGGCTGTTGTAGTTGCTTTGCAGTTTTGGAATAGCAAGGGTCTTATTAACGGAATCAATGAAAAACCAATCAGCTCCATAAAACTTATGATTGATTGCAAAAGGAACTCTGTAACCAGTCAAAGAGGTACTATCCAAACCGATGAAGGTTAAGCTATTGAGAGATGTATCGTTTGCCTGCCGAGCATAGCGCGCATCAAACTTTGCGATAGTTGCTTTCTTAGTAACACCGCCCTGGACGATTGGTAAAACATTAGTTGCACCAATAGAATCAGCTGCAGGCAGGGCACTGATTCTAATGCCCTGGCTGTAGATCTGATTTGAAAATAGAATGGCAATTAGCCAAATGAATTTTTTCATGACTTTAATATTCAGTGGTTAGAAATGTGCCACCCTCTGTCTTTATTGGTATGAAGTCTTCGGTGAGGATAGCATTAAATGGGATGCCGCTCCCCCCGATTAAAAAGAACAATCAAACAGGCCTGCCGGTGTATCAAATGGAACTGGCTGATCCTTTTGGTTGAACTTAACATCAACGTTCCAAACCACATGGCTTGTCATGTCCTCTTCAATTGGTGACTTAGGAATAACAGTACAAGGCTTATCACTGATTCTTGTCAGCGTTTCAGTCCTGTAAGCAAAATGCCAAACACTGCTTTCCTTTATACTATTGTAAAAAGGAGTATTTGCCTTTAGCACAGGATCTTTATAACTAACAAGAAATTTGTAGCCTATGATGCGGCTTTCCTGATCACCATAACCAGGCACTTCCACTGGTGCACCGCCATCGCTGGTACCGGAAGTATTGGGAATTACTTTTATGAGACCATCGGCTTTGCCATCTTTCCATTTCTGGAGGTTTTCGGGATCGGCTTTTAGAGTGGCCACATAGTTCTTATGAATAAAGGCAGTTCCTCTTACACGCCCTAATTCGATGACATCTAAACACGGGTCGCATACGGGATCAACGATCGCCTGGTCGCACGGATTATCATAAACTGTGTATGACATTTCGTTTTAATTTAAAATGATTTAGCAATTGCACTTTTTAAAGCACTTCTTCAGAAAGGCGCTTTCGATGGTGTAGTTAACCTTGAATAGAAATTGTTCAGGTTTAAGGAAGAATGTAAATCCCTGGAATTCTTCATTAAAAACCTGCAAGTCGTTCAGTATAATATCAGTGATATTAATATTGCCTGCGAAAAACTGGAGCTGCCCTAAGAGATCCTTGGTAGCAGCTTCTGGAATATTTGCTTGGATATGAATGGCCAGTTCATCATTTGTAAGCTTAAGCTTATCACGACGTCCGAATACTACCATGCTGATCCTTGCAATGTTTGCATCAACCTGGCGATCATCACCATAACCTTTAAAATTCCCAGCCTTACCAACAGTAATGCCATTGATTCTATGATAAAAAATCAGATCATAATCATCCTCGGGACCAACATACTGAGCTTCGCCCTTTTCATTCACATAGCTTGGCACCAATTCAATGTTATCACCATTGCGCCTGGGCAATGACTGAGCAATGCAAATGATCTTTTTATTATCAAAGCATGGCTCATGAAACAGCCCTTTGATAAGCTCCTCATTGATGTACTTTACTATGTGTTTTAAATAAGGCATTATTTGTTCAACTCATCATTTAAAAGCGTTTGCACTTTATTGATCGCATAATCCTTTTCACTTGCAGAAAGTGCCGCTATCTTTTTGCCCTTCTGCAATTCAACCCATTTCATTTTTTGTGCGTTGAAAGGATTATTAAAACCGATACCCCAGCCACTCGGTGTACCCAATACAGACCAATCATTTTCAAGCTGTCTGGTAAGGCTTACGATTATCTTAGGATCACCGGAACGTTTAAACTTGCGTTTCCTGAGTCCGAGATAACTTGTATTGTAAGTACCGATCTGGCTACCATCCGCAGCTTGTCCTTTTTCGTGAATACGCTCAACCATTAATGACAGAACATCAAAAGCAACAGGCCTTAGTAATGGCCTTGGGTCCCTCAGAATTTGTAACCTCTTCAACAACCCTTGGCTAACCAGATTGATATTTGATTTTACTGTAATCATGGTAATGACTCAATTGTTCCCACTGCTGGGTTACATTCAATGCAGCAATCCTCTTCCCTTACATGCAATGCATCGATACTTTCCTTCAGCGCTTTTTCATACTCCACAGAATAATAGTCCTTCAGCTGGGTAGCATTCTCACGATCAATTGTAGTATAGCGATTCATTCGGGTACTGAAACATCTTTCGATCATGAGTTCATTCCCGAGCAAATACATCCATACATCTGTGAACTCCTGCTTATTAAAGCATACTATACTGTTGTAATCACAGAGGACATTGTACTTAATTTCAAGACCGAAAACGTCGTCCGTCTTTGTCAAATCAGCTGGCGTATCAATTTCAGATTCTGCTCCATGAATAACCGGCTTGCAGTCACTGTAGACTTCACAAATGCATTGGTAACACGAGTGTAATGTTGTAACGGGAATAGATGCAGCATAAAGAGGTATTGCAGTTGCATCAATAGCAACAAACAATTTTCTCACCGCATATTTCCTTGCCACATTGATGGTGTTTTTGCCTTCCGTAGCATTAGCCTTCGTAAATGAATCCAGCTCATTTCCATCTTCATCAAAGAACTTAATTGTGACCTCTGCAGCATCTTCGCTAAGTGTCACAGAAAAACTATCGATACCAATTGCCACAAATGATCCATGGCCACACCCCAAGTCAATCACAATGCCCTTATACTTTTCCTCAGCATCATGGACATTATCAGTGTCAATATCAGGCTTTACTTCTGCTGTACTCTTAGTTGCGGTTAGCTTGTAACGTGTACGAAGCATGCGCCGTAAATCTTTTTCAAGCCTTATGCCTGCCCGAACTTTTATATCATTCCAGAGACCTTCAAACCCTTGTTTTTCAGTCTCAGCAATTCTATCAATGCTTTCTAATGGAAGGCCAGGCAGTTGATTGATAAATATTCCCGAGACGGGCTCTTCACCGAATCCTTTGATACCGATATAGTCATATAAGCATTTCAACTATTACTACTCCCTTTTCATTGCAGTTTGAGTTATCACTACATTCCAATACATAGTGACATCGGCTTTCCCAGTAACCTTTACTGCTATGTCGTTACTAACAGCCGACGCAGCAAATGTTGTCCCGCTGACCTTGGTATCTGCAACCGGTGTTTGTGTTTCAATAACAGAACCCAGGGTAAGGGTCCCAGATACTTTCGTATATCTATAAGTCCGAATACCAGTAACTGCTGCAACACTATCAGGTGAAAATCCGATCGCTTTTATTTTTATAAACCCTACCTCATTACTGTCTGCGGCAACAGTATAAACAGTGGTTGCAGTTGCATTTGTAGTAGTCACTTTTCGCACAATCTGCTCGGACGGATTACGATTGATAAAAACCGGTTGAGAAAAGGCGCTTACTAATGTGACAGAAAGAAGTAAGCCGATTATGAATTTTTTCATGATCATTTAAAATTTGATTGATTAAAAAATTTGAAGAAGCGGGGTAACCAACCCCGCTTGTACTTACTAAAAAATTACTTTATGCAGTTGCTGTGATCTCGTAACGCAACGTGCCGTTTGTTCCTTCCAGCGGATCACCTGCCCGATACAATTCAGGTAGAGTATAAAGGGCGAATTTCTTTTTCAAGAAAACAACCACACCTTCTTTGATCGTTGTTGGAACACCATTGAGATCAATCTCGGTAGGACAATCCACCTCCCTGATCTGTACGTCGAATAACAAGCGATCCAGGAACGGTTGCGGAACTACGAGTTCATTTACTGGCAACGCCATTGTAAAGAATGTAGAGTTTGCAAGATGGCCTGCGAAGTTTCCTTCGTACATATTACGGGTCAGCAAGTGAACGGATCCTTTTGCAAATACTCCAACCTGGTTAGCACCCCAGATTGCACGGGTGTCTTTGTCAAAAAAGATATTAGGCAGGAAGCTATTCACAGCGGCCATATTGAAACCTTGCTGGTTGGCCATTGAGGAATAGAATTTTTTAACAAGATCAAGATTTGCGAAAGGACCATTACCAACGATGGCAATATCATCAACCATTTCATTTTCACGCCAATCGGTCATTAACTGTATCAAAGCATCCTGCATCGCTACAGTTCCAAGACTGAAAGTGAGGGCAGTTGCATTAGCATCACCTGATACCGTATTTACACCCCAGGCTGTCGCCATTTGAGTAACCAGGGTTTCATTGATCTTGGCTAACAAGGTTGCGCCGTATTCAATGAACAGGTCATAAACCTCTTTCATTACGGTTGTCTCACGTTCAAGTAGGAACTGTCCTGACTGGTTGTTTAATTTCACCCACTCACTGGCATCCTTTGTGTACTGGCGAATCTGGGCATTCGTAAGATGGAAGGATACCTCATGGTGGTTGAGGCCTGGTACTGTAAACTCATCATAGGCCGGGTTAGAAGCTACATCACAACCGCTTTCGGCGTCTCTAACCTCACTCTTTAATGGGCGTTTGCGGTGCTTAACTTTTAACGATGTTTCATGTCCCCCTTCATATTGCTGACTCCATTTCACGGAATCATCCATACGGGATAACAACATTTGTAAGAAACCAAGGGGGGCGAGCTTTTTGGCTGGATTGTATCCTGCCATAGCAGCTATGTGCTTTAGAATCGGTTGGGCATAACCTAGTGCCATTTTTTTAGTTATTAAAAAAGGTTATTTTAAACCGAGCTCTCCGAAGTCTCTATTGCTTTAAGTGCTGCAAGATTCAGATCGGCCACGGTTTGATTGGTGCCATTAACTTTCTGTTGGCCGTCAGGAACAATAACAGTATGATTGTTATTATTCTGTTGATGATTTTGTTGCTGATTGTTCACCTTCGTGGTATCAGTAACCTGTAGAATCTTGTTTTGAGCCAATAGGGATTCAACCAATGATTTAAGATCTATCAATGTATGATTGGCTCCATATAACTTACTACCATCTTTTTTATATGGCTGCAAATTTCCTTTTTCATCTAACCTCAATTCTGCATCCTGCGCTTCGAGGTTTTTATTGATCAAATTCAAAATGGTGCTGTCACGAACTTCAGGGTCCAAAGAATCCAGGGTTGTTTTGTATCCTGCTAAATGAGAACGAAGACGGAAATCTTTTCTGTCAGTTTCCATTTTTTCCTTGTACTCACTTTCTTTCTTTGTGACCTCTTCCTTTGCTTTTTTTAGCTCTAGCTGAAGATCATCAATTTGTTTTTGAAGAGCATCTTTATCAGTTTTGGAATTGGCATTTCCTTTGGCTGCACCAAGCTCTTTCATCTTAGCAGTTAATGCTTCGAAACGCTTGTAGCTGCTGCGGACGTTTTTTAATTCCGCTTTGCCAGTATCATCCAATTCCATTTCTTCAATTATATCCTGCATCCGCTTGTCAAACGGATTAAGCACTTCAGCGAAATATTTATTCCGAAGTGTCGGATGGCTGTCCAGAGCCGTGCCAATACTTAACAAATTTTCATCAAACTGTTTAGCAAGATCGCCGTGTATATTGATTTTGGTCAAATCGGCGTTGGCTAATAGATTTTTCAGGTTATCGTCGTTTTCATCGACGCCTGCTTTTTTTGCCAGCACATTGATGAGCTGGCCTACGTGGGTAATTTCCATATACTATTTAAAAAAATTTACTTGCCTTCAGCTGCTTTCTTACTGGATTTACTTCCAGCTTCAGTAGTCTCAGTATTCTTTACCTCCTCAGCATTTTCATTTGCTGCAGGAATAGCGGGCTCACCTGAAACAACCGGTTTTGTAGCAGTAACTTCTTTAACCGGCTCTGTGTTTTTTTCCTCCAGCTCAGCTTCAAGTTGAGCAATACGGTCCTCCAGGGATTTCTTTTCTTTCCTGCCTTCAAGTTCTGCGAGTTTTTTGCTTAACTCAGCATTGCTGGCACCGGTGATCTTATCCGGGATTTCAATCACTTTGAAAGTATGGCGCAAATGCTCTGGACGTTTAGCATTCAGGCTTTCAAAGTTTTTCTTAGCCGCCAGTTCAACTATGGATTCCTTTACTACTACCTGTTTATTGGCATCATATTTCAGGTTGATTCCATCGGTTGTTTGGGGTGTAATGACCACCAGTTTCTTTGCCATGACTTTGGAGTTTTTAATTGTGGATACAAATTTTACTATTTATCTAATTTTTATACCACTCATATACTACTTTTGGGGGAGTAACAGGGAGTTATTATGAGCGAAACCAACGAAGAGAAGCTTAAACAGCACAAGTTGAAGGCCATTCCTGCTGATGTATACACGATTCTTCTCGAACAACAGGCAAAAACCAAAATAGAATGTAGATGTCAGTTTAGCATCGAGCAAACGATTTATAAACTGATAAGAAAAGCTGTCAAAACAGAAGGGCAGATACAGGCATGATCAACCCAAGATGGACAATAAAATCAATATGCCACTTTTCCTACAAGCTGCGGGGACGAGGGACAAGAAGCACCAAGTGGGCTGTTAAACACAAAACTCCTTTTGGTATATTCGTTTTAAACTTGAGAAATGGCACTTCACATCATTCCAGAACCAGAAAAAGACCTGCACTCAGAAAGTGAGGATTGCATTTGTGAGCCGCGGTTCATCCTGGATGATCAAAGCGGAGAAATGGTGTGGGCACATAATATCCTTGATTGGGAAGGCTTAGTTGAGGATATGGTAGTTATTTAGTAAATTTGTCCCCGTGAGCGGCGACCGCAAGGTCCCCAATCGCACCCTTTTAAGCCGCGTTCAGTCTAGCACTGGTGCGGCTTATCTTTTTACTGGAACTTTCCTAAAACTTCCTTGGACAAATATTTTTCATTGTCAATATAATTAGCTGGGAATTTATAAGCGTTATTGCGATACAGGATAACAATGAATTTTATCTCCTTAAAATTACGTCTGCCCAATCTTAAGCCTTCGATCAGATCTGTCTTTGTCATTTTCGTGACTAAATCGATTACCAGGTTATCAGCTTGTTTTGCAGCTGATTCGAAGTTTTTAAAAATTGAATTTGGAGTGCCTGTCTTATTTTCTTTAAAGTCGGCATTATTGATTTTTTTAGTTCTTTGATCTATTGTGTAAGCATCAAACTGTTTATCTCCCCTTTTAAACTGACCTTTTGAAGTAAATATTATTTCATATGCAGCATCGGTCATCTTAATTGCTGTTTGCTTCTCAGCAACGGAAATGATTCTGTCATCCGGTAAATGAACTTCGTTGTCATTATCGTGATTAACATATATCTTCTTCATCCCGTCAATGCCTTTCAGTTTTTTAATTTCGGATTCACGAATTTTTTTTGTTACTGCATTATAAATTTTATCAATAGAGCTTACCAATAAAGTAGGATCAACAAATAACTTTTTCCCTGCTGCAGGTGGCTGAAAAGCGATGTTAGTTTTTTCGGGGACAGCCTCTTTTTTAGTAACTACCGGTGGCGGATTTTCCTTTTCCACAGGAGCAGGCTCAATAACTTTTTTGCCATTTGCCCGGGCCCACGTTTTGTATTCTGGCGTTGCATAAACTCTCTGCTGAATATCCATTGGGACAAGATCAGCACTCACTGGCCGCCATTGATGCCCGCAATTATATCCACCACGGTTGGTTTGGAAATTACTCACATCAGTACCAGGTATCATTCCCTCTGGAAGGCCAGTCTTTTTATTGATCTTGCCTTGGTACTTCCGGAACTCTTCAAACTCTCCCAATAAAACCTTTGGCATTTCACTGATGTGGAAATACTTCCGATCGGTGCAGGCCAGGCAAAAAGGCCGGGTTGTTTCAATATTGGATCCTGAATAACGAAACCATTCAAAGCCGAGGTCGGCGCTGATCAGTTGGGTGTACTGCCCGCTGAATTGATTTAATGCATCTGTTGTGATCTGCTTAGTATAACGCAGCAGCTGCCCATCACCTGTATGGTTGTTGGTGATGAAATCTGTCAGCTGAGTATTTAGAGTATTATAACTACCGCCAGAAGTTGCTGCCTGCCGCATCAGGTTATGAACCTTATCAACAATGTTGGCATTAAGCCCGTTCTCAGTGAGATTATTTACGACACTTTCGACAGCCTGCTTTTTTATTTCTGTAACGAGCTTTGGCGGAGAAAATTTGCTTTCTATTTCTCTGAAATAATTATTCTGCAGTTTTATTACCTCATTAAAATTTCCTACATAATCCTTTACGCTTTGCACGTAGGTTGGATTTAATAAGATCTTCTGAAGCCGTCCTTTTACTTGTGATAGAAGCTTAAGGTTTCCAGCTGCGATTTTTATCTTATCATCTTTTACATTGAGTTGCTTCGTCAACAAAAGGATATCATCCAGCATCTTTTTTTGAACGCCAGGAATATCCCTGTTGAATTTATCTACAGCTTCTGTAATAAGCTTGATGAGCTCTTTAAAATCAGCCAATGGTTTGCATAATCAAATGTTTGGTTATCTTGTTGCCTGTGAATTACAGGCCAAATAATAGCAGGGCTTCGATAGTCATCCTTTTAATCAAGGCAACTATTTGGCCGTTTCGGAAGCTGCTGGAATATTTTCTGGCAAAGCGGCGTCCAAAACAGTAGATGCAGCTGAACTGCTGTCAATCTGTTCTTTAGCATATTGCATCAGAAGTTGTTTTTGTTCTTTTAACGACAGCTTATAAAAAGCATCTCCCTTCTCATCCAGTGCACGGCTAATAAATTCCTCCACATTACAACTGACAATATAAGTTTCCTCTGTGATCCCTTTATTGCTCAACCGTGTCATCTTATCTTCTTCACTTATGCCAGACAGTGGATCAAGGCGGATAGTCAAAAGGACGCGCTCACGTAAGGCATCGTCGCCCACAAATTTTTTATTCACATAATCCTCTTCCATGGCCTTGATGATCACCGGGTTTCCCTTGTTTTCTTTCTGCTTTGAAATCTGATCCTCGAGGTAGGTTGAACTCAACAAATCAAATTTCTCCGGAACATTTATGTAAGGCAGTTGCTCCTTTCTAACTACAGGATCAGTGATTATATCAGAGTACCGCATATCGCTGATTAATGAGTAAAGCTTGTCCATGGATGCAACAATATCCTCGGCAATTGCATGAACGAAATTGTTTAAGGCATCCTTGTCAACTTCCTTTGCAGTGCCACTTTGGTTTAATGGAGCTTCAGACAGATACTCCATGTTGATAGCGGAGAGTGCTTTGTACTCATGCTTTTCTATTCTTTCATCCTGGATTTTGACAATCTCTGTGGTCTTCTGGATATAGCCTGCAGGTGGGATTGGCATTTGTGCCATATCACCGGCCATTGGTTGGCGAACTTTTATGTTTGTATAAGGTCCTCTCGGTTTTACGCCCGATCCTTCGCATGTATGGCAAATTGTTTCCTCAGCATTAAACCCAGCAGTTTTTATTTTCCCTTTGCCTTTACAAACAGTGCAATCATCAGCTCCAATCTCCCACATTGTGCTGTAAATATTTTGTACTACCTCCGCCTGCAGATCACCATACTCGCGCAAAGCTTCATCGAGCCTGGGAAGCATTGAGTTTAAGCGGCTATCAAAAATGAAAGTATTATCATAGCTTTTTTTGTACAGGCCCTCTACACGAAAGACAGGTAACCTGTTAAGGTTATGGTCGTAACTCCATGCCAGGCTAAATTTTTGGTTTATCTGTTCCCAGCGCTGGACGCTAACTGTTGTAAAAACGTAAAACACATTACCAAAAAATTTACCCCCCTGATCATTTGTGTAAAATACCTTATCAGTACTTTTTATAATTGCATAGTCATCCTGTACAAAATCAATAACACTTTCGCTGTTGTATAAATACCCGAATGGTCTCAGATATTCATGTCCCTTAATTGTAAACTCCACAGGCATGACCGCAACAACGGAATTGGCGTCCTTGCAATAGCCAGGCAGCAATATTTTAAACACCCAGTTTGTTACTGAATTAAAGAATGGATAATTTTCTTCGCAATACTTCTTCAGGGTTTCATCTGGAGTGATCCTGGGTGGAATTTTAGTATCATCATATTTGATACTCCATTCGCTGCTACGCCGAATTTTATTCAGTTCTGTAATTACTTTACTCCAGATTGGCTTTGTAATAGGTTTCCAAATCATCTTACGGTAATCCATTACTGCTTTACTTTCTGAGGGACGGCGCTCCTCTATCATCTGTTGGGGATATTTCCCTTCCGCATGATAAGCAAGGTTCGCAGCAAGTTCGACTGTTTCATTCCAAGCCTTGTGTTTGATCTGGCCGGTAAAATAGAGTGCAAGCTCTTGATCGGTAAAAATTAGCTTAGGCATTTTTTTTGGTTCTTTCAGGTATGTATTGATTTTTTGGCTGAAGATGAAATACGTGCTTCAACCCAAGCTTATAACAGGCTGCCTGCATTACCAGGTCATAAATTCTTTTCTGTGAATGAGATACACGGGCGCCACCGGCACTGAAAGCATAAAATGTTTTATTGATTTCATGCAATTCAGGAATAACTCCTTTGTGAATGCTTGGCCAGTAGGCAGGTTGCCAGTTTGCTTTATGGCAATCAACACCCATTTTATTCATTGCTATATCAAATGCAAATTCCGTGGGAGCTCCACCGGCAAATGATGCGGTTGTAATACCAGGTGAGCTATAAACGGATCCCGCACGCTGAAACAGCGAGATCATTTTTTTTGATTTGCGAAACAGCATGAACTCCCCTCGTATTTTCCAAACTTTTCCCTTTTTGATTTTATGCCGACTGATCATTTCTTTTAAATCAGCTCCAAAGCCATAATTTTTATTCGTGCTGTCAATGCCGGCATCCACATCGAAGTAACCTTCATTGACACAAGCAAAGGCAGTACTATCCAAAATGTTGAACACCTCCGATGGGTTATCTCTTATCCATACCATATCGACATCGAGGAACAATGTTTTGTCGAATGGAGTGATCTCCGGAATTGAAAACCTGATCTCTCTCCAGGGTTTTTCCATGGGGATGAGATGATCAAATATTTTTCTTTGATCACCGCTTAAATGAGACATGGCACTTTCATTAAAAACGAGTGCAACTGGCAATGCTGGATCCTTTGCCTTGATGCTGACCGTAAGATTGTAAGCCATGCGGCCATACAGATGATGTCCGGTTGCAATGATGATTATTCCTTTATCCATAAATTAAATTATAAATTCTCCGATAACTGATTCACCGTCTATTAATGTGTTACAGATTGGTGTAAGCTTTATTTTATGTGCCACTGGCGCCTCCCCTTCCATATCATAATACCAATTGGTCTCATCTGTCTGGCCGCCATTCGATGGGTTTATCCAGGTATCACCGCCGTCAAGGCTTATCTGAATATCTACACTCACCGGTAGGCCACCGCTGTTAGCCCAAGTGGCATGATAAACTACTGGCGGACCTGGTTCAGAAACTTCCATTACAATTTCTGATATCACGATATCACAGCCGAACGTTTTGCAAGCTTCACAATTACTATTCCTGAAATTATATGGAGTAGCAAGCAGTTTAAAAGCGGCGGGAGCTGCTTCGAAATCAATAAAGTTTGGCCAATCGATTTGAAAGTTTCCATCCTTTACAATCCCACCTTCATACCACTTCCCTTTTACGCTTACGATATCATGGCCAATAGCCATCTTTAAGAACTCATGAAAATTTGCATCAAAAAGGTTGGTTACTACCTCTACCTGTTTTCGATTTACAGATTTTAAAACTTTTCTGACTCCATTGCTTTTTACATACACGCTTTCATCATCGGGAAACTGAGGTTTTGAAATATGCATGTACACACGAACACGATTAACGATATCTGCATCAGGACAATAATAAAATCCAAAGGCATCTTCATTGCATGCATACTCTATAAAAGTGGAAAATACATTGTCAGTACGATGAAATAAATTGCTGATGTAAGTAACGGGCACCTGTTCCTCATCCTCATTTTCCACATAATAAATCAACGCAATCCTGAAGCATTCTTCTAAATCGATTTCAGTATCAAAAGCTGGAACACCATGGGACCAGTAAAGCAATATTTTATTTTCATCAACCCTGAATAATTCAAACTCATGACTGTACGGAATAAGTGCATAATCTATAATTGTATTTGCATCCAGGGAAGCTTGATCGGTAATTACTGCATCTTTATCGATAAGTCGAAGAAAAACATCCTTAGTCATGAAATCATTGGCTTCTTCCACTGTATCTGTTTGTATTAAAACCTGGAATGCCAAATCATTAGCTTCTTTAACCGGCAATGAATACCATTCCGGTTTAGGGTTAGCAAACTTTAAAAATGATAGCCTGGGATTTATTAATGTGATAGCCATTACTCAATAAATTTTGGTTTTAAATCAAACTGTGCAATACCTTCTTCTGGCTTGTATGTTATTGTGTCGATCCATCCAGTACCATCTTCACAATCATTATTAAAAGTGACCCGGCCGTAAGGGTTTAATAATATCCGTTTAAAGTCTTTGAGGCTCATTGGATATTCATACTTTACATTCTCTGGCTTGATCTTTGGTTTTGGATAATCAGCATCAGAAAAAAGGCTTCCGCTTATAGGATCGTTCTCTTTAATGACGTTTGCCTCCAGCCTGCAGGTATCACTTTCCATTTTGCCCTCTGCGGCACAATTGCCTTCACCATCTGTGAATACTATCTTGTTAGCGGGGTCATACTTCCGATAACTGGCAAGGATCTTATCCATCCAGCGCATTGCATTTCGCATTGGTGATATCCTGAAATTGTAAAGCGTATCAGGATCGATGATGTTAACAGGATCAGTAACATTACCTAGCTCAATTGCCAAGATGCCCGATAATGTGTTTCCATTTAAAATGACTGTTGCGTCATACGTTCCTTCGGGGAATCCGCCACCAGTGGGGCTAATTTCAATGGTTACGTATGCATTCCCTGGAATATCCTGAACAAAAATGATTGTATATGTTCCTGTCATTAAACCGGCATCAACTAACTCTATTGTGTCACCTGTCTCAAATGGTATTGGCGGCTTTGGTGTAACCTGCACATAAGAAGCTCCCGCCTGTTCTCCAGGATTATATATCTGGTACCTACTTCTTTTCAGACAGGCAATGAAAGCTTCATTGTCGTACCGCCAATCCTTGCTATCCAGATCACCTTTCCTTCTTGTTATTTCCCAGGCATACCCTGATGCGATCATTTTACTAAGGATAGGCAGCTCATTTTTTATTTGTGAAAGAGTAGTTCGATAAATTCTTTTGGTAAGAAATTCATCCAAACCATTATACTCTTCAGCTTCCCATTTCTCGTAGCCAAACTTTATAGTGCTGTAATGATCTTTTTCCTGCGTTGCACGATCAATTTTATTGACGTTATCACAAACCATGATTTCATCATCGGAATAGAAATAATTCCAGCGTTCAATGCGTAACAACTTAAATCCAGCCCTGTTTGGATCATCTTCTATGCCCATGCCGATATGATGAATAGGATTTGTTCCATCCCACAGGTCTTTCATGCTTTGTGCAAATATTGAAGGCTGATCCGGGATGCGGTTTTCCTGCCTTCTAATAAATATGCCTTTTGTTATTGCTTCAAGGCCGCCACAACCATCAACATCACTTGGATATGGTTCAGCATCAGTTCTGCCGAAATAATCACTATAAACCCTGATCTTATCATCTGTTATTGCTTCAGCAACACGACTAAAAGATTCGTTGATCATAAACAGTTGCGCAACCGATGGTGATGTTTTGGACAAGTCTGTTAGTTTAAAGAAACTTTCAGCATCTACTGACAAATCCAATTCAGGTGTACCCGAAAAACTTCCCAGGGTAAGCGCCAAGAAATACCAAATTCGATCTCCCTTGTTTAAGGTAAATGGTTCCTCAATAGCAATATCAAAGTCAGCAGATTCGCCGTCCTCAGGTGGCACCCCAATTCTTCTGTGTATATCATGAAGATGAAGAACCTCGTAATCTGTTTCCACATCTTCGTCTTTGTCTTCTGGCAATCGCAGCACGACCAGCGAGACATTATTCATAAAAGAATTTGCTGGTGTCTCAATATGACCTTTAAATCTATAAGATAGTTGACAAGGGTTCGTTATAGCATTATAATTGGCTGATTCTTTAAAGAAATTTATGATGGGCTCAATTGCTCGTGGATTAGCAGCGACTGTATTAACTCCATCTGTAAATGATAATGCTGTAGGATCCGGGCCAGTATCCGGACCAACATCAGTAACATCAATATCGGGAACTACAAAATTTCCTATTTCTCCAGCAACTAATTTTTCCAAAGGGACATATATCATCATTGCTGTTGTGGCATCCTCTGGCAGCAGATAATTAAAATCCGTATTGACTTCTTTTTTCGCATGATCCTGCAAAAAAATTGTCTTGCTTGGTAAAACAATGTCAACAGGGCATTTTTCATAATAGTTCAACTCGTGTATTCCGTTAAAGGAATAAACAGCCTGCAGGCTTACCTTCTGATCCCAGCGGTTACGTAGCTCCATGACATCACCGGTAGTCTCGATAGGAATTTTTACGTAACATTCGTCACCACAACTGTATTCATATTTTGAAAATAACAGCCGGCCGCGGTACAGCTCTTCGGGATCCTGACCTTCACACGCCTGGGCAATGACCATGATCATATTCCCTTCGACACCATATTGATCATACTCTTTCTTTATCATGTCGCCAGCGGTCCCATTGAATTGAAAGTCATTGCCTTGGTAGTCAAAGAAAATACCGTGCAACTCAGGATCACGTTTGATAACAATCTGACAAGCATCCCATCCGACAGGCTCATCAATGATATGCTCTATATTGTTTCTGTCTATTATCGTAAACTGCCAATTCATTAGTTCATTTTATATCTTGAATTACGGATTTCAGTTTTATTTCCCTGATCGATTATGTGCTTTGAAAAACCATTTTCATCCATGTTAATACTGTTTGAAACCGGTGCAGGGATATGCTTTGAGATAGTTTTGCCGAGCTTTTCATAGTCCAATACCAGAGATCCTGTATTGTTTACATAGCTATTGCTGATTATTTGTTGATCTGCAGCACTTGGGATATTGCTTGCGATTACTTCATATGGCGTTTGGTAAGTATTCTTTTCCCAGGTAGAAGCGATCGTTTTACTTTCATGGTAAGTATAAATTTTTTCACCCCCTTTAAGATATACTAGCTCAGGGCCTTCCTCGCCTACCCATGCATAACCACGAGGGGCATTTCTGGTACCCTTTTTAAATCCGGGTTGAGTAGCGTTTATTTTAGCAACGTTTATAGCGGTAGATGTAGCAACAACCCCAGCCAGAATAAGCCCCGCTATGATGTTGGGAGCAGTGGCAATAGCATTCGTTATTCCTAACAGTCCATTAATTATTGCCTGGGACCGTTTTGCTTTTTTATCTTCCTCAAATGCTTTAAGTTTTAACTCCCTCTCTTTTGCTGCATATTTGATATTGATCCGTTCCTTCTGTTGCTCCGTTAAATTTTTTACGTCTAATTCAGCTTGTTTATGTGCGTCAAGAGCCGAAAGAGCCTTGTCAAGATCAGCCTGCCGGCTGGCAGCTTGCATTTCAAAATAAGCATCATAAAACTGTTGTAATATCTGAAGGCTCCCTTGTACTATTTCCTGCCTGATCTGTTCTTTTTCCTGCTCTTTCTCCAGTTTCAAATCAAGGTATTTACCATCCAATTCAGCTTTCTTTTTTAGATACTCTTCATAAGTTATCAGAGATTTTGCGTAACTATCCTCATTGGCTTGTGCCTCGTTGTTAATTTGCTGCAGCGTCAGATCATGAATCTGCTTTTGAGCTTGTATCCTTCCTGCAACCCCACTGCCTGCACTAAGCTGTGAACGCTTTTTCTCATTCTCCAATTCAGCATTTGCCAATTCAGTTTGAATGTTGATGACAGCAAGCTTATATTCCTGATCGAGTGCGAGCTTATCTGCATTGGCCTTGGCAATGATCTCTTTGATTTTTGCCTGCTTTAAATCTTCGTTATTGATAGAAAAGTTTGCAGCAACGATATCGAGCTGCTGCTGCTGATCGATAGATTCTTTTTTTAACTGCAAAACATCCGTGTCAGTTTCGGATGTTCCTTTGTTTTGAAGAGCAGCAAGCTTCGCATTGATCTCGGCCTGCTTTATGTTGATGGCTTCATCTGCGATGCGCTTATTAGTTTCTTTGGTAAGGGTTTCGACATCCTTTAAATACTTTGCTTCGATGAGTTTTTTCTTATCATCAGTAACACCCTTTGAATTCAGTTCTACCTGTTCCTGATTTTTAAGAAGATCTAATTTGAGATTGAATTCTTCAGCGCTGCCTTCTTTTACTTTAGCCAATGACGTTTCCAGTCGGGCCTGATCCTGTTGCAATGAACGCTCACGGATTTGCCTATTAAATTCTTCCTGATCTTTCGCACCTTCAGCAAGTATTGCCCTTTTACGGTCTCTGCTTATACCAAAAGCAGCCGCCTCTATTTCAACAGTTTTAGCAGCAATCTTTTTCTGCTCTTCCAATTCAGCAATGCTTCCTTCTTTGATGGTGGCCAGCTTGGCCTGCATGATATCACGCTGCTCAGTGAGATCAAATATTTTAATCTCATTAATTACCTTCTGTGCTTCCCTGTTCGCCTGTGCCCTAATTTTTGCGACCTCACCAGGCAAACGTGCAGCACTTTTTAATTCTTCCTGTTCCTTCGCACGAATAGCAGCAATTTGATCTACTAGCTGCTGGCGGCTTCCTTCTCTATCAATTTGCACCTGTGCTTCAGCAAAAGCAGTAGAGTTAGCAAGCCGTTCTTTTCTTCGCTCTCCTTCATTATTGATTTGCAAAATCTCAAGCTGATCTTCTATATCAAACTTTTTCTTTTGAGTAGCAACATAAGCATCGACAGTTTTTTGCAATTCCTGAATTTCATCAGCATCTGCTTTCACTCTTCCCGCTACTATCTCTTTCCTTTTATTATCAGCATCTACATAGGCCTGGCGTTGTTTATCAAGTGATGCCTGCACTTGCTCAGACTGTTCCTGAAGATTTTTTTCCTGGGCTTTCCTGATTGTCTCGGCACTGGCATTATCTCTTTTGAGCCTTGCCAAATTTGCGTCGCCTCCTTTCTTCACCGCATCCACAAGCTCATCATTCAGTTTAATACTGAATTCAATTTCTTCATTAAGTTTCTTTTGAGCATCTGCAGCACTGAGGGCGTTTGATGAAAACAATTTCCATGCAGCTGCGATAGCAGTCACCGCAACTAATGCCAGCCCTAATGGGTTAGCAAGCATTACAGCATTTAAAAGTTTTTGGGCTCCGATGGCCAGATATCTAACCACGACATAAGAACTTTCCGCACCGGTCTGTAGTTGTGTTTGCAACAGCTGGACACGCTGCAATCCCAGGAGTGCTGACATTGATGCAAACTGCCGAAGGGTTAATAAGTTTTGAATTTGCTGAAGGCCCTGGAGAATCGCCATGGCAGCATTGACTTTCAACAGAATTTTCTGGACTTCTTCATTTTCTTCTCCGAACAATGCAACAGCGCCTTGTGCGACAGCAAAACCTCCGGCAACACCGCCAGCTAAACTGATGAGATTATCAAAGCCCCGAGTATCACTGCCGGCATTTGCAATAGCCGCGCTGGCATCATTTATAGCATCCTTCACTTCACCGGCCTTCGCTACTAACTGATTATACTCCGCTGTGTTTCTCTGCCCAGCCAGTTCCATTTGTGCAAGCTGCGCCGTCATTTCCCGAAGCTGCTGTTTTAGGCTTTCTTCAGAAGAATTTAATTCTGTGGTTGCGGTTCGGTTTTTATCAATGCTGGCTGTAACCGCATCGTACTGTTTTCTTAATTTATCCAACTCGGCCTGTGCTTCAGGAAGTTCTTTTGTGAGCCGATCAAATAACTGGCCGTCATTGATTCCCTTGGATTGCAGGTTATTAAGTTTAGCTGCCAGGCTCAAAACTTTTTGTTCTGCAACCTTAACAGATTCAGCCATTTTCTGGAAAGGACCAAGAGCTTGTGATTGTGCAAGCTTCTGCTTTAACTGCTCCTGGGCAGCAACAATCTCTAAAACACTTTTACCAGTTTCTTTCGCCCTTTTCTGGAGAGTGGCCATTTTATCACTGACATCAGTGATCCCTTTCAAAACAGAATCACCCAATGCATCACTGAAAGCATCAGAAAGATTATTGACGCCGGTTTCAACATCTTTTAATGTTTTAATTTGTTTGCCAGCTTCAGTATTAACTTTTTTAAAGGCATCAACTTTTTTTGTCAGCTCAGCATTGCTTTTACGAAAAGAATCTGCTGCCTTGGCATCGATCTGTCCCATTTGTTCCAGAACATCAACTGCAGGTTGTAATTGGGAAGCATCACCGATGAATTCAATGAGGATTTGTTCGGCCACGGTTGGAATTATTACCGGGTTTGTTGGCGATAGCTTTTTTTGCTTCAGCTATCTTTTTGTTGAGAAGAAACCAGTACTGGATTAATGGTGTCCGCTCCATTTCTTTGACCTTGACCGGGTCGCTATCACAAAGCCATTGCATTTCTAAGAATCTACCGTTGATAGATTCCTGGATAATAACTCTGATAGATCTTTCAAGTGAAAGTGATTTATCTTTTCCAGTGTTTTCAAATACATGCTTGAATTCTCGTCTGGCAACTCTAAGAATGGCATCATAATCTTTAGATGCCCTTGACAAAAAAAATCATACATGCCAGGTTCCTCCCGCCAAGCCTTAATTTTTTGCTCGTTAACTTTTGATTCATATTTAAACGGGCTCTCGTCCTTTGTAAAGAAAACAACTGATGCCATTTTATAAATATGTTCTGGCAAAGCAACCAACAGATGAATCCTTTCTTTTAGGTTGCTGTTTAACTTCATGAGCGCCGGCAGATTGATTGATTGCGGATTAGAAAATATCTTTTCACATGCTTCAGTGTGGGCTTTCAGATAGCCAATGCTGCACCGCATCAACAATTCTTCCATAAACTGCATTGCAGTAAGACCACGGCCGGTAGCCGTATTCATTGGGTCTTCATGCATGTAATATGTCTCGCCCTTCCATTCAAAGGCGGGAACGATGCGGTAAGTGTTATCCAAGAGTATAACCTTAGGCTTGCGCTGGTATATTCTCTTTATCCATTTCAGCATTTTTAAAAGATTTTGTTATTGAATCAAGAGCCCTTGAAAACCAATTGCCTTTTTTTGCTGCAGGTACCGGTGGGTTCAGCTTTTTATATCTGTCAATGATGTTATCTACCCATACCATATACTCACTTACTCCTTCAGGCCCTTTACGCTTCCACGCTTTTTGCAACCTTTTTAAATGATCCACATAAACAACCAGAGGAAAACTATATAAGTAATCCTTTTCCGGATCGATCGACTTACCATCAAGCTCAGTGATCGTTTCCCATTCGAGTATTTCACTGCCTTTCATCAAATGCTTCTCACAGCTTTGATCTTTTAACAATGGAAGCTTCATTGCTATTTGCATCAGATAGTTGTTATACTCTTTATTCAGCTTCATAAACTTTTTAAAATCTCATCAAGCTTACTGATTTTTGTAAGCGGAATTTTCGTTGTGTTCTGATTCATCACTTTAAACTGATAATATCCTACCCACCAATGCAATTCCAAATTTGGCTTACCAGGATGCCTGTACTTCCATTTCAATATTCCATCGCACCGGCATTTTGTGAAGAATTGCCAACCGTTTTCAGCTATCGCTGCTGGCGCTATTATTGCCATCTTTTAAAGCTTTTATTTCTGCCCGATCGGCACTGATCAAATAAATCAAAACAGCATTGACAGCTCCCGCCGCAGTAACAATAATAGCAAGCTGATAAATGCTGTTGACATGCCAAGCATCTCCTAAAATGCCAATGGCAACTATCATCGGGCCCCACCAGATGGCCATACAAATGGGGCAATCGTATAGTGGCTTTTTAAGCCAGGAATGCAGTTTCCATAATGAATTGGATACTACATGAAATACCATTCCTTCCCACGTACAAACATGCAGAAATAGTACACATAGTGCCACAATTATTACAGGCTCCAGCATTATTAAATTTTATCAAAAGTATAAAAATTAGATTAACAGTAGAATACTAATCCCTGTACCCTTTTAGAAAGTGGCGCATGTTGCGGTTTACGAAATAGCGGTAAGTGTCCAAAGGGTCGAGCTGCTGGGTTGGATCCTGTCGGTCCGCTTTTTTTAAAGTGCCATCAGGGAGCATTTCGGCAAACTCAAGATCAAATATTAAAGGCTGAGCTCCATCCGGATCAATCGAATGTTTTACATGCTCGAGGACCGCATTCACCAATACCTGGTTCTCTTCAATGGAAGGGTTGCTGGCCAACTGCTGCATTTGACCCATAGTAAGATCTAACTCAGCTTTAATGATGCGGAAATAATTCAAGTTGTCTTTTACCATGGCGCTCCTATTGTTTCCAGAAGCATCACCATTAACAATAAAGAAATCGGGATTGTAACCTTTACCAGGCAAGGTGAACTTGTTCTTGATGTATTCGCATAGCTTGTAGATATCGCTATTCTCCAGTTTAATTATATAAGGGATAAAAACCTCCTCACTATAATACTGATAGACACCGCAGCAAATCGGGTTTTTATTGAAATCAAAAGACAGGTGAATAGGATAGTCATAATTAACCTGGCATCTCTTAACATGCTTCGATTTATCAAAGGCGTAGGCAAATTTTGCTGAACTGTTTACAAAGGGAATTCCATAGTACAGCTCCAGGAACATGCCATTGGGCAAAGTCCTTTTAGCTTCATCGATAACGGTCTGTTTTAATACGCCAGCCCGGACCGCATCATCGGCCGTGATCTTGCAGTACTTCCAATTTTCTTTATTTCCTGTTTCTGCCTCCCGGGCCAATTTGTAAAACCAATTCAAAATTCCTTTCACGTTACCGATGATTTTACAGGATCCTTCGGTTGCTGATAGTGTTGTAAACACCGCAATCCATGAAAGTTCTTTCATACGGGAAGCTTCATCCAATACTGCAGCTTTCACGTCTTCACCATACAATCCATCCGGATCTTCAGCAGACTTAAAGAAGATGATGGCGCCAGTGATCAGCGTGATAGTCATCTCAGACTCATTAGCAACAAACATGCTTTTCGGCTCGATGTACCTTTTGAAACGCCGGTAAGCAATCTTACAAATCTTATAGGTTGGAGCAACCCACCAATAGTTATCTCCATCCTTTCCTTTTACCGCCTGCTCATATAACCAAACAATACAGCCGACAGTTTTGCCGGCTTTTGTCGTTGCTTCAACTATTGTGAAACGCTCAACCGCATCTATAAATTCAACCTGTTTACTATATTGATTAATGATGGGCGGCCGGTTATAATAAATACGGTTCATTTAAGGATTAACGTAGTATGGAATTCCTGAGAGTGGATGGCATTGCCCTGGGTAGTAACATCAACCTTCTGCATATAGAATCCTTCGAGATCCGCAATGTCCTTTAAAAAATCAAGTGCCACCCGGGCACCTGCAGGTTTATTCTTATCTGACATTGCATTATAGATTTTCATCCTGGCAGCGATGTGGAAAGCCAGGCGTTCTTTCATATCATCTTCAGTAATTTTAAGGAATGTTTTTTTTGCCTGCTTAATATATTTATATGCCATTCTTTCATCAATTCCCCACTTAGATGTGCATTGGGTAATGATGTCTTTAGTCATGAAGCCGTCCATCATCCACTCCATAACCATGCGTATCCGCAAATCCATAGTAAGCTTATCAGCCTTCATTACATTCTTTTTATGACCGCAATATGCCGGGTAATTTCATGAATGCGGTCCCGTAGTTTAATAGCTTCGATCTCTCTCATCTGCTTTATTTGAGAGTCTGAGTTCTGGATAGGATTATCCCTGTCATCATAAGTTTTTAACGCAGCTGAATTGATCTGCAACTCTTCAGTGAGATAGTCAATGATGTTTTGTTTGACCTCGGCCATGAGTTTTAATTTTTCAGCTGTGTCCATACTACGGTATTTGATACCGTAAATTATAACACAGCTTCGGTTTGCAAAATATTTTCGAGTAAAAGATCGCCGTTTAAATGACGGAAGAAAACCTGTTTGTCATTTTTCTCACAGTATCGGACGTAACGACAAATGATATGCTGAACATACATGACTTCTATTTCCGTAGCACGGCAAATACGGCCGGTTTTCTCTGCCGAAATCAGGGATGTTCCGCTACCCAGGAACCAGTCTATAATTGTATCACCTTCATTGGTAGTATCGAGCAATGCGTCTGCTACCAATGCTACCGGCTTTGGTGTTGGATGGTTTTTTAATTCATACCGGTCTGGATTAGCGGTACTGTTGGCGCTTGGATAGCGCCAGATATTTGTCCGGATGCGGTCTTTAAGATCAAGGTGACTCAAGTGCTTGGCCGCATCACCGTTTTTAAAAATGTAGCAAAATTCATTGTCATCCTTGTAAAAGCCGCCTTCATCTACCAGGTCGTTATTCCAAAGGGCTTTTGCTTTTGCATCTGAAAATATAAAACAAAGCTCCTGCTGTGCCCGATAAAAAGAACCATTGGCCATTGCATCTTTAACCCAAACACATACTTGCTTTGGCTCTGGTTTACCGTACACCCTACGGCCAGCTTCCGTCATATGCCAGGCATGGCGGAAATCCATGAAGATGTAATGAATAGCGCCTTCGACTGTATTAGCTTTTGACACCTGCATAATCGCTGCCAGGAATTGCATAAACTCTTCATCGGTCATTTCACCGGCTCCCATGGCGAAATCCTTGTGCCGCTTGTCATCCTTATTAGTAAAGAAGTTTGCCGGCAAATTGTAGGGCGGATCACAAAACACAACCCTACCCTTTTCCCCTTCCATTAAGGCAGAAACAAGCTCGCTGTCCTTGAAACTACCGCAGGCGATGCGATGTCCATTGAGTTGGAAGATGTCCCCGGGTTGAACCACTAATTCAAGCTGTTGCACACCAAATTCAGGATCCTCATCCGCATCTGCTTGCCTGGTGCCAAAGACGTCAAACTTTTGTTCGAAACGATCGCTGCTGAAATCAGGCAGATCAATCGTCTCTTTTACTTCGCTCCACTTGAGATCATTGAGGGTAAGAAAATCATTTAATCCGATCTGAGTAACCTTGGCATAAATGGAACTGAAGGTCAACACGAGCTTTGCCGCTTCCTTCTTATCCTGACAATCCAGGAACACTGCCGGCAGCTGGTAAGGAACATCAAATCCTTCAACGATTAACTCCTCCAGGAAGATTGTTCTGTGACGGCCATCCAAACAATAGATAATGGAAGTTTCAGGATCCTGCCAAACAAAGAATGGCTGAACGAAGTCATTAGAAACCAGTGATGCTTTAAGCTTGTGTTTTGCATCATCCGGAATGTCTTTAAAATTGTCCTGCTGAATGAATTGTAACTCTCTCCAGTTGATGTATTCGGTTTTCAGTATCCGAACACCAATAGATTTTTTGCTCATAAAATGTGCCTTTGGAGCAAATTTATGATTTATATAATTATTCTACCGAAAGTAGAACACTGAACCATTTTGAATTGAGAAACCCCGGCACATGGCCAGGGCTTCAGGTGTAATTAAAAACAAATAGTTGATGCTTAACTAATTAGGTAACTCTTTCAATATGTCCAAGCTTAATCAAATCTTCCACAAAAGACTCCGGATCAGTTGCACGAATGTCTTCATTATTGAATAAAACAGCTCTTTTAGCATATTGAAGCATGAAAGTTTGAGAATCAGATTCAGGAAACTTGGATTTTCTATTCAAAAATTCCACTAATTGTCCGGGTCCCGTTACCATTATTGGGTCTTTTTCCTCTTGTAGTTTGAAACTCATCATGCTGCGAATTTACGTTTACGTGTGCTTACATAAGTCATCAGTTCTGAAGGAAGAAACTCCTGCATACTGTTGACTAAAGTTGTTTTTGATTTGTCGATCAAGTTGCCACAGATTCTCACCCAGCTGCCGATCTTTTCGAATTCTACCGTTCCACTGTGCTGGCGGAATTCCACTGTACCATGACGCTGATAACTTTCAGCATTCACTTTTACATACCTGTTACCGTTTGCAACAAAACTGCTCAGCTGAGTAACTGTTTCGGCCCTGTCGATTGCTGCAAAAGTGGCTTCCCTTGTTACATTTTTGTTCATCAAGCTCCTGCAGAAAGTGTTAGTGTTTCCACGGCGACTGGCCGGCATAATGCTATCAATCTCGGATTCCATTGAAACGTAATTCTTGTAAAGGTTTCTCCAATCAGCAATACTTAACTGGCGTGCATCGAAATGAACATGCAGACCACATGATGTGTTTACCTTGGCACCACAGCTAATCAGCACATCACAAACCTTTTTTGTTTCAGCCAGTCCAGCTTCACCTTTTAATATTGGGCTTACCAATTCAAATGTGCGATCACCTCTCAGGGAACCATCAGAAACAATTTTCCAATGCCTGCGGGTATCATGGTTATAACCCTCAGATTCTACACCGATGCCGGCAGCTCTCAAAGCAGAAAGAAGTGTCGCACGATCAACTCCCATTGCTTCGATCTCGATACCAAATTTGTGATTAAAATTGCTGGCGATGCTGCGGGTAACTGTTTCAAGACCGACATGAGCTTTGTAAATGTTATGCGCCCATCCATAATTGCCACCGCAAATCAATTCAGCTACCTGGTGGCGGGTAAAACCGAGATCATACAGTTTGCGAGCTTTTTCAGCCTTGGAGAAATTGCCATTTAGAATTTGTTCCTGTGTCATTGCCTTGTTTTTAATTACAAGGCTAATATGAGCGCTTAACTCACTGATTCCAAGTTATTTAACGTTCGTTAGCTCTTCTTTAGCTTATAACGTTTTACGCCGAGTTTATCCACATTTAGGTTGTCCTTTTCTCCCCCATCTGCACAAAATATGTTTACCGGAGCAAACACTGATTTTCCCTGTCCTTTCACTTTACTAAACTCTATGAGTACTTCGTAAAACCGAGCAAGCTGCATAATCGCAGGGAGGTAAAGGAAACAGAACGGTGTTTTTACACTTACAACAGAACAACGACAATACTCATTAAATCAAATCGACATGGAAACTATTTTGGTTTTTCTTTTCAGCAGTGATACAGCCTTTATAAAAATGGGGGTTACTTTAGCAAATGAGCAACTTTCAGAATTCCAACTTGCGATACTTTATGCAAAGCTTAGGAAGGCAGGTGCAGCCCAAAAGCTGCGGTTAAGAGGTGGCAAGTTTGTATTGATCAGCCGTGATCGGGACCGATAAAAATTGTTTATGAACCGAAAACCGAAGTGGTACCGCTGGCTAAGGCGTTATTTCCGTGATTTTATGGACTTATTGTTTCCAGTCAATTTTCATCCTTGATCCGGATTGTTTTCGGGACCAGTAACATAGGCTCCGAAAATATCAGCTAACGTACTGAATGAAACAGTTTTTGGAGTGGCATCAAAAACCCAGTTCGAATTATACTTTCTCAATCGACCACAATAGTATTTATTGATCATCAAATTCCAGGTTTCACCGCTGGCGCCATGGACTGGGGATAATATGCCGTTGTATTCGGCTCCCTCGTGTTTGAATGAAATTGAGATATCCGCGTCCATAGCTCAAAAATATCAGTTTGACTATTTGCTTATTACAATAAGGACACCAATTAAGTATTTTTTTATCGGGATCGTTTCCGGTAAAAAAAAATCTTTTAGAATTTCCCAAAAGAAGTTTTTTTCAACACCTTAGGATTAGATTTGTTGCTACCCCTAACAATTCGGGGTTAAAAAAACCGGCTCTTGTACAGCCGGCTGAAGTTTGGTTCGTTTAGTCTTGTAGCTCAATGGATAGAGCGCTGTCACCTGAGACAGGAGATGCGGGTTCGACCCCTGCCAAGACTTTCCTTTTGTGAAAATAGTAGTTACATTTCAAAATAACAAAACCGGAACGCGGTTAAAATGTCAAATGAATATTTGACATTTTATTATTAAGTCCTCCGTACTCCCAAGATTATTTAATCTTCAACCTTTAATTATGAATGACTTACTACAGCATGAGTTCACAGATGCCCCGCCCAATTCTTACAACGGCCTAATAGGTGATTTAGTCAAACAAATTCGTTACTACAGGGAAGTTCCTTTTGATGAATTTAAGGCTGCAATGCCTAAGCTAAAGGTCCTGGAGAAGAATCTGAACAATCTGGACGATGTTATGAATCAACCTAGGCGGGAATATATTACTGAAATTTTGGAAGCTTTAAAACAAGAAACGGAGTCCGAAGAAAATTTAATTGAGGATTTAACGAGTAGTGCAAAAGTGATCATTTCAACCTTATATGAGAAAAATTTTGATCTGGCCGATTATGCCTATGAACTAAGAAGTATTAGATCCATTCGCTGGATCGAGTTCTACGGTTATAGAGAAGGAGAAGAAGCGGATGAACGGCTAAAGGTTGTCACCGATATATTCCGATCACTATGCGCCAGGTATGGATTCATTTTTATTGACAGTACTACCTTTTAATTATCACTTTCTATGAATTTAGCAGATGCTACTAAATTAAAATACAGCACAGTTTCATCGATTGTCATTTGTATTACAGCTTTTTTCTCAGCAGAATTCCTGCTGTTTCTCCTTGACAGGAAATTATTTATGACACTTGACATTTATAGATTAGTTGGAATTGGGGTAGCAATTGCAGGACCAATTTTACTATGCAATTCTGCGGTAATGGGTGTAAATACTTTTCTAAAAAATAAGTACAATCCTGCAGCTTCTGAAGACAATGAAAAGATGACCTGGACAGTCGCGGGCACCCTTTCGATTTCAATAATATCACTAATATCACTTATTGGATATAGTTATAAATTTTCTATACAACATGCTCTTTGGGTTTTGTTTTGGGTTGAAATTTCAATATTCGCTGTTTTCATAATACTCATGATTATTACAATGTACCATCATGATGGCTTTGAAGTCGAGACTTCTTTTGTTCCAAATCCGCCAAAGAGTCAAGGAATTTTTAGTGTGCAGACTATACAAATGGCTCGAGAAGCCGTTTTGAAAGAATCGAAAATTCAAGAAATACCGAATCTCACAGATAGGTTGGAAAGACTATTCAACTATACAGTATCAAATTATCTCCGTAAACAATTTGATTCGATTTATGCTATAGTAATGGATTCTCAACTTGAACTACTTGAGGTAGTGAATGGGAATGGTAGTTATAAAAAGGAAGATTTAATAGGGTTTTACAACACCTCCAAAGAACAATTCACAGAAGATATAACTATAACGTATGATGATTACTTTCAGTTTTTTATCAGTTTTAACCTGATAATAATTGGAGAAGACGGCTGTTGTAAAATAACCTGGACAGGCAGGGACTTTCTAAAATATCTTGTTGATGCAGGAAAAACAAGGCAAGTAATAACTAAAAAGCCTTAGTCTGGAAATCTTAATAAGGTTGCAGTCTTATAAATCGCAATTATAAGGTTCTAAACTTATAATTTAACATGTCTGAATTACATCCCTACCAGCTCAATAACTTTTGGTTATTTGAAATGCGATCGTAAAGCGTTTCATTGGTTTTTTCATTCCACACATAAGGCAAGAACACCTGAAGAGCCTGAGCCTGTTCCAGCCTGATCATGGCCAGTTGAATTTCCACCCAATCACAAACAATCTTCCATGCCGTCCTGTTTGCCTGATCAGTTATTCTTTTCTTAGTATCAGGTTGTGGCCGCTTGACTTCCGCCCACATTACTTTAAAGCACGCCTGAACATTTGCCGGGAGTTGAAAGAAAATAGCCTGGCTGTTTACTTCCATCCGGAACTTGATTGCGGTGCAGGTACCTTCCAAATAACTCTTACTGATATCGGTGGCCCCTGCTTCAACTAAAAGTTCTTCAATACGTGCCATGCTGCGGCTTGCTGGGATTTCGGATGTGTAGTTTTTTAGATTCATAACGTATGTTTGTCTCGGTTTTTCATAGAATATTGGATTTAGACAGGCCTGGATTTCCATCCGGGCCTTTTAAATTCTTATAGGAAAGCTCCACTGCTTTTAATAACGAATCATCTGCGGGTTGCCCGTCAATTACAATACACGTGGTGGAGGCCCGGGTGATGGCGGTGTACATCGACTGAGATTTTGCCTTATTTGAAATAAGGCTTACTGACATTATATCTCTTTCATCAACTACAACTGTATTGTACGTGGAACCCTGGGACTTATGAGAAGTGATTGCATAGGCATACTCGATAGGCGCGTACCTCTTTTTTAAAGACCATGCATCGGCCAATGCTTCTTTCCTTTCTTCTGATCCCAGCTTTAGTTTTTTGGCATACTCGAATTTTCGTGATACGTCCGCTGCGTGTCTTTCCACTTCCGATTCATCGAGAACTAAAATTTCTGCCGGTTTTGATTCATAAATAAAATCAAGGCGCCACACCTGGTACCCGCCATCATACATGTTCATCGCCTTATTGATTTGGATTTCAAAGCTGTTCGATATCGGCTCATCCACGCCGGTAATTGAATAGTTATCACTAAACATCAGCAGATCATTCGGCACGAATTGTTTGGCCGCTCCTGTTTCACCGAAAACATAGGACCTAACAGCTTCATTAATTCTCCTGCGGGTTTCGTTTCGATAGGTGACCGTCTTGATCACATTCATGTTTTTATTCTCAACCGCATATTTGTAAAGCGGAAGAACAGCTTCAATCACATCCTCGCTATTGTCAGCAAATACCAGGGCGCCTTTGTCAGTGACAATATTTTTTCTTCTGTCTGCAGGCACCGGGTTTAAGTGTGGTGTTTTGATCCGGGAATTATCACCAAAGAAATCAGCAAACGGAAGTATTGGCGATTCCTCTCCCTGGCGGATCCGTTCAGTGAGTACTGCGATATTTTTTGAATAAAATACCGGTGATGGCTTATCGACAAACTCACTATTGTTCTCCCTGATCGGTGGCAGCTGCCGTATGTCTCCCAGGTAGATCACTTTCGCCTTCTTCCGCTTTTCCTTCATGATCAATTCATGCGATTCCTCATTGATCATCGACCCTTCATCAACTACTATGATAGCAGCTTTTTTAATTGCAGGTTCGTTGATTGCATAGTTTTCAAGGGTGAATCTTCCTGTTTCATTGTCCATATTCATACCCAAGGCACCAGCAACTGACTTCGCTACAAACGAGCTGGGGCCATAAGCAGCTGCAAGCTTTTCAGAAATAACAAGCTTGGCCTTATGCGATAGGGCACAAACCAGGATCTTCTGCTTTTTAATGTGATCACTAAGAATCGCTTCGGCAATTGTTGTTTTACCAGTACCAGCTTTGCCAACGATCGTAAGAAATTCATCCGGATCTCCTTTTTGGAGAAACTCTTTGCCGGCTTTTATCGCATCAGCCTGTTCTTTATTTTTTGGTTCGATAATGTTCATTGCTTGTAATAATTTTAAAAAGGATCCAATCCTATTTCGAAACAGAGATCATACATTTCTTCGTATGTATTTTCAGGCTTGAATTTTTCTCTCATTTCCATATCCATCATAAAACAGGGAGCAAAAACATGGTACGCTATATAATCACATAATATGCTTTCCGAGGTTTTATCACCATCCACAAACTCAAACCATAAAGCACGAATGGTTTTACCATTATAGCTGATGTCTTCGGGTTTCATAGGAAAACCCATAGGGTACAGCTGTTCGCCAAACATTGTTGGCATTGTTTCAACTATTGGCATATTAAAAAAGTTTAGTACAGTATCTGAATCCCTGGAAGCCTTTTAGTTCGCGCTTATATGGGCATCTTTCAAAAGGCCCGGATAGAATTACAAATGGCTTATCCATGAGTTTTTGTTTACCAGTTGCACCGTAGGCTGTTACGTTTGCTTCAGGATTTCTATGATATCCCCCGCAAAAGACTCTGCCATATAATCTATTAGCAACTATTATATAAATGTGGTCGGCTTCATTTTTGGGGAAATTGGAGCATGTGTGCATCCAATAACTGCCATGCTCATATTGAGACATAGTTTCCTGAAATGCTTTAAGGAATGTTTTAAGTCCTCCCTGCTCTTCTATCATTTGTTTACCGAATGTTACTACTACTCCTTCCGGAATAATGTTTGGATCCTTGCTATATCCTTTTACTGTGATCATTTGTAATCTATTAATTTGGCTTCTTTTACTGTTCCGTTGTACATCAGCGCAAGCGGGTGACAGGGTGTGCCATTTTTGTTAATACCAAAGCATTTTGCTTTCGGGTATTTCGGTAAGACTTCAGTTATTCTATTTTTAGCTTGGTTGAAATTTCCCCAGCACACAATCACTACATCACATATCGATTCAACCTCTTTCAATACATGATCATTCATTCCAACTGGATCATCACAGGTTAACAGATCGGCAGGCTTTGAAGAGATCCAGGCAAATAAGTTTGTCATATAAAAACCTCCAAACCCGAGGCTTGCAAGAATCCTTCTTAAATTACCAATAGTTTGATCGTCTTTATCGGCATTTGCTGTTGATGGATTCAGCCCTATACACATAGCCTTTGGTAATGAGTCATCCCAAATTCTCCAGAGTTTGTACCGGTATTTCTTATCCCTTGAAAACACAGCGCCCTTAACATTATCATTGAATAAATCGCTCATTACTTTATTTTTCTTAAAAGCCTTCCTAACACAACAACGATCTCCGCATTCGAGAACTTTACCAGCATGCTTCCATTCTTACCGCGGATGCATTTACCATCCGGCCGACGAACAGCATCGCACTGTTGCCCTTTATACTTTGGATCCGTGAAACGATCGCCGAGGTACTTGTACATGGCCTTCTGTTTTTAAATGATGACTAATTTTTACGATTGCTTCTGCAGCAAGCTCACTGACATTCCAGTTGTCATCCGCATCAGCGATATTGAAAAACCATGTCTCCCGCATTTTATATGCTCGCATTACATAGCCGATAAACCTTCCATCCGTGAACTTTATTCCATTAGGCTTAAACTCAAACCTTTGTTTCCCTGATGCGTTCAGCATCTCTAATAATTCTTTCATAACAGTGATTTTATTTCGTTTACAAATTCTTTATAGTTTGCTGCAGTGTACCGCAACACTTTCCATCCTTCAATCTGAGCCAGGTTATACTTACGGGCGTCATTTGTATATCCTTCTATTGTTGTGTGCCGACTGGTGTCCGAAATAATTCCCTCATATTCGATTGCAATCTTTTGATCCTTTATAGCTACATCAAACCGGAACTTCCTTGTAGGATGAAACATGTATTCTGTTTCGAAAGGGATGTTCAGCCAGCCAAGCATTTCCTTGATATGTCGTAGAGCTTCCGGGTCCTTATGCTTCACTTTTGGAATTTTCACTACCTGTTTTGGAGCTGATTGTTCCCCGACCATTCCCTTTTGTTTCAACCTTTCAATATGGTTAGCACTCCAACCCTTCATCTTCTAATTCTTCTTTTAAAACAAACTCCGGATTATTCATTCTGCTTTCAAATACAATGCAAGCGACGGGCTTTATCTTTTTAAAGTTTTCGATCATCGGTTCCGCACTTGAATTGCAATGCTGAATTATTAGCTTCACCGCTGCTTCCCTGTATTGACAGTACTCCTCCCAATCGTCGTAATCGGCTCTTGTGTTTTTGTCTTCAAAAATTGATATCGAATCATAGAGCTCCCCATCGATATAATATTCTATTCGCATTAGTCAAAAGGTTTATCATCATAGTCCAGCTCTTCGTCATGCTTATTTGCGGGTTCTGTATAATCAATTCCTGGAGAAACAGCAGGCGGGTCAATTCTTTTCCAGTTGCCAGCCGGCAGGTTATTGTACTCGCTCCATCCCTCGCTATCAAACCAGGTCTGAATTCGTAAATCAGTATGAAATGAAAGTGTGATCAGATCGCCATTTCTATTCTTCGCTATTTTTACGAAGGCATCGTTTTTAAAAGCTGGATCTACTTTGTCGGATTCTTGCTGATAGTCCGGACGATATAAGAAACCAACTACGTCAGCGTCTTGTTCAATCGCTCCTGACTCACGTAAATCGCTGAGCATTGGAATTCCATCTTTCCTTTTTTCTACATCGCGGTTTAATTGTGACAAGGCAATGATTGGAATATTTAACTCCTTGGCGAGGCCCTTTAGCCCGCGGCTGATTGTGCTGATTTCCTGCTCCCTATTGCCTCCACGCTTATCATCTACCCCGCTCATCAATTGGAGATAATCGATGATCACAAGTCCAACTTTATGTTTACTCACAAGCCTTCTAACCTTTGCCCTTAACTCGAAAATGTTTAGGCCGGCATGATCATCTATAAAGATTTTGGTTTGTGAAATCTTTACTATTGCTTCCATCACCAGTTTAAACTGATACTCATCCAGCTTGCCGCGGCTCACCAGGTCCAAACCAACTTTGCTGATTGCGGAAGTAAGGCGGTTCATTAGTTGACCTTTACTCATTTCCAGGGAAAAGATTCCAACAGGAACAGCTTTCCATGGGTGCATGGCAGCATTACGAGCCAGGTTTAACGCAAACGCAGTCTTGCCTACACTAGGCCTGGCAGCAAGAATGATCAGATCAGTTGGCTGCCATCCACCTGTGACTGCATCCAAATTCCTGTAGCCTGTTGGAACGCCTGTTAACTCATGCCGGTTATTCATCAGGTATTCAATCTGTGCAAGTGTGGGGGCTGCCAGATCTTCTGTTGAATAGAAATTGTTTTGTTGATTTCCGGTAGTAAGATCAAATAAACACTTCTCTGCAAAATCAAGAAGATCGTATGCATCTGTACTATCCTCATAAGCATCACCAATAATTTCACCGCTGATGCGGATCAGCTCTCGCTGGATAAATTTTTGCAGGATGATTTTACAGTGAGTACCCAGGTGTGCACTACTTACTACTGAATTGGTTAGCTTAGTTACAAAATAGGCGCCACCAACAATATCCAGCTCATCACGCTTACGCAACTCTTCAACTACAGTGAGAATATCAATCGGCATGCTCTTTTGCTGCAGACCCATTATTGCAGAAAATATTCTTTGGTGCGAATCCACATAAAAGCATTCAGGTTTTATAAACTCAATTGCTTCGTCAAAAGCTCCTTTCTCCAGGAGGACCGCACCAAGAATCGCTTCTTCCAGATCGCGTGCTTGCGGTGGAACTTTACCATACACAAGCGTGCTTAATTCTGGTGCACCCTTGGTTCTTTTTTTCCTGTCCTTACCGGTTTGATAATTAATTTCCATTGTCTAAAAGTTTTTTCTCCCTCTCTTTAATCCTGTCCCTTTCTTTTTGATAATCGGTTTTACTGGCTGACGATGTTCTACTCTGACTCTTTTCGAGCAGCCATTTTTCCGGCTCGGATTTACTCTCCTGTTTATAGAGCCAGTTTCCAAAATGACCGCGATAGTCCTTTTCGGTTTTTACTGCAATGCCCTGGAACATTAACCACTTGTTGAAATTTACAAGCCACTTGTAAAGACAATCTTTATCGATTTGATACTTCATGCAGTACAGATCAGTGAAGTAGCCTTTATCGAGAAAGCATTTTTCTTTCAGAAGGTCGATGTCAGTTGGGTTGTTGTGTGTGATTTCTGGCCTTAATGGATCGAGCGGCTGATCGTCGGAACCTTCTTTCGTTTGGTTTCCTTTTATTTTATTTACTTTACTTTGTCCGTTTCTTCCGCCGGAAACAATAGTTTCTCCCGCCGTAACTCCGGAATTAACTTCCAAAAGCCAGATTTTTTGATCAATAACACGCTCCTTACGTTTGCGGCTTGCATCTAACCAGGTACTTTGAATTCTTGCGGATGTGAGAATCTGAAACGCATCAAACACGGTCTTATCAAAAAGACCCCACTTGATGAACCTCGGCACAACCTCTTGTATGAAACTCACTGAGAAACCACAGTATTCGTAACGTCTCAGGAACCTCAGTTGTGTATCTTCAACCCACTCCGTATAGTATCCGTTTGTTTTGTAAATCCAACCGCACATTTTCGTAAAAAGATTCTCGCCTTTAAAACCGAATTCCGCTATGATCATCCCGAGCTTATCATCTTGATCGAGATCTATATCCATAGGGAAATAATCAATTCCTTGCTTTTGGGGTCTTGCCATTGCTTAATATCAATTTTGTCGGTTTAAACAATTTCCAGTTGATTACTATTGATCCTTTTTATTTCCTCTCTTAGAAAAGCGTCCAACTCCCGTTCTAACCGCTTCTTCTTTTTATAATCTTCACCTACATGAAATTTTTCATGCTTCATCTGAGTATTCCGCAACTTCACCACTTTGTTAAGCAGGGTGTTATAACGGATTGATATTTCTTCAGGTGACAGCATTAAACTTTTACAAAGCCGGTTTTATTAATTTCAACTTTGAGTATACCAACTGGATAATCGGTTTTCAGCTGAGCCATGTCCCGATCGCTGATCGCATCGCTCAACTCTTTCCTTAACCGCTTCCGGGTAACCTTACCATCTACGATAACATAGAATGGTTTTTCTATACCCCGCAACTCATTATCGCCACTACTTCTAAATACATTAGCCATTTTACTTTCTTTGATTTGTTATTTTAATTGGGTTGACTAAAAAGCTATCAAGATTCACATAGCATCCATGGTACGATATCATACCCTCCCTGATCAGCTTCCATAAGAGGTTCACACCAAACTGAGCCAGCGTGCTATTGATAAACAGATCTTGCTTTTCCAATGCTTCAGCAAGTGAGCAGCTGGGGCCCTGATCCTCTTCCTTAATTCTTTTGATCTGCGGAAAGAGTTTAACAACATCAGGAAGTACCTGCCGGGTCCTGTATTCTGTTTTTCTTGGTTGTGGTGACCTCAAGATGGTACCAAGGACGCACTGACCTGTTTTTTGCAGGTTGCCAATATCTAACCAGTAGTAAGGATCATCAACAGGTTCAGACTTCGTAGTCTGTTTATCCATTTTATAAGAGATGGCAACTCTGCTGCTGGCAGTATCAACACAGGTTATGAGGATATTTCCAGTTTTACCACCTGTGTATTTTGAAACATAGGCTTCCCACTCAAGGCCAAAAAACCTGTTCACTCTTGTAACCAGCACAGTTGCTTTATCCATACCGATATCTGCAGGGCTGAACAATTGCCTTCCGGCATTTGCTTCAGTTACCTGATCAGGATCCCAGGCTCTTACATGAAGGCCTGGATGTCCAAGCCCCATTAAAGCCTCATTCATTCTGGCGAGGTTGGATAAGACCATGCTACCAGTGCCACCAAGGCCTACCAGCTCAACAGTAACTTTATGAGGTGGCTGTAATAAATATGGATGTGTATGGTGGACAATCATTTCAGGATGTTTTTAAGAGTAGTACTTTGATATTGTTTTAATTCATTAAGCTCTGACCATTTCTTCTTCGTCTTTGGCTTCATAATTTTCTGCCAGAGAGGTTGAAGCTTGGTGACTGTTTTATCATCACTTCCGTTCACATGAGTGAACTCACTAAGCCAGAACAGGTCTTCCCAATACTTCATGATGTTTTCATATGTCTTCTCCTTGGGCGCTTTCACTTTTGCCGAACCCAGGCATACACGTCCATCACTGCCGATATTAAAAAATGGAGCGTAGCAAAGCTTAGTGGCTTCCTTTGGCCTTGCATTAGATTTCAGTGCATACATAGAAAGATCATTTCTTTCCACTACATACACCAGCGCAGGAACCCAAGCTTTAGCGGTCGGTATTTTAAGTGAAGTAGAAAAATGGAGCACTCGTTCCTCTGCAGGTCGATACCATATCATTTTGTAATGGCCTCCGGGCATCAGGTTAAAGCTTAAAAGATTGTCAGGTATCATTCCGCTGATCTTAGCCACGTTCTTTCTTTCATCAAAAAACACATCAACTATTTCCTGGATTGTTTCCTGAATAAGCGGCTTGCCTTGCATGATTTTACCTTCACTGTTGATATCATGACTTTCCAGGTAATATTCACCCTGGCCAGTCATATTGTTTTGTGACCGGTAAACAGTTATTGCTATCACTGGCTGATAGCTACTCATAAGCAGATCAGTTCTTTCGTTCATATTTCTTTATTGATTCATTGTACTGGTGCAATAATTTGGTAAGCTTTTGTGGGTATCGTGCGACTTCCTTCAGTTCCTTAAAGTCAAGGCGCTCTGTGTCTTTATAAAGCCGGATAGTAAGGATCGGAGACATTATGCCGACGCCTTGTGATTCTGCTTCGAGATATTCTTCCTGTTCGGATGCCAGGTGATCTGTCGAACTCCACAAGAGCGCTAATTGCTGATCAAAAAACAAACCTTCTTCCCGCTGGCAATATTCAGGATATATAAAGCTGTCGATCGTGCATGGTAGCTCCATGATATCACACGCTTGTTTCATCCATGCTACCAATGCATTGCTTTTTCTAAAAGCATTTAATTGCTTTCTTAATATTGGTATTGGAAGAATCGGCTGAGCAATCAGCAATTTTTCATAGCCCTTTACAATTCCTTTATTATATGAATTGCAGTTTTCGGTGACTGATATCTTTAATTGCTCGGTTTCTTCTTCAGTATCCATTTCGTGACGTTCGAGCCACTCCGGAATAAATTCCTTCCATGAATATTCGACATAACCAAGTCCGCCACCAAACCAAGGTTCTATGCCGGTTGAGCGGCAAAAGTTATACATGAAGCGGACGAACATATTATGCAGCTTCAGGTTACTTTTCTTCAGTGAAAGGACCGTATCACCAATTTCGAAAACATGCCAGAATGCTTGAAACTCACAATCTGAATAGATAACAATATGGTAGTGACCATCAGAATGCGATCTTTCAATGTTGAAATCCCAATCCTTAGGAAGCACTTCTCTTTTAAACACATTGAGCATGAAATTGAAAGAAGCATTCAGATCATACCCATTCTCCAAAGGATTGAAACTTGAATCTTCATTCGTAACAAGTTTGATTGCCCTTTGAATGATAGGCAGGATGTCACTGTACATCAATTCATAATCATCATCTTCATGATCAAAGCGACTCCTCGGCATTCCTTTAATAGCCATTAAAGGAATTGGATTGAGAGTCAAGGCAAAAAGGGAACCAGCAATGATCCTGGGACCGCTCTCTTTTTTTCTGTTGCCAGTCTTGCATCCTGCTGCCTTTGACTTCTGTCGTTGTAAAGCACCCTTCCTAATTCGTTGCGCAGCTTTTCCTTTGATAATTCTTTTCGGCATGACTTCTTAAAATCTTGTTTTTTCATAAAAGCTTATCCTTTTGTTCCTACCGTAGTTTTTACACCATACACTGCAGTCCTTCCTTCAATCTTTGGTGTATCAAGCGTAGCAGTTGTCAACTCCGGATATTGACCGGAATAGAATTGCATGACTTCATTTGCTGAAAACTCAGGATTAGGATCCGGTAGTGTTACAGTGGTGCCGTTCTTTTGGAACTTGAACTCTCTTTTTAATTGTGATATTTCCATAAAAAAAATTTATTGGCGTTTTAAAAATTAAGCTTCGGCTGCTTCTGGCTCCTCCACTTCAGTATTGAATAATGAAGCTTCCGGAATCACTGTTTTTGATACCTGCTTTTTAGTCTTATCAGGTTTATTTTTCGTAGTCTCTTTTTTCGCTTGGGTCTTACTTTTTTCAGCAGGCTTTGCAGCTGCTTTCTTTTCTTGCTTTTCAATCGCTTCAGTTTTAACCTCATCCAGGTTACTGATTATGCCGGCAATCTCCTGCACACCCGGGGCGATTGTGTTAAAGAATGCAGCATCGAGTTCCGATCCAGTACCCGTGATCAGGATAGGCTTGATAGTCGATGCTCCGGAGCCTGGCATTACATTGAGTGTAAGCTTTTCATTTTTCTGCATGATGCGGATGGTCAAATCAACATTGCCCATCGCTGCGAGTTGTTCGAAGAAGTTCATAGCGTTATCATTATTTGGTGAAAGCAATTTTGATAGTTCATTGAGGCTTTGATCAACAGCCTTATTTGATTCCTTCAGTTTTTCCAATATTTCTTCCGGCTCAGGGACCACACAGGCACTGCACAGATCATCTTCCACCCAATGGCAAGGTTCGCCGGTCTTTTTAATGCATTGGCTGCAGTCATCATCAGTACATCCGCAGACACGGCATTTCCTTACTTCAACTGCTTCCGCATGTTTCTTTAAGATTGGTTCAGGAAGTGGTATGCCAGCAAACTCCATGGCTTCCTTGCTATTGGTGAGCTGCGGATAATTTTTCAGGAATTCAATATCCATCAGCTGGCCAGTGGACTGGCATACACCAAATGATTTATTCTTTACCCTGACATACGCGGCTTCCAAATCAGCCATGTATTCGTTCTGCCGGCAGATCATATCATTGACATCAGTTGGACTGACATCCTCATAACCTTCGATCTTGATATTCTTTTTGCGCGAGCTGAGAATAAAATTTAGTTGCTTAAGATCTTCCTGGGCTTCTTCCATTTTCAGATCAATAAGCTTTTTGAAATCCTTCAATGTGCCCGCATCAAACTGTGGAACTGCAGCTGCTTCTTTGACCGGATGCTCCTTTATATAATCCTGAGCTTTTTCAACCATTTCAGCCGACATCTTTGGCATGATGTGTTTACCCATGGAAGGCAATCCTTCAGGATCCTGTAGCGGCTTTTTGATCACAATAAGCATTGTTCTTATGGTGGTTCCTGATTCTTTAAAAGCGCCCTCAGCAACGAGATCAGTTTTTGCATGAAGCACAGCAAGCCATGCTTTAAAATCAAGCTGCTTCTTATTGCTTCCGAAAGTCCAGGATGGAGAAGAAAGAGTGACGATCGTTCCGCCAGGCTTGCACACCTCATACATTTTGACAATGTGATCAATGTCCTGGTTCTTTGTGAATGGTGGATTTGCAATGATTATATCATAGTATCCATTGCGATCGCACTGCAGGAAGTCATCACCCAAAATATTGACACCTTCAAGCTTTGAAAGCTTCATGCGATTTAGTTCCATCGCCTCGTAAGTGTCGATCTCAATTTTTTCACCGCCAGACGCATAGCCTCTTATTTGTTTAATGATCGCTCCGTCTCCACCGCTTGGTTCCAATATTTTAAATCCATCTTCAATAAAAGGTATTTTCTCAACCATCATTTCGCTCACTTCAGTAGGCGTGGCAAAAAATTGAAACTCCTTTTTAAGATTACGGTCCTCACCGTTTGCTATTTCAGCAAGCAGTTCTGTAGGATCCTGTTCGAAAACAAAGGCCTGTGTCTTTCCGCCTTTCCATTTTCCACCAATAAGCTGAAGCTTACCAGCTACATCCAAATATTCTTTCCTGTCCAGTTTTACATCTGGAAGGCGTACAAGTAATCCATCGACTGTGCATTGCTGCAAAACTTCCTGTGTTGTCATAAATTTATTTTTGAGCGAATGGCATAATAAATCCTGTATAGTTTTTATCTGTTTCGGCAGTAAGCAATACAGCCTTGGACGCATCATGAATTGCGAATAGCAACTCATCATATTCCACCTGGTGCAACAGCTTTAAAAGCAGCCCAGGGTTAACAGATATCCTTTCCACCTCACCGCTGTACTTTTCTGCCACTGGGACCATCACAGACCCTTCACGCTGCAAGTCTTCATCCTTTGCAGTGATGGTGATACCAGCTTCATTTTTCAATTCCAGGAAACAAACATTCCCGTTAGCCAGCGTGATCTTATCAAGGCCATGAATAAGATCTGTCCTCGATATAGAAAGATTCGGTTGATGATCCGGCACAACTGATCTCCAGTTAACATACTTGCCTTGAGGGCGGGTAGCGATCACCTTAACATTTTCACTTTCAAAAACAATGAATTTTTCATTCCAGTAAATGTTGGTGTCCTTAAATCCCTCGAGAGCTTTAATAACTTTGTGGCTGATCATGCACTCAGTCTGACTCTTTGCTTCCACGTGAAAAACATAAGTATAGAGTACTGTTCCATTTGTACTTGTTAAGTAAATGGCTTTTGATGTAATCTCCATGTTCACTTTTGACTTCCATGGCTGAAGCTCTTCCTTCACATCACAGATAAGTAAGGCAGCATTTAATGTTGCAATGAAATCATTGTCCATTGATATACTTCTCTCATTAGGTACTTCCGGAAGTGCAGGAAAGTTTTTTACATCCTCCAAGCCATCTTGTTTGAACCGATCGCTTTCGCTGGTAACAACCAATGATTTTTTAGTGAAGGAAAACTCCAGTGGCTGATCACTCTCCAGGTTGCTGATTGCATTCAACCAGGCGAATGGTACCAATGCTTTTCCCGGCTTATCGACAGGCGTCTCAAGGTCCAGGGTCATTATTAAAGTCACTTCCATATCACTGGCAATGAGCTTTAATTGTTTGGCATCTGCTTCAATAAGCAATGCCTCTAAAGCTGGAACAGTTGCCCGGGCGGGAACGATTCCCTTTAATTTTCTTAGCGCTGATTTTAGCGATTTGTTACTGATGACGATTTTCATTTTATACGATGATTTAATTTTTGGTGAATGTTACATTGGTTAACTGCCTTCCATTGTTCTTAACTATAAAGAGGCCCTTTGCATCGGTTGTGATTTTCATGGTTTCAATCTTTCCAAAGAAGTTGATGTTTCCACCGAGATCAACTACCCATGCAACCTTCTTTGTGCCATCCTCGTAAGTAAATGGTCTCATTACACGGCCGACAATTTGATAGTAGAGGGATAACGACATAGTAGATCTTGCGATCAATACGCATTCAAGCTCTGGATAATCAAAACCAGTAGTGAGCACACCAACATTTATAACACACCTGATCAATCCTTTCTTGAATTGTTTTAAGATCGTGTCACGTTTTGAAGCTTCCGTTTCACCGGTGATTACAACTGAACCTGGCACACCTGCACTTACTTTGTTTGCCTCTTCAATCAACGAGCAGAAAACAAGTAGGTTTCGTCTTTTAGCCAACAGCCGGTTTGCCATCTCCTTTGTCTTTGTAGGCATGTCAATCTTTCGGTAATAGGTTCTTAAACTGGCTTCAGTGAAATCAGTACCGGTGCTGTTAGTTTCCAGCATTGTACGATCGATCAAATTGAAATTGTAATACTCCAACTGTGCCAGGAAACCATTATTAAACAATACATCGTTCTGGATATAATAGAGAACCTTATTAAAAATTCTCGGACTTGTGCGTGTAAGGAATTTGAGCATTGCCCCATCGAATCCAGCTGATAACCTGTAAGGTGTTGCGGTAAGTCCTAATACCTTGGCATGGTTAAGGCTCTTGATAAAATTCCTGTACATACCATCTTCTGCATTCACCAAATGACATTCATCAATGATTATGTTTTTGAACTGCTCAAATAGATGATGCTTTTTGGCAACACTACCGATCGTAGCGAAAGTGATTTTGTCCACATACTTCATACCAGCAGAAGCTGAATAGATGCCAGCCCTGCTTTCCAGCACATTGGGATCCTAAGCTTAGAATTCCACGTGGACAAGTTGTCGCG
>JADMIO011124111.1_pt1 | contig 80735 bp, 63 predicted proteins | sample 8958161 | NCBI WGS metagenome assembly JADMIO01 (sample SAMN16585339, study PRJNA669376) | soil metagenome | isolation source: Crop rotation soil | place: USA: Cullars Rotation, Alabama | collected 2011
GCCGCGACTTCAAGTCACGTGAATTCCAAGCTTCGGATCCCACTGTGCTGGAAAGAGATTTTCCAATGTCGGCAATAACAACGGCATTGGCGTTACTGTCCACGGAATAAACTGTTTTTTGAAGGTCTGAGACGCTGATTTTACCAAATTTGATCTCGGAAGGAGATTTTTGGGCATGTAGAACGCCCAATACCAACAGCAGGGGCAGGGCCACGGATAGTCTTTTCATAGTATTAGTACTCTTTAGTTTGGTTGCGGTGCAAATATCTTATCCTTTTCCGGTATATTAAAGTCTTTGGTTTGTTTTATTGTAAACTTTTTGAAAAAATTGTTTTGAATCAATAGCCTGATCAGGCTCCTCCACATAAAAAAAGTGTTTTGTTGACATTTTATGATAAGCCGAAGAAAAAATATAAACCTTTTATTATCATCTATACTCAAAATGGAACATTTCAGGTGGTAAAAGCAATGTTAGTGTATTAAGATTCCCTCACCCCCGGCCCCTCTCCAAAGGTGGCAGAGGGGAGCATCACTCCGGAAATTTAATAGTCTTTTTATTAGGGAAAACAAGGTAGTACTTAAGCAAACCTTTCTCCCGGCCTGTAATTAATGACTGTGGCTTCGGCTCCCCTCGCCACTTTTGGAGAGGGGCCGGGGGTGAGGTTTACCTTCATTACAACAACACCGGTAGTAACAGGCTCAAAATAAAGTGTGGGTGCCATTTTTTACAGCAGGCATTGGTTACCGGCATAATTAACTGAATGGCTTTTTGCAGGAACTTCAGCTACAGAAGTTTACTACAGGGCCTGATTTCCTGCCGGAGCGGCCTGTTTAAGGGCTGTTGGATATACATTTAATAAAGAAGATTAACGTTTGCAAAGGGATATTCTATAAAACTTTGCATTTTATTCTGGTTATGCAGGCAGAGAAAACAACAGCACTGGTAAAACAATCAGCTCTTGTCCACGGGTTTGATTTTTGTGGCATTGCCCCGGCAAAACCATTGGAGGAAGATGCCCGCAGGCTGGAAGCATGGCTGCATCAGGGCATGCATGGGAAAATGCAGTACATGGAAAATTATTTCGACCTGCGTATTGATCCTGCTAAACTGGTGCCCGGTGCAAAATCGGTGATTACCCTTCTGAAAAACTATTATCCTGCAGCCCCGAAAAAACAGCCTGATCTTCACATCTCAAAATATGCCTGGGGAAAGGACTATCATACGGTTATTAAGGCCCGGTTAAAGCAAATGATAGCGGAATTGCAGGAAAAAACAGGACAGTTTAATGGACGGGGCTTTGTAGATTCTGCTCCGGTGCTGGAAAGAAGCTGGGCGGAAAAAAGCGGCCTGGGCTGGATAGGTAAAAATGGAAACCTGATTACCCGGCAAAGCGGTTCTTTTTTCTTTATTGCCACCTTAATAACCGATCTGGAATTACTTTATGACGATCCTTTTGCCAAAGACTATTGCGGTAGCTGCCGGCGGTGTATAGAGGCCTGCCCTACAGAAGCTATCCTTCCCAACAAAGTTATCAATGGCAGTAAATGTATTTCTTATTTTACCATCGAGCTGAAAGATGAGATCATTCCGGAAGAAATGAAGGGCAAATTTAAAAACTGGATGTTCGGATGTGATATTTGCCAGGATGTTTGTCCCTGGAACCGTTTCAGCAGGCCTGCTACAGAAACAGAATTGGTACCGCTGCCGGAAATTTTAAACTTCACCGCCGGTGACTGGGAAGCATTGAGTGAAGAAGCTTTTAAAAAGATATTCAAACAAAGTCCGTTAAGCAGGGCTAAACTGAAAGGAATACAACGGAATATAAAATTCCTGAAAGAAAAAGAAGAAAATGAGGAATAGGAAGAGGGAAATGAAAAGTTAGAAGTAAGAAATACGAAGTACGAAGTGAAAGACAGGAAGTTAGAAGTATGAAATATGAAGTACGAAGTAAAAACGCTTTGATGGTAGTAAGTCATTTGGTAATAATAGCCGTCCTGTTTTTATAAAATGGGAATAACAGGAAAATAAAAGAGGCAGACAGGCAATGGATAAAATCCATAAACAGCATCGAATCAATATAAATCCCTTTCTTATTTCAAACCTCCAACTTCGTACTTCATATTTCTAACTTCTAACTTATCACTTACTACTTCTAACTTTTCACTTATCACTATTTCTCTACCAGGCCCCGGATATTCGATAGTCCTTTCTCCATCATGGCCCCGTAAGTGCTTTCATAAAACAGGCTGCCGAACTTTTGCCAGGGATACCACGGCAAATAAAAGTCGGTGTACCACTCCAGTGTTGCGGAATCAAAAGCAGAATAGTTGTGCAACTGCCAGCCGGTGTTCAAAGGCTTCCTGTCTTTCTGCTGCAGGCGCATGTGCAGCGTGGAATCGGTCTGACTGATAATAGTAAAGCTGGTTTTCTGAAGCATTTTTTGTTCCGGATCGCCGGAAGGCATGAAAGCAGGGTGCCACCGGGGCCACTGTTCTTTATTTTTCAGCAAATTAAAAATGCTGTCCCTGTCTGCCCTCACATTAATCACTTTCGACATGTGGATATGGGAAGGAATAAATAAGGAAATGCCGGTCAGTATTAAAAACATGACTATAAAACTAATGATACCTAACTTCAGTACTCTCACAAAAGATCTTTTAAAATGTTGCCGGATACCTGTTACCCGTTCCCGGTTTCTGAAAATTAAAAATTGTTTTTCCCAAACACCCATCCCCACTCTCAACTCTAAACCCTCAACCCCTTTCCCTCCTGTCATCTGCCATCTATCAACTATCATCATCTCTCCAAGCTCATTCCCAACGAAAAACTCTTATAGCTACCGCAAAAGCTACTACTCCCCAGCCTGTTAAGGCCGCTATCTGCCACCAGCAATCAGTTAAATGGGCTCCTTCAAAAGCTATTTTGCGCATGGCATCATTAAAAAAGGTGAGGGGCAATGCCCTGCTGATGGGTTGCAGCCAGCCGGGAAATACATCTATAGGAAAAAAGGTTCCTGCTAAAAGAAATTGCGGCATTGTAATAATATTGGCAAAGGGCGGTATGGTGCTTTCGCTTTTCGCTATGCCGCTTACAATGAATCCAAAGGCCATAAAGACCATCAAGGCCAGAAAACTCAGCACCATGATCTCCAGAAAGGTGATCCAGCCATTTATCAGCGTAAAATGAAAAGCAAAATGGCCGATGCCAATAATAACAATGGCGGTGATCAGTTGGAAAATAACACGGCTCAGCCCCTCTCCTAATATAATATAACCGCGTTTGATGGGCGTGGCATAAAAACGCTTGAGCACTAATTGCTGCCGTAAGTTGAAAAAAAGAAAGGCCACCCCGAACACTCCGGCACTCAGTAACGAAAAACCCAACTGCCCCGGAAGAATAAAATCTATGCTCCTGTATGGCCGCACACTGCGTATTTCCGGAACCACCTGTGCATAGGTCTGCCGCTCCTGAAACTTAAACTTGTCAATTCTGGAGATAATATTCTCGAGCAGGGGTAGAAAAGAAGCAAATTTATCTGCACTTGCCGTGGTGGATTTGAACTGTACCAGGTATTCAGTTCCGGGCAGGGGCACATTGGCTTTCTGTACATCTATGATGCCGGTGATCCGTCCTTTTACGAGGTCCGACTCTAATTCTTCGTTATCTTTTTCTTTGATGAACTTTACATTTCTTATCTTTTTAAGGGAATCTATAACAGCATTGGCGGTATCACTGCCGGGGGCTAACACAATCTTGTAGGAAGTGCCCCCCGAATTTCCGATGAACCCGAAAACCAGGATAAAGATCAGGGGAAAAAAGATACTGAAGACCACCGCCGAAGGGCTTCTTGTGATAGCCCTTAAGCTGGCTTTGGTAATTGCCAGCATGGCCGGCAGTTGATGATAGGGTTCTGACATTCTTTTTATTTGCGCGGCAAAAGTAGCTTTAATGAATATAGTATTCAAAAGGAAGCCGGGCCTGCACTACCCCGCACATTTGCCTGATGCGTACCAGTTCCTGAAATATGCTGTAATTTTCTGCTCCTATCTGTTCTTTTATCTTTGCTTCAGGGTCTGTCTGACTGTTTTTCTTTAAAAGGCGTTCTAAAAAACCGGCTTCTTCGGGATATTCACGCAAACGGTAATTACTGGTCTTAGCCAGCCGGGCTGCACAGTTCACTGCATCCTGCATACTGCCTGCTTTATCTGCCAATCCTACCCTGATAGCGTCTGTTCCACTCCATACCCGCCCTTGTGCAATACTATCTATATAGGCCATATCTTTTTTCCGGCCCTGTGCTACCCGCTGCTTGAACTGTATATATATGCGGTCCACCATTTTTTGCATAAATGCTTTTTCCGTATCGGTCAGGGGGCGGTAAATGGCTCCGGCATCGGCATATTCGGCTGTTTTTACCCCGTCGAAGGTTACACCAAGCTTGCTTTTAAAAAAACTTTGCATATTGGGGACCAGGCTGAATACACCTATAGAACCGGTGATGGTATTGGGACTGGTAAATATACTGTCGGCAGCACAACCTATATAATAACCACCCGAAGCAGCTACATCGCCAAAGCTCACTACCACCGGTTTGTCTCTTTTTGCCAGTGATAATTCCCGCCATATATTTTCGCTGGCTAAGGCACTGCCCCCGCCGGAATTAATCCGCAGCACAATGGCTTTAACTGCTTTATCCATTCTGGCTTTACGGATTATTTTTCTAAACCTGTCGCCTCCAATATTTTCGTTCGTGCCGTTCCCGTCCACTATTGTGCCCTCGGCATAGATCACCGCGATCCTGTCTTTACCGGTGGTTTTGTAATCTACGGCTTCTTCGTACTTGTTTAAAGAAATAAGGTTTAGTTTATCATTTTTGCCAATTCCTGTCCTTTTCTTAAAGTCGTCTTTTACTTCATCATCATACTTCAGCCCGTCCACAAGGTGGTACTGGTAAGCATCCTGGGGTGTTTGCACACTGCCTGAAGTGGCTAAACGGTACAGGCTGGCTGTATCCATCCTGCGGGCCTCTGAAATTTTAAGTAAATAGTAGTGATACAGATTATTCAGCCACACTGTTGTTTGCAGTTTGTTTTCCGGGGTCATTTTGTCGGTGCGGAAGGGTTCGGTAGCACTTTTAAATTTCCCGGCATAAAATACCTGTGGCTGTATTTCCAGCCTGTCCAATGTGCCTTTCAGGAAAGCAAGTTCCACGCTGAACCCTTTCCAGTCCATATCTCCTGCCGGATTCAGGTATATCTTGTCTGCAACGCTGGCAATAAAGTAAGCACCCTGCGAAATCATATCGCCATGGGCCACAATGAACTTTTTGGAGGTTTTAAAATCCAGCAAAGCATTCCTGATCTCGTTGCACGAGGCAAGGCCGTTGCCATTACCATCGGCAACCAGATAAATACCCGAAATTTTTTTGTCATTTTTGGCATGCTGTATCAAACGGATCACATCATACAAGCCGGGAGCATTGCCTTCCTGATTAGTTAGCCGGGCTACAGGATCATTTTCCATCTGCTCCTTATAATGTTGTTTTAAATTAATGGTAAGAATGGATTTGCCGGCAACCTCAGGTTTGTCTTTCGAGGCAAAAGCATTCACCATACCTGCCAGTATAAGAACAGAGATGATAATAAAAACGGCAAAGGCCAGAAAGGAAGCAAAAAATATTTTGAAGAAACTTCTCATGATATAAATATTACAATCCTCAAAAATAAAAGATATTTGAAGCCACTGGCAGAACTATTATGAATACAGCTTTTTTAATTACAGGCGGAAATATAGGCGACAGAATGGAATATTTGCACCGGGCTGAAGAAGCCATTGCCGCTGATTGTGGTATCATTCGCCGGTCGTCCGGCATTTATGAAACAGAAGCCTGGGGTAAGAAAGACCAGAATAGTTTTTTGAATCAGGCTTTGGAATTGCAAACTTCACTTTCTGCTTTTGAACTGCTGGATGCTATCCTGCAAATAGAAAAAAAGCTGGGCCGGAAACGATCTGAAAAATACGGGCCCCGGCTTATTGATATTGATATTCTGTTTTTTAACCACGAGGTTATCCATACGGACCATTTGAAAGTTCCGCATCCACACCTGCAAAACCGCCGGTTTGTTTTGCAGTGCCTTAATGAGATCGCACCTCATTATATACATCCTGTACTTCATAAAGATATTCAGCAGCTATTAGCAGCGTGTGAGGATAATTTAAAAGTGGTAAAATTTGCGTAATCAGGCCCATCGCCCCCTCTCACTTCTAACTTCGTACTTCTAACTTATTACTTCCCACTTAAAACTTATTACTTCATACTTCTTACTTCTAACTTCGCACTTCTTTATTCACCACAAAAATTTCTTTATGAGAAAAACAATCATTGCATGGATCATTCCCATGATTTTGCTGGCATGTAATAACAGTAAAACCAATGAAACACCAACGGGTGAGAACAAGATGGGGCCGGATTCCACAGAAACGAAGCAGGTGGAGCTGGCAGATAACAAATATGCAGACATGGGTAAGCAGCATTTGCAGGAATTCCAGAGCGGCAATATTGATGCATGGGGCAGTCAGTTTACCGATTCAGCCGTTTACTTCTGGTCGGGAGGCGACAGTGTAAAAGGAAAGCAGAACATTATCAATTACTGGAAGAACAGCCGGCTGAAACAAATGGATTCTGTTCAGTTCATGAACGACATCTGGCTGCCGATAAAAATAAACCGGCCACAGAGAGGCCCTGATATGAAAGGGGTGTGGCTGCTGGCCTGGACACAGTTTTCCATCAGGTTTAAAAATGGCAACCATGTAGCCGGATGGATGCATGTGGACCTTCATTACAACGACAACGATCAGGTAGATCAGGTAGTGCAGTATATCGACAGAGGGCCGGTTGCGAAAGCAATGGGAACAAAATAATTCCGGAACAGAAAGGAGATGGGAGGCAGGAGAAGGAAGACAGAAAACGGGAAACACAAAACTTAAAAAACTAAAAAGTTGTTTCCGGTACTTCACTTTTTATCTTTCCTGTTCCCCGTCTTCCTGCTCCTGTATGCTGTCTTCTCTCTACTGCTTACTTTTGGCCTATGAATAAAAGGAAATTAGTGGTGCTGACCGGTGCAGGTATCAGTGCAGAAAGCGGATTGAAAACTTTCCGGGATGAAGACGGCTTATGGGAAGGATATGAAGTAAATGAAGTGGCAACCGCCACTGCCTGGAGAAAAAATCCTGCATTAGTGCTGGATTTTTATAACATGCGGCGTAAAAATGTAAAAGATGCAGTACCTAATGCGGCACATTTTGCACTCGCTGAATTGCAAAATGATTTTGATGTGCATATTATAACCCAAAATATAGATGACCTGCACGAACGGGCAGGCTCGGAAAAAGTATTGCACCTGCATGGTGAGATATTTAAAATGCGCAGTGAAAAAAATGAAACCTTAGTGTATCCTATAGAAGGTGAAATTAATTTAGGAGACAGGGCTGAGGACGGTGCGCAGTTGCGTCCGCATATTGTCTGGTTCGAAGAGCCGGTGCCTATGATGGAGCAGGCAGTAAAAGAAGTAAAAAAAGCAGAAATTTTTGTAGTGGTGGGAACATCACTGGTAGTTTATCCGGCTGCCGGTCTGGTAAACTATGCCCCCTGGCCTGTTCCGAAATTCATAGTAGATAAAAAGATTCCTTATTCACCCATGTTGTATAACCTGACCGAAATTGAAAAACCTGCTACAGAAGGAACAAAAGTTTTAATAGAACTTTTAAAAGGAATTTAACGTTAAAACCTCCTGCACTTTCTCCTTTCCTCTTAAAATACCCCTTTTATCCAAATGATTGAGATCGTATTTAGTCATACAGGAAAGGTAAAAGGTTCATCATAAGAAGTTCATTTCACAGTTTACATTTCATTTTTCATAAATAGATATGATTATCCTGTTTAAACAGTACCAGGAAAATATGTTCTAAACAGTCCAATACCTGCAGCAGTTTCATAAATCGTAAATTGTAAATCGTAACTCGTAAATCCTGCGTCTTACTTCTGCCTTCCTTTTCTTCCTTTTCCACTACATTTATATTAATAAATACCGGCTCATGCAATTGCAACTGACTGAAGAACATTTAATGATTCAGAAGGCAGCAAGAGATTTTGCCCACACCGAATGTCTGCCCGGAGTGATAGAAAGAGACGAAAAAATGCAGTTTCCCGAAGCACAAATTTCAAAACTGGCCGACCTTGGTTTTATGGGAATGATGGTGGACACTAAGTATGGCGGCAGCGGGCTGGATACCATCAGTTATGTACTGGCTATGGAGGAAATAAGCAAGGTGGATGCGAGTGTGAGTGTGTGCATGAGTGTCAACAACAGTCTGGTGTGCTGGGGACTGGAAGCTTACGGCACTGAAGAACAAAAACAAAAGTACCTGGCGCCTCTGGCACACGGAAAAAAAGACGGCGCAATATATACCGGAGCATTTTTATTGAGCGAGCCGGAAGCCGGCAGCGATGCCACTTCGCAAAAGAGCACGGCGGAAGACAAAGGCAGTTATTATTTGCTTAACGGAACAAAAAACTGGATCACCAATGGCGGTACGGCTTCTGTTTACCTCGTGATGGCACAAACCGATGCCGCCAAAGGTGCGCATGGGATCAACGCCTTTATTGTGGAAAAGAACTGGCCGGGTGTGGTAGTGGGAGGCAAAGAAAAAAAGTTAGGCATCCGGGCATCGGACACATATACCCTGCTGTTTAACGATGTGAAAGTGCCGAAAGAGAACCGCATAGGGGCGGAGGGGTTTGGTTTTAAATTCGCCATGAAGACGCTGGCAGGTGGCCGCATAGGCATAGCTTCGCAGGCCCTCGGCATTGCAGGCGGAGCCTTTGAGCTGTCATTGAATTACTCCAAAACAAGGAAAGCTTTCGGCACGGAGATCATGAATCATCAGGCCATTGCCTTTAAACTCGCCGACATGGCTACCCGGATAGAGGCGGCAAGGATGTTGTGCTTTAAAGCAGCCTGGGAAAAGGATCAGCACAAAGATTATACAGTCAGTTCTTCTATGGCAAAGGTCTATGCCTCAGAAACGGCAATGTGGGTGACCACGGAAGCAGTGCAGATACATGGTGGATATGGGTATGTAAAAGAATATCATGTGGAACGCCTGATGCGGGACGCCAAGATCACACAGATTTACGAGGGAACGAGTGAAGTGCAGCGCATGGTAATCAGCCGGAACATTTTAAAGTGATCTTTTATAAACGGCAGATAACAGTTTTCAGTCCGGCAGGCTGTTCCTAAAAATATATTTCCAGATCCGGCCTTTACTCTATAACCAATTCATAATAACCTTCTGTATAAGATAAAGGTCTTGTTCTCTCCAAACTACTCCTACTATTATCCTGCCTCTTCACTCAGAGCAATAAAGTACAAAAGCAGAGTATATCAGTCCCAATTTATCTAAGTACCCCTCCTGTTTCTCCCTTTTCAAACCCTTTTTGATGCCCGGAAGGTCGAAGTCGGACCTTTTTACTCCGAAGTCGGAGCAATTTGCTTTGAAGTCGGACCTTTTTACTCCGACTTCAAAGCTCAGAAGGTCGAAGTCGGACCTTTTTACTTCGAAGTCGGAGCAATTTACTCCGAAGTCGGACCTTTTTGCTTCGACTTCGGAGTAAATTGCTCCGACTTCGAAGCTTTTTGAAGCCTAAGTGGGAATTTTAGAAAAAACAGTGTGCATAAAAAAAGCCACCTTGCGGTGGCTGATCATTAATCCTAACCCTTTTTCTCAGGCAGATTTGGAGGAAGCAGAGTTTTTACGTGTGCTTGGAAAACGTTGGGCCAGACTATCGTACACTTCTTTGGCGCCGGGTACGTTATTCTTGTCGGCCTGTTTTACAAAGTTGTAATACTGTAGTGCGCTAAGATAGGCTGCGCTGCCGTTGATCATTGCAGTATCACTCAGGTTGCCGGAAAGTTGCAGCGTCAGTTGCAACAACGGGTTTACGGAGTTATAATTCCCGTAAGCGTTCATAAGAACCGTTTCATCCATAAAATTGGGAGCAAACTGCGGGTTGGTAGTCATGAAGTCTTTCACTTTACCAACAAAAGCCACCGTTTTATCACTCATTTTGGCGATGCTCTTTCTTTCTTCTTCCGATAAAGAGCTGACATAAGGAGCCAACGTAGTAATGATAAGGTTTACTTTGTTAATAACGTCGTCAATAACTTCCTGCGGAATGACTGATACACTTTCTAATTGTGCCATACATGTTGGTTTAAATAGTTACGAATTAATTTCGGACAACAAAATAATACAAGGAATTTAAATTTCATAATGTGAGAGCATCCGGATGAAAAAAAATTGGAAAAACAGATGGCAGAAAAGAAAAATTAACAGTTTGCTCTTTATTATGATCACTCCACAGATTCAAATTTCAAACTTCACCAGACAAATAAAAATATCATCCGGTAACAAAAGTCCCACACTACACCTCCGGAAAATAAAATAGATCTTCCGGCAAACAACTCCATTAAGAAACAGCAGCATTCAGGAAAAAAATAAAGCACCCCGTTAGTTTCCTGTACAATTGCAGCGGCTCACCACTTTCAATTTGATTGTTGTCTGATTTAATAACAAGTCATCATTTTACTGATCAAAGTAAAATAGTCCATCAGGAAGAAAGTTATACAGCAGCCAGGTTCGTTTATAATATAATACCATCCAGATAGTAAGTATAGCAGGCCGCTTTTCCTTAATGGTTTGCAGTTATAACTCCGTTTGTATTACCAATGATACAGAAGCAATGAATAAAAAAAGTAAAAGGATCATTTAAAAACCAGTCATTAATAAAGTAAAATCGAAAGAATAGTGATAACAGTTTAAAAGGTACAGCAGTGAAGGGTAGTCGTTGAAACCCGCAGCCATAAAGAGTTTCATTACATCGTACTGCTTATCCTGTTCCTCAGGTTTATTACTTTGTATTTCGTACTGCTTACCTCGTATTTCTGGTTTGTTATTGTTTTATTGTAATTGCTTTTCCATAAGTAAAAAATATTGAAGAACAAGTTTCCCCATGATTTTATTTAAATCATTTCAGAGCATTAAGGATAAAATCTTAATCATAAATAATGGTAATTACTTAGTAGAAGAATTCAGTTGAAGAATAAAAGCCGCTTAACAGATCATTAACGGAATCTGACACAGGATTTGCTAAATCGGTGCACATAAATTTTGTAGAACATTTTCAACCATAACTAACGAATGAATAAACATTTACGCAACAGCAATTCCGGTTTAATCAGTGAAGTAGCAAAAGGCAGGTCCATAATAGTATTTTTCAGGCAGTTGTTTTTTTCTGATAATAATATCCATAATAACAGAGCCGTTAAATTTTTATCACACACTGAAATTGCTTTACCGATAAAAAAGCAGATGTCAGCGATAATACCTGAAAATCCTTTAGTATTCACAAATTTTACCACACCTTTGTTTACGAAATCTAATCTCTGTAAATCCTATTATTCTATGAACCTATTTACACAAAAACCGCTTCAGCTCCTTGCTGAAAAATTAAAGTGGTCTATCATTCAGACGTTTTATCCGGAACAATTTTCCAGGCAATTTTTAATAGTAAACCTTATTCATTCTTCAACTAATTAATTGTTGCTTTTACGCTTTATCCAAAAGCGTTTAGACCATTCTTTTAATTTCTAATTCCTCATATCCTATGAAAAAGTATTTATCATACTTTCTGGTATGCATTACTGCACTTATTTGTAATTCCACAATCAATGTTTTTGGTCAGGTTACGTATCCATCTATAAGTTATGCACACCCGGTACCGGAGCCCTCCGTGCCGGGAGACCTCTTCACACCCCCCCTGCAGGGACAGGCCGCCAGCGGCACCCCCCGCATTGCCGAGTGGACCCGCACGGCAGGCCCCGATGAATCGGTGGTGCTCACCGCTGACAACCTCTCCCGCTACAGCGCTGCCGAAGAAGGCAAAGACACCCGCTTTGTGGTCTACGGCAACGGCGGCGTGACCCGCGAGGCCCGCATCCAGCGCCTCGACGGTGCAAAAGCGGTCCTTACCCTTGACTCCGCACTGCCCAGAGCCTCCATGTACCTCCTGTGGCCCGGCAATGAAAACGGCTGGGGTACCCCGGTGGCGGTAAACAAAACCGATGCCTGGTGGGCAGGCCCTTCCAGGGCTGTGGCCGGCGCCACCGTCTCCGTTTATGGACGCAACCTCTCCTACAACAACGATACCCTCACCTCCCATGTTTACCTCCGGGCAGCCGGCGGCGCCGGGCAGTGGGCACAGGTAAAGCGGGTGAACCCTTACCGCGTGGAATTCACCCTTCCCTCCTCCTTAAGTGCAGGGGACTACGAGCTATGGGTGCACAATGGGCACGGAGGGCACTACGGCTGGAGCGGCCCGCTGAAGCTCACCGTTGACGGAGGGCCCACATGGAGCACGGCAGTATACAATGTACAGAACTACGGAGCCACAGGCAACGGAACCAGCGATGACCGCTCCGCCCTCAATGCCGCCCTGGCAGCAGCCGGCAGCAGCGGGGCCACCCTCTACCTTCCTGCCGGCACCTATATGGTCAGCGGCCCCCTGAACCTGAGCAGCAACACCCGCTGGGTGGGAGCAGTGGACGGGCAGGGCAATCCCGCCACCACCATCAAACTGATGGCAGGCTACAGCCCCGGCCCCTTCGGGCTGATGGGTGCTTACGGGCTGGCCAACAACTATTTTGAGAACCTGGCTTTTGTGCGCAACGGACAGAACGTGGGCCAGGAGCTGATGAATATGCAGAATGCCACCATGATGTGGTGGAACAACTGTGTGATCGATGCCCGCGGGGCAGACGCAATGCGCTTCACTGCCGGTTCGTGCTATATTTTTATGAACGGCACCACCCTTATCGGGGGCCGCGACCAGTGGGGCACGGTGCTGTTTTTAGACGGGGTGCAGCAGTTCTTTGCCCACGGCTGCACTTTTAAGATGACCAATGACTGCACGGCAGCCATCATCAACAAAGGAGTGAAGGAAGCCAGCCTCACCACCTGTGTGGTAAAGGATCTGGACAACAGCACTGCCGATGGCAGCGGCTGGGGCAAGGGCCGCTTCTGGAGTGCCACCGGCGCCGGCGGCTCTGCCTACCACTGCTATTTTGCCGACAACACCGGCACGGGCCTGGGCACCCGCCGCACCGGCAGCAACACCCCCGATCCCAACAGCGGGGAGATCTTCCTGTGGGAAGCCAATGCCACGCAGTTCCAGGGGGTGCCGGTGGCCGCCACGGCCAGCAGTGTTTCCTTTGGCGGGGCAGTGCCGCAGAATGTGGGTGCCGACCCCTCCCCCAAGCCGCAGTCGCTGGTGGTGGTGAAGGGCAAAGGCATGGGGCAGTTCCGCCGCATCACTGCCAACAACGGCAGCGGGGTGCTGACCATCGACCGCCCGTGGGAAGTGATCCCCGACGGCAGCAGCCAGATACTGGCAGGGCCTTTTGTGGACCGCATTGTGGTGTACCGCAACTCCCTGGATGCCAATGGCAAGGGGTATATTGCCACCGACGGGGCAGCTTATGGCACGGCCTCTGCAGGGATAGAGCCCTATGGCGGCTGCTTTGACTTTGTGGCTGACGGCAATGTGATGCAGGGCATCCGCCGCGGTATTTCGCTGTGGGCCACCCAGCACTACACGATGGATCCCAGCTATTTTAATTTGTTTACCCGCAACCGGATGATCAACTGCCGGGTGGGGCTGCACAATGCCTCGGAGGTGACGGTGAACAGCGGCACGGCTCTTTTGGGAGCGGTGTACCGCGGCAATGTGGTGCAGAGCCCGGTGCTGTCGGGCATCCACAATGAGGTGAAGTATGCCGATGCGCCTGTTTTCAGCACGATGGCCTATGAGCACAACAGCTTTACAGGGGTGCCGGCAGGTTTTTCCACCGGCAGCCTCTCCAATCCCGACCCCCGCCTGGACTATGGGGCAGGGGCGCTGGAAAACCAGGTGCTGTACAAAAATGAGTTCAGCGGGACGGGGACGGCGGTTAAGGTGACGCCTAAGGTGGTGCTGAGGGAAAATAAGTACCAGGGGTTCACTCCTTTGTACACAGCAGGGCAGGCGGTGCTGGAAGCCCCCCTGCGGGTGGTGGAGCTGGGCGTGGCGGCAGGCAGCACAGTGAAGGCCGTGCTGGAAGTGGCCAATTCAGGCAGTACGCCATTGGTGTGGAGCGGGGTGAGCAGCGCTTCATGGCTGGGCCTGTCTGTGGGCAGCGGCAGCCTGCCGGGGGAAGGGGAAAGCAGTGCGGTGGAGCTGACAGCCAGTGCCAAGGCACTGGGTGTGGGCACCTACAGGGCTTTTGTGACGCTGAGCTCACCATCAGCACAGGCCAAAACCTATACCGTCATTCTTAGTGTGACCAGCAGCTCTTCAGCCGTAAACCCTTCCATTAACCTTACCAGCCCAACCCCTAACCAAAACTTTATCGCACCGGCTGGAATATCGGTAACTGCGGATGCTTCAGATTCTGATGGCACTGTAGCCAAAGTAGAATTCTTTAACGGCAGCACTAAATTAGGCGAAGACCTGACAAGTCCTTACAGCTTTACCTGGAACAATGTAGCTGCAGGCAGCTATTCAATTACCGCAAAAGCAACCGACAATAGCGGGCTTTCATCTACTTCACAACAAATAGATATCAAAGTAAGTAATCCTGTAGTACCTCCTGCTGTAAGCATCACTTCACCGGTAAGCAATTCAATAATTGCGGCTCCGGCAACCGTTACCATAACAGCAGATGCTTCAGCAGCAGAAGGCATCAGCAAAGTAGAATTCTTTAACGGCAGCACCAAGCTGGGAGAAGACCTGACAAGTCCTTACAGCTTTACCTGGAGCAGTGTAGCTGCAGGCAGCTATTCAATTACCGCAAAAGCTACTGACAATAGCGGGCTCATTACAACAGCCCAGCAAGTTAATATTACAGTCAATGTGCCTGCAGCCACCAGCTCATGTCCTGGTACAGGCTCAATTTCATGGGATTATTGGTTGAATGTACCCTGGACAAACGCAATTACAATTCCTGTAAATACAACACCTGCAAGCAGTAAAACCCTGAGTTCTTTTACTACACCTGTTGATATGGGAGATTATTATGCAGCCCGTGTTAGAGGTTATATTTGTCCTCCGGCTACTGGTAATTACACTTTCTTTTTAGCATCTGATGATTTGGGTGAACTTTGGTTAAGTACAGATAATAACCCGGCTAACAAACAAAAGATTGCCAGTGTTGCTCCCTGGACTGATCCCGGACAATATGATTTATATCCTTCCCAAAAGTCAAAAACAATTTATCTGCAATCGGGCCAGCTTTATTATATAGAGGCATTGGTGCAGGAAGAATGGGGCGGAGATCATTTATCAGTAGGCTGGCAGCTTCCTGATGGTACTATGCAAAGGCCAATTCAGGGTGCAAACCTGGTGCCTTATACTCCAATTGTTATTCCTGTTGCTCCTGTAATAAGTCTTTCTTCTTCTGCAACGGCAACGACAGCTCCTGCAAACATCACGTTTACAGCTACAGCTTCAGATTCTGATGGCACTGTAGCCAAAGTAGAATTCTTTAACGGCAGCACTAAATTAGGCGAAGACCTGACAAGTCCTTACAGCTTTACCTGGAACAATGTAGCTGCAGGCAGCTATTCAATTACCGCAAAAGCAACCGACAATAGCGGGCTTTCATCTACTTCACAACAAATAGATATCAAAGTAAGTAATCCTGTAGTACCTCCTGCTGTAAGCATCACTTCACCGGTAAGCAATTCAATAATTGCGGCTCCGGCAACCGTTACCATAACAGCAGATGCTTCAGCAGCAGAAGGCATCAGCAAAGTAGAATTCTTTAACGGCAGCACCAAGCTGGGAGAAGACCTGACAAGTCCTTACAGCTTTACCTGGAGCAGTGTAGCTGCAGGAAGCTATTCAATTACAGCAAAAGCTACTGCCAACACTAACCTTACAACCATTTCACAGGTTGTAACTGTAACGGTAAATGCTCCGGTAACAACTGGCTGCGCAGGTACAGGTTCTTTAACATGGGAGTATTGGTTAAAAGTGCCCTGGACAGGTGTATTAACTGTTCCGGTAAATAAGCAACCAACCGGCACTAAACAGCTTACTTCATTTTCGGCACCTGTTAATATGTCAGAAAAATATGCATCACGTGCAAGAGGGTATATTTGCCCACCAACGACCGGCGATTATATCTTTTATATTGCTGCTGATGATTTAGGTGAACTTTGGCTGAGCACTGATGACAATCCTGCTAATAAACAAAAAATAGCTTACGTAAGCAATTGGGTAAATGAAGGACAGTACGACAAATATGCTTCCCAGCAATCTAAAAAAATAACATTAAAAGCTGGTCAGCGTTACTATATTGAGGCTTTGCATCAGGATAATTATGGTTCAAGCAGTTTGTCTGTAGGCTGGAAACTTCCAAATGGTACCCTTCAACGTCCTATACCTGGCAGTAACCTGATTCCTTATACATCTTTAGGTATTGCTTCAATGGCTAATACAGATAATTCCGGAATTGAAGAAGCTGTCATTAGCAAGGTTGATAATTTGCAAGCTTATCCCAATCCTTTCCAAGGTAATACTAAAATCGAATTCTCGGTAAGTAAGTCTACAACAGCAAAACTTCAATTATTTACATTGCAGGGAATATTGGTAAATACCTTGTATAGTGGCCATGCCGAAGCAGGAAAAGCGTATAGATTTGATTTCAATGGCAGTAATTTAGCAAATGGCATGTACATCAGCAGACTGGTTTATGACAATGTTGTGTTGCAAAAACAGCTTATAATGATGAAATAAGATGGGAAATACGAATATTTAGATTAAATTTGATCACTGATGAGAAACCCATTTATGGCAACATATAATGGGTTTCTCATTTTACAACGATTACAAACATGGCAAATTGAAGGTATCATTCATTGTACTTTTCAAGACTACAAAAGTTGCCAATTTCAGTAATAAACTGATTATAAATTATAAATGCAAAATAGTAATGAATTACAGTGAGTCATTATTTTTTTGCTAATCTAAATAATACATGACGGATAAACACATACAGTGGCAGTGGGAAATCAAAGCCAAACCGGGTTGGCTGGGTACAGGATTTAAAGAATTGTTTGCTTACAAAGATTTATTGTTTCGTCTGGTGCGTAAAGAATTTTTATTACGGTATCAGCAAACCCTGCTCGGGCCTGTGTGGGTAATAATTCAGCCTTTATTAACTGTTTTAATTTATGTGATAGTTTTCCGGAAAGTTATCGGCATATCTACCGATGGTATTCCCCCCTTTTTATTCTATCTGACAGGCATTACCTTGTGGACTTTATTTTCGGATATTTTTGCGGGAACAGCCTCAACTTTTGTTCAAAATATAGAGGTGTTCAATAAGGTTTATTTTCCCCGCCTTATTGCTCCGCTTTCTGTAGTTCTTTTGCATTGTGTACGTTTTCTTATTCAGCTATCCTTATTGCTTATCTTACAATTATATTTCTATTTTACGGGAGATATAGAATTGCATTTTATTAATTACCTGTTTTGCCTTCCTGTAATTTTAATGATAGCAGGTTTTGGTCTGGGAGGAGGATTGATTTTTTCAATAATTACCGCTAAATATAAAGATCTGGCTAATGTATTGCATATTTTCATCAGTTTATTGATGTTTATATGTCCTGTGTTTTATTCTTTGGCAATTGTTCCTAAAAACATTCAATGGCTGGTTAATCTGAATCCCCTGTCCGTTTTGTTTGAACTGTTTCGTTTTTCTTTTTTGGGGAAAGGGCAGTTTTCTGCCTTTCAAATAGTGTATAGTATTTCCATAATGCTTGTCATACTTACTGGTGGCCTATTATTATTTAATAAGAAGGGTGATGAGTTAATTGATGTGGTGTAATTAAATTGTAAATTATGTCTGAGTTAATTATAAAAGCTGAAAATATTTCCAAATCTTTTCGTTTAGGAACTATTGGAACCGGATCTTTACGGCAGGATATTATGTTGTGGTGGAAGAGTCAGATACGTAAAAAAGATGATACTTTTTTTCAGTTAAGCAACGATCAAATCGAAGATACTACTTCTAATAGCATATTATGGGCATTAAAAGACATAAGCTTTGAAATTAATGAAGGAGAAGTATGGGGTCTGGTAGGCAGAAACGGTGCAGGTAAATCTACACTATTAAAAATTCTTTCCCGTATCGTACGGCCTACACACGGCACAATAAAAGGAAGGGGTAAAATCAGCAGTTTGCTGGAGGTGGGTACAGGTTTTCATGGTGAACTCACCGGCAGGGAAAATATCTTTATCAGTGGATATATGCTTGGCATGAATAAAAAAGAGATAAAGAAAAAGTTTGATGAGATTATTGATTTTTCCGGTATTGAACAGTTTATTGATACGCCGGTAAAACGTTATTCATCCGGAATGTATGTTCGTCTGGCTTTTGCTGTTGCTGCCCATTTAGAACCGGATATTTTGATTGTGGATGAAGTTTTGGCTGTTGGTGATGCCGAATTTCAAAAAAAGAGCATGGGTAAAATGAAAGATGTTTCTAAAGAAAAGGGCCGTACTATTTTATTTGTCAGCCATAACATGCAGGCAATTAACAGCTTATGTAAAAAAGCTCTTTGGCTTCAGAATGGAAGCATTATAGCCAACAGCGATGCGCAAACGGTGGTAAATGGCTATCTGAGTGCTTATCAGCAGAAATTATGGAAACAGGAATGGCATTTAGATGAAGCTCCGGGTAATAATTATATAAGGATATTGTCGGTAGAAATGGTGCCGCATTTAATAAGTTCTTACGATTTAATTGATGTACGTACACCTATCACTGTACGTTTCCGTTTTTACAATTTCAGTGAAAGGATAAATCTGGTAACCAATCTTCAGCTTTTTACCTTATCAGATGAATGCATTTTCGAAGTTTCTACAAAACCTGCTGATTATGAAAAGGGCATAATTGAAGGTGAATGCACCATTCCGGGAAATTTTTTAAATGACGGCTCCTATTATTTTTCCATTGTATTTGTAAAAGACTCATCACAGCCATTGTTTACTTTTGAAGAATGCCTGCATTTTGATGTAAAAGATTACCGTGAAAATTTAAGCTGGTATGGTAAATGGAAAGGTTATGTTCGGCCTCATTTCCCTTTTAAGCTAAAGCCATATAAGGAGCAATTATCCGTTATTCAGCCATAAGCACTAAAAATGTTTTGAATAGTTAAGTAAGGTAAGGTAAAAGAGATTTTATAGCCTGTGGCTGGTATCTATAAAAATAGATTGAATTCTTAAGAATAGATTTTCAGGATTTTTAATAAGCATTTATTAAGAATCAGGCATTTGTATTATTGTTTCCTTAACGGATTAAAAATTCTGTTTAAAAAATATTATTTTTCTTTTTAAAAAAGTTTCTTTATAAAATTCCCATTAATTATTCAGGTTTATCTAATATGCCATCACCTCCGCTTGTTTCAGTAATCATACCCTGTTATAATCATGGGCAATATCTTTCAAAAGCAATTGAAAGTGTTTTAGCCCAGAGTTATAAGCATTTTGAAATTATTGTGGTTGATGATGGATCCACTGATAATACAAAAAAAATAACTGAAAAATATGCCGGGGTAAACTATATCTATCAGACCAATCAGGGATTGTCTGCAGCCCGTAATAAAGGAATAAGTAAAAGTAAAGGCTCATACCTTGTATTTCTTGATGCTGACGATTGGCTATTTACCAATGCAATAACTATCAACACCCAATATTTAGAACAAAATCAAAACCTGGCTTTTGTTTCAGGTGCCTACGAAAGAGTATATGAAATGAAAAACATTTCAGTACCTGTTAAAACCGAAGTTGAAGAAAATCATTATTGTCATCTTCTCGGCGGTAACTATATTGTAATGCATGCTGCTGTAATGTACCGGCGATGGGTTTTTAATGAATTTCAATATGATGTAACCTTAAAAGCTTGTGAAGACTATGATTTATATTTAAAAATTGCCCGTAAATATCCAATACTTCATCATAAGCAACTTATTGCAGCTTACCGTTTTCATGATGAAAATATGTCTGGGGACATTTTATTAATGAGAGACTCGGCTTTGAAAACTTTAAGACGGCAGCAGGACTTTTTAAAAAACCAAACTGAGAAGAAATATTTTCGAAATGGTATTAAAAACTGGAATTTACTCTACGCAAAAATTCTTTATGGCAAACTTCTCCAATCATCCGAGCCATTTAAAAAGAAAAAAAATGAAATATATCTTTTATGGAAAGCCAGTAAACCCCTATTTTTTAGATATCAAATAAAAAGTAAGCTTATGCATTATACATCGTTTATCAGAAAAGCGACACCAAATTTTATATTGCGAGGGCTACACAAAGCCGGAATGTACAAGGGGTTTGTTCCATTACCGGGGAAAGTGATTTCCGGGGATTTTAACCGTACAACGCCTTATAGTAAATGTTTCGGTTATGATAGGGGAGGCCCGGTAGACAGATACTATATCGAAAGTTTTCTTAAAAACAATAATTCATTTGTTACAGGAAGAGTTTTAGAGATTGGAGATAATGAATACACTTTACGTTTTGGAGGTAATAAAGTAACTCAAAGTGATATTTTACACGTTAATGACAAAAATACCAAGGCAACTTTCATTGGTGATTTAAGTGATGCACCGCAATTACCGGACAGTATTTTTGACTGCATTATTCTTACGCAAACTCTACACTTTATTTACAACTATAAAAAGGCTTTATCAACCTGCATCAGAATATTGAAACCGGGTGGAACATTATTACTTACGGTGCCGGGAATAAGCCATATTGATCAGGGAGAATGGAAGGATATATGGTTTTGGTCTTTTACACAGGCCTCTATAACCAAAATACTTTCAGAGATTTTTCCTGAAGAAAATATAAACGTTGAATCTTTTGGTAATGTTTTAGTGGCAAGCGCCTTCTTGTATGGTATGGGCCTTCCTGAAATTAAAAAGGAACAAATGGATTATAACGATCCTCATTATCAGGTAATCATTACCGCAAAAGCGGTCAAGCCAGTATGATTGTAAAAAAACACTTAAAAAAGCTAAGGTATCTGTTGGTAAATAGAGCTCTTGTGCTCATGTATCACCGTATAGCTGATATAAAGGTTGATCCCTGGCAGTTGGCCGTTAGTCCTGCCAACTTTGAAAATCAATTGCAGGTACTTAAAAAATATTATAATGTTATTCCTGTAGACCAATTAATATTTCAATTAAAAAATAAATCTCTTGCGTCAAAAACTGTTTGTTTGACATTTGATGATGGGTACTGCGATAACTATCTTACAGCAAAACCATTATTGGAAAAATATGATTGTCCTGCCACTTTTTTTATACCTACTCAATATATTGGGCAGGAAAAGCTATTTTGGTGGGATGAATTGCAGCATATTATTTTAGGTGCAGCCAAATTACCAAAAGACATTTCTTTAATTATTAAAGAAGAGCCATTTAAATTTAGCATTGAGGGGGAAGAGGAATTAACTGAGCAATTATTAAGGAAACAGGTCGAGTGGGTATTTCCGAATGAACCCTCCACTAAACGCTGTATGTTATATTTGTTAATCTGGGAACGATTAAGACCGTTGGAATTTTCAGAAATTATTCCAGTACTGAATAAAATAAAACGATGGGCAAATTTTACAACAATAATTGACAAAAGTGATATTCCCATGACTTCCCTGCAATTGAAAGATATTACTAAGCAACCATTATTCAGCATTGGAGTTCATACTGTATCACATCCCGCCTTATCTTCTCATCCTTGGGAAGTACAACAAAAAGAAATATCGGAAAGCAAAGGTTATCTTGAAAATAACTTAGGCTGGTATATGAGTAGTATTGCCTTTCCGTATGGTAAATTTAATGAGGACACAATAAACATAGCAAAAGAACAGAATTTATCCGCTGCTTTTACTACAAATGAACAGGTAGTATCGAAGCAATCAGATATTTATCGTTTAGGCAGATTTCAGGTTAAGAATTGGGATGGGCAAATGTTTAAAGAACAACTCTCTAATTGGTTGATAGGTCCATAATCATTGTAGGGTAATAAACACAAAATGCCATTAGTATCAGTAATAGTACCTTTTTTTGATGCAGAAGATTTTTTGCAGGAGGCAATAGAAAGTGTTATTCATCAGGATTATACAAATTGGGAATTAATCTTAGTTGATGATGGTTCAACCGATGGCAGCAATAAAATTGTTCAGTTTTATACAAATAAATACCCGGAAAGGATATTTTATTTGCAACATGAAGAGTTTAAAAATAAAGGTGCAGCCGCTAGTAGAAATTTGGCCATTACTCATGCAAAAGGTGATTTAATAGCTTTCCTTGATTCTGACGATGTATGGGAACATGAAAAGCTTGCAAAACAGGTTTCCATTTTTATACAGAATCCTAAAATTGCTATGCTTTGCGAAGCTTCAAAATACTGGTATAGCTGGCAGGAACCATTAATTAATGATATTGAACTATCAATAGGTGCTCCTGGTGACAGAATTTACTATCCGCCACAACTGGCATTACAACTTTATCCTTTGGCAGAAGGTACTGCACCTTGTCCATCAGGTGTTATGATAAAAGCTTCCGTGCTTAAAGATCATAAAGGTTTCGAAGAATCTTTTATTGGCAAATTTCAAATGTATGAAGACCAGGCTTTTTTTAGTAAAATTTACTTAAATGAAATAATTTATGTTTCCTCGCAATGTAATAATTTTTATCGTCAACGGATCGGTTCGGTTACGCAGATAGGAATGGTAAATCACTATTGTTTACAAGCCCGGTATTATTTTTTGCAATGGCTTACAGATTATCTAAACAAAGCTGGGATTCAGGATAAAAGGATTAATAAATTACTTCGAAATGCCCTTTTTCCCTACCGGCATCCATATTTAAATAAATTAATAAAACTCGTTAAATTAATATTTAAATCAGTAAAGCTGACTAAATAATGATAAAAAGTAATGAAAATTTATCTCTGACGGTTCTAATGCCAGTTTATAATGCTGAAAAATATTTGCAAGAAGCCATTGATAGTATTTTGCAACAAACACTTACCAATTTTGAGTTCCTGATAATTGATGACGGCTCTACTGATTCAAGTGTAGAAATTATTCGCTCTTACACAGATCCCCGTATCCGGTTGGTGCAAAATGAAAAGAATTTAGGTATGACCCTTACTTTAAATAAGGGAATCGAACTTTCTTCCACAGAAATTATTGCCAGAATGGATGCAGATGACATAAGTTATCCTGAAAGATTGCAAATACAATTCGACTACTTTAAAGATCATCCGGATTGTGCATTGCTTTCTACCTGGGCCAGAGAAGTTACTGTAGATAAAGAACCTTATTGGATTGGAGAGTTTGAAAGCGATTACTATAATTATTGTATGAACTTCGAAAATTGGATTTATCATCCGACTGTCATGTATAAACGTAGTGCGGTAATTGATGCTGGAATGTATTGTGATTTTTATTCCGAGGATTATGACCTTTGGTGGAGAATTTCGAGAAAGTTTAAAACCTTTAATATTTCACAAGTGCTTTTAGATTACCGGTTATCTGATGAAAGTTTGTGCAGGGTTGTTAAAAAGAATGAATATCATAAAGCTCACCATCAGCAGGTAATTAGAAATATACATCATTTTACAGGTAATACTTTCTCTATAACTTATAATGAAGTTGAGTTTCTCCGGAATAATTTTGAACCCATCTTAAATGAAAAAAATTTTTGGGCAATTGTCAAATGTCTGAATAAGTTGAAATATATTAATCGTTGCATTCTACAGGACAGTAATGTTGGGGGGAGTAAAAATAAAATTAAAGATGCTTTAAACTTTAAATGGATCTATATCATTAAAAGCCTGTACAGGTATCTTCCAAAAACCAAATTAGCTTTGATTTTAATTTTTGTTGGTAATGGCAGTTTATTATTAAATAAAGTATTTGGCAAAAGACAGTGATAAGAATATCTAAAGAGTAAGAAATAATTACCCCTTTCACTCATTATCCGGGCTCAATTTAATTGATAATTTGCTTTTGTCTTTCTACTCAAATTAGGGAATCCCTGAAAATGCTAAGTAGTTGTCAGATAAGGGATTGGCGGAGGTGTGGTGTGCAAAAAAGCCTCACGATGGCACAAAATGTGTTCAAAGTGAGGCAGATAATAAACTCCCTGCAAATGTACACCAATACAGTCACCCCACCCACTGCCCGGCTACCGGAAGACTCCTTCCGGCAAACTGATCCGGGCAAACTTTTTCGGGCTATCCCTTTTGACAAACTCGCTGCTCTTATTCCCCAAACTCAAAGAGAGCAAAGCGGCAAAGGGTGTATCCCGTGGCTTCCTACACAGGGATGCATTGCCCTTCTTGTCCTCAAACATTATCTATGCCTGAGTGATTCGATGCTCATTGAAAGATTAAACACCGACCGGGCGATGCAACGCTTTTGCGGCCTCCGGCTCCAGGCAGGACAGCGCATTAGAGACGATGATCTGCCGGGACGCTGCAGAAGACGTATGGCTGCCTGTCTGGATATGGATAAGTGGCAGCTTACCCTTGCCTGGGAATGGAAAGGAGATTTGAACCATACTCACCCGGGCCTCACCGATGCCACCTGCTATGAAAGCTATATCACTTACCCCAGTGAGCTAAACTGATAGGGAAGTGCTGCCTGCAGGCATCCCTGCTGGTAACCATCTTCAGGAAAACAGCAAAGCTGAGGCGCAGCCGCGCTAATCATATCAAACACAAAGCTGCTTACCTGGCCTTCTGCCGGCTCAAAAAGAAAAGCCATCGCAACAACAAAAAGTTATGCCGCAGCCTGCTTAAGTACCTGGACCGGCTCGTGAAGCAGGTTGCTGATCTAAGGAGCCGGTATCTCTCTGTTCGTTTAAAGAATGCACAACACAATCGTTGTGCAAACCATTGAAAAGGCGAAACAACAGCAATGGAAGCATTATTTTGGAAAGGAAAGCAGGGTGCCGGATCGTATCGTATCGCTGCACAAACCTTATCTGCGGCCTGTTGTCAGGGGCAGGGAAACGAAGCCGGTGGAGTTCGGGGCCAAAGTAAACAAGGTGTGGATCGATGGGATATGTTTCATGGAACACCTTTCCTTTAATGCCTTTCATGAAGGCATCCGCTTTCAAAGCAGTACAGAGCTGCAAAGGCGTTATTTTGGAGAGTGCCCGCAGATGGGAGCTGATGCCCTTTATGCCACCAATGAGAACCGGACGTACTGCAGGATTAAAGGCATTGCCACCTGTTTTGTGGCGACGGGAAAGCAGGGCCCGCAGGCAGAGCAGAAGGCACAGATGCGTCAGGTATTGGGTGTCCTGAGGGGAACGAGACCGCAAGGGAGTTTCGGCAGGGAAAAGCAATATTACCTGTTGGACAGGATCAGCGCCTTAGGTGAGGAAGCGGAAGTAGCCTGGATCTTCTTTGGTTACCTGGCAGCTAATGCTGTTACGATAGCCAGGCGCCGGTCAGCCAGCAGGTCCCGCAACAAGGCTGCCTGACCAAAGGGCTTCACAGCGAAGAAAAGGTGCAGGGATACCTGTTAAGGAGACCGGTATATGTTGCGGATAAAGAAAAGTAAAAAAAACAGCATTTCAGAAAGGAATGTTTTACAAACTTTTTATTCATAGACAAAGAAAGATGTTACGGAAGCTATCCATAACACCTCCCTTTGTCTATTTTCAGGGATTCCCTTTATAAGGTATGGAAAAGAAAAGCCCACTGTAGAAACAGCGGGCGACTAACGATTGCTTGCCATATGAAATTCTTAAAAGAGATTTATTTTGCTTTCTTTATACACATTAACGGGATAAAGAAACTGAATATTCTGTTATTGCAATACAAAGGTAGGGTAATTGTTTAAACGTTTAACCTTATCAGTGTTAAATTATTTTAAAAGCCTCTTTTCTACTCATATTCACTTGCTAAACACAGCAGTAACAGTTAAAGCAATAACAATCATTTCATCAAAAGCATTGTCCCTGCCGGCTTTTACAGGAAGCTCAGCAGGTGAACTAAAAAAGCGTCCCTATATTTTAATTAGGGAATCCCTAAAAATGCAAACAGCTTTTATTGATGAGCGTTTTTTAAATACTGTAGAGTGATAAGCAGGCTTAAAACGGTTGGGTTAAGTGATTCTATTGACCAACTCTTCCTTTAATGTGGAAAAGAGATATGCCCCAATTTAGACACTTTTCACAAAAAAGTGATCATTTTGAGGCAGCTGGATTCTTTGAAACCCTTTACCAGTAAAGTCTTTGGATTTTCAGGGATTCCCTAATTAGAACGCTTTTTTAAAAGTGAGATTGTTTTATTGATTACCTGATCTCATCTGTTTTATTGACATCTCTGATAATTTCATTGGTTGTGCCGGAAGCTTTTCCAATGCCGGTTGCATTATCGGCGGTACCGGTATAGTCAGACCCGAAATCAGATTTTATTTTTTGACCTTGATTGTGCCTGCCAGATGTGTCCTGATCAGTGTTCGTAGATGCTCTGCCCGGTTTTACTTTAATACGGTTCTCTACCTGACGTACACCTGAAGTGGATTCCACCAAATCCTCAGCTCTTCGTTTTTCTTCACGGCTGTTTACGGTACCGGACAGGATAACTTCAGAGCCTTCTACCTTCACTTCAATATCTGAGGCATCAATGTAGCCATCGTCAGTCAGGCGGTCGCAAATATCTTCTGTAATCCGTTCATCGGAACGGGTATAACCACGGGGTCCTTTGCCTTTGTGTATCCCGGTTGTTCTTTCCTCTGAATAACGCCTGGATTCTATATCTTCATCACCGGGCCAGGATGAATCATCATCATAATTACGGTTCCACCAGTTGCGGTCATTACTTTGCGGATAGTTCCTGTTTCCGTACCGGTCCTCATAATTGCTGTTTTGATAGTCACTATTGTAAAAGCCTGTGTTTCTCATGCCTTTGTTCCGGTTATACCTGCCGCCGCCTGCCTGATTAGTTTCCCATTCACGCCTTTCTACATTTCCATGATAAACGCTGCCATAATCAACGTTGCGCATATCATCATACCTTCTTCCTTCGTTGTCGTACCTCCGGTCGTAGCCGCTGTTGCGATCATCTTCATTAGTGTTCCTGTTTTCATAATTGCCTTTCCGGATGCCTGTATAATATTCGTTTTCAAAACCGGTATTCTCATATTTCTCATAGTTTTCACGATCATTATTTTCATCCTGACCAGATTTGTTCTGGTTCTGTTTCCAGTCCTTATTATACCTGTCAGGCTGGTCGTTACGGTTTTGATTATTGTTTGCCATAGTTTAATATTTAAAAGTGAAAAAATAATTGTTACCTCGGTCTTATGATTATTGTCTTTCATCAAACCCAATGCCACTTAAAAAAGCCATACTTTGTCATTATCTGATTCTATACTTTCATTGATCACTTATTAATGTGTAGCCCTGCCATTGAGGTGTTTAAATTATGGGCTTTAGTTCGTTTCATTTCTTGCATTTCAATTAGTCTTGGAAAAGCAAAGGAGCAGTACCCAAACATAACCCTGCCAATTGAACATCCTGCCTGTCAGATTGAGATGCATTCTATGGTTTTGTCAGCCTCAGGAATGTATGCCACAGGCTTGTTCTGTCAAAATAGTCATTACTATAGTGCTGGCCCGGTTGTTCGTCTTATTATCTGTTATTTATTCTTTCAACTAAAAAAGAAAACATGAACTACAATCAGTCATGCGCCGCAAAAGGCCAAAAGTACGGAAGCAGCAGGCAGCCTCTGCTTATCCGCTCTATGCAACGGGCTGCCGTTAATATTTACAAAACCGAAGACAGCTACGAAATGCTGGTATTTGCCCCCGGCCGCATCAAAGAACATTTTAAGATTGATGTGGAAGGGAGGGATTTAAAAATTTCCTACACGCCACCGGAAGGTTTTCCCAGGCCGGACTGGATAGTAAGGGAATACAGCCGCGGAGGTTTTATCCGTGTTTTTACACTGGACGAGACTATTGATGCCAACAACATTAAGGCAACATACACCGATGGTGTGCTGAAGGTTAGTTTGCCGTTAATACCGGGTAAGGAAACTACCCGTCAGGAAATTAACATCAGCTAATATTTTTCCAATGGCTAAACTAAAACAGGTGATGACCAGCGTTGTCACCTGTTTTTTTATTCAGGTTACTGACACTCCTGTCTTTTGTGCCGTACAGTTAATGGGTAGTATTTACTACATATCGGCTGGCAGGGGTTTTAGTTCTTTTCAACCGGGCTTCCTCATTTTTATATTCTATTAACATAAGGCAATATAACCTACGGCTCTTCTTATGGTCTGAAACTACATAATTCCGGACAACCGGTTCATTTAAAACAACAAAAGATCATGAAAAGAATTCTATCTATTTTAAGTATAGCTGCTGTGCTGGCAGCTTGCAGCAACGGGACCACAACTAATACTGATTCTTCTGCACTGACTCCGGCGGTAAAGCAGGCACCTGCCTACACCCCCGATACAACAGGGCTTGCACAGTTTCAGGAATGGAAGGCACAACAGCAGGCAGTAACTGAAACAAAACAAACCAGCCAGCCTGTTCATTATGTAGCGGCTGCTCCGGTAAAAAAGGTAAAGAAGGTGTACACGAATCCTGTACCAGGCAAACAGGAAACTGCTGCAACTTCCACAGCCGGTGCCACAGAAGCTAAAAGCTTTCCGGAAAGAAACAGCACCAGCCGTGACGATGCCGACAGTGCTCATAATGCAGTGATTAGCTCTGAGTCATCTAATACGGCACAGGCACCTGTTAAAAAGGGCTGGAGCAAGGCGGCGAAAGGTGCAGCTATCGGTGCAGGTTCAGGAGCCGTAGTGGGAGCAGTGGTTAATAAAAAGAACCGTGCCGTGGGTGGTGTGATTGGTGGTATAATTGGTGCCGGCGGCGGTTATGTAATTGGCCGTGGCATGGATAAGAAAGACGGACGTTATTAGAAGAGAAATGCTAAATGCAGAATGCTGAAAGCAGAACGCTGAGAGATATTCTTTCAGCGTTCTGCATTTAGCATTCTGCTTTTGGTATTACCTTCAGCTTAAATAGGGTACACGTTATGGAAATAGGCATATACACCTTTGCAGACATTGCCCCCGACCCGTTAACAGGGCAAAGCATTACCCCGCACCAGCGAATGCGCAACCTTATGGAGGAAATACAGCTTGCCGACCAACTGGGACTTGATGTGTTTGCAGTTGGCGAACATCACCGGCCGGATTATGCAGTTTCTGCCCCGGCGGTGGTGTTGGGAGCGGCAGCCGAAAGAACCAAAAACATCAGGCTTTCCAGTGCCGTTACGGTGCTTAGCTCAGACGATCCGGTGCGGGTGTTCCAAGCCTTTGCCACTGTTGACCTGCTCTCCGCAGGCCGTGCCGAGATTATGGCAGGACGGGGTTCTTTCATTGAATCCTATCCGCTCTTCGGGTATGACCTTAAGGATTACGATGAGCTGTTTTCTGAAAAATTAGAGATGCTGATACGCCTCAACGAAAACGAAAAGATAAGCTGGAAAGGTAAACACACCCAAACCATTGACAACCGGGGCGTATATCCACGGCCCTATCAGGATAAGCTGCCCGTTTGGGTGGCAGTGGGCGGCACACCGGAATCGGTGGTGCGGGCTGCGCAACACGGGCTGCCTATGGCCCTTGCCATAATTGGCGGTTTACCGGCCCGTTTTGCCCCTTATGCACAGCTTTACCGCGATGTATATCAAAAATCCGGGCATGATATCAATAACCTGCAGCTCGGTATCAACTCACACACCTACATAGCCGGTAATTCGCAGCAGGCTGCTGATGAATTTTTTCCGCCTTATGCCGAAGTGATGACCCGCATAGGAAAAGAACGTGGCTGGCCGCCTACCAACCGGTCTCATTTTAATGCATCCATCAGTCCGCAGGGTGCTTTGCTGGTAGGCAGCCCCCAACAGGTGACAGATAAGATATTGTACGAGCATGATCTTTTCGGGCATACCCGTTTTCTGGCTCAAATGAGCATAGGAGCCATGCCGCACGATAAGATATTGCATGCCATTGAACTGCTGGGAACTAAGGTGGCACCGGAGGTAAAAAAATATACCGGAGAAAAAAGTACAAGGACAGATGATGCCATAAGTAGAAAGTAAGAAGTTAAAAGTGATAAGTTAGAAGTTGTAAGTTGCAAAACAGTAAATACAATCTTACTTCTAACTTATAACTTCTCTCCTCTTTTCCTTTTATACCGGATCTTTACATTTGCCACACCTTTGTTGACCATATCAATCTTTTGTGCTGCACTTTTAGATAAATCAATCAACCGGCCTGCCACATAAGGGCCTCTGTCATTGATGCGTACTTTAACCGACTTCCCATTTGAAAGATTAGTTACTTTAACCCTGGTACCAAAAGGAATAGTTTTATGTGCTGCCGTATGCAGCGAATTGTTGAACCTTTCACCGCTTGCTGTCTTTCTGCCGTTGAACTTATCAGCATAATAAGAAGCCTTACCACTTTGTGTTATTCTGTGTGTGCAGGAACAAAGAATAATACCAACAGCAGATAATACCAACAACAAAACGAATTTCATGTACGGAAAATAATTCAGTGGAAAATGATTATTCTTCTGTAATGCCTTAATGTTTAATTTACAAGTATGAAGGTAAAACAGTGTTGTTAAAAGTGTTTACTGATCCTTCGTTTACCCTTTTATTCTGCCGGTGGTAACAAAATCCTTCACTTATCTTACTCCGGAACAAACCAATGCCTGCAGGTGGAAGGGTACATCATGTGCTCCAAACTCTTTTTCAAAACCTTTGATCAGTTCCTGTTCCAGATTTTCCCGTACAGAAGCATCACTGTTGTTCAGATAAGCACTCAGAGGCGATCCATTTATAAATCCGGTGATAAAATCTTTTGGATCGGCGGTTGATGTTTTATTTACCAGCTCTATTTGTATGTTTTTAAAGCCGGCACCTTCCAGCAAACTCTTTATTTCTTCTTTATCATAAAACGAATACGGGCCTTTGTTAAAAAAATCCGGTGCATCGTCCTTTAAAACCTCTTCCATTTTATTTTTCATGTAATCAATGCCGGGATTATACTTCTGATCATCCCATGTACTGAATAAAAACTTCCCGCCAATCTGTAATACACGGTAGGCTTCGTGAAAAGCTACCTGTTTGTTGGGAAAAAACATCACACCATACTGGCAAACCACATGATCAAATGTTTTATCCATAAACGGAAGGTTTTGTGCATCTGCTACCTGCCACTGCACCTTGCCGCTAACAATCTTTTTAGCTGTGTCAATCATGTCAGCGTTCAAATCTGTAGCTATCAGTTGCCCGTCATCAGGTATCAGCTTCACTAAATGATTGGTTACTCTTCCGGTACCACAGGCAAGCTCCAGTACGTTTTTCACTTTATCATTTTGCAACCGTTCTATAAGATCTAAAGCATAAGGTTCAAACAATATAGGGCCTAAATATTTGTCGTAATTAGCAGGAACAGAGCCGGTAAAAAAGGTGAGTATTGACATGTGCTGTTGTTTTAAAATTGTTTATCAAAAAAGCCGCCGGGAAGTTAATGTTAAATGAGGAATTATGAATGTTGAATTATGAATGAGGAATTATGAATGTTGAATTATGGATTATGGATTATGGATTATGAATGTTTAAAGAAAATTGATCGTTCGTTAGTCAACACTCAACACGCAACATTTATCACTCAACACGCAACATTTAACATTTAACATTCAGCATTCATAATTCATAATTCCTCATTCCTCATTCCTCATAAATTTTCTTTTCTGACTTCTCTCTTCTTTATATAAGACTTTAATCATAATTCCGGTAAGGCTATATGAATAGTTTTGTTTCATGCAAAAAGAAATAAAACACATATACAGCTTTCAGCAGTTATCATCGCTCAACAATCAGCATGATGAAGACCTGATGTTTATCTGGAAACTAAGACAGGGTATTCAGGATAAGATTCATCCTGTGCGTATTTGCCTTTATGCAGAGTGGTTTTGGCAAACTCATTTTCAGGATCACTTTCTGAAAGAAGAGCAGGAACTGTTGCAGGTGCTGCCTGCGGATCATCCTATGATGCAGAAAATGTTTGATGAACATGAAGCCATTCAGCGTAAGATAAAAGCGGTAACTGAAGTGGCGAGTTTTGAAGGAATAGAACGGCTGGCCCGTATTGTGGAATGTTACCTGCGTTTTGAAGAGGATTTTCTTTTTCAGTTGATCAAAAGCCTTCTGACTGCCAAACGGCTGCTTGCTTTGAACGAACTGCTGCAGGCTAATGCTTCCTGTCAGGAAAACTGGAAAGACGAGTTCTGGATCAACAAGAACTAAAAAGCTGGAAACGTAAATGTGCAACGTCAAACGAAAGAAGTGAATAGGATTTCCTTCGTCTCACGTCTCACATTCTTCGTCTCACGTTTCCCACCTGACGTTTCACGGCTCATTTCTTTCGGCTCGCTTTCCTTACCATCTTGCTACCACTTTAAAATTAAGTAACCGCGGGGTTAAACGGTTGGGCATAGTGAAGGTGTTGTTGGCAAAATCTTTAATCAGAAGGTAGGAAATGGTGTTGGAACGGTCTATAATGTTAAATACTTCAAGGCTCGCCCAGATATTATCAAAGTTACGGAACGGGCTATGGCTGCGGCGGTTGCTTCTTTCGCTGTCCAGCAGCAAAGCACTGAATCCAATGTCCACTCTAATGTATGGATCAATGGTCAGAGCGTTGCGGTACCGGACACTGCCCGGTATATTGTACGGAAGATTGCTTCCATACAAAGCACTTAAGTACACCTTGAAGTTTTTGTTGGTGGACAGATAATCCTGAAAGAACATCCCGAATGTTATAAGCCTGTCCGTGGGCCGGCGAAGCCATCCACCCTGCACCACAGCACTGTCCACCGGCTGGTTAAGAGAGTCCACCTTATATACTTTGTACACATCGTTATTTAGGTTCTCTTTCGTTCTCATTATACCAAAGCTCACCCAGCTTTCTGCGTCTTTCACCAGTTCGCCAAACAGACGCATCTCCAACCCGGCAGCATAAGCCTTTGCACTGTTTTCTCCAAAGTATCTTACCCGTACATTATCTATATCATAAGGCACCACATTCGTTAAGTGTTTATAATACGCTTCTGCGGTAAAGCGTAGCGGACGGTTCCAGCCGATAAAATTGTAATCCATACCGGCTACACCCTGCCAGCTTCGCTGTGCTTTCACCTTTGTGTTCAGGGAACCATCGTAGCGGCGCATTTCCCGGTAAAAAGGAGGCTGATGATAGGCTCCGGCAGCCATGCGGAATATTACATCTTTCTTCCAGTCCGGTTTCCAGGAAGCTCCCACCCGCGGGGCAATCAAAAATTCCTTATTCAGATCGTTGTAATTAAAGCGGACGCCTGCCTGCAGGGTAACAGCATGGGCAGAATCTTTAAAAGCAACGTTGTCCTGAATATAACCGTTGAAGCGGTTCACCAAAAGATCGGCATTAGATTTCACTACCTTGTTTAACTGCAGCAAATCGGGGTTGTACGGCAAAGAATAACCGGCAGAGTCCTGATATTCCCACTCGTTCAGCTTATCGGTAATAGTGGTGCGGTCGTAACCGGCGCCCCACTGAATCAGGTGAATGCCTTTATCTAAATTTCCTTTGTGTGAAAGGTTGTAATCGGTGATGTTCAGGCGGTTGCGGGCATAGTTCTGGTACAAACCGGCGCCTAAAGGGTTCACAATGGTTCCGAAAGTAGATTTGTTTTTATCAAAATCCCTGTCGCCAAACAAATAAGCCCCTGTTATATCAATGTTTTCCTCTTCATCGTTTTCAAAACGGGAGGCCAGCCATTTTAAACGTAAATTTTTATTTGGTTGAAAGGTGGCGGCAGCCCCTAACATGCCGGTGCTGTAGGCATCCTTCTCTCTTCCTTCAAAAAAAATGTCCACACCAAGGTTTTGCGTAAAGAATGGAGAGAATACAGAGGAAGAAAGCTGGCTGAACTGCGGTATTAAAGTAAATCTTGTGCGGGAAACATTCGCCAACACCTCTGCCTGCCATCTGCCGGAGAACTGATAGGTGAGCAAAGCCTGCAGATCGGAGGAGGAGGGCACATAATTACCCTGCGTTTCCTGACTGCTTAATAAGTTTTTATTGCTACGGTTGCGTACACCTAATAAATAAGAAAATTTGCTGCGGGCTGCTGCCCCTTCCACATGAAACCCCTGCTCTAAGAGGCTTATGTAGGCCGAGCCGCCAAATTCCTTCGGCTTTTTGTACTGAATGTCCAGCACGCTGCTCATTTTGTCTCCATAACGGGCCTGAAAGCCTCCGTTAAAAAAATTTATGTTGCGCACCAGCTCCGGATTAATAAAGCTCAGCCCCTCCTGCTGTCCGCTACGCACTAAGTAAGGACGGAATATCTCAAAATCGTTTACATAGATCAGGTTTTCATCGTAACTGCCGCCCCGGACATTGTATTGCGAAGTAAGTTCGTTGTTCGACCCCACAAATACCTTTATCAAACCTTCCACACCCATCACCGGCGAGGGCAGATTAATGACCGACTTGGGATTGGGACGCAATAAACCCACTTCGGTACGTTCGCGGCGGTCGCTGACCACCACCTCCTGCAAAATGGTAGCGCCTAATTCCAGATGAACCGTAACTATCTCCTGCTCGCCTTCGTTCAGCAGGAAGTTTTGCTGCGTGGTTTTATACCCGGTGTAGGAGAACATAAGGGCAAAAGCCCTGTCAGCGGGAACTTTCAGCTTAAAAGCACCGGAATCGTTCGTGGCAATACCTTTTTGCTGCCCTAAAATAAGCACGGAAACATTAGGGAGGGGTTCTTCGTTTTCGTTCACCACCCTGCCGCTAACGGTTGCCAGTTTTTTTTGAGCTAAAGCGGAAACCACAAGGAGTGTAAAGACTATAAGCAGTATATGCCGGATAAAGTTTTTCATAACAGATTGCCCTCAAGATACAAAAACTGACAGAGAGAAGGGTAAGAATGGAGAAAAGGGAGCAGGGAACTGTTTTTCATGAATAAACATCAGGTAAACCTCCGCTGACAAGAAACCGGTATCGTTTTACCCTGCACCTTCAGGCGATAAAAGAATATTCAGATGCCCGTACCTCCGGTTTTTAATGCCTGCACCCATTTTTTGGTTATCTGAACGCTCATTTTGGTCATCTGCACACAAAGAAATGCCATCTGTACGCAAATATTTGTCATCTGCACACATGAAAATGCCATCTGTACGCTTTGCGATGCCATCTGTACGAGTTGCGAAGCCAATTGTACGCTTTGGTATATAAACTGCACTTAATGTTTTGTCTGCTAAATGCTTTGAAAAAGGGAAGAAAATAGGGGATGGATGAGAAAATTTGAAGGTTAAACCATCTGAAGCAGGTTATTTGGGCAGTAAATCCGTTGGGTTAAGCACAGGCGGCGGATAAAGCTTTCTAAAATTTTATAATGCATCTCTGTTGTAAATTGAAATAAGCCCTGAAAATATCCGGAAAGTTTCAGACCGGCTGTCTTTAATCATTGACATTGGATGAAATACGTTTTTTCCTGTTATCTTCAAAAAAATGCTTAAAAGCCTTTTGGCAAAATGAGGGAAGAAAGATGCACAAAAGACTTTCCCTTTCCGTAAAAACCGGTAGCCGGCAAATAAGGCTTCACTGGTGTTTGAAAGGGCAAAAGTGAGCTTTATGCAAAAAGATGGATTGATAACTGCTTATCTTTTTAAAAAAACCTATGAAATAAAGCTGAATAGGAAATTGATGATATTTGGGGTTTTATTAATAGATTTGGAAAGGGAGGGAGGAATTTAATAAGTAAGCGGTCATATGTGACGACCGTGAACCATTAAACTGACAGACAATATGGGCAGACAAACCCTATCTACAGCAAATGCAAAAGAGGTGCAAGCCTACACACAAACCGACCCAATTGCACCACATTTGCATTTGCGCCAACACATAAAGACATTTCAACTTTGAAAGCTTAGACAAAAAGAATGGCAACTGACATAAATATAAAAAGTTTATTCCCTGCTATTCGCAACCCGCAAATTGCGAAGCCAATAACCGATATATTCAACACGACTTTTATCGGGATAGATTTTGGAACATCTACAACAGTTGTTTCAATTGCTACTATTGACAAAGAAACCAAAGACATAAAGACAGAACCAATTTGGCTCAATCAAAAACTTTATGACGGAGCAATATTGTCAGCGGAAAAAATTCCCACCGTAATTGCTTGGTATAACCAACAACTTTTAGTTGGCAAGGGTGCAGCAGATTTGAAATACCAACTTAAAAAGGGAGTGAACGTTTGGTATTCCTTCAAAATGGAACTTGGTACAGACCTTGGCTCAAAATATTTCAGTAGTGAGTTGGATAGAAACAGTAACACTCCTATTCTCAATCCGAAAGATGCAGCGAAAATTTTCTTTCAATACTTAAAAGCACAAATTGACAGATATGTAAGAACAAAAAACCTTTCGCCCAATCTTCAATTTGCAGTTAGCATCCCAGCATCATTTGAAGCAAACCAACGGAAGGAATTAATCTATGCACTTGAACAAAACGGAATTTCAATCAACAGACAATCTTTGATTGACGAACCCAATGCGGCATTTTTAAGTTATGTTCAGGTTTCATCAGAGGAAAAAAATCCTTTGCGAATACCAGAAGGAGATAATCCAATAGTTTTAGTTTTTGATTTTGGTGCAGGAACTTGTGATGTTTCAATTCTTGAATTAGGAAAAAATTTAAACGGTATTTATTCAAAAAATCTTTCCATTTCAAAATTTGAAAAACTTGGTGGGGACGATATTGACAAATACATTGCAATAGAATATTTGCTTCCCGAGCTATTAAAGGAAAGTAACAAAAGCATTGAAGAATTCAGAACACCAGAAAAAAACAGAATCGTAACGCAATTACTGAAAGCAGCAGAGCAATTAAAGATTATGATTTGCGAAGCTATCTCTTTGCAAATGACAAATAGAATTCTTCCTGCAACAGCAACAAGCAGCGATTTTGTTTCGGTTGGTTTCAAAATAGAAATTGATTCAAGGAAAGGTTGGTTGACATTAACAGAGCCGAAACTTTCGTTTCAGCAATTCAATCAAGCAATGAATATATTTTTAAAATCAACTTCACTAATTCCTTTCAAAACAAAAAATGTTCAGGAGGAATTTGTTACAATCTTCAGCCCAATACAAACGGCTTTGAAGAAAGCATCACTTTCAAAAAATGATATTGATTATGTTTTGTTCATTGGAGGAAGTTCAAAAAATCCTTATGTGCAAGCAGCACTGAAAGAGCATTTCAAAGAATCCGAAATACTTGTTCCGAAAGATTTACAAACTCATGTTTCCGCAGGTGCAGCAATTCACTCACTTGTTTACAATGGCTTCAATAAAAACATCATTCAACCAATAACAAGTGAACCATTCATTGTAATTACAAAAGATGAAACACCAAAAGTAATTTTGAAAGCAGGAACTCACATTCCTTGCGACTTAATTTTTATTGACGATTTAGTTACTTCAGAAGACGGACAAACAGCAATTGAATTGCCAATTTGCTTAGGTAGCGTCAACAAACTTCTTTACAACATCAAAATTGTTTGTGGAGACCACAGGGGTTTTAAAAAACATACGCCTGTTTTGTTGGAGTTGGAAATTACAACCGATAAACTTTTAAAAGCAAGAGCATCAGCAGTTGGACAATCTGTTTTTGTTGAGCCCATAAACCCATTTGCCAATAAAGAACTTTCCACAGAGGAAAGAGTGGTATTGAAGGCAGAACGACAAGCAAACCTCGAAGCAGAACTGAACGGAGGCAAACCAACAAAAGAAGGATTAGAGGCACTTTACAAAGCGTATGAAAAAGTTGGTAATGGTTTCAGAGCAGCAGAAACTTTAGAGTTGCTTCACGAACTTTACCCTGACAATTCAAACTATAATCAAATCGGAGTTTTTTATTCAAGTGCAGGATATGATGATAAGGCACTTGAATACTACGAGCTTGGCTACAAGAATGACAAAAACGCAACAACAGCATTTAACTACGCATATAAACTAAAAGACAAAGACAAAGCAAAGTTCAAAGAGATTTTAGAAGAATCACTTCGCCTTGACCCTGACAAGCCGCACACTCTATTTGAGTTAGGAAGATTATTAAAAAAGGAAAAAGACCCGAACGGAAATGAGAAGATTGAAAAGGCATTTGAGATTTGGAAGAGGAGATTTGAAAGTAACCAAATGAATGAAAGCGACTACAGTTGGTTAGCATCGGCAGCCGAAGAAGTAGGGATGAGAGATTTTGCAGAACAAGTTAGAAATTCAAAACCGAGATACAACGGTGAGAAACTTTACAACGATGCGAATCTTACCGTTACCAATCGAGAAGAAGGGTTGATTAAACAATAACGCTAAAAATATTCTTGCTATGCCTTGGATGATAAGAGAAGATAAGCTTGATGACGACCAAAAAGATTTTATAAATATCGAATCCAAAAAAACAGGTAATATTTGGTTGAAAGGTTTCGCAGGCAGTGGAAAATCTGTTTTACTTGTTCATTCTCTGAAGGAGATTTTAAAGAGAGAACCTAATGCAAAAATTGCAGTTGTAGTTTATACTCGCTCATTGATTGATATGTTCAAGACAGGGATGAAAGAATTAGGTATCCCTGCAATAATTCCAGTTATGACCTATATTGAGTTTGTTGACAAAAATTCTTCTCACTACGATTATATTTTTTGTGATGAAGTCCAAGACCTTCCTTCAAGAGTTCTTCATGCAATGAGCAATAGAGCAGGAAAGGTTGTTGTTGCAGGTGATTCAAATCAATCAATATATGATACGGACCCAAGGTGGAATGAAGCTGTTGTAAATCCGGATGAAGTTGGTGAGATTATCAAGGCAAGAGCTTATCCATTAAATACTATTCATCGTTTGACACGGAGCATAATTGCAGCAGTGCAAAAACTTTTGCCATCTATGAATATTTGGGGTTCGAAGAGAGACATGACGAAACAAGATGTGGATATTCGTTTGTGTGAGGCGACAAGTGAAAACGAAGAAGCCAAATATATTTATCAGGAAGCACAGAAGGGAACAGCAGTTGGAGACACTTGCGTAGTGCTTTTCCCGACCAATAATCTCATTCAAAAGTTTGCTGACCTTGTTTTAATGGCAAACAATAAACCTTCATGGACAGTAAAGAATAATAATTGGGGGAAGCCGGATTACTCTGACTTAAATAGACATTTCAAGAAAAACGAAATTAAAATTCAATTCATTGGTAGCGGTTACGGTTCTCTCAAAGATGCAGTGCAAAACAAAGATGCAATCCTTATGAGTTACTACAGTGCAAAAGGACTTGACTTTGATAATGTGTTTCTTCCCTTCTTAAACAACAACTTCTATTTACACCCAAGCAATGCTGAAACTTTATTTATGGTTGCAATGACAAGGAGCAGAAAAAATCTTTACCTCTCCTACTTTGGTTACACTCACGACCTTGTCGAAAAGTTCAAAGGAGAATGCACAGAAATTTCTATTTCAGATTCTATCAATCAAAGAAACACAACGACGCAAAACAATAACTTTGATTTTTAGTTGAAAGAAGATGACAAACTATTTAGCCCCGATTTTAAGAGACCAATTCAATAAGTTTTACCGCTATGGGTACACTTATATTCCTGCTTCGCAGATTTTAGTTTTTGAAGGAAAAATTACTGATGAAGAAAAAGATAAAATCATTGAATTATTCAAAAGCATTTCACCGTTTGAATACGATGAAGATTATTTAATTCTACACTTAGACAAATCTGAAAGAGATTCTGCAAGCAATATTCGTTTTGACATTCAAAACATTGTTTCAGTTTATCCTCTTTCAAAGCAAGCAAAAGTTTCTGTTGAAAATAAGATTGACCAGAGAATAAAGTTAGAACAACCCATTTTTGAAAATACTTTATCAATTATTGAAGCAAACATTCAGAGACAAGAAATTGAAAGGGCGATTGATGCACTCTGGTTAATTTGTAATTTAGAAGGTGGCTACATAGAACTGCTGCAATCAATTGGGCTTAAAAATATTTTTCAAGGAATTGAATTTAGAAAATCAGGAACAAAAGCAAATAAAATTAAAGGAAATAATTATTGGACTTATTTAATCGCTTATGACCGTTTTGATTTTTTTCCAAATTCAACACTTGGTTTTTTCTATGATGCAGGACAAGTTTTCGCTTATAGCAAAAACTTTCCCACATTTGAAGGCAGTGGGCTTCACAAATTCCTGCAAAAAATAAATTCAGATAATCCAGACATCAAGTTTAAAGAAGTTATTGCTTTACTTGAATCTGAAGTACAAGTTAAGAGCTACATTTCACAGACAACAGACAATAAAATCAAACAATATTTTGTTGCCCCCATCTATTTAATGCTTAAAGATGAATTGAGAAATTCAGACGAAATATCTTTAACGAAATTGATAAAGAACGAAGATTTTCTTGACTTTGATGAAAACTTCAAGGCAGCTGTAATTTTATTAGGAGCATTTTTCGGTTACAAAAAATTTTACGACACCTATTATGACAAATTAGATTTACGATTTTACAAATCATTTAAGCAAGAATCAAAACCACAAAAGAAAGTTGAAGAAGAAAAGCAACAACAAGAAATATGCAATGAACCGATATTAGAAAAAGTTGAAGCTACTGTTTTAAAAGTTAGCGAATCAGTGATTGAAAATGATAATACTTCAGAATATTTTGAAGAAATAATTTTATCGATTTTAAAAGAAAATGGAAATGAATGTAAGTCTCGAAAATTAACAAGTGAATTTAAGAAAAGAAATAAAAAGCAAAACGACAATATAGATCCATTAGATATTCTTAAAAACATGGAGGGCAGGGTAGAGCCTAAATATAATAAAGCTGGTAAGATTGAATCTATACGACTTAAAATTGATAATAATAAAGTTGAAGTAACTCAACTCGACATCCCATTTTAGCCAACGCACTTGCAAGTACATATGCAATCTGCACAAGGCTTGATACAAAACAAAAATTGCAAAAGAGTTTGCTTGCGTCAACAAGCGGTACACCACTTTATTCGTAGGAACATAGAACAACATATAAGTAGCAAGAACGCACAATCGAGTAATAATGGAGAACTTCCCCCCTCATCCTCACAGAACCAAACCTGAAACACCCGAATCTTACGGCTCTTCAGCATTATGTTTACCCTGGTAATGCGATTTCAACTTTACTAACAAAACCATCTTGCCTGCTGCCAATGGGCAAACAATATGGGCTTTCCTTTCCACTTTTATACCACAAGTGCAATTTGCGAAGCCAATTGTACGCTTTGGTATATAAACTGCACTTAATGTTTTGCCTGCTAAATGCCTGGAAAAAGGGAAGAAAATAGGGGATGGATGAGGAAATTTGAAGGTTAAACCTCCTGAAGCAGGTTATTGGGCAGGTAAAGACGTTGCCTTGCAATGTCTCTACAACACCGCAACGTCTTCTGACATAAAATAAACGTCACATGAAATCAAAATGAATAATAAATTACGAGACGTTGCGGTGTAACGTCTTTACAAACGGCAAAAAACAACAAATGGCCAATATATCGCCGAAACCCGGTACCATTTCCACCTTTCCGTTCGTACAAACCTTGCAAAAGAGCCTGCCTTGTTCCCTGCTTCCGGGGCACACCCAACTTCAGCAGACAAATACATTTTTATGCCTATATTTATCTGCGGTTTAGTGTTACGGACCACAAAATGCCCCGCTTTCGATATTGCCTGCCCGTTTGCTGGCTACCTTTGAAGAACCTCTGACCTGCGTTATTATTAATTAGTAAAGCACTTAACTATGGAGTTAATCAACAGGAAAAATTTTTTAAAAATGAATTTGCCGGTAGCGATAAGTTTTTTATTGTCTCCATATTTCTCTATAAAGCCACCGAAAGCAAAAACCTACCTGATTAATTGCTACATTCCTAAAAGGATATTTCAGGGAAAGAATAAACCGGCAGATCTTCTTTTAAAAGAGGTAGCCGTTAACTATGCGGAAAAAATCGTACAATTCAGTCTTTCAAATGATTTAAAATTGTCTTATAAATATTCAGACACGGTAAGCAAAATAGCAAAAGGGTCACTTCGTGAGGCGATGAAATTGAAGATCTTATTATCTTATTCACTGTTTAAATTGTGTCAGGATGATAAAAAAAATTCCGGGAGAAATCAAAAGTGTAACGCAGATACACTGCAAACCCAGGAATTCTTAGACACGCTGGAAATTGACAATTATGCAGCTATATTAAACACTTTCAGGACAGTAAATGGGTGATGCGCCGGAACATAAATATCCTGCCTTCGCCACAGGCTGCTGACCGTTGTGTGCAAGCTATAAGAACAACCTTCATGACCAATGAAACAGGCCGGAAAATATTTGCAGGAACTAATTGACCAATATAAAACGCCTTGTGTTTCGTACCACATTTTTGACAAAGACAAAATTATTTATCAGTTTAAAAGCGGGTTTGCCGATGTTGGTAAAGAAATAAAAGTAAATGCCGAAACAACTTTCAACGCTTTTTCCGTTACAAAAACATTTAGTGCACTCGCAATTTTGCAATTGGCTGAACAGAAAAGAGTAGACATAGAGCAATCTGCAAAAAATTATCTCCCCGGTTTCCCTTATTCCTCAGCCATAACAATTCGCCAGCTATTAACCCATTCAGCGGGCATTCCTAACCCCGTTCCTCTGAACTGGATACACCTGGCAGGCGAACACGCATCGTTTGACCGGAACCGGTTTTTCAACAGGATATTTTTAAAGCATGGTAAAACCAGATCAAATCCAAACGAAAAATTTTCCTATTCAAATCCCGGTTACTTTCTGCTTGGAAGAATTATTGAAAACGTCTCGGGGATAGATTATGAGCAGTATATTAATGATAATATCATCAGGAAGCTTGACCTGCAGCCAAAGGATTTAGGCTTTATAATAAATGACGCTGACAAACATGCCAAAGGATATATTAAACGGGTAAGTTTTTCGAATATGATTTTGGGCTTTTTTATCGACAAGTCAAAATATATGGCAAAGGCAGAGGGCAGATGGAAACCGTTTAAAAACTATTATGTAAACGGAACTTCATACGGTGGTTTAATTGGAACTTCCAATGCTTTCGTAAAATATATTCAGGAACTTCTCCGGCCCGGTTGCAGGCTTATATCAGGCGAATATAAAAAGTTACTGTTTACAGAAAACTTCACCACAGCGAATAAGGCAACCGGGATGTGTATTTCCTGGTTTAGCGGAAAGTTAAATGGCAAACAATATTTTTCTCATGCAGGGGGTGGAGGTGGTTATTATTGTGAAATAAGAATATACCCCGGCACCGGGTTAGGAAGTGTGATAACATTTAATCGTACCGGTATGAAAGATGAGCGTTTTTTAAATACTGTAGACAAATATTTCATTGATGGCAATTAGCCGGCACTCAAATGATGTATTGCTGCAAAGGGGAGCCGTAGTGTGCCACAGGAAATAAATGCATAAGCAACGTCACACCTTCACCGGACAAATAAATCAACAGTTCCTAATTCAGCTTTGAATGGCTGGCATCGAAGAATTGCTCATCTTCTTTTAACCGCAATTCCCATTTCCATGCAGTGAGCATCATGTCGTCAAGCGTTAATGCAGGTTCCCAGCCAAGCCTGCTTTTTGCCTTATCGTTGTTGGCATAAATAGCTATCACATCGCCCGGCCTGCGGGGGCCGATTTCGTAATTCAGTTTTTGACCGCTTACCTTTTCAAAAGTATTAATTGCCTCCAGCACAGTAACACCGTTGCCGGTTCCCAGGTTAAACACTTCGCAGCCGCTTACATTTTTACCCTCCTGTAAATATTTAATGGCTAAGGTATGGGCATGGGCTATATCGGACACATGAATATAATCCCTGACACAACTGCCGTCCCTCGTAGGATAGTCGTTTCCATGAACCGTCATTTTGGGCAGCTTGCCAACAGCGGTCTGTGTGATAGCCGGAACTAAATTCTGCGGCCTGCCTACAGGAAGTTCTCCAATTAATGTAGAAGGATGTGCCCCCACCGGGTTGAAATAGCGCAATAAGATGCATTGGGTGTTGCTTTGCTTCTGAAACTCGCTCAGTATCTGTTCGCCCATTTGCTTGGTGTAACCATAAGGCGATTCGGCAGGTTTAGGCGGGGTTTCTTCGGTTACGATCATCTTATCAGGATTACCATAAACAGTGCAGGATGAAGAAAACACAAACCAGGGAGTATTAAACTCCTGAACGCATTTCAACAGGTTGATGAGGGAATACAAATTGTTTTCAAAATACATCAGTGGCTTTTGCACCGATTCTCCTACAGCTTTATAGGCTGCAAAATGAATGATGCCGTCAATATCATCGTTCTCCTGAAAGATGGCATAGGTATCGTCAAAATTACAAAGGTCAACTTTATAGTTTTTTACATGCTTTCCGGTTATCTGTTCCACCCCCTTTAATATAGCGGGATTGGATCTTGAATTGTTATCCACACAAATTACTTCGTAGCCGTTGTCAATCAGATCAACAAGGGTATGCGAACCTATATAACCGCAACCACCGGTAACTAATATTTTTGCCATTCTGTATGTTTGAGCCGCAAAACTCGGAAAATAAATTAAAGATTTATACGAAAAAATGCATTACATAATACACAACCGCTGCTAAAAGGGCACTTACCGGTATCGTGAGGATCCACGCCCACAAAAGATTAATAGTAACACCCCAGCGCACTGCCGATAAACGTTTGGTAGCACCCACACCCATGATGGAACCGGTGATGGTATGCGTAGTGCTTACCGGTATCTTCAGCGACTCAGTGACAAACAGGGTGATAGCGCCTGCTGTTTCTGCCGCAACTCCTTCAAAAGGGGTTACTTTGGTGATACGGGTGCCCATGGTTTTAATGATCTTCCAGCCACCGCTCATGGTACCCAGACTTATAGCTGTATAACAGGCCAGCGGCACCCAGAACTCCATGTGATCCACACTGAAACGGGAAGAGTCGTAAGAGGCTAAGGCTGCCATAATGATACCCATTACTTTTTGTGCATCGTTACCGCCATGACCTATGCTGAAAGCAGCAGAGGAAACTAACTGAAGCCGTTTGAACCAGGTGCTTCCTTTTGCAGCGTTCAGGGTATTGAGCCAGAAAGTAAAGAAAGCCATTATGGTAAGTATAAGGCCCAGCAATATCCATTTAAAGTTTGCTGAAAAGAAAACAACCTTCCAGAAATAAGACTGGTAGTGTGATTTAAGCTTGGCCGGATCGGTTTCAAGGGTATTGTATAGAAAATAAATTACGAAAAGGATAATTATTATGGAAACAAGGCGGGGGCCTATGCCTTTACGGAAAGAATAAATGAACCAAAGGGAAATGATAAAAGCCATCAGCATGCCCACCAGCGGAGCCAGAAAAATAAAAGATGCTGTTTTGATAACAGGCTCGGAATTGATGGCGCCAAAACCGCCGTGGGCAATAGCTGCTCCGGCAAAGCCTCCGATAAGGGTATGGGAGGAAGAAGAAGGGATGCCGAACCACCAGGTTAATAAATTCCAGGCAATGGCGGCGATCAGCCCGGCAAATACCACATTCAGGGTGATCCATTCCACCTTTACGGTTTTGGAAATAGTGTTGGCCACACCATGATCTTTAAAAATAAAAAAGGCAGCAAAGTTGAACAAGGCTGCCCAGAACACCGCCTGAAACGGTGTAAGCACTTTGGTAGAAACTACCGTTGCAATAGAGTTGGCTGCATCGTGAAAGCCATTAATAAAATCAAAGATCAGTGCCAGTGCAATAATAATTACAAGAAAGGTCATAAGAATAATATACAAATATGAAAATGAGCAGACTGAAAGATGTGGTTGCTAAGGCATGCCGCCTCTTCCCGACTGCTCTTTTGCTGATTGGTTAGGCGTACTTAACAATAATGGATTCGATTACATTGGCCGCATCTTCACATTTGTCGGTAACATCTTCCAGCACCTGATACATTTCCCTTTTCTTCAGAATTTCCCTTGCATCCATCTCCATGCTGAACAATCTTTCGATATAAATATCGCTGATATCGTCAGCCTGGTTTTCGATGCTGTTTATTTTTACCAGGGCATCGGTAATGTTTCGCATGTTCTTCATGTCTCTCAGTTCCAGCACCGCTTTTCTTACTTCTTTGGTACTCTGGCACACCAGGTCAGCAAGTTTTTGAATTGCTTCATCCTTGGGGTCCACATGATACAGCTTGATTTTTTTGGCACAGGAATAAATATAATCTGCAATATCGTCTAAGGCTGAAGCCAGCAGGTGAATGTCTTCCCGGTCAAAAGGAGTTATAAAATTTCTTCCTAACTCAGTAAATATCTGATGGGTCAACTCATCATTCGCATGCTCGAGGTCTTCGATCGGCTGGGTTAAAGTAGCCCGTACATGACGGTCGGGCTCTTTTACCAATGTAGAAAGCTTTTCTGCCATAGTAGCACCATTGGTAGCCACCTGTTCAAACAGGTTGTAAAACACTTTGTCCTTCGGCATGAATAATTTCATGAATGAAGTTAACGGCATATAGTTGAGTTTAAAAATTGTGCAAAGTTACATTTCATTGTTGTTCGGTTTAAGTTGTACGGCGATTTAATAATAACTTAATATTGCGCTCTAAATTTGCTTTCACAAACCGTGCTAAAGTGACTGACAGTTTAAATACTCATAAAGATGAATGTAAAGATTAAGGCTGCCATGGCAATGGTATTTTGTTTTATTTTCAGCCATCCGGTTCTTTCCCAGCGTTATTTATCCGATTACGACTCTACTCTTTTTATCCGGGATACAGTAAGAACATTTATCAGGCGAATGGAGAACCTGAGCTTTAGTGGGTATATACAACCTCAGTTTCAGATAGCAGAAAAAGAAGGCGCCCCTTCCTACGAAGGCGGTAATTTCTCCGAGTTTTCCAAATACCGGTTCATGCTGCGCAGGGCAAGGGTTAAAATCGACTATATATTACCGGCAAAAGGAAAGAGTCTTCCCAAAGCTTTGTTCACATTTCAGGTGGATGTTACCGAAAGGGGCTCCATAATACGGGATATGTTTTTAAAAGTGTACGGGCTGAAAAGCCACAACCTGTCTTTAACGATGGGTATGTTTGCACGGCCTTTTGGCTACGAAGTGAATTTATCCTCCGGCGTAAGAGAATCACCCGAACGGGGCCGCATGTCGCAAATACTTATGCCCGGCGAACGTGATTTAGGTGCTATGGTCAGCTTTGAATCGCAACAAAACAAAAAGAATCCATTAAAATTTGATGTGGGGGTTTTTAACGGTCAGGGGCCAACCGGCATTACTGATTTTGATAACTACAAAGACCTCACCAGCCGCCTGACCATAAAGCCTGTACCACTTTCTGCCGGTTTCCTCATTTCCGGAGGCCTGTCCTTTTTTTACGGAGGATGGAGAGAGGCTACTAAATACCGGTATAAGATGTCGGACAAGAACGGGGCATCTTTCTTTGACGTGGATTCCAGCACTTCTAATATCGGAAGAGAAGCACCGCGGCATTATTATGGGGCGGATATGCAGTTAGTGTACAAACATGCATGGGGCAAGACCGAAGGACGGGCAGAATATTGGAGGGGCAAACAACCCGGAACCAGTGCCACCACCACAAGCCCCACAACCATGCCTGTATTGCCAACTTACCTCCGCAACTTTGATGGTGCTTTTTTCTATTTCCTACAAAACCTTGGGAATGATAAAAACGAGCTGATTGTTAAGTATGACTGGTACGATCCTAATACAAAGGTTTCTTCATCGGATATAGGCAAAGCAGGCACTAACTTAACACCCGCCGATATAAAGTTTTCAACCTTAGGCATTGGCCTTACCCATTATTTTTCTTCCAACCTTAAAGTACTGGCCTATTACGATATGGTACGGAATGAAAAGACAGCACTTGCCGGGTACACAGGCGATATAAAAGACAATATATTTACCTTCCGTTTTCAGATAAAATTCTAACACCTTTTACCTGTTCTTTCCTCCAAAAGGCCGGGAGGTGGTAACATTGCGGTAACATTGGCGTTACAATTCCTTAATGTTGGAGTAACACAGGGGTAACAACAGCTTCGTTGCTTTGCAGAAAATTAAGAAGCTGATGTTTGTCCGTTATTTTGTTAGTCTGATCTTTATTATTTGTTCATTTACAGGCCTGGCACAAAGCGTAAAGCTTACCGGCAAAGTGGTGAACGAAAAGAATGAATCGCTGACCGGAGTGTCTGTAAATGCAGGCAGCACCGGTGCTTTTTCCGACATGGATGGAAACTTCTCCCTGAACCTTACTCCCGGCAAAAAATATGAACTTACCTTTTCGGCTGTAGGCTATGCCACTAAGAAAATTAGTGATGTGGAAGCAGTGAACGGCCAGCCCAATGTGTTGAACATTACGTTAACCATTGCTGCCAAAGACTTAAATACAGTGGTGGTAACTGCCCGTTCCAATGCCCGCAGAGAAACGGTTAATTCGCTGATACAATTTCAAAAGAATACCAATACGGTAGCTTCCGTAATATCTGCCGAAGCCATCCGCCGCTCTCCGGATAAAAATACAGGTGATGTGTTAAAAAGGGTTCCGGGTACTTCTATACAGGAAGGTAAATATTTAGTGGTACGTGGCCTGGCCGACCGTTACAATCAGGCAATGCTGAACGGCATCCTGTTAAGCAGCACCGAACCCGACAGAAAGACCTTTTCTTTTGACCTGTTCCCGGCAGCAATGGTAGATAACATTGTTATGAACAAAGCCTTTGTTCCAGAACTTCCCGGCGAATGGGCCGGTGGACTGGTGCAGGTGCAAACCAAAGAAATACCTGCTGCCAACTTCTTCAATGTTTCGGTAGGTACGGGTTTCAACAGTGAGACCATAGGTAAAGACTTTTACCAATACAAAGGCGGAAAGCTTGACTGGCTGGGGATTGAAGATGGTACAAGAGCCCTTCCTGCCAATATGCCTGCAAAAAATGCCTTTGCCAAACTAACACAGGAGCAGCAGAACGAACTGGGAAAACAGTTACCCAACAATTGGCTGGCTACACCGGGCACCGCTCCCCTGAACCGTTCATTCCAGTTGAATGGAGGTTTTACCGGAAATCTGTTTAAAAAGAAAGTGGGTGGTGTGCTGGCATTGGTTTATAATCAGAACAACCGCCGCCTTCAGTTTGATAATTCAGTATTGGCTAATGCGGATGGTGATCTGGACCTGTTTTATAACAACAACCGTTATTCCAGAGATGTGCTTGCCGGTGCCCTGGCAAATTTTAGTGTACAGTTGAACAACAACCACCGCATTTCGTTTAAAAACATATTAAACGTTAACAGCAGTGATTATGTAATAGACCGTTACAATGGCGAGGACAATACCGGTATCAACTCCCGCCTGAAAGCGCAGGAGCTGGGCTTCCGGCAGAATACTTTTTACAACACCCAACTGGTAGGCGATCATAATTTCCCCCAATGGCAGGTGAAGGCAAAATGGTATGGAGGCTTTAACATTCTCGACCAGTACATACCTGGCCAGCGCCGCCTGTTTTATACGCAGGACCTGAACGATAAGACCGCACCTTTTTATGCTCTTTTGGGTTCAGGAGCCAGCCAGAAGAGTGGCAGCATTTTCTACAGCAACCTGAGCGACTATATTTATAATGCCGGTGGTGATGTCAGCAAAACTTTTGACTGGCTGGATCAAAAGCAAACCATCAAGGGTGGTTACTTATTCCAGGTAAAAGACCGTTTGTTCGACAGCCGTCCTTTCTTTGTCAATACCCTGAGCAACGACATCAAACGCCTTCCTGCCGATAAGATATTTGCACCGGAGAACTTTGGTACCGATGCCGGTTCAGTGCAGTTTGGCGAGTTGAATGGTTTGCCTTACCGCTACATGGCCAACTCCATCCTGAATGCCGGTTATGTGCAGATGGATAATCAGTTCAGCAGGCAATGGCGTTTGATATGGGGTGCCCGTGTGGAGGACTTCGATCAGGTGGTAGGCAGTGTGAAACAAAGCGATCCCAGGCATGTGCATACCCGTGTGACCGATGTGCTGCCGGGTGTGAACCTTACCTATAAGCCAAATGATAAAACGAATTTCAGATTAAGCGGCAGCCAGACTATAGTGCGTCCTGAGTTTCGTGAGCTGAGTCCTTTTGCCTTTTATGATTTTGAACTGAATGCACAGGTAGTGGGTAACAATCAGGCAAAACGTACCAGGATATCCAACTTTGACCTTCGTTATGAAGTATATCCCCGTGGTGGTGAACTGTTGACTTTTGGTGTGTTTTACAAGTTCTTCCAGGATCCCTTGGAATATTACTTCAACCGGACAGGACCGGCCACCAACACCTTCAACGTGGCTAATTCCAAAGAAGCAAAAGCCTTCGGGGCAGAGTTTGAATTCAGAAAAAAGCTGGACTTTATTACAGAGGAGTTGAAGAACTTTACTCTTACCGGAAACCTTAGCTACATACGCAGCCGTGTAAAAGATACAGCAGGTTTAAACAGGCCGCTGCAGGGACAAAGTCCTTATCTGGTAAATGTGGGGCTTCAGTATGATGTGGAAAAACAAGGCATCAGCACTACCTTACTGTTCAACCAGATTGGCAAACGTATTCTGTTTGTGGGCAATGAAGCTATCCCCAACATCTGGGAGAACCCACGTCCGATTTTAGACTTTCAGGTAGCCAAAAAGATAATAGACAAAAGGGGTGAGATCAAATTCAACGTAAGCGACATCTTTAACCGCCGTGCTTACTTCTATCACGACCTGGACAACAATAATAAATATACCACAGGCTCTAAAGACAGGCTGGCTATCAGCCGGAACTATGGAACCAACTATTCAGTAACCTTCAGTTATGCATTCATTAAGTAACAAGCAAAACAAACAAAACAATAAATCGAGTATGAAACGTCTTGCAATATTTGCACTGGCAACAACCTTACTGGCAACCGGATGCCGTAAGATAGAGGTGGATGAAACCGGCAGCAGTACCGGAAACACTACCTCTGCAGACCTTACTATATCGGGCCGGATCGGCACTAACCAAACCTTAGAAACCGGCAAAACCTATACCCTTAAAGGAACCGTATATGTGGTGGATGGCGCCAGGCTCACCATTCAGCCGGGTGTTACCATAAAAGCAGAAAAGGCATCAAGAGGAACCCTGGTCATTACCAGAGGCTCGCAAATAGAAGCCAATGGCACTGCAAGCCAGCCGGTAGTGTTTACCAGCGATCAGGCTGCTCCGCAACGTGGCGACTGGGGTGGGGTGGTACTTCTGGGCCGTGCCCATACCAATGCTTCTTTTAATGGCGTAACCGGAGTAGGCGAAATAGAAGGCGGTGTGAACAATGCCGAAGGCCTTGGCCTTTATGGCGGTGCAGATGATGCCGATAACAGTGGTGTATTAAAGTATGTGCGGATAGAATATGCCGGATATGCCTTTTTGCCCGATAAAGAATTAAATGGTTTAACGCTTGGTGCTGTAGGCCGTGGTACAACCATTGATCACGTACAGGTAAGCTGGGCTAATGATGACAGCTTCGAATGGTTTGGTGGTACGGTAGATGCCCGTTATCTGATTGCCTACAAAGGCCTTGATGATGATTTTGATACCGACAATGGCTTTTCCGGACGGGTGCAGTTTGCCATTGGCTTCCGGGATAGTACCATAGCAGACATCAGCGGCAGTAACGGTTTTGAATCGGATAACGATGCCGGTGGCAGTTCTTTAACCCCGCAGACATCAGCAGTATTCAGCAATGTTACCCTGGTAGGACCGAGAGCTACCCTGAGCAATGCCGGTAATTCTAACTATAAAAGAGGGTTGCATATCCGCCGCAACAGTGCATTGAGTTTGTTTAACTCCATTGTGATGGGCTGGCCCACAGGCTTATTGTTGGATGCCAGTACCGGCACCCCTGCCGATCTGAACTTTGCAGGCACCTCTCCACGCTCTTTTATTTCCAACAGCATCTTTGCCGGCAATAATACACCCTTCAGCTATTCGGCCAGTACTTCTGCTGTTACCGGCTGGACAACGGCTGATGTTGCAAATTATATTAACCGTTCAGGTAGTGGCAACACTACACTTACCTATACCACCGATGCCGGACTGATAGCACCATTCAGGTATGACAATACAGTAGATTTCAATCCTGCTGTCAGTTCTCCTGCTACAACAGGTGCCGATTTCACTATTGGCAAACTGGCCGGTGGCTTCTTTGCCACTACCACCTTCCGTGGTGCTGCCGCTGTAGGCGACACCTGGTGGAAAGGCTGGACGAAGTTCCAATAAACAAAAAAATTCTATATGCTGCTTTGAAGTTTAAAGACAGGCCCTTTAGTAGTAAAAAATCTGTAGTTCCCTCTTCCTTAATTTTATAAAAAATGAAACTCTTGTAAATAAAGGAATTATGTCTGGTTAGCAGCAAAATGGGTTAAACCGTTATGGTCACATTTGTGTTCACAAATAAAAAAGCAGTTATGAAATTTGATCATAACTGCTTTTTTGTTTGTGACCCCGCAGAGACTCGAACTCTGGACCCGCTGATTAAGAGTCAGCTGCTCTACCAACTGAGCTACGGAGTCAATTTTTTTTGGAACTGCAAAATAAAGGAAACATTTGTAAAGCAACCATGAAAAAATCAGGTTACCATCTTCATCACGTTCATTCAGTAAGACCTCCTAAAATTATTGCAGGCTCTCAAACCACATTTCTGATCACAATCCGGCAAAAAAAATCTGTACTGATATCGCTTCATCATTATCATTCATAAAAAGCATTTACTCTGCCGCCATCCAGTCGTCTGATGCGGTAATGCCTCCATCTGTCCAGGTCCATTCAATATTCTGGTACACAAAAGCAACCTGCTCCAAAACCGGAAGTTTTATGCCCGGTTCTATTTTATTCAGGGCCATATCTTCACCAATGGAAACAATGAATGCATTGGTCAGTTTTATGGTAAAATATTGTTTCTCCACTCCGGCTCCCTGTGCGTCGGGAGTCCAGAAACGGAGCACAAATTCTGTAATCATTTCGTTGTTTATAAGTGCCGTAAACAACAGAGGAGTGCTTTTATCAATTTCTTTGGTAATAGTTAAAGGCTTGTGCATCCGTTTGCCGGTAGCCATTCCACTGGCTGCATCACGGGGAGAAACTATTTCATGATGATAAGCGCAAACCAGTATCATACCTTCCCTTCCCTTTTGGGTTACACTTCCTTTAATCTGGCCTTGTTTCGCTCCTTTCAAAGATAGAAATGCATTTAGTGCCATAGCAATTGTTTTAAAGTTTAAAGGTAATGTTATTGAATGGTCATAAAACAATAGCTAAAGTGCATCCCTTTAGCTATTGTTTTATGCCTTAACCCAGTGTCATTGGCATATCTGTTGTAATAGTTCCGGCCACTAACTCTCTTCCGGACTTATTTCAAAATAACAGAAAAGGTTCCTGCTGATTCCTTACCTAATGCTGTTTCATCAGGTAATTTTCCAAAGCACCGATGGCCTGCTTTTTTAATCCGGGTGAAATAAGCTCCTGATCGTGCCACTCATCATGTTCCCTTTTAAAAGAAAAAGAAGGCAATTCATTATCATTTGCTTCAGGTGTAAACACATATTTCTCATGGTCGAAAAAAACATGGTAAACTGCATTCTTATTGTTTACGCTGATGTTGGTTGAAAATAAGGCTTCCATGTCAATTCTTTTAGGTTCTGCATTCCTGCAATAATGCTTCCAGCATGCAGGAAAATAAACAGAGGAATTAGTCAAATAAAATAGCAGAAACTTCTTTACGCCGGTGAAAAACAGGAATTAAAGTACCTGCCTGTGCCTGCTCATATCTTCACCTTACATCGGCGTTGTTTCTGAAGGCTGCTGGTTTAACAGATTCATCAGTTCGTCCAGCTTCGGCGCCAGAATAATTTCAGTACGGCGGTTGTGCTGCCTGCCTTCCGGAGTTTCGTTGGTATCAACCGGTTCGTACTTGCTGCGGCCACTGGCAGTAACCCGTACAGGATCTACTTTATAATTATTGGTAAGAATGCGCACAATAGCAGTGGATCTTGCCACGCTTAATGCCCAGTTATCCTCGTAACGGCCACGGATAGGCACCGAATCCGTATGGCCTTCAATCAGCACATTTATGTCTGTATTAGTATTCAGCACCTGCGCCAGCTTGCCCAATGCTTCCTTACCTTTCGGGTTCACCACAGCGCTGCCGGATGGGAACAATAAATTTTCCTGAAGGCTTACATACACTTTACCATTTTTGGTATTCACCGTAAGTTCATTGGAGCTGAAACCAACCAATGCATCACTCATCTTTTTGCGCAGGTTTTCGGTCACTTCCTTTTGCTGGTCCATTAAACTATGCATGTCGGCTAATCTTTTTCTTTCGGCCTCTAACTGCTGCTGTGTCATATTGGCCATATTGGCAAGACTCGCTGCATTTTTCTGGGCATCATCCCATTTCTGAGCCATGCTTTTTTTGTCATTTTCCAGGTTAGCAACCTGGCTGTTCAGATCGCTGAGGCTGCTGTTCAGTTTGGTTTTTTCAGCTTCCAGTTGCTGGTTTCTGTCAAGAGCAGCCTGGTATTTTTTTTGAGAAATGCATGAGGTTAACATCAAAACAGATGCACTAAGCACCCATACAATTTGGTTCCATCTCATATAAAATGTTTTATTGGAAGATCAAAAAACTGTGCCACTCATAGTATGGAACAGGCTGATCATTAAACTCCGGCCGGTGAACAGGGAGACGTGAGGCGTCAGACAGCAAAGCCGTTTCGCACTACTGCGGCGTAATTTCATATTGGTTTATTGCCAGCTAAAAGTCAAATGCTACAGAAAGGTAATTCATTTCACATCGGACGTCTCACGTCTCACGTCTCACGTTTCCCGTCTCATGAATAAACCATTCCATCCTGACTGATCAGTGCCCTGGATTCCTTATCGTACAGCAGCCAGCCTTTTTAAAACAGGAAGAAACTGTTTTAAAAAGAGCTTATCAAAATGGGTCAATCCTTTCCCCATTCTTTTTTCAGGGAAATTATTAGAACCTGCATTTGTTTTAACTTTATAAATGGCACACATTTTTTACTGGTCATTTATCTAAACCTTTTGTTATGAGAAGAGAATTTAGAAATATCAATTTTAATACTACCCATTCCCATATTCCGGACACAGATTCTTTGGAAGGTGTTTTAACAGAAAGGCTTCGTACTGATAATGCAGACAATGAAGTTAATGGTTACTACCCGCCCGACGAGGATGAAGATGACGTGGATGAAGAAGACGATCTGATACTGGGAGATGAAGCTGAACTGGATGAGGACGATCTGGATGAAGATGATATAGACGTTGAAATTGATGACGATGATGATGTGGATGATGACGATGACTTTGATGAAGACGACCTGATACTGGATACTGATGATACCGTACTGGATGAAGATGAGGAGGAAGAAGAGGACTTTTAACTAAAAGAAGCACCAGGGGTTTGCAGTCTTGTTGGTTTCTCACATTATTATAGCATTGAATGAACCGCCGGGCATCCTGCGGTGCGTAGCCATGAATACCATTTTTAAAAAAAGCCCTGGCAACATGCCCTTCGGTGTTGCAGGGTTTAAACTTAAAAATAAACTTCTGTAATTGTTCGCTGGCATAAGATGAGGCATACAATCCGGCTGGCAGCCATGAAAACGGCTGCCCGGTTTGTGCCATCACTAACCATCGATCCTGCTTGTTCTTGTCAGCTTTTGTGCTGTGCAGCTAAACATCATTTATTCCATTTGCAGGATGAAAAAGAAGAATTTTATGAACATAAAAGTGACCTGCTACAATAGAACTGGTGAAGTGACTATGAAATGTTTATCCGTCCCGGTGGGTTACCTGCTTTATATGAACGGTCATAAGTGAATTAATTCTTCTAAAAGTATTTCTCCTGCTTCATCAAGATCTTTTCCAAAAGAAATAATGCCTTCTTCGTGGCCTGCCATTGCAAATATTTTATGTCCGGAAAGGTTGGTTTCTGTAAACAATCTTAATACTTCTGCAGCCATTGCAGGTGTTCCATATTCAACATTGCTGCTGGTCGCAGGGAAGGTTTTCAGCAGTTTATTCCATAAGTTAAAATGGTGAACATGGATCACTGCATTTATATCTTTTTCACACTGATAAATGGCAGCATGTGTTAAGGATTCGGAAGAAGCCTTAACCGGGCCTGTTGTTGTCAATGTATTTTCTTCCAGATTATAGTCTGTTACCTGTGTGAAATGATTCGGCGTCAATTTTTTAAACTTTCCTGTTCCTGAGCCGGTAATGATGAACCTGTTCTGCTGAAACCGCATACTTATGTTTCCATAACCTATGCCTTCTTTGACACCTATAAGTCCTATGTTGTATAACTTATCCCGCCAGTCATTTAGCTCCTTTATATCTTCTACATTTAATGGTTCACTTTTTATCCAGTTGCAGTTGAATTTAATAACGCCTTCCTCTTTCATAATAACGATTTTTTTTCCGGGAACATTTCTAAAATGTTCTGTTCACAAGCACTGCAAATTCCACGTTCTGTTATCAGGCCACTAATCAGTCTGGAGGGAGTAACATCAAAACCAAAATTAGAAGCAGGACTATTCAGTGGTGTTACTAAAACTTTTTTAATTTCATCTTCGCATAAACCATAGATATATTTCACTTCCTCCGGACTTCTTTCTTCTATGCTGATTTCTTTAACCCCATCCTGAATGTGCCAGTCGAAGGTAGAAGAAGGCAATGCCACGTAAAAAGGAATGCTGTTATCCTTAGCTGCCAATGCTTTGAGGTAGGTTCCAATCTTGTTGGCAGCATCACCGGCACGGGTCACTCTGTCTGCACCGGTAATTACCATATCTACTAATCCATGTTGCATTAAATGACCGCCTGCATTATCTGTAATTACGGTATGGGGAATGCCCTGATTCAGTAATTCCCATGCTGTTAAACCGGCACCCTGATTCCGGGGCCGGGTTTCGTCCACCCATACATGAACGTTAATGCCTCTTTCAAATGCTTCGTATATAGGAGCAGTGGCGGAACCAAAATCCACAAATGCTAACCAGCCGGCATTACAATGCGTAAGAATATTTACAGCTTCGCCATTTTTCTTTTTCGCAATTTGTTCAATGACAGGCGTACCATGCAGGCCTATCCTTCTGCAATTCTCAGCGTCTTCATCAGCAATAGTAATGGCTACGTTTTTGGCAATTTCTATCTTTTCCTTTACGGACTTTCCGTTTGATATAGCCTGCAATTGCCTGTTTACCGCCCATTCCAGATTTACCGCTGTTGGCCTGGTTGATTTCAGCATACTGCCACATTCATACAGGTGATGGTCAAAAGAACTTTTATCAGCGGCTTCTATCGCTGCCAAATACATTCCATATCCGGCGGTAGCTCCAATAAGGCCGGCGCCTCTGATATGCATGTCTTTGATAGCAATTGCCACTTCATGAACAGAACGCAGCTCCTCAATAATAAATTGATGGGGTAAGAAACGCTGGTCAATAATGCTTATTACTCCTGGTTTTTCTTCATTCAGCCAGATTGTTCTGTAATTCTTCCCTTCTATTTTCATATTAATTCGTGTCGGTGTTGATAAAGTGTAAAAAGACCTGAAAATGAAAATGCTATTTTAGCCGGCTTTGCCTCGTCTGTTAAAATTAACAGACTTTAAGTCATTTTAGGTTTGAAAGTTAAAGGGCTGGTTTAGGATTCTGAAGATATACAAAGCGGTACAGCACAGAAATACAGATTGAACGAATCCATTTTTTTAAGCAATCTGCACTGTTCTTTTTGTTCCCTGCTGAATGCGAATCTTCACAAAATCAAACAACCTGTTTCCCTATTAATAAATGGTATAAAAAAGTACGGGATTTTCCTATTGTTTTTGCCGGATCAATGATTTCAATAAAAAACCCGTCCTGAAGAATTTATCAGGACGGGTTTTTTATTTTAGAAAAACTGAGATTAGCGTAAGAACAGCATTTCTCTGTATTTAGGTAAGTACCATTCTCTGTCGTCAACCAGCAATTCAAGTTTATCGGCGCTGTAGCGGATCTTTTCAAAGAATGCTTCTTTAACTTCTGCACTATATGCAATAGCCTTTTCACGGGTGTCTTCTATTGCATTGCATTTCTTTCTGGCTTCAATCATTTCCAGAATATCAGCACTCAGGTTATTAATGTGCTTCGAAATAGTTTCCAGAAGTTGCTTTTGGCTGGCAAAGCTTGTTTCCGGTAAACCAGCTTCTTTTAAACCTTTAATATTGTTCACTAAAATATTCTGATAGCGGATGGCACAAGGCAAGATATGACTGGTAGCCAGTTCTGCCATAATTCTGCCTTCGATCTGAACCTTTTTAATGTATTTTTCCAGTTCTATTTCGTGGCGGGCTTCCAGTTCGGCATGAGTATAAATTTTATTCTCTTCAAACAGTTTCAGTGCCTTGTCAGTAACCATAGAATCCAAAGCCAATGGAGTGGTTTTTACATTAGGCAAACCACGGCGTTCAGCTTCAGTTGCCCACTCGTCACTATAGTTATTTCCTTCAAACAAAATTTTCTCGCCACCTACAATGTATTCACGAATTACATGCATGATAGCGATTTCTTTTTTCTCGCCTTTATCTATCAGCGTATCTACATCTTTCTTGAATTTTTTTAGGGTTGCTGCCATGATGGTATTCAACACGGTCATGGGGTTGGCACAATTGGCAGAAGAACCTACCGCACGGAACTCAAATTTGTTTCCGGTAAAGGCAAAAGGAGAAGTACGGTTACGGTCTGTGTTATCCATCAACAATTCAGGAATGTTTCTGTGAATGTCGATCTTCAGCATGCTTTCATCCTGTTCGTCAAACTTCTGGCCTACTCTTTCTTTTACATCCTGTAAAATTTTAGTTAAGTACTGACCGATGAAAACAGATATAATAGCCGGAGGAGCTTCGTTTGCACCCAAACGGAAATCGTTTGCAGCAGATGCTATGGAAGCACGAAGAACATCATTGTAATCATGTACAGCCTTTATAGTATTCACAAAAAACGCCAGGAACATTAAATTGGTCTTGGGTGTTTTGCCGGGTGATAACAGGTTAATACCCGTATCAGTGGCCATACTCCAGTTATTGTGTTTACCACTACCATTAATGCCGGCAAATGGTTTCTCATGCAACAACACTCTTAATTTATGACGGGCAGCTACACGGGCCATAATATCCATTAATAATGAATTATGGTCAACAGCCAGATTCAGTTCTTCAAAAATAGGAGCACACTCAAATTGGGCCGGAGCTACTTCGTTGTGGCGTGTACGCAGCGGAATACCTAATTTATAAGCTTCTTTTTCAAAGTCACGCATAAAGGCATACACTCTTTCCGGAATAGAACCGAAATAATGGTCTTCCAGTTGCTGGTTTTTTGCAGAATTGTGTCCATAAACGGTTCTTCCGCACATTACCAGGTCAGGACGAGCATTGAATAAACCTTCGTCAATAACAAAGTATTCCTGTTCCCAGCCCAAAGTGGAAATAACACGGGTAACATTTCTGTCGAAATAATTACAAACATCAACAGCCGCATTATTTAAGGCTTCAATAGCTTTTAATAACGGTGCTTTATAATCCAGAGATTCACCTGTATAAGAAACGAAAATGGTAGGAATACATAAAGTTTTTCCAAAGCCAATATCCATGATAAAAGCAGGGGAAGAAGGATCCCATGCTGTATAGCCACGGGCTTCGAAAGTGGCTCTTAAGCCACCACTTGGGAAAGACGAAGCATCAGGCTCCTGCTGTATAAGGGCATCGCCGTCAAACTGCTCGATAGGGGTGCCATCACTTTTCAGCGTAAAGAAAGAATCATGTTTTTCAGCAGTTGTGCCGGTTAAAGGCTGAAACCAGTGGGTATAGTGCGTAACACCTTTACTTTCAGACCAGGCACGAATACCATTGGCTATCTGATTTGCCATAGAGCGGTCTATCTTTTGACCGGCTTTAATAGATGACATAAGGCTTTTATAAGCCTCGTCACTCAGGAATTGTCTTGCAACATGGTGGGTAAATACATTTTCTGCAAACAACGCAGTAATCTTTGCCGTGCCATTGGTGGGCTCTAAAACAGAGTCCAATGTCGGCTCGGATAAATTGCTTAGGGCTTGAAATCGCAACGACATAAGTATATTTTTTTGGCAAAGAAAGATTAAGCAAATGAAAACTGGAAATAAAAATGCTTAAAATCCATAAAAATATAGTTAATGGTAGAAAAAAAACAGTTAGTGACGGTTTAAAAAGGTGTAGATGGTAGATAAATTGTGCAAAAGACAACTATTGGAACATTTCTTAATGCTTTTTAAATATCAAAAAATTAACTTTTTCCCAGTCAGTAAAAGCAATCATAGGGGTTACTAAAAAAGGCAATACCAGGCTTCTGTATCTTACCACAGCCCCTAAAAAATTGACCGTATATCCTATAGTAAGCAATGAGGAAAAAGTAAAAAACAAACAAAATAAAAGAAATGAATTTGCATGATGCCCGTTCTTTCTGAAAAAAACAAAAACAATAAAACACAAAAGAAGCAGGTTGATCTCAACTGAAGCTGCCAGCGATAACAGGTGTTTAACATCGGAAGGAAAGGGCCGCAGGGCAGCAATAGCCAATGCTTCCGGGGTATTTTTCATAAAGCTGATGACCGTAGGTTGTAAGTGGGTAACCGGAACTGCCGATCCGCCTTTCAGTAGTAAAAAGTCGTGCTGCTTATTGGCAACTGCTTTTGGAAAATCGAGTGCGGGATGAATGTATTTTGCCGTAAAAAATAAAATAAAGGATACAAGATAGACCACACTAAAAACGACTACAGGCCTGTATTTTAACTTTCCGGAGAGTAGCCATGCCAATAGAGCCGGAAAGAAAATAACCAGTAAATAGTTGCGTAAGACCAAAATAATCCCTAATCCCAAAAGAATAAGTAAACACTTCTTCCACGAAAAGTACTTTTCCTTAAAACCAAAATAGAAGTTATAAATAATTAAAGCAAAACCGTCGAACACTATTCCGTCTTTGTGGATGCCACTTGTCCAGTAAATGAAGGAGGGGAAAAGAAAGGTGGCAAGCAATACAGCAATTTGCTTTTTTGGAAATACATCAATCATTATGCGGTAAATGGCAATGGGGCCAAAAAGGGTTATAAAAGAAAAGAAAATGAGATTGATATAATAATTGCCAAAACTTAAAACATTAAAGAAGGCCAGGATCATCACAAAAGCATTTCCATGCAGGTCGTTCCACCAGGAGTTGTCACTGCTTAAAAAGTTTCCGAATCCAGTTCCATAATTATTTTTAAAAAGACTGTTAAAAAAGTCGTGGGGGTGGTGTAGAAGCAGGTCGTAAGCTTCCACACTTTCATAATGGAAACTCCAGGTATCTAACATTTTACCTATCTGCCCGTAATACACCCCAATCCATCCGTAAATAATGCCGGCAATCACTTTTAGCAGAAAAACAATTATTAGTTGGGGAGCCGTGAGGCCTGAATTAACGAAAAACTTTATTTTGGTAACCAGCCATGCAAACAAAATCAGGTAGGCAGCAAAAAGAAGGTGTTCCAAAATAAGTGTTGTTTTTTTAGGGATTGCAAAATAGAGAAACTTATTTATATTGTTGAAAAGCAGGAAAATGCAAAGGAGGTGATGTAACTCTATATAGAATGGCAGGTTATAGAGGGTGAAAACGGTTGAAATGGTCATTCAAACCTTGAAAATCAAATAAATTCTTTACCCTATCAACCAATTTGTGATGCTACCCAAAATAGCTTTCCCTGTCTGATACCTGATATTACACCTCCCTTCCGTCAGTTTATTATTTTCCCAGGCCATACTTTTTCATCAGTGCCAGCAATACGCCGTTGGTCCAGCCGAAACCATCCTGCGAATCATACTCCCCGCCTCCTGCCAACAGCGAAATATCCATAACGTTATATTTCTCCATCATTTTTCCGGTACGTTCAAACACGGCTACATTCAGTTTCACCCACCTTTCTGCAATGGTTCGGGCTAATGCCTGCTGCTGGTAATTTTCCAGGCCTGCTATGGTCATCCACTCCAAAGGAGCCCAGCCGTTGGGGGCATCCCACTGTTCGCCGCTATGCTTTAATGTGGTTACCACGCCACCAGGCTGTAAAAATTTTAACCGGAGGTTTTGGACTGCCATATAGATGTTGTGAGGTTGCGCCACATTTAAAAAGAAAGGCACTACACCGGCAAGGGTTAATTCCGGAGAATGTTTTTTGGTGACAAGGTTATAATCCACATACCAGCCTTCCTTTGCCGACCAGCAATATTTGTTGACAGCCGCTTTCCTCCTTTCCGCTTTTTGCCGGAAAGCAGTTGCCTGTTCAGTGTTTCCGACAAGCTGATAAGCATTGGATAAGGTTGTTTCCAAAGCGTACAACAAAGAGTTCAGGTCTGCCGGAATCAAACTGGTAATTTGAATGGTGGGGATATTTTTACCGTCGGCAAACCAGCGGCTGCTGAAATCCCAACCGCTTTCTGCTCCGGAACGCAGGTTGCGGAAGATTTCTTTTTTCTCCTTTGCTGATTTGGCTGTTTCTACATCCTGTGCATACGATTCCTGCCTCGGAATATTATCCCGGTCATAATAACGGTTCAGCACACTGCCATCGGGCATTTTCACTACATGCCGGGTTGGGGCTGTTTTGTCCATCCAGTAGTCATATTCTTTTTGCAGGACAGGCAGATATTCTTTATAAATGCTTTCACCTTTAATACCAGCCAGCAGTACTACCATCAAAGAAAAAAAAGGCGGCTGCGACCGGCTTAAGTAATAGGTACGGTTACCATTGGGTATATGTCCGTATTTGTTGATGAGGAAAGCAAAGTTTTTGATCATGCTTTCGATGGTTTCGTACTGTCCGCTTTCTTTTAACCCCAGCATGGTAAAGTAAGAATCCCAATAGTAAATTTCCCTGAAGCGTCCACCGGGAACAATATAGGGATAGGGCAGGGGCAACAGCGAACTGCCCTTAATAGCTGAATCGTTATTTCTTTTTAAAACATTCCACAGGTTGCTCAGATGTGCGGTTACATCTTTTTCCTGGGTCACATATTTAATTCCCGGTGCCTGCGGCGGGGTAAAATTGTCTTCCACAAAGGTTTTCAGGCTGAACGCAGTGCTGTTTTTCATTGCCTTATAATCCCGTACTATAGCTGCGGGGTCACGTTTGGGAATGCAGTCCACAAAGGTTTTGTTGTCAGGAAAAATGTGATGTAACTGAACATCCGTAAACAGGCTGCCATAGATTTTATCCGGTGTGGCAATATTTTGTGTAAAAGCAATTTGAAAGAGAACAGACCAGAAAAACAGAAATGCAAGTTTCTTCATGTGGCAATAATTTCATTCTAAATTAGCGGACGAATTTCATTTGTCTTCAATAAAATTTAAAGTTCTTTTACCTCACCGGCATCAGCTAAGGAATGGTTTATTATTGCCTGTTGTGTCTCTTCTGCTTATTTTCCTTCGCCGAAAAGCTATTGAGTTAAAAATTATGGGCTGGCCTGTAAACAAATAATCAGCATCAGCCAGGCAGGCACAACACTACTGACATTACTTCAACGGGCCATAGCGGGTATATTCAATTTTCCTCACACATCATTCATCATCATATATCCGATATCATACATCAACATCCTCCAATTGGCTTAATATTCGCAGTAACAAAAAATATTCTCCGGATAAAAATTGCCATCATGGAACCCAGGCATCTTAACTACAACCTCACCAAAAGCAGGGAAGAATCTTTAGCCGACGAAAACCCGGTCAGTCCATTGCCCCGTGCCGTGCTTCGGCCTAACTCCTTTATACTTTTAGATGGCGAGTGGAAGTTTTCTCTCGATGCCGAAGACAAGGGCCTGCAGGAGGGCTGGCACTTAGAACATCAGTTTGAGCATGTGGCAACCTGGCCGGGCTCGGTAGAATCGCATATAACCGAAGCAAAAAAACAACTGCCTTCCAGCTTCTGGCAGGACAAAGTGGTGGTATGGTACGAAAGGGAGTTTCCGCTGCCGGAAAAAAACAATCACGGGCACCGTTCCATGCTGCAGTTAACCTTTGGGGCCTGTGGCTATGAAACACAGGTGTGGCTGAATGGCTTTCCGCTTCGTACTGTGGAGGGAGAATATGTGCATGTAGGCGAATACACTTCTTTTTCCTACGAACTGAGTGAAAAGATACTTCGCCCTGTAAACCGGCTTACGGTACGCATTGCGGATACTATGGATGCCGATATTCCACGGGGCAAGCAGGAGTCGTATGTGTATAAACGCGGGGGCATCTGGTATCAGACCTATACCGGCGCTGTGCGCAGCGTGTGGCTGGAAACCGTGGAGCGCAACCGCCTGCGTTCCCGTGTGGGGGTGGTGAGCATTGTGGAAGATCAACTGGTGCGTTTTAACCTTACTACCCGCATTCATGATCCCGGTAGTTATATCCTGCGGCTTAAGGTGTTCAAACGAAAACAGGAATCGCCGGACCCTATTGCTGTGGACGATTTTCCGCTAAAGTTAGAGGCAGGCCAGAAACAGCAGCGTGTAGTGCTGGAAGTGCCCGGGGCACAGCTTTGGTCGCCGGACTCGCCTACCCTTTACCGGTTTGTGGCCCAGTTGATTGATGCGGAAGGCTATGTGGCAGAAATTGAGGGACATTTCGGCCTGCGTAAAATAGAAGCGAGGGGCTGCTGTGTGTACCTGAATCATAAACCTGTTTATCTCGATGGTATCCTGTACCAGCCGGGCACTTCTACTTACGAAGAGATAAAGAAGCACATGCATGCCATGAAGGAACTGGGCTGCAACCTGGTACGCATACACATAGCAGGGGTGGACCCCCGCATTTATAACCTGGCGGACAAGATAGGGATGCTTTTATGGGTGGAAGTGCCCAGCCCGCACCGGTCGAGCCTCAGGAGCCGTGCGGCACACCGGGAAGAACTGCTGCGGATGCTTTCTCTTATAGAAACACATCCTGCTATTGTGATCTGGAGCCTGTATAACGAAGACTGGGGAGCCCAGGATATTGCCACCAATGCCGATACCCGCCAGTATATTATTGATACCTATCATTACATGCACATCAATCATCCGCAGTTTATTGTGGTGGACAACGATGGCTGGCAGCACATTTCTCTGGAAGGCCGGTTACGTTCCGACCTGCTTACGGCCCATCTTTATACCCCCGACCTGCAGAAGTGGCGTGAGCTGCTCGATGCTATGGTGGCCGGTAAGCTGGAAGGCGTGGCTGCTTTTCCGCTGGTGGTGGGTGATCCTTTCTTTTACCGGCGACAGGTGCCCCTGATAGTAAGCGAGTGGGGCGGCTTTGGTTTTGTAAATTATGGCGGCCCTAAAGATGTGGATGAAAGGGCCGGGCAAATACAGCTTTTTAAAGAGGAATTGCGTAAGCGGCCCATTGCCGGCGATGTATATACACAGGCTACCAATATTGAAGAAGAACGGAATGGTCTTATCGATGCCGCTACAGGAGAACTGAGAGTTCCGGCAGGATTGCTGGCATCGAAAAGGAAGGGATGAGGGATGGCAGATGATCTCTACTTCCATCTGCCATCTATCTATTATTCTGATACCCATTTTATAGCTGCATCCATATCAGAAAGCAAAAAACCTTTTGATTTTCCTGGTATCAGGTGTCCTAAAACATCTGTAATATTCACCACTGCTTTCTGATTGCTTACAATAGCAATTTTATGCCATTGGGTAAAATGCTTTAGTCCCACTAAGGCATCATCTATCCATGCCCCGATACTATAATTGCTTACGTCAGTTTCGAGTACTAACAGAAAATCAAGGCGGCCAAATTTTTTTGCTTCATTGTCCACTATCGGTATCAACAACTTTTCATAATCCTCTTTATGAACTTTTCCGGTAGCACGGAAACCTACCACATGTTCCGGTAAATTTTTTATTAGTTCAATCATAGATTATATTTTATCAGATGAACAAATCCTGATGCCTGATTCGATAAGGATTCAGAAATGAATAATTAATACATTAGCTCAAAGTTCAATTATTTTATCGCAAAAACAGAACTCTAAATTAAGTTATGCGGTTATATTACAGGCAGAATAAAACTTTTTCCCGTCAAATGCTTTTAAAATCTTTATACTGCTGTGTTTCAGGCCGTTTTGAAAAGGTCTTGTTCTTCAGCTTGTTGCGGTTTGCTCCGCTAAATCTAAGCTGTAGGGTTGGGCAATAGCTTCAGACGTTGAACCTGAAGTGCATCACATCCCCGTCTTTTACCACATACTCTTTGCCTTCAATCCTTAATTTACCCACTTCACGACAGGCAGCTTCGGAACCGTAACTAATAAAATCGTTGTAAGAAATTACTTCGGCTTTAATAAAACCTTTTTCAAAATCGGTATGAATAACACCGGCGGCCTGAGGCGCTTTCCAGCCTTCATGAATGGTCCAGGCACGAACTTCCTGAACACCAGCTGTAAAATAAGTAAGCAGGTCCAGCAGGGTGTAAGCAGAGCGGATCAAACGGTTTAAGGCAGGTTCGGCCATGTGGTATTCTTCCATAAACATCTGCTGGTCTTCCGGATGTTCCATTTCAGCAATTTGTGCTTCAATGGAATTGTTCATAATGATCACCTGTGCTTTCTCATTCTTCACCGCTTCTTTCAGGGCTTCGGAATATTTGTTGCCGGTATGCATGGAAGGTTCATCTACATTGGCAACATACAAAACCGGCTTGCCGGTAAGTAAGAATAAATCAGCAATGGCTGTAGCTTCGGCAGTGTTCAAATCCAGTTCACGGATATTTTTTCCCTGTTCCAGATGAGCTTTGCAGCGTTGCAGCACATCGAGTTCAGCTTTTAATTTAGCATCTCCCTGTTTAGCCTGCTTTTCCACCCTGCTGATTTTTTTCTCCACACTTTCCAGATCCTTCAACTGCAACTCCACATCAATGATCTCTTTATCTGAAACCGGATCAATAGCACCTTCTTCCCGTAAAACATTTTCATCCTCAAAACAGCGTACCACATGAATAATGGCATCCACCTCACGGATATTTCCCAAAAATTTATTTCCCAAACCTTCACCTTTGCTGGCGCCTTTTACCAGTCCGGCAATGTCCACGATTTCAATTTGTGTAGGTACAATCCGGTTTGGCTGCACTAATTCAGCCAGCTTCTTTAAACGTTCATCCGGCACATCCACCAGGCCCAAATTGGGTTCAATAGTGCAGAAACGATAATTGCTTGCCTGTGCTTTTGCGCTGTTGCTTACTGCATTGAACAAAGTAGATTTGCCTACATTGGGAAGTCCTACAATACCTGCTTGTAAAGCCATATTAAATCCGATTTACTAAGTACTAAGTACGATTTATGATTTATTTGGTTAAATAAGTTCTTTTTGGGGCGCAAAGATAAGGTATTCACTATGGGCAAATTTTTAAGGAAACGTTTAACTTCAGCACTCACACAGATTTGTTATTCTTGTTTATTGTTTGAAAAACTTTCCTTTGCAGGCAAAAGATCCGGGGATTCAAATCGTACTTCGTAAATCGTAAATAACTATGGCTTTAAGCAGGATATGGTCGGCATTTATTTTAGTGGCAGTTATGGTGGCAGTGTTTAAAAGTTGCTCTGGCGACAAACAGATCTTCAGCCGTATGGTTACCGGCAAAGCAGATGATGCTTACGATTCTGTTTATTATACCATGACCGGTTCCCCGCAAGCCTCAGGTGTGGTTTCCAAAGAAGCGTTTGCCAGATATGTAAGTGGATATGGTTATGTGCCGGCAGATTCTTTGCATCCGGCAACTGTTGCCATTGTACAAAATGCAACTGCAGATTCAGCAGCAATCCTGAAAAGCTCTAATCCCGATCTTAAAGTCTTTACCTACCGTTCCATTCAAAGCAAACTGGTAAAAAAAGCCGACGGTATTATTGAAACCTGTAAAAGTGCTGTCAATATCAGTATTGGGCTGATTGGCATTATGGCTTTGTTTATGGGTTTTATGAGCATAGCTGAAAAAGCAGGGGGTATCCGGCTGCTGTCTAAGATCATTGGTCCTTTTTTTTCCAGACTGTTTCCTGAAATTCCGGAAGGTCATCCTGCCATGGGACATATGATGATGAATTTTTCGGCTAACCTTCTTAACCTCGATAATGCGGCTACTCCTTTTGGATTAAAAGCAATGGAAAGCCTTCAGGAAATCAACCCGGATAAAGAAACAGCTTCCAATGCACAAATTATGTTTCTCTGTTTGCATGCATCGGGTCTTACTTTAATTCCGGTTAGTATTATTGCCGCAAGAGCAGCTTTGAAAGCAACCAACCCGACCGATATTTTTGTTCCCTGCATGATTGCCACTTTTGCCGCAACTATGGCGGCTATGTTCATTGTGTCGTTCCGGCAAAAGATAAATGTGTTCCAGCCGGTTATTCTGGCCTGGGTTGGCGGCCTGTCTGCTGTTATTGCTTTACTGGTTATTTACCTGGCTTCACTGTCTGCGGATGGTGTTCAACAGTTTTCGAGTGTGCTGAGCAATGGTTTGATATTAACCATATTTGTTTTGATCATTCTTGGTGCTTTGTACCAAAAGATCAATGTGTTTGATGCTTTTATTGATGGTGCAAAGGGCGGCTTTGAAACTGCTGTCCGGATCATTCCTTACCTTGTCGGGATGCTGGTGGCTATTAGCATGTTGCGTACCAGCGGCACTTTTGATGTGGTGATAACCGGTATGAAAACTTTATTTGCTGCTTTGGGCACGGATACCCGTTTTGTAGATGGCCTGCCCACTGCTTTGATTAAGCCTTTAAGTGGCAGCGGTGCCAGAGGTATGATGATCGATACCATGAAAACTTTTGGCCCTAATTCTTTTGCGGGAAGGTTGTCATGTATTTTGCAGGGGTCTTCCGACACTACTTTTTATGTGATAGCTGTTTACTTTGGTTCGGTGTCGGTAAAAAATACCCGTTATGCTGCCGGTGTCATGCTGCTGGCCGATCTGGTGGGAATTATCACTTCCATTATTTTGTGTTACCTGTTCTTTGGGGCTTCTTCCTAAACTCTTCATCATTGTCAAAACAGAAAAGATTGCGCTAACAAATTTTGTCTTTCTTTTCACCGTTAATTTCTATTCCCTATACTTTCGCAAAATAAAAGATGGTGGTAAACGGATTTGCAGGATGGAAATCTGAAAACTAAAACTGAGTTTTTAATCTCTAAGCATCAATCATTAATGAAACAGTTAAGCATTTTTATTTTTACCTGGCTCACCTTGCAGGTTTCTGCACAAAAAGCGGAGATATCGAAAGTATGGGTTCCCGACCTGGGCAACGGAATGTATAAAAATCCGGTGTTGAATGCCGATTATTCCGATCCGGATGCCATCCGGGTGGGGGATGATTATTACCTGGTTTCTTCTTCTTTTGAAGATATTCCCGGTTTGCCTGTTTTGCATTCAAAAGATATGATTAACTGGACTATTCTTACCTATGCTTTAAAAAGGCAGATCCCTTTGGATCATTTTTCGAAGCCCCAGCATGGCAATGGTGTCTGGGCTCCGTCTATCCGTTACCACAACAATGAATTTTACATTTATTATCCCGATCCTGATTTTGGTATTTATGTAATTAAAGCCAAAAATGCAGCCGGACCGTGGAGTGAACCGGTGATGGTGGAAGAAGGTAAGGGTTTGATCGATCCCTGCCCGCTTTGGGATGATGACGGAAAGGTGTACCTGGTGCATGCCTATGCCGGAAGCCGTGCCGGTATAAAAAGTATAGCTGTGGTGAAGCGGCTGAATAAGGAAGGCACTAAAGTTATTGATGAAGGAAAGCTGGTTTATGACGGCCATGAGTCTGACCCTACTTTCGAAGGCCCTAAGTTCTATAAACGCAACGGGTATTATTACATTTTTGCCCCGGCGGGTGGTGTTCCTACGGGCTGGCAACTGGTGCTGCGGTCTAAAAGTGTTTATGGCCCGTATGAACGTAAGGTAGTTATGGATCAGGGTGCTTCTTCTGTAAATGGCCCGCATCAGGGAGCATGGGTTACTACCCAATCCGGGGAAGACTGGTTTTTTCATTTTCAGGATAAGGATGCTTATGGCCGTGTGGTGCACCTGCAGCCTATGAAGTGGGTGAACAACTGGCCGGTGATTGGTATAGATAAGGATGGAGATGGCAAAGGCGAGCCTGTGCTTACCTATAAAAAGCCAAACGTTGGTAAAACCTATCCAATAACAACCCCTCCGGAAAGTGATGAATTCAACAGTTCTTCATTAGGTCTTCAGTGGCAATGGATGGCTAATCCAAAAGCTACATGGGCATTCATGAATACTGCAAAAGGCAGTCTGCGTTTGTATTCGGATAAGGCTCCGGACAGCAGTGCCAGGAACCTTTGGGAGGCTCCTAATGTGTTGTTGCAAAAACTGCCTGCGGAAGAGTTTATGGCTACCACCAAACTCACTTTTACACCCAACGAGCGATTAGAAAATGAGAAGGCCGGTTTGGTAATGATGGGTTTCAGCTATGCCAATATTGCCCTGAAAAGCAAAAAAGATGGTATTTATCTGGTGTACACTGTTTGCAGGGATGCGGTGAACGGAAAACCGGAAAATGAAAAGATACTGATGAAAGCAACGGGCAACACGGCTTACTTTAGGGTGAAAATGAACAAAGGAGCTAAGTGCCGCTTCAGCTATAGCATGGACGGGCAAAGCTTTACAGAGGTTGGGGAAGAATTTCAGGCTGAAGTAGGCCGGTGGATCGGTGCCAAAATGGGACTTTTCTGCACCCGTGAAACACAAATAAACGATTCCGGCTTTGCCGATATTGACTGGTTCCGGGTAGAGGCTTTGCCTTAATAAATAATGCATAAAAAGAAAAGGGCAGTGGTGAGCTGCCCTTTTCTTTTTATGCATTTATCCAATCGCATAATTATTCTCCATGCTTTTATGAATTCTGTTGTGATCAACCCGGAAAGCCAGGAACACAAGTATCCACATAAGTTGTGCTCCCCAGGCAACTGCGGTAACATTAGTGGGAGCAGGACCAAAAAGACTGGCTAAGTGGGTGATGACCAAAAGAGCAACGAGCAGACACAAACCAAACTTGCCTTTACTATTTTTAGCTTCTGTGGATTGAACATACCATAAAAGGCCGGTTATAAAAATAGCTCCTTCTATTAAAGCAGTTCCGGCAGGTGATTTCCAAAGACCTAAGCCAACTAAAGGCGAATTGCCGGGAAATAAAGGCAGATCGGGATAATGAACAACAAGATCGAGCAGCCAGTGGCTAAAAACACACAAACCAAGGATCACCGCATTCTGAATGTTCTTTTTCAGCAGCCAGTAAATAAGACCAAAAAGAAAAGACCAGACCAGCACCATCAATAAACTATGAGAGAATGGGTAATAGGTAAACGTTAAGGGTATGGTTCTGCCAGGTTCGGTATTGATGGCCACCTGTTCTACATTCAATAAGAGAAGGGTAGGCCAGAGAAGGTCTAAAAACTGTACGGCCAGAAACAACCATCCGAGAGAGATCTCAGGTGCAGCCTTCTTTGCACCCATCCCTATTCCAAAATGTCCGATAAACATAAATAAGTTGATTTTTTCGTAAACAAAATTTATTCTTTTATCCTGAATCACAGGAAAGCAAACCATCAGGCTGGCAGGCGGAAACTACAAACTATCAAAAGAGGTTGTAGCATCGTTATCAGGCAGGTTAAAGCAAACTGCATCTGGTAAAATTAGATGCAGGCAGGGCAACCGCTTATTTATTTTAGGAAAGCAAACCGGAACAATTCCTTAAAACTCCTTTATTACCTTATATAATGTATCTCTTTCCACCGGCTGACGGTTTACCTGTTTTATCAGGGCAACAATTTCTTCTGTGGTCATGGCAGGGCGTTGCTCTTCTGCACCGGCCATGGAATAGATTTTAGTGGTATCGTCTATGGTGCCATCAATATCGTCCACCCCAAAAGCAATGGAGAGCTGTGCATTCTTTCTTCCCAGCATGGGCCAGTACGCTTTCAGGTGCGGAAAGTTATCGAGGTACAATCGGGCAACAGCATACATCTTTAAGTCTTCAATCACACTCACTTCCGGAACATGGCTCATGTCGTTGTCCTTATTGCGGAACTTTAAAGGGATAAACGTATTAAAGCCATTGGTTCTGTCCTGCAGGTCACGGAGCTGTTGCATGTGATCTATGCGGTGCTGGTAGGTTTCTATGTGACCATACAGCATGGTAGCATTGCTGTGCATACCGGCTTTGTGCACGGTTTCATGAATGTGCAGCCATCCTTCCGCATTTACTTTATCCGCACAGATCTGACGGCGGATTTCTTCCTGAAAGATCTCAGCCCCGCCGCCGGGAATAGAATCCAATCCGGCTTCCTGCAACATTTTTACCCCTTCTTCCACACTTACTTTTGCCTTACGGAACATATAATCCAGTTCTACAGCCGTAAAAGCTTTAATGTGAAGATCGGGACGGTGTTCTTTGATACGGCGAAGCAATTCTGCAAAAAAGCCGAGGTTCATTTTGGGATGAACGCCTCCTACTATATGCACTTCTGTTTCGGGCCTGTTATCATACTTCTTAACTATGTCCAGCATTTGGTCAATGTTAAGTTCCCAGCCTTCATCACGGTGAGCATACAGGCGGGAGTAAGAACAAAACTGACAGGAAAAAACACAAACATTGGTAGGTTCGATATGGAAGTTGCGGTTGAAATAGGTTTTGTGGCCATGCAGTTTCTCCCGGACAAAATTGGCTAAAGCCCCCACAAACGGAAGACTGCCTTTCTCAAAAAGGAGTACACCTTCATCAGCGGTCAGTCTTTTTCCGTTGATAACTTTTTCACCTGCCTGCTGAAGTTCTTTAGGCTGTTCGCTGAAAAGCCTTTCAAATGTTATAGTATTCATTCGTATTTCACTATTCTGTCAGTAACAGTACCGCGGTGGTCAGTATAACCCAGTTTAACGAAATAGACTCCCGCCGGTTTACCTGTCAAATTTACGCTAATAAACGTTTGGGCATTGCCCTTATACACCTGCCGCCATACTAACTGACCGGTGGAGCTGTAGATATTAACATATTGTAAAGATGTAGGCTGCCGGTAGTGACGGATGGCAAACTCACTGCGGAAGGCGGTAGGAAGTATCAGGTAACCTTTTGTTTTTAACGCCTCCGGAACCGTTTCGGTTATTATATTAATATCATCCAGAAAAATGTTGTTCAGAAAGTTGCCGCTCATCCTGAAGTACACCTGAAACTGATCTTCCGCTTCTCCCAGTATAGTACCTAAGTTCACAGAATCCTTTCTCCACTGATCATCAAAAGGAAAAAATTCATCACTGACGGGATAGTTGGGAGTGTTTATGGTCTGAAGGCTGCTCCCCCACTTTTTATATACGGTGGTAAAGCTGTTGCCGCAGTCTTTCGTAATCATTATAGACAAGGTATCCACATCATTGTCCGTCAGGCCGGGAGGGGAATAGGTGGCAGCAGCAAGGTTGAAGTAAAGAAAAACAGAATCGGCATTGCGGTAAGACAAAGGGGGTGTAATCAGGTCATCATAACGGTGAAAAGCAGTATTGTTCCAGTCATGTAGCCAGACGCAGCCTGTTTCATTCTTACCAACAACTGAATTTCTTTCCCAGGTTCGGTCGTTGTCGGGATTAATTACTTTCCAGTTGGCAGGGGGAAACAGGGAAGCACTAAAGTCTTCATGGAAACGGGTTGGCAGCGGTGTAATGCTGATCACTTCAAAGCTGACCGTGGTGGTATCGTTGGACGGGTTATCATCCGCAACGCCATTTGGCTGACTTGTATAAATGCTTAGGGTGTTAATTCCCTGTTTTCCGCTCAGGCTGCTTAAGTTGACATTCGTTTCGGTATAAGGGGAAAGACTGCCCGACCATTTATACACTACCGGGGTACTGTTTTGGAGCACACTGACAATATTTACCGTAGTAAGGGGAGCAGAGCCGCTGTTGCGTAAGATAACTGTGGGAATAAACGTGGCGCCGCACTGAGGGGAAACAGGAGATAGAATACTGCGGATGCGGGCATCAGTAACAAAGGCCGGTGCTGTATTATAAGCGGTGGAGGAAAACAGAGCGGAGCGGTCGGGAGCATTGGTTAAGGTATGTTGAAGCTTTATTTGCTGCCCTTTGGTAAACAGGGTCATGGCCACATCATCCGTATAATCCATAAAGTTCTGATACATGATGCCCGGCGGGACAGGGGAGCAGTTGTCTGTTTTCACTACACCCGTTCCGTTGGGATCGGGATTGCCAAAAGTGGCATCGGCCTGATTGGGCGTGTCATCATTGGCAGCATCTTCAGGAAAATCTGTGCCGGTGCAGGCGCCGCCATCATCGCCCCAGATATGATACAGGTTAAAGAAGTGACCGAGTTCGTGGGTAGTGGTTCTTCCTTTATTATACTGGGCAAACAAATACGGCGCATTCTTACCAAAGGCCCGGTAATCGCAAACAAAGCCATGATAGCTGAGAGGCCGGGGGTCGCCGGGCATAACAGATATGCCCAACACCTTTGTTTCTCCGAAACTAACCACCCAGATGTTCAGGTATTGGGCAGGGTTCCAGGCATCGCTGCCACCCATAGAGGAGAACTTAACATTGTCGAAATCGCTTTGATTATAGGTGTTTGATGTAGTAACCCTTACGATGCCTTTAGTGGGTTCGCCAAACGGATTGGTGCCAGCCAGCTTAAAAACTATCTGGCTTTTTCCAAACAAAGGCTTAAAGGCTGCCGGTATCCGGACAGAGTCGGCATTCAACCCTTCATAATCTTCGTTCAAAACATCTATTTGCGACTGAATAATAGCATCGGTAACCTGTTGCTGAATAGCATCTCCCGCCACTACATGAACCACTAAGGTAATGGTGTCTGCTATGGCTGCTATCCTGTTGGTTTGCAGGGTAAAGTTGTGTTTTAGCCGGTTCTGATTATCTTCAAACTGCTTTTTGATTTCCGGGTGACGGCTAAACAGGTTCTTATAGTATTCGGCAGTGCCACAACGGATGAAATTGTTGGTAGCAGGTGGCTGTGCGGAAGCGGTGGGCACCCGGAATATAACAGTCAGGCTTAGTAACAGAAGTATTTTTTTCAACCGGGTATTAGTTTAATAATGGAAAATGTTTCAGGGGAACCGCTTCCTGTCCTGACTTTACGTTATCCTGCTGGTTTAACGGAACAAAGCACCAGCTATGCACCCACACATCAGACAGGCTATAGTGCCGCCAATAAGGGCCTTCACTCCCAGCTCCGTCAGGTTTCTTCTCTGGTTAGGGGCAAGCTGACTGATACCACCAATCTGTATCCCGATGGAAGCAAAGTTAGCAAAGCCGCAAAGGGCATAGGTGGCAATCAGCAAAGACTTGGGATCGTGAATAACCCCGCTGGCTTTCATCTTTCCCAGCGAGCCATAAGCAACAAATTCATTCAAAATGGTTTTTTCGCCGAGCAACTGACCGATAGAAATAACATCGCCTTTGTGTACACCAATGAGCCAGGCAACAGGGGCAAACAAATAACCGAGTATCATTTGCAGCGATACCTCTTTATATTGCCCGCCGGTGGCAGCGGCAACCTGCGGGTTGATATGAGTGAGGCCGCCTATCCAGCCCATCAGCCCGTTCAGAAGATAAACCACCGCCGTATAAACAATCAGCATGGCGCCAACGTTTACCGCCAGCTTCAACCCATCCGTTGTTCCCAGCGATAAAGCATCGAGGAAGTTATCTCCCAGCTTTTCTTTGGGAACGGTAAGGTCTTTGGAGATGAGATGATCATCAGTTTGCGGAAACAACAGCTTGGAGCACACAATAGCAGCAGGGGCACTCATAATAGACTGACTAAGCATGTGCAAAGCAAAATAGTTTTGCTGCGTTACATCCGTGCCGCCCAAAAAGCCGACATAAGCTGCCAGCACACTGCCAGCAGTGTTGGCCATGCCGCCCACCATGATGCACAAAATCTCGGAACGGGTCATGCCTTCAAGATAAGGGCGGATCATCAAAGGAGCTTCTGTTTGTCCTAAGAAGATATTGGCAGCGGTGGAAAGGCTTTCTGCTCCCGAAATCCTTAACTTGTTCAATAAATAAGCAAAAACAAATACTATCTTTTGCAGGATGCCGAGATAATAAAGAATAGACGACAGCGCAGCAAAAACAATGATGTTGGGCAAAACCTGAATGGCAAAGACATAACCCCACGGCTCTTTAACTATGGAAAGGGGAGCAAACAAAAAATCAGTGCCGGTATGACTGATGTTGATCAGGTTGACAAAGGTGGCAGAAACGCTTTGCAACACAATTTTAAATACATCGGGAGGGCACACTTTGGTATAAATGCAAACCGTAAGCAGGGCAGAGGAAAGCAAAACGTTCCATTTCATCAGTTCGGCATACGTTTCTCCCATCTTTAAAGCAATAACAATAATAGTGGTGAGGGAAATAGCCATAATTAAACCCGGCCAGTTGCCAAAGAGTTGTGGCGCCAGTATCAGTCCGCCCACAAACAACACCTGCCACAGCAGCGATAAAAACAGGTTGACCGGATTATGGGTAACCGGCATAGAGCCATTGGCTGCATTGTTAAACTTCCGGATAATAGTTAATAACAGTATCACTCCAAAGAGCATCCAGAAAACAGGCTGCCCGAAAAAAGTGGTATGCAGCACACCCATAGCAAACATTACCTGTGCCAGTATGCCAAAGATCACTAACTGCCAGTTGATAGCCTTGCGGTTGTTGCTCATTAAAAAACAAACCACCACCAGAAAGAACATTCCCAAAGCTCCCCGTCCGTAATTTTCAAGAAGGGCTGAATCCATGCTGTTAAAATTTAGGAGTACAAGGCAATTTACGGCTAATGTGGGAATGGAGGGGGAAGGGGGAGGGAGGAATGTTGAATGTTGAATGAGAAATGTTGAATGTTGAATGGTAAATGATAAATGTTGAATGATAAATGGTGAATGGTGAATGGTGAAGAATGTTTTAGAGCTATTTTATGCAGACAGGAGGGTAATCATTCCCGTAAATGCAATCATCCAATGCCCCGGCCTGTTGTTGGCAAAAGCAAAAGGCCGCTCTGTGCAGAGCGGCCTGTAAGAAAGCGTTCACCATAAAATAAGCTATTGCACCACCCGTGAAACAATATCGCTGTAGGCAATCTGATCGTTGACGCCCAAAGCAGCAATCCGCACATAGTAGCTAACTTTGCTTTGCAGGTTTTTAAGTGTGGTTTTACGCACCGTGCCGTTTTTGCTCTCCCATACACTCGTTGGCGTCAGCGGCTCCTTAGTGTATTGGTACAAATAGCTTTTGGCTGCAGGCACTTTGTCAAAACTAACTTCCAGTTCACCCGGATTCACCCCGTCGCTAAGCTTAACGTTTAACGGTTTGGTAATATCAGGCGAAGCAGTAGGCTGACGGACAATAGAAAAACCGGATGAGGCTGCAATTCCGGCATTTAATTTCGACTTATACAGAACGTAATTACTTAAGTTGTGCATCATGTCGATAAGTTCCTGACGTTTTTGATCCTTAAAGTCCACCTGATACTTAATGCGGGTAAGAGCATTCACCATAGCAGCCTGAAATTCCTGAATAGCATCCGTAATGTCGGCAAGGGGCGGGTCTGGCTGCGAGAAATTAGGATTATCAATCATATTTCGGACAATCTCGCTTGCCCGCGTGACAAGTTTTGAATCGGATAAGTTGTCGAAACCGTTGGTTATGCGCACAATAGGCATAATAGTTTTCCTTTTTTTTTAGGGTTGGTTAATGGTTGCAAAAATATAATCCATAAATAGCTTATGCAAGCTGCCGGCAGCCTTTTCCCTGACATTTTTTATATAATAAGGAACAATACTTATTTATTTTCAGGGAACACCCTTAGTACAGCAAATTAAAACAGCAGAAAAGAAAGCAAAAAGCCGTAAATACCGTATAGCTTTCTATAAAACCTTGCTTCTTTTTATATCCAAAAGGAAAAAGCAGGCAGAAAAACAAACAATGCAGGGCAGAAAAGCAGTAAAAAGCGTTTCAATAACAGCCTGACAGGGCAGCAAATGATGATAAGGCCAGAAGAAAGTAACAGGATTTCGTAAAAACCTGGCAACTTTCCCCAGTAACCTGACAACATTCCCCAATCCCCTGATAACATTCCACAACAACCTGACAACTTTCTACAGAAACCTGTTTATTTTTCACGAAAAGTGGTTATAGATGTTGGGGAATGTTGTCAGGTTGTTGAGGAAAGTTGTCAGGGTACTGTAGAATGTTGTCAGGTTGTTGGGGAAAGTTGTCAGGTTTTTACGAATTCCTGCTAATTTTCCTCAGGCCCCTGACAACATTCCGGGATGCATCGTTCTTTTTTGAAGGAGCCCTCTTTTCTTTTCCCGGCCCTGAATGCTGTCCTCACCAACCATTGCTTTATTTGTTTTGTAAGGAAACGAAAAGGGGCGGGGAAAAGAACAACAGCGTGTTACAACAAGTAAGAAAAGGCCGTGGTGAAGTGAGCGGTGATACCAAACCGCCATCAGGACAGCAATAATGAAGGGCAAATAAAGACATTCTATTACTTTACCATTCTAACAGCTCAGTGAGGTGTGTTGAAAATGACGGACAGTAAATTTGCTTAGGTTAAAGAATAAAAGATTGTTTTTAAGGCCACTTTCAGCTTACTGTTTATAATCCTCTGGGTAATACTGAGCCGGCCCGGTTGTGCTTAAATGGGAAGGGGCCCGATGCCCCTTCCCATCTAATAATCCTCCGGTTTAAAACTTCACCGGTCGGCTGTGCTCCCACTAAGATACAGCTCTTTTTCATAAGCCTTCTCATAGTTTACCGGACTCTCGTAATTCAGAGCCGAATGCCTCCTTTTGGGGTTATAATACATCTCAATGAACTCAAAGATTTCTGTACGAGCGTCTTCCCGGCTATCAAAGGCACCGCCTTCCAGCAGTTCCGCTTTAAAGCGGCTGAAGCAAGACTCCATAAAGGCATTGTCATAAGGATTGTCTGCCCGGCTCATGCTCTGAAGAATATCTCTGCTGCCTAACAGCTTTCTAAACACGGTGCCGGCATACTGACCGCCCCGGTCGGAGTGAACAATCATGCCTTTGGGAACCTCCCTGCCCGCCAAGGCCCTTTTAAAGGCTGTCAGGATCAGTTCCTCCTGCATGTGGTTCTCCAGGCACCAGCCTACAATCCTTCTGGAATAAAGGTCCAGCCACACGGCCAGGTAAAGAAAGCTACCGCCAGCCATGGGAATATAGGTAATGTCGCCTACCCACACCTCGTTAGGTTTCAATGGAAAAGGCCGTTCCAACAGCAGGTTTGGGCTGACTGGGTAAGGATGCCTGCTATCGGTGGTCCTGGGAACAAAGCTACGAGGCTGAATGGCTTTGAGGCCATTGTCATGCAATACCTGTCGCACTTCATAAGCACTTACATCCCGGCCCTGAGCTTTTAATTCTGCTACCAGCCGGCGAACACCATAGCGCCTTCGGTGTTCCCAAAAGCACCCGGTAATGGCTTTTTCCACTTCTTTTTGCTGCGGGTCTTCCGGTACTTTTTCAGCACAAAGCCAGGCGTAATAAGCACTGCGACTCACCTTCAGAACCCTGCACAACATCTGTATGGGAAAGAACTCCTGCTGCATTCGGATAAACCGGTACAGCTCACTCAGATCTGACGGCTGAAAATGGCCAAGGCTTTTTTTAAAATATCCCGCTCCATTTCCAGTTCTTTAATGCGCTTGTTTAGGGCTTCAAAATCGGTGAGACTGGCTCCTTTCTTCACTTGATACTCTCCCGCTTTGTGACGACCTTTCCAGCGGTAGATGAGATTTTCTCCCACGCCTAATGCCTGGGATATGTCCTTGACTGGGCGGCCGTTAAAGACCATTTTTAGGACTTCTTCACGAAAGGTAGCATCGTACTTGCGACGGGGCTTTTTTGAAGTTTTTGCTTCCATGATTATTTGCTAATTTATGCAAATTTTGTGTCCGTATTTTTCGATGCATCTCACAGTGTCAGATCCCTCCTTCGTCGGGATGACAAATGCAAGAGACAGGAAAGAATACAAACAGGCTTAATAGCCGTAGCAAATTGCCTGAAAACATTAATCCCTCTTCAGGATAACAAAGGGAAGAGACAGAAAAGAATACAAACAGCCTTTATTTCCACATCAGATTGCTTTCCAGCACATTGGGATCCTAAGCTTAGAATTCCACGTGGACAAGTTGTCGCG